>SAMEA104404103__coassemble_2473_pt1 | contig 9351 bp, 8 predicted proteins | sample SAMEA104404103__metabat2_high_PE_047 | metagenome-assembled genome bin SAMEA104404103 (sample SAMEA104404103) | Balaenoptera acutorostrata | reverse complement strand
AAAGAGTCCAACAGCTTTCCGTTGATAAAGCCACTCATGATCCGGTAGGCTTCCCTCGTCTCCTCCACGATAAAATCGCCGTGAGCGGGGCTGAACACGCTGTACACAATCTTTTTGGTCTGAGCGGCAAAGGTGTCCTTCCGAGCCAGCAGATAAACCGATACGATGACTGCGATCAGTATATCCTTCACCAGCAAAAGCACCTGGAGCACTATTGCGGACACATTGGAAACCACACCGGTAATATTGGGGAACACAGCTTCCTTGAGCCATTTCAGCGTTGTACCGACAGACTCCAGATTGGGCAGGATCTCACTGTTCAGCCAGCTCTGGAGGGCGGCCGCAGCGCCGTCGTAGGAAGCCATAAAAGCAGACTGGATATCAGGGTTATCCTCCAGAAACTTCATCAGCCATTCCTGTGCATTTGCAATATAGACCGGGATCGAGTTCAGCAGACCCACAATGCTCAGATAAACCTGAGGAACCACCATGTCCAGCAATACATACAGGATCACAAAGGCGAATACGAGACTCAGAACAATAGCTAGTCCGTTCATCATCCCCAGCGTCTTGGAATTCTTCTTGCCCTGTGACCACACCTGTTCCTTCAGGAAGGTGTAGATATGGCGGTGAACCGGGAGCAACAGAAAGGCCAGAATCAGCCCCATAAAAATCGGGCGCAGAATAAAGGCCACCAGAGACACCGTATCAAACAGTGTCTTTACATGAAACATCATGAAAAAGAACAGAATCGCTGCCACGCACACCAAAAATGCGGTTATTCCAGCTCTCAAATAGGGTCGGTATTGAGTACGCTTCAATCGTGTTCACCCATTCCTCAGTATTATTCTTCCGTTAAGGGTCGTCAGAACTGATTGAATTATACCGTACTTTGCAGTTCTTTACTACCCTCCCGGAAAAGATTTACAGGATTTAAACAAAAAAAGAGCCCGGCACGACTGTGTCAGGCTCTTTGCTGTATTTGAATCAGTCTCAGATCACTTCGCCGGCCAGGAAACGCTCCAGGCGGGACAGACCAGCCTCGATATTAGCACGGGAGGTGGCATAGGACCAGCGGACAAAGGTGGGCGCACCAAAGCCGGTGCAGGGCACCACAGCGACCTTACCGTACTTCAGGAACTGGTTGCTGAAGTCGTCAGCGTCCTTGATGACCACGCCGTGAATCTCCTTACCGATCAGCTTCTCGATGTTCATCATCACATAGAAGGCACCATGAGGAGTGATGCAGCTGACGTTCTCAATGCGGTTCATGCGCTCGACCATGTAGTCGCGGCGGCGATGGAAGGCGCGGCGCATAACCTCTGCACTCTCCTGGGAGCCCAGCAGAGCCTCGGTAGCAGCCTTCTGGGAGATGGCGCAGGGAGAGCCGGTGCAATGGCTGATATAGTTGGACATGACCTTGGCAATCTTCTTATTGGCCACGGCATAGCCGATACGCCAGCCAGTCATGGCGTAAGTCTTGGAGACGCCGTTGATCAGGATTGTACGCTCCTTGGCGTCCTCGCTCAGGGAAGCAAAGCTGTAGAACTTCTCCTCATCATACACCAGCTGGTAGTAGATCTCATCGCTGATGACGTAGATATCCTTCTCCTGGCAGACGTGGGCCAGGGCTTCCAGCTCCTTGCGGCTGTACATCATACCAGTGGGGTTGGAGGGGTTGTTCAGGATCATGCACTTGGTCTTGTCGGTGATGACCTCGGCAAGCTCCTTATCAGTGAGCTTGAACTGATCGCACTCGCGAGTGTTGACCACAACGGGCACGCCGCCGGCCATACGGATCAGTTCAGCATAGCTGACCCAGAAGGGAGAGGGCAGGATGACCTCGTCACCGGGGTTCAGCAGAGTACGCAGAGCCACATAAATGCAGGTCTTGGCGCCGCTGCCGATCACGACCTGGGAGAAGTCGCATTCCACACCGCAGTCTTCCTTCAGGCGGTAGCAGACTGCCTTGCGCAGCTCCACGGTACCGGCAGAAGGGGTGTACTTGGTGAAGTTATCGTTAATGGCCTGAATACCGGCCTCCTTGATAAAGTCAGGAGTATTGAAATCGGGCTCACCGGCGCCAAAGCCGATGACGTCAATACCGTCAGCCTTCATCTGCTTGAACATGGCGTCGATCGCCAGTGTGGTGGAAGGCTCAACTGCAAGTGCAACGCTGGATAACTCTTTCATATACCATTCCTCCGGTTCCAGATCGTAGCGGTCAAAGCCGCCCGTCTTTATATTCTATCCCGAAATCCGGACAATGCAGCCTGTCACAAAAACCGGGCATGTTCCAAGAACGTATCGTTTGATGCGTCTGGATTATTATAAGAAATTTCTTGCAAAAATGCAAGCTTTTTCTAAATTATTTTGCAGAAAATGAATTTTAATCGTTCTTGTCTTTCAGAATGCAAGTGAAATTTCAAATTACGATCTTTTACGCAAAAATAAAGGACGGCGCTTCCGAAAAAAGCGCCGTCCATGAATAAATTCCTGCTTAAAAATATAAGAAAAGGTGCACTCCCCTATCCCAGGATCCCGCTCAAAGGACGGATTCGGTTCAGCGTCCGGTTATAAATGAAATACAGAGCAAAGGGGACCGTGTAGCAAATGACCAGCCTGCAAACCAGCAGAGGAAGCAGCTGGACCATGCCGGCGCCCTGCAGCACGGCGGTACCGACCGTCAGAAAAACACAGTGGGAAAGATACACAAAGAAGGAGCTCTCGTAGATTTTCTGCAAACCGTTCCGGAGCCGTCCTCCCGCTCCCGTAAGCCTCAGGCACAGTCCGTGAAGCAGTGCAATGGTCATCAGATCCGCTGCAATCTTCACCTCATTCAGGTTAAACAGGGACAGTCCACGGGCGTGCTGCAGGTAGGACAGGATCAGGTAGCCCAGGACCGTCACCGTACAGATCACCTGTCCTGTTCGGTTACGTACCGCTTCTCTGGTCTTCTCATAGTACTTCCCCGCATACAGTCCTGCCGCCCAGAAAACCAGATAGGTGGGGAAGATCCGATCCGTATAGGCAAACTCGATCCCCGCCAGAGAGAGCACATAAGGGAACTGCTGCATGCACAGTGTCACAAGCGTAGACAACGTCATTCCCAGCCATACAGGCACCCGGCGCAGCATCCACACCCACAAAGGCATCAGGAAGTAGAACTGCATAACGATGACAATGTAATAGAATGGGGAGGACAGATTTCCGATCCAGAGGTAATCGAAAAACTCCTTCCACTCCCCTCTCACATAGTTGATTCCGAGGAAAGATAGGTAGTAGATCCCCACCCACAGCACATAAGGCAGATAGATCTTCTTCACCCGCTTCAGGCAATACCGGATATATCCTTCCAGCGTAATGGTTTTCCCTTCAAACTGCTGGGCCAGTTTCAGCGCTCCGGTGTACAGGAACATGGGCACCACGTAGGCTACCAGCCGCCAGGGAAAATAAATAACCGCTGCCTGCCACGAGGTACGCTCAGCCTGTCCGATTCCCAAACTCAGCACGTGGATCAGGATCACGCAGAGGCAGGCGATCGCATTCATATAGTTAAGCTCCTGCTTTCGTTTCATAAAGACTCTCCTTCGATCACATCAGGTATCAGATGTATTATATCCGTCCTTGAAAGCTCAGTCAATCGATCCCGCTCCGGATATAGAAAACGGGCTCCCGAATGATCGGGAGCCCGTTTTTCATATTCAGATCCTGGCAACGCTCTCATGTTCCAGAGCGATGGCGCGCTCCAGGGCAGCGTCGATATTAGGCTGGAAGTTCTCCTCCCCTGCCTTCTCAACAAAGCCGGCCTTGCGGAACACGGACATAGGCTGCTCGTTAACGTGGGAGAACACCACGTGGATACCCTCCCGATAGCACTCTACCCACAGACGGGACAGACCGTTCAGGGCGGTGGCATCCAGGGCAGGGACGCCCTTCATACGGATGATCAGCACCTTCTTGTCGGTATCCTCGTCCAGGTGAGGGATCTTATCGGCAGCTCCGAAGAACATGGGGCCGATGATCTCATAGACCATAACATGGGCAGGTACGGGCTTCAGGCGACCCTGGTCGTCGCTGGTATCCTCCACATAGTCCCACTCCTTGACCTCAGATACATCGGCCATACGCTTCATGAACAGCAGGCAGGCCAGAGACAGACCAACAGCAATTGCCACGACCAGGTCGAACACCACAGTCAGCAGGAAGGTCAGCACCAGAACGGCAATGTCGCTCTTGGGGGCAGTCTTGGTCATGTTGACCACGGTGCGCCAGCCGCTCATATTATAAGCTACCTGGAACAGGATAGCAGCAATGCAGGGCATAGGGATCAGAGCTGCGTAGGGCATCAGCAGAACCAGCACCAGCAGCAGCACCACAGCATGCACCATACCGGCAACAGGAGTACGTCCGCCACTCTTGATGTTGGCAGCGGTACGGGCAATGGCGCCGGTGGCGGGGATGCCGCCGAACAGAGCAGATGCGGTGTTGCCCAGGCCCTGGGCAACCAGCTCCATATTGGAGTTGTGGTTGGCGCCGATCATCTCATCGGCCACCACAGCGGACAGCAGAGACTCGATGGCAGCCAGGATAGCAATGGTAAAGGCGTCAGGCAGAACTGCGGCCACGGTATCATAGGAGATACCGGGCAGGCTGAACGCAGGAGGTGCGCTGGAAATGGTGTACAGGTCACCAATGGTATTCACGGGCATATGCAGCAGCTTCACCATGGCCGCAGTCACGATCACAGCCACCAGAGAGGCAGGGATCTTCTTGGACAGCTTGGGCCACAGAATCAGGATAGCAAGGGCTACGCAGCCCACAATCAGCGCGGAGAAATTGGTGGTACCGATGCAGTCGATGACCTCGTTCAGCTTATCCATGGTCTCAATGGGCGCATTCACAAAGGTAAGTCCCAGAAAATCCTTCAGCTGACCGATCAGAATGGTTACGGCGATACCGGCAGTAAAGCCGGTGGTAATGGTATAGGGGATGAACTTGATCATGCTGCCCATACGCAGCAGACCCATGGCGATCAGGATCAGGCCGGCCAGGATGGTCGCCACAGCCAGACCCTCCATACCGTTCTTGGCCACGATACCGGCTACAATGGTAGCGAAGGCCGCGGTAGGACCGGCGATCTGTACCTTGCTTCCACCGAATGCGGAGATCACAAAGCCTGCGATGATGGCAGTGTACAGGCCCTGTTCAGGGGGCACGCCGGAAGCCAGTGCCAGAGCAATGGACAGAGGCAGTGCAATAATTGCCACAATGATACCGGAAATAACGTCTTTTACAAAATCTTCTTTGGAATAATGCCGCAGAGATAACAAAAGCTGCGGTTTCAATCCGTTCATAATATCTCCTCCAACTTACAGAAACACACACTGTTTCTTTGCACAATCTTTATAATCATATCGAAAAGCCCCGTCATTATCAAGGTATGTTATTGACATTTTGGCCGCTTTATTTGCACATGGTACCTTTTCCGCCCATAGGATGGGAAAAACGGAGGTGTTTTCATGCCCATTATCTATCTCTCTCCCTCTACTCAGGAGCGCAACTATTTCGTCAATGGAGGAACTGAGGAGGAGTATTCCAACCTGTTGGCAGACAAAATGGTCCCCTATCTGGACGCGTCCGGTATTCGCTATGTAAGAAACACGCCGGACATGACAGCCGCGTCTTCCATCGCGGCGTCCAACCGAGGAAACTACGACCTGCATCTGGCGCTTCATTCCAACGCTTCCCCTGCCGGAAGCTACGGACAGAACCGGGGGCCGATCCTTTACCACTTTCCCGGAAGTCAGAAAGGTCTGCAGGCCTGTACCATTCTGGCAGACGGTCTGCGTTCTATCTACCCCATTCCCAATCTGGTGCAGGTTCTCCCTACCACCGCTATCGGCGAGGTACGCAAGGTCAAGGCTCCCTCCGCTTTTCTGGAGCTGGCCTTCCATGACAATCTGCTGGATGCTGTCTGGATCAAAAACAATCTGGACGCCATCGCTCGGAATCTGGTGATCTCCCTCACGGACTATTTTGACATTCCGTTCTTCGAGTCGTCGGAATCCCGCGCCGCAGTGGTAGACGTGAGCTGGGGTGTCCTGAACATCCGGGAACGTCCGGACCCCGCTTCCTCTATTCTGCTCCAGGCCCCCGACGGTACATCCCTGACCGTGATCAATCGACTCAACGGCTGGTGTCTGGTACAGGTAAAAGACGTCATCGGCTATGCCAAGGAGGATTACCTCACTCTGGTCTGAGTTCACGCCCGGTAAATATTGTTCGGTCATATCTGTAAATCACCGTGATTGTCTCTCCGGCTCAGCCGTATTATTGTCGCTTTCGTATGGATTTCAGCAGCAGTTTATAGTACAATAGGTTCGCCAAGCATGAAGCTCCAAAACATTTACAAAGGAGATTTTAAAATGTCTGTTATGATCGGTTTGAAGGGCCGCGCCGAAGACGTGGTCAGCGAGAAGAATACCGCCCAGGCCGCCTGCTCCGGCGCTCTGCCTGTGTTCGGTACTCCCTTTATGTGTGCTCTGATGGAAAAGGCCTCCTGGACCTCCATCGCCCCCTATCTGGCTGAAACTGAGGGTACCGTGGGCACCAAGATGAATATCTCTCACGTGTCCGCCACCCCCGTGAGCATGAAGGTCTGGGCCGAGAGCGAGGTCACTGCCGTGGATGGCAAGCGCATCGAGCTGAAGGTCGCCGCTTATGATGAGAAGGGCCTCATCGGCGAGGGCACTCACGAGCGCTTCGTCATCACCAACGACCGTTTTGTTGCAAAGGCCGGCAAGAAGCTGGAGGGCTGATCCCGTGTCCATTGAGAAGGTCAGAGCCTGCTTCCGCCCTCTGGGCCGGGAGCAGGATATTCTGGAATTTCCTGTCTCCAGCGCCACTGTAGAGCTTGCTGCGGAGGCCGTGGGCGTGATCCCCGCCCGCATTGCTAAAACACTGTCCTTTCTGGTTGATGACAGCTGCGTACTGATCGTCGCTGCCGGTGACGCCAGGATCGACAACAAGAAGTACAAGGGCTTCTTTCACGCCAAGGCAAAGATGCTGACCCCTGAGCAGGTCTCTGCATTCACCGGTCACGCCATCGGCGGTGTCTGCCCCTTCGGGAATCCTCCCGGAGTCAGAACCTATCTGGACGTATCCCTGAAACGCTTTGACACCGTCTTCCCTGCTGCCGGCAGTTCCAACTCCGCCATAGAGCTGACCTGTGACGAACTGAATGAATACTCCCACAGCCTCGGATGGATCGACGTCTGCAAGGATTGGGAATAAAAAACACCGGGCATCTGATGATGCCCGGTGTTTTCTTATGCCCTGGGATGTGCTTTTTTATAGACGTCCTTGATCTTCTGATTCAGCAATCTGGAATAGATTTGCGTGGAGGAAATATCGGCATGGCCCAGCATGGCCTGGATGGACTGGAGATCTGCGCCGTTTTCCAGCAGATGGGCCGCAAAGGAGTGCCGCAGGGTGTGGGGCGTGATGTCCTTCTCAATGCCGGCCTTCTCCTGATAATACTTGATGAGTTTCCAGAAACCCTGGCGGCTCATGCGCTCTCCGCTCATGTTTACGAACAGAGCCGTCTCGTCCACAGAGTCGATTAGCTGAGGGCGCACCCGGTGAATGTACTCATTCAGCGCCCGGATCGCAGCCGGATACAAGGGGATACTGCGCTCTCTTCCCTTGCTGCGGCATTTCAGCATACCCGCGGCCAGGTTCAGATCATCCACGTCCAGCGCGATCAGCTCGCTGACCCGTATACCGGTGGCGTACAGCAGTTCCAGCATGGCGCGGTCCCGATAGCCTTTCAGGTCAGTGCACTCAGGCTGCTCCAGAAACAGTTCCACTTCCTTGCCCGTAAGCACCTGGGGCAGCTTCCGTTCCACTCTGGCCGGTACCACACCCTTGGCAGGGTTCTCACTGACGATCCCCTTGCTGATGAGGCATTGATAGAAGGATTTGATAGAGGCCACGGAGCGGGTCACGGTGGCGGGAGATTTACCCCGTCCGGACAGATCCCTGGTGTACTCCTCTATATCTCTCTCCAATACGTCGGCGGGTTCAAGCCCCTTTTCCTCGATGGCCGCAGAGAACTGGCGCACATCCCGAAGATAAGAGCTTATGGTATTCTCCGAAGCATGCTTTTCTTTTTTCAGATACTCCTCGTAAGTCGCAAGCAAATCCATCACAGAACCGCTCCCTCGTAGACAAGTCACAGGATCACCCGTGCTGCCGCTCCCAGCAGTGCCGGCGCGGCAAAATACTCAATCAACACACATAAAAACAACAACACACAGCAGATCAACTGCCAGAACAAAGTACCGCTTTCTACAGTTTCCTCCTCGCCGTTCCGGGCCTTCAGTCGGTACAGAGCAGAGCGGAAACCTCTGCTTCCTGTCCAGAACAGGAGCGGAATCCACAGAACGGCTGTCAGCCCAAATAGGGCCACTGCCGGATAAAGAGCAGACAGTCCGTAGATCCGAAACAAACAGCTTACCGGAAATGCAAACCGAAAACCAAGCCATCCGAAAAACAGCGGCAGTCCCGGCACGCCCAGCGGCGTGGTGCTCAGCACCAGCAAAGGCAAAGCCAGGCGAACCCGTTCCCACAAAAGGTTCCAGAAGGGCTGAGGTGTCTCTTCCTGCGTCAGCTGAAATGCCTCGCCCAGCCAGAGCCTGATCACGCCGTATTCGGCTTCTTCCCCGCCGCCTGCCAGAACAGTTCCCGCAAGCCCGCTGAGAAGAAATGCAAGCCCCAGCACCATCACAGCGCCGGTTTGGCCGGACAGCACGTCCAATCTGCCGCGTATCTGTTTTCCCACGCTTATCACCTCAACACACACTATGAGGGACAGGCAGGAAACAGAACGCAGTACTTTAAATCGTAACCTTAATATAACGCCTCGCGTAAATTTTGGCAAGAGGTTTGCGCTAATTTTTCGTTATTTCTTCAATTCTATACAATATTATGTTAATTGCATTATGTAAACTTTGTAATTCTGCCACCCCGGGGCATAGTAAAGGGAGCCTGCGCATGCAGGCTCCCTTTCGTTTGTGCGCCCGGCATGGGCGAAATCTAACGGGTGAAAGTCCCGAGCACGCCCGGTGGTGGGAAGTGCATAGCTGAACCGCAAGGGTGTCTGTCGTGAGGCAGAATCTGAAGGAAGCGGCAGGCAAACCCTTGGCCTGACGAACAGAAATCGCATACAAGGCGGGTGTTGGGGATAAACCTCCAAGCTAAGGCGAAGTCCAGTAACCACCCGGAATCAACATTCGTAAATGCGGCAGGTAGATGAGGGGAAAGATTTCGTTCTTACCCGGGGAGGTC
>SAMEA104404103__coassemble_2450_pt1 | contig 9433 bp, 6 predicted proteins | sample SAMEA104404103__metabat2_high_PE_047 | metagenome-assembled genome bin SAMEA104404103 (sample SAMEA104404103) | Balaenoptera acutorostrata | reverse complement strand
CCCTCGTCACTATTCACGCATCTATAATATTTCTGCCTATAACATACTCTTTCTTCCTTAACAATTGAGATGGCGTCACGCTCTCTCACTTCCACTAAATGTAATTCGTCACATAAGGGGCATTCCATTTCAAGTCGAGAAATCAAGACATCATTCATCATATTCACCACTCTTTACATGTAATCTAAACTTAATAAAAATTTTATTCACTCTATAAGCACTCTTTTTGCTGTAATTCTTATGCATACGGAAAGTCTTTTATAGGGAATTTGGCAAAATGAAACGATAGGCAGAAAACATATTCCGAATTCGTTTTTCTAGACTTTATACGTAGTTTAATATAAATATCCCGATTCTGTATCTCTTTTCCAAAAACATAGAGAGGTACAAGACCATCAGTTTTATTGTCGATGATCGTTTCGCTATAATCTCTAATCTGTAGCTCTTTCAAATCTTCTACAATATCTTCCGTTGAGTAATTTAACGCCAACATTGTATTCTCATTGTTGTAGTCATCATTAGGATCATCATCAGCCCTAATTTTCTGGAATATAAAGTCTCGATCTATATCAAAATCCGGGCTATTTAGAATACCTTTCATATCAACCAAGAATTTCTCTACTTCAGCCCTGCTAGATATAATTTTATTATACTTAGCCACTAAACCACCTCTATCTCTTTGCCTCATTATATAGTATCAATTGATACTTGTCAACATTCGACCGCACCAAGGTACTACACGTACATTTCCTCCCTGAATACGTATCAGTCGCTGGTAATATTTATAATTATATAAGTGTTTTACCCATATATTGGATATTGTATTGTGTAGTAGTGTATATAACTACGAATGCAAAATAATAATTTTCTTTGGAGGAGAGTTAACTTCTGCTCTCAAATTGTCCGTTGTAAGGTGAAAAGGCCAACCAATGGACATTCCGTTGGTTCACTTCATACTGCACCTTGAAAATTGAATATACATTCATCAAGTACATTCTCTGCGCCGGGGAGAACCCCTGAGCCGCTTCGTGCGTACGCCACGACTTTCCACCGGAACGAGCGATTCTGCGGACACGATCAGCGACGAATTGCCATCGTCAGCGCCATGACAGGCACAGAGCGACCATAATAAAAGAAGGCTGCTCCAAAATCTTATAATTGCATTTTTCACTTTTCATGCTATCATAATAATGATACAACGAACTTTTTTAGAGGTGATCTCATGGACATACTTGACGCCAGACAACAGCTGCGGTTCAGATCCATATACGACCTGCCCCTGCGGGTGACCTTCTATGCCCGTGTTTCTTCCGAGAGTGACGAGCAGCTGAACTCTCTGGGCAACCAGATCCAGTACTACCGAGATCTGATTGGGAAGAATCCCTCCTGGACCTTTGTGGAGGGCTACGTGGACGAGGGCATCTCGGCTGCCACCACCAGGAACCGTGAAAACTTCCACCGGATGGTGGAGGATGGCAAGGACGGGGACTTTGATCTCATCATCACCAAGGAGATCACCCGCTTTGCCCGTAACACCCTGGACTCCATCAAATACACCCGCGAGTTGCTAAGCGCAGGCGTGGCGGTGTTCTTCCAGAATGACAACATCAACACCCTGGACGAGGACAGCGAGCTGCGGCTGACCATCATGTCAGGCATTGCCCAGGACGAGCTGCGGAAGCTGTCCTCCCGCGTGAAGTTCGGCCACCAGCAGGCCATCAAGAATAAGGTGGTGCTGGGCAGCGGCAGCATGTACGGCTACCACAAGGAGAACGGCAGGCTGACCATCGACGAGGAGGAGGCCCCCATGATCCGGGAGCTCTTTGAGCTGTACGCCGGCGGGGAATACTCCCTCAAGCAGATCGAGAACATGTTCTGGAAGAAGGGCTACCGCAACCGCCGGGGCAACCGGCTGCTTCACTCCACAATCTCCAACATGATCGCCAATCCCAAGTACAAGGGCTACTACGTGGGCAACAAGGTGAAGGTGGTGGATCTGTTCACTAAGAAGCAGAAGTTCCTCTCCCCTGACCAGTGGGTCATGTTCAAGGACGAGACCGGGGAAATTGTCCCGGCCATTGTCAGCGAGGAGATTTGGGACCGGGCCAACGAGCTGTTGAAGCGCCGCAGCGAGGACGTGAAGCGCCGGAAGGGCGAGTGCAACCACGCCAACCTGCTCACGGGAAAGCTGCTGTGCACCCACTGCGGGACGGCCTACTACCGCCGGGAGACCAAGGACCGGAAGGGCAACAAGAACAGCAAGTGGGTCTGCTCCGGCAAGATCAACGGGGGCGCGGACTCCTGCCCCTCCTTCCCCATCTATGAGGAGGAGATCAAGGTGATTCTGGCCGAGGTCTTCCGAGACACGGAGGACAGCGCCAAGGCCATGGTGGCGGAGTACGTTCAGATGTACAACTCCATGAACCGGGACGGCTCACTGGACAAGCGTATCCGCAAGCTGGAAAATCTCATCGAGACCACCGAGAAGAAGAAGCAGAAGCTGCTGACCTTCAACGCCATGGGCCAGCTGGACGACCAGGATTTTCTGGCTATGAACAAGCAGTGCTCCAAGGAGATCAAGGAGGCCCAGAACGAGCTGGCCGATCTGATGGTGGAACGGGAGAACGCGGACGAGTTCAAGTTCCACCTGGAGCGGATCAAGAGGACGCTGAAAAACGCCCAGCGGGACGCGTCTGCCGGGATCATCACCCCGGAGTTTGTGTCCCAGTATATCGACAAGATCTACGCCGAACCCCAGGATGACGGCAGTATCTGTCTGAAAATCAAGATTTTCACCGGTGACACCACAGAGTGTTATTTGTCGAAACTCAAAGGTCGTACGGGACACACGTTCAAGAAAATGATTCAGGCCTACGAGAACGGTATGAAGTAAGCAGAACCCGCCATAGCGCTCTGAATCAAAGGGCCGCAGCCTGTGGGACTGCGCTGACAGGGGCAGCCGCTCCGACTCAGCCGGGTCCCGTAGGTCTGCGGCCCTTTTTAGCACTCTCATCATGTGAGTGCTAAATGTTTACAATGTGTTCATGAATTCTCCGGCCACAGGACTATACTAGAGTCAAAATAAAGGACGGGCCGGATTGAAAGTCCGTGCCAAAGGAGTGAAGCTCACAATGAACATGAATCAGTTTACCCAGAAATCTCTGGCTGCCATCCAGTCTGCCAAGGACATTGCCACCGAGTACGGCAACCAGCAGATCGAGCAGCCCCACCTGCTGCTGGCTCTGATCAGCGACAGCGAGGGATTTATTCCCCAGCTGCTCACCGCCATGGGCATGACCCTTCCCAGCTTCGACGCCGCGGTGAAGGCCGAGGTCAGCAAGCTGCCCAAGGTGTCCGGCGGCAGCCGCGAGGCCGATAAAATCTACGTGGCTATGGACGTGGACAAGGCTCTGCAGGGGGCTGAAAAGGCCGCTCAGGGCATGCACGACGAATACATCTCCGTGGAGCACGTGTTCCTTGGCCTGCTGGACAACGCCAACAGCGCACTGGAGCCTCTGTTCCGCACCTATAACGTGACCCGCGAGCGGGTCATGCAGGCTCTGGCCTCTGTCCGGGGCAACCAGCGTGTCACCAGCGACAACCCGGAGGAGACATACAACGCACTGAAAAAATACGGCACCGATCTGGTGGAGCGTGCCCGGCAGAACAAGCTGGACCCTGTCATCGGCCGTGACGACGAGATCCGCAATGTGATCCGGATCCTGTCCCGCAAGTCCAAAAATAACCCCGTGCTGATTGGCGAGCCCGGCGTGGGCAAGACCGCCATCGCCGAGGGTCTGGCCCAGCGGATCGTGAAGGGCGACGTGCCCGGTTCCCTGAAGGAGAAGACCATCTTCTCTCTGGATATGGGTTCTCTGGTGGCCGGCGCCAAGTACCGGGGCGAGTTCGAGGAGCGTCTGAAAGCCGTTCTGAACGAGGTCCGCAAGTCCGAGGGCAGGATCATCCTGTTCATCGACGAGCTGCATACCATCGTGGGCGCGGGCAAGACCGAGGGCTCCATGGACGCGGGCAACCTGCTGAAGCCCATGCTGGCCCGGGGCGAGCTGCACTGCATCGGCGCCACTACTTTAAATGAGTACCGCCAGTACATTGAAAAGGACGCCGCTCTGGAGCGCCGCTTCCAGCCTGTCATGGTCAACGAGCCCACCCTGGAAGACGCCATCGCCATCCTCCGTGGTCTGAAGGAGCGCTACGAGGTCTATCACGGCGTGAAGATCACCGACGGCGCCATCATCGCCGCCGCCACCCTGTCCAACCGGTACATCACCGACCGGTTCCTGCCTGACAAGGCCATCGACCTGGTGGACGAGGCCTGCGCCATGATCCGCACGGAGATGGACTCCATGCCCACCGAGCTGGACGTGATCCGCAGAAAGATCATCCAGCACGAGATCGAGGAGGCCGCTCTGAAAAAGGAGACCGACCAGCTGTCTCAGGAGCATCTGGCTGAGATCCGGAAGGAGCTCAGCGACATGCGGGAGGAATTCAACGCCAAGAAGGCCCAGTGGGACAACGAAAAGGGCGCCATCGGAAAGGTGCAGAAGCTGCGTGAGGACCTGGAGAACGCCAACGCCCAGCTGGAGAAGGCCCAGCGGGAGTACGACCTGGAGAAGGCCGCCCAGCTTCAGTACGGCACCATTCCGGAGCTGAGAAAGGCTCTGGAGGCCGAGGAGCAGATTGCCAACGAGAGCAAGGCTCGTTCCCTCCTGCGCGACAAGGTCACCGAGGAGGAGATCGCCCGGATCATCGAGCGCTGGACCGGCATCCCCGTGTCCCGTCTGATGGAGGGCGAGCGTGAAAAGCTGCTGCACTTGGAGGACATCCTCCACAAGCGTGTGGTGGGTCAGGACGAGGCCGTCCGTCTGGTGTCCGAGGCCATTCTGAGAAGCCGCGCCGGCATTGCCGATCCCAAGAAGCCCATCGGCTCCTTCCTGTTCCTGGGCCCCACGGGCGTGGGCAAGACGGAGCTGGCCAAGACTCTGGCCGAGGCTCTGTTTGACAGCGAAAAGAACCTGATCCGCATTGATATGAGCGAGTACATGGAGAAGTTCTCCGTATCCCGCCTGATCGGAGCACCTCCCGGATATGTGGGCTATGAGGAGGGCGGCCAGCTGACCGAGGCCGTCCGCCGGAAGCCCTACTCCGTCATTCTGTTTGACGAGGTGGAGAAGGCCCACCCCGACGTGTTCAACGTTCTGCTCCAGGTGCTGGACGACGGCCGGATCACCGACAGCCAGGGCCGCACCGTGGACTTTAAGAACACCATCATTATCCTGACCTCCAACCTGGGCAGTCAGTACCTGCTGGACGGCATCCAGCCCGACGGCAGCATCAGCGACCAGGCCCGGGACCAGGTCAGCGAGCTGCTGAAGCGCTCCTTCCGTCCCGAGTTCCTGAACCGTCTGGACGAGATCGTGTTCTACAAGCCTCTGACCAAGGAAAACGTCACCGGTATTCTGGATCTGCTGCTGGCGGATCTGAACCGCCGTCTGGAGGACAAGCAGCTGACCGTGGAGCTGACCAACGGGGCCAAGGACGCCATCATCGAGGCCGCCTACGATCCCATCTACGGAGCCCGTCCCCTGCGCCGCTATCTGCAGCACAGTGTGGAGACGCTGGTGGGCCGGAAGATCATCGCCGACCAGGTGAGCCCCGGCTCTGTCCTGACGGTGGACAGCCGGAACGGACAGCTGGAAGTGCTGTAAGCCTCTGTTTCCCAGCCTTACTGCGCCGGGTGGAAAATTTTCCACCCGGCGTTTATTTTGCTCTTGACTTTTGCAGTGCTTTACTGTACTATAGAAACATAAATAAGAATAATTCTTATTTAACAGATGAAGAAACTGTTCTGCACCTTCCTGACTGTGCAGAACGTGAAACATGAAAAATTTCTGGGAGGTACTTTTATGAACCGCAAGTCTTTTAACCGCATCAACTATGGTATGTTTATCGTCTCCGCACAGGGCGAGACCCAGCCCCAGGGCTGCGTGGTGAACTCTCTGCACCAGGTCACTTCCTCCATCCCCTACAAGTTCTCCCTGACCGTGAACAAGAGCAACGAGACTTTCAAGGCCATCGAGTCCTCCGGCGCATTCTCCGCCACCGTTCTGGCCAAGGACGCTCCCAAGGAGCTGGTGGATCTGTTCGGCTACAAGTCCGGCCGCGCCATCAACAAGTTTGAGGGCAAGGACGTCCAGACTGACGGCAACGGCTCTCCCTACATCACCGAGGGCGCTATTGCCCGCTTCTCCTTCAAGGTAGTGGACAAGCTGGATCTGGGCACCTATATGCTGTACATTGCCGATGCCACCGAGGGTGAGAACCTGGCCGACGGCCCCGCTCTGACCGTGGACGATTTCAAGAACGCCGGCAAGACCGCTCCTCTCACCGCCACCGTGGTCCGCACCATGGAGGCTGTCAGCTGGAAGTGCACCATCTGCGGCTACATTGCCGAGATGGAGGAGCTGCCCGAGGGCTACCGCTGCCCCATCTGCAAGGCCGACCGCAGCAAGTTCGTCAAGCTGTAATCCGACTGTCTACAAAAGGCCGCCCAATGGGCGGCCTTTTTCTGCGAATGCTTCGCGCATATTCTGTTTCGTTCCGGAGGTTTTCTATGGAGTACCACCACATCTGTTCCGGCAGATTTCTGAAACGCCCCAACCGCTTTATCGCCCATGTGGAGACGGAGGAGGGCGTTCAGGTCTGTCACGTAAAGAATACCGGCCGCTGCAAGGAGCTGCTGGTCCCCGGCGCCACCGTGTACCTGGAGGAGAGCGACAATCCGGCCCGCAAGACCCGCTTTGACCTGATTGCCGTGGAGAAGCAGCGGGAGGGCAGGCCGCCCCTGCTCATCAACATGGACTCCCAGGCCCCCAACCACGTGTTCGGGGAGTGGGCCAAAGACAGCCTGCGGCCCGACCTGACTCTGCTGCGGCCCGAGACCAGGTTCGGCAATTCCCGTTTTGACTTCTACTGGGAATCCACAGCCTCCAAAGGTTTTGTGGAGATCAAGGGCGTGACTCTGGAGGACGATGGAGTGGTGCGCTTTCCGGACGCCCCCACCGAGCGTGGCGTGAAGCACATTGAGGAGCTGATCGCTGCCAGGGAGGCGGGCTACGAGGCCGCTATCTGCTTCATTGTCCAGATGGAGGGCATGAAGTGGGTGGAGCCCAACGACGATACCCACCCTGCCTTCGGCGCCGCCCTCCGGAAGGCCGCACAGTCCGGCGTGGAGGTCATGGCTCTGGAGTGTACCGTCACCCCCTCCACCCTCACCGCCGTCCGTCCCATCCCCGTTAAGCTATAAGAAAACCCGGCGTCCGGATGAACCGGACGCCGGGGGTTTTCGTATTCAGATGTGCTTCGATCAGCCCAGCATGGAGTCCAGGAACCACAGCTCCTTGTCATAGCCGGCGATGTGCTCTTCCATCATGGCAACCACGGAGAAGTTGTCGGCGCACTCGTCATGGATCTTCTGAGCCTCGGCCTTCAGATGAGCCAGGTCCTCCTTGACAATGCCGATGACCTCGGAATCCTTATAGTTGCGGCCGCCCAGCTCCTTCACGGTAGCCAGCTCCAGGTACTCCTTGATGGTGGAGACGGGCTTCTCGCCCTGCATGATGACCAGCTCAGCCACGGCGTCAAACTTGGCAGCCATGTCGTCATAGCGGCTCTCGGTGTACAGGTGAACGGGGACAAACTGCATACCCTTCACATTCCAGTGCAGGTCATGGAGCTTCAGGAACATCACAGCCAGATCGGACAGATAGGGGTTCAGGCTCTTGGCAATAGACATAGTATTTTCCTCCTAAAATTTGTATAGTTAGCAGGAGCTACCCGCTTTTTATGGTTTGAGTATAGCACCCCCGGATGGGTAAATCAATAGTAATCATTCCTATTATTGAAAATCAGCAGGTCGCACAAGCCGCTTTTATGTCCTGTTTTATTTCCATATAAATACATGCTATAGCCCGCATTTTTCTGTATTATAAAGTAAATTTTACAACTTTTACCCCACACAAAAGGTAGGATGTTTATTCCTAGGCATAAAAAAGGGACCCGGAAAGCATTGCTTTCCGGGTCCCTGTTCAATTCGGTGAATTACTTGCCCAGGAAGTCCTTGGCAACCTCCACGATATGCTCAGCGGACAGGCCGTACTTCTTCAGCAGCTCAGCTGCGGGGCCGGACTCGCCGTACACATCGTTGACGCCCACGCGGCGCACGGGGGTGGGGCACTTCTCGCTGAGGACAGCGCAGACAGCCTCGCCCAGGCCGCCGATGATGTTGTGCTCCTCGCAGGTGATGATCTTGCCGCACTCGCGGGCAGCCTTCAGCACCAGCTCCTCGTCCAGGGGCTTGATGGTGGCCATGTTGATGACGCGGGCGTTGACGCCCAGTTCCTTCAGAGTCTTGGCAGCCTCCAGAGCCTCGTTGACCATCAGGCCGTTGGCAATGATAGCCAGGTCGTCGCCCTCGGTCAGTACCTCGCCCTTGCCGATCTCGAACTTATAGGTGGCCTCGTCATGGAAAACGGGGACAGCCAGACGGCCCAGACGCATGTAGGAGGGGCCCTCGTAGTCATACAGAGCCTTCACAGCGGCGCGGGCTTCCACGTCGTCGGCGGGGCAGATGACCAGCATGCCGGGGATGGAGCGCATCAGAGCGAAGTCCTCGCAGCACTGATGGGAAGCGCCGTCCTCGCCCACGGAGATACCGCCGTGGGTAGCGCAGACCTTCACGTTCAGGTGGGGGTAGCCGATGGAGTTGCGGATCTGCTCGAAGGCACGGCCGGCGGCGAACATGGCGAAGGTAGAAGCGAAGGGCTTCAGACCGGCGGTGGAAGCACCGGCAGCCACGGCCATCATGTTGCTCTCGGCAATGCCGCAGTTGTAGTGGCGATCGGGGTATTCCTTCTTGAACACGCCGGTCTTGGTAGCGCCGGCCAGGTCGGCGTCAAAGACGATCATGTCGTCGTGCTCGGCGGCCAGCTCCTTCAGAGCGTTGCCGTAGCTTTCGCGGGTTGCGATCTTCTTGATGTCTGCCATGATTACATCGCCTCCACTTCTGCCAGCTGAGCACGCAGCTCGTTCATGGCGGTCTCGGTCTGTTCATCGTTGGGGGCCTTGCCGTGCCAGCCGGCCTGATCCTCCATAAAGCTGACGCCCTTGCCCTTGATGGTCTTCATGACGATGGCGAAGGGGACGCCCTTGGTCTCGCGGGCCTTGTTGAAGGCGGCCTCCAGCTGCTCGAAGTCGTGGCCGTCCACCTCAGCCACCTCAAAGCCGAATGCCTTCAGCTTCTCGGGGATGGGATAGGGGCTCATGACGTCGGCCACGCGGCCGTCGATCTGCAGACCGTTATTGTCAATGATGACGCACAGGTTGTCCAGCTTGTAGTGGTGGGCAAACATAAATG
>SAMEA104404103__coassemble_2441_pt1 | contig 9479 bp, 7 predicted proteins | sample SAMEA104404103__metabat2_high_PE_047 | metagenome-assembled genome bin SAMEA104404103 (sample SAMEA104404103) | Balaenoptera acutorostrata | reverse complement strand
CCAGGCAGGTGGCGTAGATGTTCTTGAAGTGGCCCCGGATCTCCTCCTCGGGGATGGGTTCGAAGGACAGGCGCACGAACTGGCTGCCCTCTTTTTTCATTTCCTCAAAGATGGCGTTGGCCACCACGTCCCGGGGCAGCAGCTCGTTGACGAAGCGCTCGCCCTTGGCGTTGAGGAGAATGGCGCCCTCGCCGCGGGTGGACTCGCTGATGAGGAAGGCGCGGCCGGGTCTGCCGGTGTACAGGCTGGTGGGATGGATCTGCACATAGTCCAGATGCTCCAGCTCCACGCCGTGCTTTTTGGAGATCTCCAGAGCGTCGCCGGTCAGGCAGGGGAAGTTGGTGGAATGCTCATAGAGACCGCCGATACCGCCGGTGGCCATGACGGAGTCGCGGGCGTGGATCAGCAGACGGTCGCCGTCTCTGGTCTCTGCCACCATGCCGGTGCAGACGCCGTTCTCCACCAGAATATCCACCATAGTAGTGTATTCCATGATCTCCACGTTGTCCATGGCCTTCACCACATCCTGAAGGGTGGAGGTGATCTCCTTGCCGGTCAGGTCGTCGTGATAGCAGATGCGGGGCTTGGCGTGGGCGCCCTCCCGGGTGTAGGCCAGAGAGCCGTCGGGGTTGCGGTTGAAGTCCACGCCGTAGGCCACCAGCTGGTCGATCACATCCCGGCTGGAGCGGATCATGATGTCCACGCTCTCCTTGCGGTTTTCGTAGTGACCGGCCTTCATGGTGTCCTCAAAGAAGGAGTCATAGTCGCCTTCGTCCCGCTCCACGCAGATGCCGCCCTGGGCCAGCATGGAGTCGCAGCTTTCCAGATCCTCTTTGGAGAGCATCAGGATCTTCTGGTCCCGGGGCAGGTGCAGGGCGGTAAACAGTCCGCCCACACCGCAGCCCGCGATGACAGTATCGTAGTACAGTTCCTTTTCCATGTGCATTCGCCTTCTGTAAATTTGATTTTTATTTGGAAAGCTCCAGCATACGCTCCAGGGGAGCGCCGGCCGTAGCTGCCACTTCTGCGGGCACGCTGATGTCGTTCTCGCCGGTCTTCAGCACCTGGATGACCTTATCCAGGGTGATCTTCTTCATATCTGCACAGACGGGAGTGGTCTTGGGGAAGTAGAACTTCTTGCCGGGGTTCTGCTTCTCCAGCTCGCAGGACACGCCCACCTCGGTGACGATGATGAACTCCTGATCCTGGCTCTCGGTGGCGTACTTGATGATGCCGGAGGTGGAGCCCAGATAGTCGGCCAGCTCCCGCACCTCAGAGGGGCACTCGGGGTGGACCAGCACCTTGGCGCCGGGGTGCTCCTGCTTCAGCTGGCGCAGCTCCTCGGGCTTGATAAAGTGGTGGATGGGGCAGTAGCCCTCCAGCACCATGACATTCTTCTCGGGGACCTGAGCGCCCACATGGCGGCCCAGGTTCTGGTCAGGAATGAACAGAATGTCGTGGTTGGGCAGAGCCTTGACCACCTTGACTGCGTTGGCAGAGGTAACGCACACATCTGCCCAGGTCTTGATCTCTGCGGTGGAGTTGATGTAGCAGACCACGGCCAGATCGGGGTACTGGGCGCGGCAGCGGTCCACATCCTCCTTGCGCACCATGTGTGCCATGGGGCAGTCGGCAGTCATGTCCGGCATCAGCACAGACTTATTGGGGGACAGCAGCTTGCCGCTCTCGCCCATAAAGTTCACACCACAGTAGACGATGGTGGAATTGGGCAGGCCCTGGGCCAGCTTGCTGAGATAAAAAGAGTCTCCTACATAATCCGCAATTTCCTGGACCTCAGGCACCACATAGTAGTGGGCCAGGATCACGGCGTCTTTCTCCGCCTTCAGCTTTGCGATTTCCTCCTGCTTAGTCATATCTTCCTCTTCCTCGATTCCCGTACTTGGTACGGCTGTTCTTATGTTCGTGTACATACTCACGACCGAACCAGTATAGCACATTGTTATACACATGACAAGACATATGTTTTACATATTTTTTGTGGTAAAACACGGTTGAATATGACATTTATTTCTGCTATACTCCTGTTCTGGTGTGATTTTATAATTTGGACAAAGAGCTGCGTTTTACACAGGAAGAGACAGAAGGAGCGGGTTGAATATGGAGAAGTTACGTACCGAGCGGGATTCGATTGGGGAAAAACAGATCCCTGCCGACGCCTATTACGGCGTGCATTCTCTCCGGGCGCTGGAGAACTTTTCCATCTCCGGGACGCGGATGCACCCGGAAATGATCCGCAGCCTTGCGATCCTGAAAAAATCCTGCGCCATTGCCAACGCGGGCGCCAGGGTGCTGGATCGGGAGAAGGCGGACGCCATCATCTGGGCTTGCGACCAGATCGCTGCGGGCCGGTTCCATGATCAGTTTATTGTGGATCCCATGCAGGGCGGCGCCGGTACCTCCATGAACATGAACGCCAACGAGGTCATCGCCAATATCGCCATCGAGCATCTGGGCGGGACCCTGGGCGATTACAGCATCGTTCACCCCAACGACCATGTGAACTGCGGCCAGTCCACCAACGACGTGATCCCCACCGCCGGCAAGATGACCACTCTGGTGCTCATGCGCCGTCTGGAAAAGGCTCTGGCCGCCCTGATCGAGTCGCTGGACCGGAAGGCGGATGAATTTGACTGTATTCTGAAGATGGGCCGCACCCAGCTTCAGGACGCTGTCCCCGTCCGTCTGGGCCAGGAGTTCCGGGCCTACGCCACCGCCGTTCAGCGTGGCCTGAAGCGGGTCACCCACGCCGCCCACGAGCTGACCACCATCAACATCGGCGGCACCGCCATCGGCACCGGCATCAACGCCGACAGCGCCTACTACCTGCGGATCTCCGAGATCCTGTCCTCCTATGTGGATGTGGAGTTCAAGCGGGCCTATGATATGATCGACTCCACCCAGAATGTGGACTGCTTTGCCGCTGTGTCCGGCTCTGTCCGGAACTGCGCGCTGGCCCTGTCCAAGATCGCCAACGATCTGCGCCTCATGTCCTCCGGCCCCCGTACCGGCTTCGGTGAGATCACCCTGCCTGCCCGGCAGAACGGTTCCTCCATCATGCCCGGCAAGATCAACCCGGTCATCCCCGAGGTGGTCAACCAGGTGGCCTTCCGCATTGTGGGCAACGATGTGACCATCTCCATGGCGGTGGAGGCGGGACAGATGGAGCTGAACGCCTTCGAGCCCGTCATTTTCTGCTGCCTGTTCCAGTCCATCGACGAGCTGGCCCACGCGGTGGAGACCTTTACCAAGAACTGCGTGGACGGCATCCAGGCCAACGAGGAGCGCTGCGTGGAGCTGCTGGAATCCAGCATCGGCATCGTCACGGCCCTGTGCCCCTATCTGGGCTACAGCAAGGCCGCCTCTCTGGCCAAGGAGGCCCTGGCCAAGAACATCTCCATCCGGCAGATGGTGCTGGACGAGGGCCTGATGTCGGAGGAAAAGCTGGAATCCGTGCTGGATGTGGAGGGCATGACCCGTCCCGGCATTCCCGGAAAGCTGACGGTCTGACCGGAGCGATAAAACTACATTATATATAAGGTATCTTTTGTACAGCACCCCTGCGGATCGGAATGATCGGCGGGGGTGCTGTTTTATGCACAGTGACTGATTTTATGCAAGTGTAAATGTATAAATTGTAGAAAAGATCAACAAACGTTGACTTTAGTACAGCGAAGATTTAAACTGGGAACACAAAGGTAGTATGAAACCATCAAAAGGAGATGCACTTCCATGACAAAAGAGGAACTGGCAGTCAGACTGAAAAACGCCTGTGCTGCGCTGGTGGAGTCGGAGGCCGAGCTGACCGAGATCGACTCCCGATTCGGAGACGCGGACCACGGCCTGACCATGGTAAAGATCGCCGGGGCCATCGCCTCTGCGGTGGATGCAGCTGACGGCGGGATCAAAGAGATGCTGGACGACGTGGCCATGGAGGTCATGGTGCTCAACGGCGGCAGCGCCGTGCCCCTGTGGAATGCCTGGCTGGACGGAATGCAGGAGGGCGCTCCTGAGGGAGAGCAGACAGATGTGGCCGGCCTGAAGTCCATGTTCGCCTCCGGCTTTGAGAGCCTGGACGATATGTCCGGGGCCAAGGTGGGGGACAAGACCATGATGGATGCGCTGATCCCCGCCACCCAGGCAGTGGCCGCCTATGAGGGCAGTGACGAGAAGGAGCTGTTCCGGATCGCCGCCCGGGCTGCCGAACAGGGCGCCGAGGACAGCAGGCAGTATGTGGCCAGGTTCGGCCGGGCCAAGAGCTACGGCCAGAAGACCATCGGAACCCCGGACGCAGGCGCTGTGTCCATGTCCCGGTTCTTCCGGGGCCTTGCCAGAGAATAAAACCGTACATTCATATATAATTTGGAGGTTACCCTTATGAAAATGAAGAAGTTTATCAACGCCCCCGAGACCATTACCGACGAGGAACTGCAGGGCCTGGGTCTGGCTTATTCCGACATCGTCACCGTGGACGGCCACCTGGTCATCAGCAAGGATCTGGAGCAGGCTGACCGTGTGACCATCGTGACCTACGGCGGCTCCGGCCACGAGCCCGCCCAGGCAGGCTTTGTGGGCAAGGGTATGCTGGACGTCCAGGCGGTGGGCGATATTTTTGCCGCCCCCAACGGCAAGCTGGTCTATGACGCCATGCAGCTGGCCGACAAGGGCCACGGCGTTCTGCTGCTGACCCTGAACTATGCAGGCGACCAGCTGGCAGGCAAGCAGGCCATCAAGCTGGCCAAGAAGGCCGGCATGAACTTCCGTCAGGTGGTCACCGGCGAGGAGATCCAGTACGATCCCAACGGTGAGGACAACAAGCGCGGCTTGGCCGGTGCAGTGGCCCTGTACCACGTGGCCGCCGCTGCCGCCCGGGAGGGCAAGAGCCTGGACGAGGTGGCCGAGATCGCCCAGCACTACGCGGACAACATGGCCTCCATCACCATCAAGTCCACCGACGCCACCCATCCCCAGAACGGCATGTCCTTCGGCGATCTGGGTGAGACTGATATGATGGAGATCGGCGCCGGTCAGCACGGCGAGGGCGGCGGCGTCCGGGTACCCATGATGTCCGCCAGGGATACCGTGGCCACCGTGGCCGAGGCTCTGTGCGGCAAGCTGGGCCTGGTTTCCGGCGATAAGGCCTTCGTCATGATCAACGGCTGCGGCGCAACCACCATGATGGAGATGCTGATCCTGTATAAGGATACCGTGGAGTTCCTGAAGGCCAGGGGCGTCGAGGTCGTGGGCCATATGGTGGGCGAGATCCTGACCGTCCAGGAGGCCGGCGGCTTCCAGATGAACATTGCCAAGTGGGACGAGGAGACCGCCCGTCTGTGGAACACTCCCTGCCACACCCCCGCATTCACAAAGGAGTAAATCATGGCTGATAACGTTGGAAATAAGGCGGCTCATGACTACCATCTGGACATTCCTGCGCCCAGCCAGGACTTTTTTGCCAAGGGTCTGGGCAACTCCGACTGGGGCTACCGCAACCGTCTGTCCCGTATTTTTAATCCCAAGTCTGGCAACACGGTTATGCTGGCCTTTGACCACGGCTATATCATGGGGCCCACTGCGGGGCTGGAACGGCTGGACGTGATCGTGCCTCCCCTGGCACAGTACGTGGACGTCCTGATGTGCACCAGAGGTGCTCTGCGCAGCTGCATTCCTCCTACACTGGACAAGGCTGTGGCCCTTCGCGCCACCCATGACAGCTCCGTGCTCTTTGAGGACATGAGCCGCGGCAATGGCCTGGGCGCTGATGTGGAGGATGCGATCCGCCTGAATGCAGCCTGTCTGGCCATCCAGTGCTTTGTGGGCGCTCAGGGGGAGAAGGATTCCCTGGAGACCCTGTGTCGGGCTGCGGATGCAGGCTACCGCTACGGTCTGCCCATTATGGGCGTCACCGCTGTGGGCAAGGAGATGGAGCGCACCCCCAAGTACTTTGGAATGGCGTCCCGGATCCTGGCTGAGCTGGGCGCCAGTATCATCAAGACTTACTACTGTGAGGACTTTGAAAAGGTAGTGGCGGCCTGTCCCGTCCCCATCGTCATTGCCGGCGGCAAGAAGCTGCCTGAGCTGGACGCGCTGGATATGGCCTACCGTGCCATCCATGACGGAGCCCACGGAGTGGATATGGGCCGAAACATTTTCCAGTCTGATTGTCCTGCCGGTATGGCTGCCGCCATTGGCAAGGTGGTTCACGAAAATTACACCGCAAAACAGGCTTACGAGGTCTATGAGGAGTTGAAGAACCGCTGAGTCTGTGCGGAACATTTGGAGGGAGAACATATGTCTGCTGAGTATATGCACATTGGAATTCCGATCACCAACCGCAAGCCCAACATGACCTATAACGAGGGCGCGAAGTTCTGGGTCAGCAATGTGGACGACTACGACTATAAGATCGAGTATCTGAAGTTCGAGGAGGGCACGCCCTTCCCTGAGGTGATCCACCGCCAGCCCCACGTGGCCTATAAGGTGGACGATCTGGACAAGTACATTGCCGACGCTGACAGTGTGATCTGCGGCCCCATGCCCGCCAACGAGACGGACCGCCTGGCCTTTGTCTGGAAGGACGGAGCCATTCTGGAGCTGTACGAAGCAAACTGAACCGAAGACCGACAGGCCTCAGACCCCCACGGGGGTCTGAGGCCTGTTTTTTGATTACTGAACAGGCAGGACAAAACAGCCTTATCAAAAGATCACCCTATGATTGCAATGGTCGGGCAAGCACACAAATAGCACAGGGGGTTTTGTCATAGGGATGATTTGAAAAGTCCAGCACACAGCACCTGGAGAGGGGAGATGCAAGTAGCGTATCAGATTTGCTCCGAGGCATTGTAAACAGGTGATTTAGAGAAAAACCAGGGCAGATACAGACCGGATTTTTCGGGAATTGAGCGAGAGAAAGTAGGGGAAAACGATTGTGGGAAAACCCGCGAAACAGGGCTGACAGAGGCTGGCCCCTTGTGTGGTACATAAAGTTTAATGAATTGAAAGAGAATTTTAATTGCGGAAAATTTGGAATTCATCTATAATTAAATCAATATATGACCATTTCCGACATAAGAGAAAGGAGAACCATATGGGACAGACTATCATGCGGACGGTGACCCTGGAGGGGAAGGAGTACCAATACCCCGACGGGACCGCATTCGAGACCATCGCCGGAGCATTTCAGGACCGCCATGACTATGACATTCTTCTGGTGAAGCGGAACGGCAAGCTCTGCGAGCTGCACAAGCCTCTGGACCGTGACTGCACCCTGGAGCTGCTGACGGCGGAACAGAAGCCCGGCATGCTGACCTATCAGCGCAGCCTGATTCTGCTGATGCTGAAGGCCTTTTACGACGTCACCGGCCGTGGCACCGGCAACCGGCTTGTGGTGGATCACTCCGTGGGCCGGGCGCTGTTCGTCAGCAGCAAGGGGGACGTGCCCCTGACCCAGAAACTGATGGAGCGGGTAGAAGCCCGGATGCGGGAGCTGGTGGAGCAGGAGCTGCCCATTGTGAAGCAGTCCATGGACCGGGACAAGGCCATCTGTCTGTTCAGAGAGCGGGGCATGCAGGACAAGGTGGAGCTGCTGAACTTCCGTCTCAGCTCCCATGTGAACGTTTACTCCATCGGGGACTTTTACGACTACTTCTACGGCTATATGGTACCCAACACCAGATATCTGCGGTGCTTTGCGCTGGAGCTGTTCGGCGAGGGCTTTATACTGCGCCTGCCCGACCTGAAAAAGCCGGACCGTCTGGGGGAGTTCACCCCTTCCATCAAGGTGTTTGACCAGCTGTGCGCCACCACGCTTCGGGCGGATATGCTGCAAACCTCCAACGTGGGGGATATGAACCGGATCATTTCCACCGGCGGGGCCACCCAGATGATCCTGTCCCAGGAGGCGCTGATGGAAAAGCAGATCGGCGATATTGCCGAGACCATCTCCCGGAAGCGGGGGGTCCACTTTGTGATGATCGCAGGCCCCTCCTCCTCCGGCAAGACCACCTTCTCCCACCGCCTGTCCACCCAGCTGATCGCCTGCGGTCTGCGGCCCCACGCTATCGCCACGGACAACTACTTCAAGAACCGGGAGGACACCCCCAGGGACGAAAACGGCCAGTACAATTTCGAGAGTCTGGACGCTATGGATGTGGAGTTGTTCAACCGGGACATGACCAGACTGCTGAAGGGCGAGACCGTGGAAATGCCCCAGTTCAACTTCAAGAAGGGCCATCGGGAGTATAACGGCGAGTTTCTGACCCTGGGCCCCGACGACGTGCTGGTCATCGAGGGCATCCACTGCCTGAATGACGCTCTGTCCTACTCCCTGCCCAGAGAGAGCAAGTACCGCATCTACATCAGCTGCCTGACCACCCTGAACATCGACGACCACAACTACATCCCCACCACCGACGCCCGGCTGCTGCGCCGCATCGAGCGGGACGCCCGCACCAGAGGCTACAGCGCCCAGGCCACCCTGAAAATGTGGCCCTCGGTCCGGGAGGGCGAGGAGGACAACATCTTCCCCCACCAGGATTCCGCGGACATCGTGTTCAACTCCGCTCTGATCTACGAGATCGCCCTGCTCAAGCCCTATGTGGAGCCCCTGCTGTTCGGCGTGCCCCGGGACAGCGAGGAGTATATCGAGGCAAACCGCCTGCTGAAATTCCTCAGCTATTTCATGCCCCTGCCCGCCGACGACGTGCCCAAGACCTCCCTGCTGCGGGAGTTCATCGGCGGCGGCTGCTACAAGGCCTGAGTTCTGCCTGTCTGTCACAGCGCCCCCTCAATCTTCGGCTTGAGGGGGCGCTTTCGCTGTTAAGCGCCGGCTTTTGGGCCGGAGCGGGAAAGCAGGAAAAAGCTTGAGGGGGACCTGGAAAAATTAACTATCGTGAAAATACCCAAAAACACACCGGGAAAAATCCGGAATTATAATAAAAATCCGCGCTTATATACAGAAAAAGATGAATATGAAATAATATCAAATCATTTAGCATAAAAAGTGACGGAAAAATGCGGGGTTCCATGAACAGGATGAACAAAAATTCTAAGTTTTTCTAAGATACAGCAAAGAAATTTCTATCGTTTTCTCCACAGTCAGCTACTACAATGTTAAATGAAAGCACACCGCTTTCACAAAAGCTCTAATACTACATAGGAGGAAACTGAAATGAAAAAGTTACTTGCTCTTGCTCTGGCTATGGCTATGACCCTGAGTCTGGCTGCCTGCGGCAAGAAGGATGACGCCCCCGCCGGTTCCGCTTTCGGCTCCAACCAGACCGAGACCAGCGATCTGAAGGCTGCTGTCTTCTATTACAACTTCGCCGATCCCTACATCACCACCGTCCGTACCGCTATGGACCAGCAGCTGAAGGATCTGGGCATTGAGTACCAGAACTTCGACGCTCAGACCAACCAGGGCCAGCAGACCGACCAGGTCAACACCGCCATCACCGACGGCT
>SAMEA104404103__coassemble_2401_pt1 | contig 9623 bp, 11 predicted proteins | sample SAMEA104404103__metabat2_high_PE_047 | metagenome-assembled genome bin SAMEA104404103 (sample SAMEA104404103) | Balaenoptera acutorostrata | reverse complement strand
GTCGGGGTTATCCTCGATCATGCGGATCTCCTGGCCGATGATGCCCTGCTCCTTGTCCACACTCTCCTGGGTATACCAGGGGATGGACACAAAGGACAGCAGGATCTTCAGATTTTCTTCAAACTTCTCAGTGGACTCGAAGTAATAGCCGGTGATGGCGTTGCTGGTAAAGGCATTGGGGCTGGCGCCGTTGGCGGCCAGATCCTGGAGGGCGTTGCCGTCCTCGGTATCAAAGGTCTTATGCTCCAGATAGTGGGCCACACCGGCAGGCGTCTCGTGCCACACACCGTCCAGCTTGAAGCGCATATCCATGCCGCCGTAATTGGTGGCAAAGAAGGCATAGCCCTTCTGATACTCCGGCTTGGGGAACACAAACACGTTCAGCCCGTTGGCCAGCACCTCGTGGTGCATCTGTTCGCCCACCTTGGCAAAGTCGATTCGTTCCATGGGTCAGGCCTCCTTTCCCTTGAGGAAGTAGATGGAATCCAGGGCCAGCTTCTGTGCCGCCCGGGCCACCTGTTCCTTTGTCACAGTCTCAAAGGAGGCCGCAGTCTCCTCCAGGGTGGTATCCAGTCCGGCGGCAGCCTGGCCCAGCCAGAACTCCTCCTGACGGCCCTGGTCGTCCAGGGCGGAACGGTAGCTGCCCACCAGGATGCGCCGTGCACCCTCCAGCTCGCCCTCGTCGATCTGACCCTGGCGGACCAGCTCCAGCTGGTGCAGGATCTCAGACTTGGCCTTCTCATAGTTTTCAAACTCGATGCCGGAGGACACCAGGATGACGCCCTTCATCTTCTCCACCATGGAGCTGGCGTAGTAGCACAGGGACATCTTCTCCCGGACATTCATAAAGAGCTTGGACATGGCGGTGCCGCCGAAGATGGCGTTGCAGATCACCAGAGCGGGGTAGTCCTCCTCCCAGCAGGTCTGGCCGCCGGTACGGAAGCCCAGTGCCAGCTTGCCCTGGGTCACATCCATTTCGTCGGTGAACATGCGGGGCTCCTCCCCCACGGTCAGCCGCACATCGCACTCGGGTGCAATACGGTTTTCGTTGACGGGCAGGGCGGCGAAGGCAGACTTCAGGGCCTGCGCCACCCGGTCGGGATCGGCAGAGCCGCTGTAGTAGAGCTCGACAGCGGAGTCCTTCAGCAGCTGCTCATAGCGCTGCCACAGGCTTTCGGCGGTGATGGCCTCCACCTTATCCAGATCACCCAGCTTGTCCGCGCCGAAGTGTTCCTCGTCGCACATGAGCTCCACCAGGCGGTGGGTGGCGTAGCTGCGCTTATCGTTGATCTGGCTGCGGATCCGTGCGGCCAGGTTGGCCTTTTCACCGGCTACGTAGTCGGTGTCGAACACACCGTCCACAGTACGGGGCCGGAGCAGCAGTTCGCCCATGAGCGCGGCAGCGGGCTCCAGAATGCCCTCGCCCTCCAGGGCGTAGGCGTCATCCAGGAAGCTGGCCACAAAACCCACGCACTGGGTCTCGCCCTTCTTCCGGATCACAGGCTCGATGGCGCCGCCGTACAGATTGTCCAGCGCGGCGGAAAGACTCTCCATATCCGGATGGTCGGCGGTGCCCCGGCGCAGAACCGAGGGGATCAGCGCATTGACTCCCGCCGTCTCACGGCGGAGAGGAGCCAGCAGGCTTACGGACAGGAAGGAGCTTTTAAATTTATTGGTGTGGACTGTACGCAGCCACACACCGGGAAACAGTTCCCTGCGTGTTACTTCAGACATAACATGATTCCTTTCTATGCCCTTGGGAGAAAATCTCTGCAAAAGCGTGAGAACATGATACCACAATTTATATAAAAAAGTAAAGCTGTTTTGGACAGACTGCACCGAAACAACCACAGGAACGCCCTGTTCCGGACTTTTTGACGGCGTTGCTTCCTCCCCGTCATTCTGCCCCCGCACTGGTAGAATATACAAATAAATTTCTTCCCAACGACAAGTATTTTGACTTGACAACGGGAGGTGCTTATGGTATCATTCCGATTGTAAAGTTTAACGGCTTTACATTTTTACTGTCAGGAGGTTGCCTTTCATGAAAAATCAAGCCTACCGCATGACCATGCTGTACGACTTTTACGGAGACGTGCTGACTGACAGACAGAAGGAATTCTACGACCTCTACTATAACGAGGACCTGTCCCTGGGTGAGATTGCAGAGAACTACGACATCACCCGCCAGGGCGTCCGGGACGTGATCGTCCGGGCCGAGGCCACCCTCACCGAGCTTGAGGACAAGACCGGCCTCATCAAGCGCTTCCACACCATGCACGGCCAGCTGGAAAAGCTCCGCGAGGACGCCGGCAAGCTGGTGGACATCGCCGCCCGGTGCGACAACGCAGAGGCCGAGATCCTGGCCCGCCGGATCGTTGATGCAGCCGACGTGCTGCTGGAGGAGTAAGCCCATGGCATTTGAAGGACTTACCGAAAAGCTGTCCGCCGCCTTCAAGCGGCTGCGCGGCAAGGGTCGTCTTACCGAGGCTGACGTCAAGGAGGCCATGCGTGAGATCCGTCTGGCTCTGCTGGAGGCCGACGTAAGCTACAAGGTGGTCAAGCAGTTCATTGCTCAGGTCACCGAAAAGGCTGTGGGTTCCGACGTGCTGGAGGCCCTCTCCCCCGCTCAGATGATCATCAAGATCGTCAACCAGGAGCTGACCGAACTGATGGGCGGTTCCAGCGCAAAGCTGACGATTGCTTCCAAGCCCCCCACGGTGGTTATGATGGTGGGCCTGCAGGGCGCAGGTAAGACCACCAACGGCGCAAAGCTGGCCGACTTCATGAAGAAGAACGGCAAGCGGCCTCTGCTGGCCGCCTGTGACATCTACCGCCCCGCCGCTATCAAGCAGCTGGAGGTCGTGGGTGAACAGCTTGACGTGCCCGTCTTCCAGATGGGCCAGACCAATCCCGTGGATATCGCCAAGGCTGCTGTTGAGCACGCGAAGGAGCACGGCAACGACATGGTGTTCCTGGACACCGCCGGCCGCCTCCACGTGGACGAAGAGCTGATGCAGGAGCTGCAGAACATCAAGGCTGAGGTCCAGCCCACCGAGATCCTTCTGGTGGTCGACGCCATGATCGGTCAGGACGCTGTCAACGCCGCAAAGGCCTTTGACGACGCACTGGACATCGACGGCGTGGTGCTGACCAAGCTGGACGGCGACGCCCGAGGCGGCGCAGCCCTCTCCATCAAGGCCGTCACCGGCAAGCCCATCAAGTTTGTGGGCGTGGGCGAAAAGCTGGATCAGATCGAGGTCTTCCACCCCGACCGTATGGCCAGCCGTATCCTGGGCATGGGCGATATGCTCTCCCTCATCGAGAAGGCCGAGCAGAACTTCGATCAGAAGAAGGCCGCCGAGCTGCAGGAAAAGCTCCGCAAAAACAAGTTTACACTTACCGACTTTCTGGATCAGATGCACCAGCTCAAGGGCATGGGTTCTCTGTCCGATCTGGCCGGTATGATTCCCGGAGTAAAGGCCTCTGATCTGGATGGGGTCAACATGGATGATAATATCTTCCAGCGTATGGAGGCCATCATCCTCTCCATGACTCCCGACGAGCGGGAGAATCCCAACACCCTGAACTCCAGCCGGAAAAAGCGCATTGCCGCAGGCTCCGGCACCCAGGTGGTGGACGTCAATCGGCTGCTGAAGCAGTTCGAGATGCTCCAGGCCATGACCAAGCAGTTCTCCGGCGGCAAGCTGCCCCGGAACATGCGGAAGATGATGGGGAAAAAGGGCAAGGGCGGCTTCCCCGGTATGGGAGGCTTCGGCGGTATGGGCGGCGGTTTCCCCGGCATGCCCTTCTGAGTCCGCCGGACTTATTTAGGTTGGTTGAACACGGCTGACGTGTTTTCCATATTTCATTCAAAAACTTTGGAGGTGAATATAAATGGTTAAGATCAGACTGCGCCGCATGGGCGCTAAGAAGGCTCCCTTCTATCGCATCGTTGTGGCTGATTCCCGTTATCCCCGTGATGGCCGTTTCATCGAGGAGATCGGCACTTACAATCCCACCGTCACTCCCAGCGAGCTGAAGGTTGATGTGGATCGTGCTCAGGCTTGGGTTAAGACTGGCGCTCAGCCCACCGAGACCGTCCGCGACCTGCTGAAAAAAGCCGGCGCTCTGTAAGGCTTGGAGGTTTTACACGCAATGAAAGAGCTTCTGACCTACGTGGCTCAGAACCTGGTGGAACACCCCGAACAGGTGTCCGTCACCGAGGTTCAGGGCGAGGGCGAGACTGTTCTGGAGCTGCGGGTGGCTCCTGAGGACATGGGTAAGGTGATCGGCCGTCAGGGCCGCATCGCCAAAGAGATCCGCGTCCTGATTCGCTCCGTGGCCCAGCGGTCCGGAAAACGCGTCTGCGTTGAGATCGTAGACTAAAGCTAAAGGCGCAGGCTTTTTCCTGCGCCTTTGTTTTTTGAAAGGAGACATTCCCATATGCTGCAGCAGTATCTTGAGATTGGCAAGATCGTCAACGTCCACGGCGTCATGGGCGAGGTCCGTGTCCAGCCCTGGGCCGACTCCCCTGACTATCTGTGCCAGTTCAAAACTCTGTATGTGGACAAGACCCACTGGCCCATTAAGGTCGAGCGGGCCAGAGTCCACAAGAATCTGGTCATCATGAAGCTGGAAGGTGTCACCGACGTCAACGGCGGCCTGGCCCTGCGCAATGCCATTCTGTACATTGACCGCAAGGACGCCAAGCTCCCCGAAGGCAGCTTCTTCCTGGCCGACATCTACGGTCTGGAGGTCCGCGACGCCGATACCGGCGCCGTTCTGGGCAAGATCGACGATATCCTCACCCTCCCCGCCAACAATGTCTATGTGGTCAAGGGTGGTGAGCGGGAGCTGATGATCCCCGCCGTCCCCCAGTTTGTCACCGAGACCAACGTGGAAGAGGGCTATATCAGCGTCAGAATGATGGAGGGCCTGTAAGCCCCTCCCCTCTCTGAGAATATAATCAGAAGCCCCTGGCTGTGCCGGGGGCTTCTTCATGCAGAAAAACGCCGCTTCGGATCATCCGAAGCGGCGTTCTTTTTAATCTTCGTCAGCGGCGGCGTCGTAAATAGGACGGCTGCCGGGATTGGGGGCGGCAGCGGCACTGCCTCCGGTCATGGCGCCTGCGGCGGCGCAGAAGCGGGCACGGGACTGCTTGATCTCCTCATAGGCCTCGGCCACAGCCTCCTCCGTACGGCGGAGGGCATCCTCGCAGTACTCGTTGGCTGCACGCTTCAGCTCGCGGCTGCGCTCCTCAGACTGGAAGGTCAGCTCACGGCTGCGCTCCTCGGCCTGGTGGAGCATCTCGTTGGCGCGCTGGCGGGCCTGGAGCACGATGGTGTCCTCAGCCAGCAGCTGGCGGGCCTTGTCCTCAGCGGCCTGGCGGATGGAATCGGCTTCCCGCTTGGCAGAGTTCACGTACTCGGTACGGTTGGCCATAATGCGGCGGGCCTCCTCCAGCTCCATGGGGAACGCATTCCGGATCTCGTCGATCAGGTCCAGCGCACGGTCCCGCTCGATCATGCACTTATCTCCGGACAGAGGAACATTCTTTGCTTCGTCGATCATATCGAAGAGCACTTCAATCATTTCAGAAACATTACTTGCCATGGTCAGCCTTCCTTTCCTTCCACTTCTCTCACGCGCCGATTCACATCGTCCACGATCTCCCGGGGAATAAAGTCCTCCAGGCGGGCCCCGTAGCGGGCCATTTCCTTGACGATGGTGGAACTGAGGTAAGTGTATTTCTCGCTGGATGCGAGAAACAGGGTCTCAAGATTAGGGTTCAGATGCTTGTTGATCACAGCCATCTGAACCTCCTGTTCAAAATCAGATACCGCGCGCAGGCCCTTGACCACCACATGGGCGCCCCGGCGCTTGGCGTAGGCGGCCAGCAGCTCGTCAGAGAAGTCGACCTCCACATTGGGAAAGCGCTCAGTGGCGCACTTCAGCAGCTCCACACGCTCCGCAGGGGCAAACAGCCCCGTTTTCTTTGAATTGACCATGACACACACGATCAGCTTATCAAAGCAGGACGCAGCCCGCTTGATGATATTCAGGTGTCCCAGAGTCACCGGGTCAAAGCTGCCCGGATAAATAGCGATTCCTATTTTATCTCACTCCCGCCCGATGACATACGACCAGTTTGATCTTTCCGTACCGGTATTCTTTTCCCACCTCATAGGGGGCATTCAGTGCGGGGAACGGCAGTTCCGCCGCAGTTTCTCCAATAATTATACCATGTTCACTGAGAATGTCAAACTTCTGGATCAATTCCAGGCTGCGCTGCAGCAGATCGCTCTGGTAAGGAGGATCCAGGAAGATCACGTCAAACTTCTCACGGCAGCAGGTCAGAAAGTCCAGAGCCTCTCCCTGCACCACATGGGCGCTGTCGCCCAGGCGGCAGGTCTTCAGGTTTTCACGGATCAGCGCGGCCGCATCCCGGCGCTGCTCCACAAAGGTGCAGTGCTCCGCGCCTCTGGACAGGGCCTCCAGGCCCAGCTGGCCGGTGCCGCCAAACAGATCCAGGACCTTGCGGCCGGGGATCTCAAACTGAATGATATTAAACAGGGACTCCTTCACCTTGTCGGTGGTAGGGCGGGTATCCATACCCTGCAGCTCCTTGAGCCGTCTGCCCCGGGCAGAGCCGGAAATAACACGCATGTTTATTCTTCCTCTCTTTGTTCAGGTTGATCCGTCCCCTTCTCAGGATCCGGATGGAAATAAAGCCACACATTCAGTGCGGTATTTTTCGGTACGATCTCCGCCAGCTGCTCCCGGCTGGCGGCACGGATGGCCTTGATGCTCTTGAAATGCTTCAGCAGCTGCTCTCTCCGCTTCTCCCCCACTCCGGGGATCTTGTCAAGGGAGGAGGTCTTCACCCTCCGGTTCTGCAGCTCCCGGTGGTAGGTGATGGCGAACCGGTGTGTCTCCTCCTGGATCTGACCGATGAGGGCGAACACCGCAGGCACCTGCTGGATGCCGATCTCCCGGCCGTCCGGATGGACCAGAGCCCGGGTGCGGTGGCGGTCGTCCTTGACCATGCCGTAGGCGGGAATGGACAGATTCAGCGCATCCAGCACCCGCTGGCACACCTTCACGTGCTCCTGGCCGCCGTCGATCAGCAGCAGGTCGGGGGCGTCTTTGAACTTCTCGTCTCCGTCCAGGTACCGCCGGAAGCGCCGGGTCAGCACCTGCTCCATGGAGGCGTAATCATTGGGCCCGTCCATATTTTTCAGCTTGAACCGGCGGTAGTCCCGCTTCAGGGGTCTGCCGTCCACATAAACCACCATGGAGGCCACGATATCGTCCGCCCCCTGGTTGGAGATGTCGTAAGACTCCATCCGTCTGGGCGGCGTATCCAGGCCCAGCATCCGTCCCAGTGTCTCCAGCAGCTTGTTCTGCCGTTCCTCCCGGGTGGTGGCCCGGATGACCTCCTCCTGCGCGTTTTCGTTGGCCAGTCGGATCAGATCCATTTTAGCCCCTCGCTGGGGGGTGACAAGCTCCACCCGGCGGCCCACCTGCTCGGACAGCATCCGGGTCAGGGGCACCTGGTCGGACAGCTCACAGGGCAGCAGGATCTGCCGGGGCAGCTGGGCGCGGCCCACGTAATACTCCCGCACCAGCCCGGACAGTACATCGTCCTCCTCCGCCTCCATCGGCGTTTCAAACAGGTCGAAATCCTTGGCGGCCAGCTCGCCCTCCATGTAGTGGAGGACCACAAAGCAGCTTTTCGCGGTACCCCGGAAATAACCGGTCACGTCGGTGTCCGCCAGAGAACCGGCGATCACCTTCTGCCGCTTTCCCAGCAGCTCGATGGCCCGGATCCGGTCCCGGACTGCTGCGGCATGCTCAAAGCGCAGCTCCTCGGCAGCCTGCTCCATCTCACGGGTCAGGTCGTTCTGCACCTCCTGGAAGCGGCCTTCCAGCAGGGACACAGCCTGGGCCATGGCCTGGTCGTGCTGTTCCTTCAGCTCATCTCCCCGGCAGTAGCCGTCGCACTTCCCCATGTGGAAGTTCAGGCAGGGGCGTTCCTTGCCGATGTCCCGGGGGAACTTCTTCCGGCAGGAGGGCAGCCGCAGAGCCGTCCGCAGGGCGTCGATAATGGCCTGGGTATTGTGCCGGGTGGCATAGGGCCCGAAGTACCTCGCTCCGTCGTCTGCCGGTCTTGTGGCCAGTGAGAACCGGGGGTACTCCTCGTTGGACAGCCGGATATAGGGATAACCCTTATCATCCTTCAAAAGAATGTTATACCGGGGCTGGTGGCGCTTGATGAGGGCGCACTCCAGCACCAGCGCCTCAAACTCGCTGCCGGCAATGATCACGTCAAAGGTGTCGATCTGGGACACCATGGCTTTCGTTTTCTCCGTGTGGGCGGCGGAGTCCTGGAAATACTGGGACACCCGGTTTTTCAGGGCCTTGGCCTTGCCCACGTAGATCACGGTCTTGTGGACGTCCTGCATAATATAGACGCCCGGTTTCAGGGGAAGGCTGTGGGCCTTCTCCTTCAGCTCGTCAAATGTCACGTTCCACCGCCTCCTCAGGCCGGGGGATGAATAGCAAAAAAGGCGCCGCAAAGCGGCGCCTTTTCATTGGTGTTTTGGGGCTCACTCAGTGAAATCGGAAGAAATCATCTTGAACAGGGCCTCGACAGCCTCCTGCTCATCGGGTCCGTCCGCGATCAGCTTGATGGGAGTACCCTTCACGATGCCCAGAGACAGCACACCCAGCAGGCTCTTGGCGTTGACCTTCCGCTCTTCCTTCTCCACCCAGATGGAGCTCTTGAACTCGTTAGCCTTCTGAATAAAGAAGGTGGCGGGTCTGGCGTGCAGACCAACCTGGTTGTTAACGACTGCTTCCTGACTATACATAATCGCGTACCTCCGCCCTCGTTATATATGTGCCTCTAGCATACCAGATTTATACGCTCTGCGTCAATGACAAAATTCACAAATCTTTTTTCTACAAAAAATGTGGTTTTATTGCTATTTCATCATCTTTTGTATAAGCCGACTGTTTTTCCGTCCTAAGCTCCGGATTCGTGGCACATTTCCTTGATTTCGCCCCTTCGGAACGGGATGCTCCGGGAGGCTTTTCTGTTTTCTGAGGCGCCGGCAGAAGGGTCGCCCCCTATTCCGGTACCATCTTTTGTATATTATAAACCTTTTTCCGATAAATACAAGTCCTGTGCAGCACTTTATTTTATTAAATCGTAAAACCGATCATTTCAGTTCTGCCACGGTCACGCCGTCCTCACCCTCGCCGTAGCGGCCGGGACGGTAGGATTTGATATAGCGGCTGCGCTTCAGATAGGTACGCACGGCGTTCCGGACAGCTCCGGTGCCCTTGCCGTGGATGATGGTCACCTGGTCCAGCTTGCCCATCATGGCGGTGTCCAGGAAGCCCTCCAGCACGGCGATGGCCTCGTCGGTCATCATACCTCTCAGGTCGATCTGAGAGGGCACAGCGGCGGTCCGGAGGGTGTGCTCAGCCCGGGCAATGATCCGGCGGGCCTCCCGCTTCTGGCGGGTCTCTCCCTCCACCACACGGACCTCAGACTGCTTGGCGGTGATCTTCAGAATACCGGCCTGGAGCTGGAGTCCGCCGTCCTTGTTCAC
>SAMEA104404103__coassemble_2386_pt1 | contig 9676 bp, 14 predicted proteins | sample SAMEA104404103__metabat2_high_PE_047 | metagenome-assembled genome bin SAMEA104404103 (sample SAMEA104404103) | Balaenoptera acutorostrata | reverse complement strand
TGACCGAGAAAAATTTTTATATTATTTCATTGTCCGCTTGACGGGGAGCAGTTCAGCTGTTATGTTCAGCCCATAATGCCGATTTTGTTGCCGTTCTCGTACATCCCGTTCAGCGTGCCGCCCTTGTTGGCACCGCTGTCCTTCACATAGCCGAAGCCGGGGACATAGACCTGTCCCGCCTGATTGGTGCTGCCGGGTGCAGGTTGTTTCTTTTCGGACTCGGGAGGGGGCGCAGGCTTCCTGGGCTTTTCCTTTCTGGGCGGCTTGGGCTTATTCCGCTCGGACTCAGGTACGTCATCGGCCTTGTGGGGCTGGCTGGGGGGGCTTCTTCTCCTCCGCAGGCTTCTGCGGGGGCTTCGAAGGTGCGGGCTTGATGGGGTCACGCTGGATGGACTGCTCCGTTCCGCTGCTGTCCGCTCCCGCTCCGGGATTGTCGGCAGGCTCAGGCTTTCGAATATGCACCTCAGGCTCCTCCGGAGGAATATCCTCCGTACTTACATCGGGCATGCTGCTGTCACTCGGGGACGGGGGAACCGGCTGGACGATCTCATGCCCATGCTCTGCCTGCGGATCACCATCGGCCGCATACCGGACCCCGCCCAGCGTCAGGGCAAGGCAGGCAAGGCCAGCCGCCGTGAGCGCCAGGGTTTTCTTCTGCTTTTCTGTCATTTTTGTACCTCCTTTTCAGTTTGTTCTATTTTCAAGCAAGACAATACCCGAACGCACCGGGAAAGTCCAGCAGAAAATATGGGTTTTAGAAAACAGGCGTATAGGATGCCTGAACATGAACAGGGAGTCTCAGAGGCGGGAGCACGCTGGTCAAAAAGCGGACGGGGATTTCCAGAATAAGAGCCGCCTCAGCGGTATATCCCGTAGTTTCCCCTGACCCCAGTCCGTTGTTCCGGACCTGTACCGACAAGTCGGACAGAGAAAATTCCACCTTTTCCCCGCTGTACCTGACGTAACAAGTCCCATCATGGACGAGCCCCAGCGTTTTGGAGAGATGACCGTATAGATCACCTGTATCCCTGCTCTCGGTCCAGCCATCGGCGGCCGGGAACCACCCTGCGGCATATCCCTCCCGGACCGCATGATAAACATCGTCATAGTTGTCATTGACGGCAGTCAGGACTGCATCCTGGGTGGCCTCTCGCACGCCCTGCACAATGATCCAGAGCCGGGAATACTCGCTGACTGCGCTGAACAGGAGCAGAAGTACGAGGACAATGGCAATGATCAAGGGCGTTCCCTCAGCAGGGTACTCTTTACGCATCAGCTTCCGGATCATTTCCAATACACCTCGCTTTTTCCTGTAGCCTCGGCTCTCAGGTTCAGCGGGAAGGAGCCAAACCCTCCAAACAGACCGATCTCCACAGGAAGTGTCACCGTAATAGAGATCTCCTGGTTGAGTTGGATCGGTCCGGTCTTGGACCACCGGACCTCAGGCTCCATGTCCATTTTCTGATTGAGTACCTGTTCCCAACGGGTAGTTTCAGGGCCGACCCGGCCGGATACCTCAGCCTCACGCAGGAGCTCCGATGCATAGGCGTCCAGCTGCTGTTTCGCAGTAAAGACAGGGAGGACCCGCATGAAAAGCGCCAGGACCAGCATGGAGCAGACGATCAGAACGCAGATGTCCACATAGCCCTCTCCGCTGGCACTGCCGAACAGTTTTCGTTTCATTCCATCCCTCCTTCAAAACAGACTGCCCAGCGACTGCACGATCTGATATCCGATGATCACAACGTAGGTCAGCATGAAGCACATAAGCATCACAAAGCTGAATACACGGATCTTAGGCGGGATCTTTCCGGCCTGTGCTTTCAGACGCTGAAGCCCCACCTGCTTCAGATCGTGGGCCAGCATCTGGAAGTACATCCGCCCATCATCGCCGTGCAGAACGCTGATCAGTCCCCGTACAATGTCAGAGACGACCGCAGAGCCCATATGTGCCTCAAAGCGGATCAGTGCCGCCTCGTAAGAGGAGGACCGCATATCTGCAATCAGGACATTGAGTTCACGGGTGAACTCCGGGCTGGAGTATTTTCGGTAGTTATCCAGAATACGAAGTACATCCCGGCTGGAGGACAGCTCCTGTTCGATGGTTGCCACAAAACGGGGCAGCTCGCTCTGGATGGCCGCCATATGCTCGGTGATCATGGTGTCCGCTCTGCGGCTCTCCTGAAAATAGGTGAGGATGGCCAACAGGACAACCAGAGGGGACAGGATCGGGAGGATCAGCAGGCAGGGGAGTGCGCCGAGCAGAATAAGGGCGGGTTTCAGAATGGAATAGGCCACATAGACTTCCGGAGTCATATCCAGTCCTGCCGCCGACAGCGCTTTGGAAAGGCGGTTTCTCCTGTAGTCGCTGAGCCGGACATATCCCTTGAGCCGGTTTGCCCAGCTCAGGATCAGGACCTCCATGCGCTTGGCCACAGACTGACCGGAACGTCCTGCAGAGATGAGCGCTCGTTCTGTGGCCAGCCTGGGCAGTTTCAAAAGGTCAGCAGAGATAAAGAACAACCCGGCTGAGAGACCGAGAAAGAATAACAGAACAGAAAGTTTCATCTGGGCTCACCTCCGGTATTCCATGGGCTGGGTCAGCTTTACAACGAACGCAAAGGAGACAAAGACAGCGGCCACACAGACTGCAATCACGAACTGACCGGGGATCGTATCAGTCAGCGTATGATACCAGTCCTGATTGATGAAGCGGACCAGGGGGATATTCAGCAGGACCAGAGAGGCCATGGTGAGGAACTCTTTTCTCGGTGCCATCATCAGGTTGGCAAGTTCTCCGTTTACGATCCGGATATCAGAGAGCTTACTCACAATGGGCTGGAGCGTTGTTTTCAGAGAGCGGTCGATCTGGCAGGCGGCAACAGCATCGCACCACTCCTGCCAGACCCCGTTGTTCACAGAGAATTTCAGCATATCCAGTGCGGCGGACATATCGGGATTGACATGGTTGATCTGGAAGAGATACTGTTCAAAGATCCGGTCGACCGGAGGGTTCAGATAGCTCAGATTCTCCTGAACCGCCATCGGGAAATTTTCCGTTCTCAGGTAGGCGGTCGTGATTACGGACATGGCCGTTTCCAGCTCAGAGGCAGAGTCCTTCTTGAAGTGTGAGGCTGTCATCTTGATATACCAGAACGGGACCAGCATGAGCCCCACTGCCAGTACCGGTACAAGGAAGGCATTCCGAAAGAGGATCGCCGCACAGGCTCCGAACAGGAAGAGGGCCATAGAGACGGCACAGAGCAGAGGAAAATGGTGGCTGCGGCCTGTGGCCTCCAGAATTGCTTCACATTCCAGAATTTCTTTCCGGAGAAAACCTGGCTTTTTTCTCTGTGTAGCTTCGTTGACAGCACCACGAATACTGCCCGGAGCCTTGCTTAAGCGGGAAAACAGATGGTAAGTAAAGCTGGAGAAGGATAAATCCAGCAGAAGAAACACACCTGCGATCATACCGATACAGGCGATCAGCTGAATGGCAATCATTTGGAGCTCACCTCCTTCTGATGAAGGAACCGGTCCAGCGCACTGCGGGGCATGCCGTTTTCAATGAACCTGCGCCGCAGACCCTCAGACATCTCATCACAGATATGGTGCTCACCCTCTATGACGAAGTGATCTCCCTCCAGGCGGTTTTCAGTGATCCTGTATTCATAGAGGTTCCGCACACGGCGGCTCCCATCCGGCATGATCTCACACTCGGAGATATTGGTGATCCGCCGCTGTTTGTTTTCAAGCTGGCGGCAGTACACGATGATGGGATATGCCTCGGTCACATACTGCATCAGGGTATCATCCGGGGTGTCTACCGCACGCTTGCACAGCGAGACCATACGGCGGTAGGTTCCTTCACTGGAATTAGAATGGATCGTTGTCAGAACCGCAACGCCCACACGGGCAGCCTCCTGAGCGGCGTTGGCCTCGGGGCCGCGCATCTCGCTGACACAGATGATGTCGGGATTAAAGCGGAGAGAGATATCCAGCAGTGCGATCTGGTCGATGCGCTGGCGCTGATTCTCGCTGTCACGGGTCTGTGTATGGATGACGGAGTTGCTCACCCTGCCGTCCTTCTCCCGGATCAGCTGGAGCTCTCTGGAGCCGTCCTCAATGGTGAAAATGCGCTTATGGTCAGGGATGGTAGAGAGAAGCCAGCCCGCCACCGTGGTCTTGCCCGAGCTTGTGGCACCAGCTACACAGATGGATACGCCGTAGCGCAGACAGGCGGAGAGAAAGTCCAGCATCTCACCTGTAGCGGTTCCACTGGAAATGAAATCCTCCCGCTCCAGATTTCTGGGGTTGACGATACGGATAGAGGCCGCCACACCAATGTCCTCATCCAGCACAGGAGCCTTGATGACTGCTACACGGATATTCTTTGCCAGGCGGGATGTGATGACGGGGCTTGCGTTATCCAGGACCTTGCCGGAGGACTGGATCATCCGGCGCACCACATTCGATGCGTGTTCCGGAGAATCGAAGTGCTCTTCCAGCTTTTCCGTCCGGCCATTGGAATACTGTACTTCGATATCCCGCCAGCTGTTGATGTCGATCTCCTCGATGCCCTCACCGAAGATGTATTTGGTCAGAAAGCCGTATTCCGCCATTTCCATGTACAGAGCATCGACCAGTTCTCCATCGGACATATCATCCACGGTCAGCCGGTTGTCTTGGAGATAACGGGCAATCAGACGCTTCATCCGTGTGCAGGAGTCCTCTGCACTGTCCGTGATCAGGTCTGCATGGTTCCCAGAGAGGTATCCCTGCACCTGTGTCAGAACCTCGGAAAAGGAGCGGGACTCTCTTGCAGAAAACAGGACATCGCTGGCCCTCGGAGCCACGTTCTGACCGGAAAACAGTTCCCGCTTTGCGGGCTCCTGAAAGGAGATGTCATGCACAGCAGGTGCCGCCCCATTCGAACCGGTATGCGGAGCGGGATCCTGCTCCACAGGCTCCTCCGAATGGGCCGCAGGAGCCGAAGAAGCAGGGGTGGGCTCAGAAAACAGAGAGTAACTGCGTTTATCACCCAGCATCAGAACACCTCCGAACAGATCTTCTCGAGCTCTTTTCGGAACTCCCTGCTGTCCTTCATGGAGAGGTCATCCAGCAGGGCTCCGGCCAAATACTGCTCCTCCACCTCAGCGGAGTGAGGGAGTCTGAATACCATGCTGCCCAGGACCTGACCGATCCGGTCAGCGGCTTGCTGAGGTTTCACGTTGGAGGCCACCTTGTACTGCTTCTCCTCGTCCCAGTGCAGCTCTTTCAGCAGGGGAAGCTGGCTGGAGAGATACCCCACCGATTTCAGGTCGCAGTTCACCAGACGAAGCACAGAGTCAGCCTCCATCAGCGCAACCGCAGAGAGAATGTCGTTGGCGATGTAGCTGGAGCAGTCTACCACCACATAGGGTGCAAGCTCCCGCAGACCGTCCAGAAGTTCCTTGGCCTGCTCCTTGGTGCAGGCGGCGTAGGTGTACTCGTTTTCTCCTTTACAGAGTCCCATCATAGTGAAATAAGGCATCCGCTTGTGGGTGGTAAGGTTATGCCGAATGAGGTTCACGCTGATATGCTGAGCGGCAAACACACTCCCCAGGGACTTCTCGCACTCCAAATCCGAAGGAGGGCAGATGCAGGGGAGCATCGGTGCGGTCATATCACACAGGAGAAGGGCCACATTCTTTTTCTTGGAAGAAAGCTGCTTGGCGATCTTCACAGCCGTCACGGTTTTCCCACTGCCGGGACTGCCCCAGACAGCGAGGATTCCGCCCTTTTCAGCAAGTTCTGCTTCTACCGCCGTATCCGGCTCAGGCTCCGTACTGCGGTGAAACAGACTGGCTTTTTTGAAGTTCATGGATCAGCCCTCACTTTCAGCAGGCTGGTCAGCGGGAGGATTCTGGGGCTCAGCGGCGGAAGCATCTGCGGGATAGAGCTCCCTGATCAGAGCGTCCTGTGCCTGAATAAAGGCCGCGGATTTCTCAGGGGAACCCCGGTATACCAGCGCCAGATGGATCTGATTGTCCTGCTCCAGACGGGCCAGCACTCTGGCCTGCTCCGTGGTCATCAGGAAGGTGACTGTGGAGGGAAGCTCCTTCTCCTCCTTGGGAGCGCTTCCGGTGTTGGCATCATAGCCGGAGGGAGCGGTCACAGAAATGACCTCCACGTACTGGAGTTCGGGAGGGACCACAGTTTCGCCTCTGCCCTCATAATCAGCTACGATCACAGAGACGATATCACCGCTCTTGAGCTTACCAGACAATCCGGTGGCAAAGGATTTGATGGTGGCGGAGATGGCCTGCTTACTGCCATCCAGATTGTAGAGATAGGCATTCTCAGCGGCAGGCTCGGCGGACAGCTTGGAGCCGAACACATAGTCGCCGATCTCCAGCTTTGCGGTGGCGTACTTGCCCACCACATCAGCTTTGTCCGTCACCACACCGACGGGCAGATTATAGGCACCGACTTCTACGGTATCGACCATAGCAGAGGTGATCTCATCACCCTCCTTGACGGGTGCAGTCACACGGACGATCTCCGTTTTATCGGCGGCACTGCGATTGAACATGGGCGTGAGGACGAAACAGATCATCAGCGAGAGAAGAATACAGATCACACCGACTGCGGTGCGATTACGAAGGAATCTCACGTACAAAACCTCCTATGAGAAAAGTGTATACACAGGGAGAAAGCCTGCTGCAATGAAGGGCACCAGAGGGAAACAGGTATGGGGCGGTTCGCTGATGGCCCAAGCGACCAGCCAGTCCAATGCAACATAGACAGCATATAGGACCAGAAACAGGAATAATCCCGGCAGGACCCGGGGATAGCCCAGCACAAAACCGGCCGCAAGGGACAGGTATACGTCACCAGCTCCGTTTTTCTTGAATCCCGCTCCCAGATAAAAGGGAAATGCGGCCAGAACAGCACCTAAAACCGAGGAGAAAAGCCCAGCGGGGCTGGTCGTAACCAGCCCCGCCAGAAAGATAGTCCAGCAGATGCCGAACTTCACTTTATGTTCCCGGATATCATAGATGGATGCACCAATCATGCAGGCATAGAAAATGGCCGACTGCAGTGCGTACATATCTCAGCTGGGAGTATAGTTGAACATGCCCTCGATGCGGGTGACCAGAGTGGGCATGACGGTGTCGTTGAACAGGGCGTACAGACCGGCCAGCAGCAGAGCGCCCAGCACCACAGAGATCAGAATCTTGACGGCGGTGTCGATGTAGCCCTCACCGGCACAGCCGCAGACGGCCTGCTGGTGGAAGGAACGGACCATGCTCTTGGCGGTGGAAGCAGCGGACAGGGCATTGCTCTTCATCTGAGCGGTGATCTTACGGATAGAGTTCATAGATTTTCCTCCAATTCAGTTATTTGGGTTGGTTGTGACTGCTGAAGCTCTTCTTAGATGGTGCCGGTGTAGTCGAACATCTCCACGATGCGCTCGGTCACAGTGGGCAGAACAGTATCGTTGAACAGCGCATACAGACCGGCCAGCAGCAGAGCGCCCAGCACCACAGCGACCAGGATCTTGACGGCAGTATCGATGTAGCCCTCACCGGCGTTGCCGCAGACGGCCTGCTGGTGGAACGCACAGCAGGCCTGCTTGGCAGAAGTGACGGCGGAACCAATGCGGGAAGTGACCGTCTGAATGAGCTTATTCATGTAAATTCCTCCTAAAATAATTCTTTGAAAGTTTGACCGGACGATAGACAGGGAACCGAAAGGGGGACCCCGGATACGGACCGGCATGAAAAAAGCCGAACAGCACGGGGCTGTTCGGCTCACATACTCATATCGCTGCATTTCATCTGCTCCTGATGCTGGAATTGGATGGGACGGAAGCCCACTCGGTCACAGTAGTAAAAACTGCTCCCGGAGCTGTCGTAGAGCTCCACCACATCGGACATGGACATGGAATGTCCCCGGTAATCAGCCGGATGCTGGAGATTGCATTTGGTGTAGATCTCCTCCAGATCATTGGTACCCAGGTCACCATCAAATACGACTTCGTAATCAGCCTGATCCGGTTCACCGAATTTGGCCCTCATGTCGCTGTATTCGATAAAGCGCATAGAGATGTCCACACCCCGCTTTAACTGCCAGACCCGGCAGTTTTTCAGCTGGACCGACTCATGCTCACCGGGGAATTCACCATCTGCCAGACGGTCAAAGATGCCGTCCTCCCACTGAGGCGTCAGCTTCATTCGGTTCAGATAACCGGTCAGCTCATCGGTCTGAAACATCCGGTCTACCACAGCCTTCTCGCCCTGAACGAATCCGGCAAGATTTCCGTAGTATACAAGGCGGTTCCGACTGTCCACGGTAAATGAAATCATACTTATCACCTCACTTTCTCAGGCCGCAGCATCACATCTGCTGGCTCATATTCTGAGCAGTTCCGGTATCCTTCTGGCTCATTTTCTCCTGGAGTGCCTGCTCATAGGCCTTGTTGACGGCATCCACCATCACATTGCGTGCCTCGGCCGTGATGGTAGAGGTCATCTTCATATCGGAAACAGCGGAAGGACGTTCCTCGCTCCGCAGCTTCTCCAGTTTGACAGCGGCCCATTCCGGAAGTCTGTCCTCAGGAATGCTCCCCAGAAAATCCGGGCGGTTCCAACGTGCCTTTTCCCCATCATGCAGACAGGTGGCATACACCGCTCTCCCTGCTGCATCGGGACGACAGCCAAAGCTGCTCTCAGCCAGCCAGAGCTGATTTTCCGGAGACCAGCAGGATTCTCTCAGCACGTCGGGAGAGAGGACCAGTACCTTTCCACGCAGATCAGAGCCTTCCATAGGCTCACAGCTTCCGGCGGTAAATAACTGCAGCTCCTCCAGTTCTTTGCGGAACAGCTTTACGAACCCATCCAGCACAGCGGGATGGCTCTCCACGGTATATCTGAAGTTTCGTCTGTCTGCGGGGATGTAGGTCTCCTTGGCCCAGGCTTTGTTGTCAGGGCTGAATCTGCCATCCTGCTTCTTCTGCTGGAGCGTAGCGGAGAGGACCCATCCGGTGCGGAGAAAACCGAAGTCATGGATCACATCCCGGACACAGTTGGAACCCAGATGAAAGCCGTCAAAGTCTCGGCGGATCAGGTCCTCAATGGCCGTTTTACAGGCTACGTTCTCCCGAAAGCTCCTGCGCCAGCGATCTGTCTCTCCGGACCGGAGTGCCTCGTTCCATGAGTTCCGGTAGAGGCTGATATGGTCTTCAGTCCCCATGGCTGTGCTCCAGTGCAGACAGCATCTCCTTCAGCATATCCACGGAGAGCCCGCAGGACTCCAGCTCCTCCAGCGTGTTGCAGGGCAGAACGGCCTTACGATCCGCGTTCAGCGTCAGAGTCAGAGGCTCCTCACTGTTCTTGGGCTTCTGACCGGCCAGCTTGTGCTCGGCCAGCTTCTGGATCATCTCATCTGCCAGGCGGAGCAGCGAAGAGACAGCACCAGCGCACTCCGTCACCGTCATCTCCGTATCGAGAAGAACCATGGTGTGGTCCAGCAGATGCAGCTCCAGCAGGTCCGAAGAATCGAGACCGCTGAACATCAGTGCGGCGGGCTGGAGCACGATCGTGCCGTTCTCGTTGTACTTAACAAAAGTCAATTATTATCCAGTATAATATATTCACACATATGCCACTTATCTGCCGATTGCCACACTCTG
>SAMEA104404103__coassemble_2382_pt1 | contig 9684 bp, 10 predicted proteins | sample SAMEA104404103__metabat2_high_PE_047 | metagenome-assembled genome bin SAMEA104404103 (sample SAMEA104404103) | Balaenoptera acutorostrata | reverse complement strand
GGGTCATCCAGATGTAGTGGCCGGCCATGACGATCAGGATGATCTGCAGGAAGGCGGGCAGCTGGCGGGTGATGATGCCCTGATAGCTCAGGTTGCAGAAGGTCAGAGCGATGAAGAAGGGCAGCAGGGGGATGATGACCTTGGAGACGATGGCCAGAACGATGTCCTGGAACTCAGCCAGCAGCTCGGAGAAGCGCTGGGACTTGGTCCAGGTGACGGCCAGACCCAGCAGGATGGACAGGACCAGGGCGCTCATCACGCTCATGATCTGGGGGATATCCAGCTGGAAGACCACGCCGGGCAGCTCCACCAGATCGGCCACGTTGTTGTCGATGGACAGGTGGGGGATCAGGGCAAAGCCTGCGCCGGTGGACATGAAGGCTGCGCCCACAGAGGACACATAGGCGATGACAACGGCCACACCCAGCAGACGGGATGCGTTGGCGCCCAGCTTGGTGATGGACGGAGCAATGAAGCCGATGATGATCAGGGGCACGCAGAAGTTGATCAGCTGGCCCATAATGTAGTGGAGGGTGACGATGACCTTCATCACGCTCTCAGGGAACACAAGGCCACAGCCGATGCCAATGGCAATGCCGAGCAGCAGGCGGAACGGCAGGCTGTGCAGTAGTTTTTTCATAGTAGGAACCTCCTCAAATCTCCATACGCGCTGCTGTAACACACTACAGAACGAATGGTATCTTTAGAATACAGCGCACGGCCCAGGAAGTCAACTTCTATTTCATCAAAAATGTGGACAAGGAGCGAAAAGAATGAGGAAAAATTCCAGATTTTCTGAAAGTTTCAACACGAATCGGAGCCGGTCGGCCTATATTCCTACAAAGTTGGTGGGAATTTAAGGCCTGAAAAATTTTTCTGGAACAAAAGCCTTGCAATGACAGGGGGTTCCGGCACTGGGAAAAACTGTATGGCAAAAATCCACGAAGGAGCTATTGACAGTGTGAGCGGATTAGGGTAAACTAACCAAGGTCTTAAAAATTGAATCTGATCTTCAGGGCGGGGTGTAAGTCCCCACCGGTGGTATAGCCCACGAGCCGCAAGGTATGATTCGGTGTGATTCCGAAGCCGACAGTATAGTCTGGATGTGAGAAGATCGTATGCTGCGAAATCGTGTGATTTTGCGTGTCGATGCGCTCTGGAATTTTTGAAATTCCGGAGCTTTTTTGTGCGTTGATCCCTACCGGATGTGGCATAGGATGATACCCTGAACCGTCAGTGTTCAGGGTATTTTTGTTATTTCGGAGGTGATCCGCTTGACGGATCTGGACTATATGAAGCAGGCGCTGGAGCTTGCAAAGAAGGGCGCGGGGTGGACCTCCCCCAATCCTATGGTGGGTGCGGTCATCGTGAAGGAGGGCCGGGTCATCGGAGAGGGCTGGCACCAAAAGTGCGGACAGGCCCACGCGGAGCGGAATGCTCTGGCGGCCTGCACCGAGGACCCCGCCGGTGCTGCCATGTATGTGACCCTGGAGCCCTGCTGCCACGTGGGACGGCAGCCCGCCTGCACCCAGGCCATTCTGGAGGCGAAGCTGGCCCGGGTGGTCATCGGTTCCGCCGACCCCAACCCTCTGGTGGCCGGCAAGGGTGCGGCCATCCTGCGGGAACACGGTGTTGAAGTGGTGGAGAACGTGCTGCGGGAGGAGTGTGACAGGGTCAACGAGATCTTCCTGCACTACATCCGGACCAGACGGCCCTATGTGGCCATGAAGTACGCCATGAGCGCCGACGGAAAGAGCGCCGCCTACACCGGGGAATCCCACTGGGTCACCGGTGAGATCGCCCGGAACCATGTGCAGACGCTGCGGAACCGGTACCGGGCCATCATGGTGGGCGTGGGTACAGTCCTTACCGACGACCCCCGGCTGACCTGCCGCCTGGGGGGAGGCAGGAGCCCGATCCGGGTGATTTGTGACTCCAATCTGAGGACCCCGCCGGACGCCCAGGTGGTGCGCACCGCCCGGGAGACCCCCACCATTCTGGCTACCTGCTGCACCGACGGGGAACGGCGCTGCCCCTATGAGGAGGCGGGCTGTCAGGTGCTGACGGTGGGCGGCAGCGACGGACGGGTGGACCTGGACAGGCTGATGACCCTGCTGGGAGAGCAGGAGATCGACTCCGTTCTGCTGGAGGGCGGCGGCACTCTGAACTGGGCTGCCCTGAGCCAGGGCCTGGTCCACAAGGTCTATACCTACATCGCACCCAAGCTGTTCGGCGGGCGGTACGCCAAGACCCCTGTGGAGGGCAGAGGCTTCCCCTGTCCCGACGAGTCCGTCCACCTGATCCGCCGGGAGCTGACCCTGCTGGGGGAGGATATTCTCATAGAAAGTGAGGTAGAACCGCGTGTTTACGGGAATCGTTGATGAGATCGGCGTCATTGAGCGCATCCGGAAGGGAGCGCACTCCGCCGTACTGACCGTCCGGGCTGGGAAGGTTCTGGAGGATATCCACATCGGCGACAGCATCGCCGTCAACGGCATCTGCCTGACCGCCACCTCCTTTACGGAGCACAGCTTCACGGTGGACGTGATGCATGAGACCCTGAACCGATCCTCCCTGTCCGGACTGGGCAGCGGAGCCAGAGTGAATCTGGAGCGGGCCATGTCGGCCAACGGCCGCTTTGGCGGTCACATCGTAGCCGGACATGTGGACGGAGTGGGGGTGATCTCCGGGGTGAAGCGGGACGATAACGCCATCTGGTACACGGTGCAGGCCGGCCCTGAGATCCTGCGCTATGTGGTGGAAAAGGGCTCTGTGACCATCGACGGCATCAGCCTGACGGTGGCAAAGGTGACAGACCGGAGCTTTTCGGTCTCCGTCATTCCCCACACCGCCCAGGTCACCATTCTCAGCTCCAGGAGGGCGGGGGACCGGGTGAATCTGGAGACGGACATCATCGGAAAATATGTAGAAAAATTGCTGCAGCCCAGGGAGGAAGCACCCAAAAGCGGCGGCGTGACCATGGAATTTTTAATGAAAAACGGATTCTGACTGAGGAGGAACCAATATGGAAAACCAGTACTGCCCGGTGGAGGAAGCCCTTGAGGAACTGCGGGAGGGCCGCATCATCATCGTCATCGACGACCCCGACCGGGAAAATGAGGGCGACATGATCTGCGCCGCCCAGTTCGCCACCACCGAGAACGTGAACTTTATGGCCGTACACGCCAAGGGTCTGATCTGCACCCCCATGAGCGAAGAGGTGGCCAACCGTCTGGGTCTGGAGCAGATGGTCAAGGTGAACACCGACAACCACTGCACCGCCTTCACCGTGTCCATCGACCACGTGAACACCACCACCGGTATCTCCGCCCAGGAGAGAGGCTATACCTGCCGCAAGTGCGTGGATCCCAATACCAGACCCGAGGAGCTGCGCCGTCCCGGTCATGTGTTCCCCCTGGTGGCCCGGAGAGGCGGCGTTCTGGTGCGCAACGGTCACACCGAGGCCACTGTGGATCTGTGCCGTCTGGCCGGTCTGCCCCAGTGCGGCCTGTGCTGTGAGATCATGCGGGATGACGGCACCATGATGCGCACCATCGAGCTGCTGGAAAAGGCGAAGGAGTGGAACCTGAAGGTCACCACCATCAAGGAACTGCAGGATTACTGCCGCCGCCACGACAAGCACGTGGTGCGGGAGGCCTGCGCCAAGATGCCCACCCGCTACGGCAATTTCCAGATCTACGGCTATGTCAACGATCTGACCGGGGAGCATCATGTGGCTCTGGTCAAGGGCGACATCGGAGACGGCGAGGATGTGCTGTGCCGGGTCCACTCCGAGTGCCTCACCGGCGACGTATTTGGCTCCTCCCGCTGCGACTGCGGTGACCAGCTGCACACCGCCATGAAGCGCATCGAGGCTGAAGGCAGAGGCGTGGTTCTGTACATGCGCCAGGAGGGCAGAGGCATCGGTCTGATCAACAAGCTGAAGGCCTATGAGCTCCAGGAGCAGGGCTTCGATACCGTGGACGCCAACGTGAAGCTGGGCTTTGCCCCCGACCTGCGGGAGTACTACATCGGTGCGCAGATCCTGAAGGACCTGGGCGTGAAGAGCATGCGGCTGCTGACCAACAACCCCGACAAGGTCTATCAGCTGTCCGATTTCGGCCTGGAGATCAAAAAGCGGGAACCCATCCAGATCGAGCCCACCCAGTTCGACCTGCGCTATCTGAAGACCAAGCAGGAGCGCATGGGCCATATCCTGAAATATTGATTGGTAATTGAATGTTTGAAAGGAAGTATTTCATTATGAAGACCTTTGAAGGCAAGCTGGTATCTGACGGTATCAAGGTGGGCGTGGTCTGCGCCCGATTCAACGAGTTCATCACCAACAAGCTGCTGGGCGGCGCCATGGACGGTCTGCTGCGCCATGATGTGAAGGAGGAGGACATCCATGTGGCATGGGTGCCCGGTGCCTTTGAAATTCCCCTCATTGCCTCCAAGATGGCAAAGAGCGGAAAGTATGACGCCGTGATCTGCCTGGGCGCCGTGATCCGCGGCAGCACCAGCCACTACGACTATGTGTGCAGCGAGGTGTCCAAGGGCGTGGCCGCCGTGTCCCTGGAAACCGGCGTGCCCGTCATGTTCGGTGTGCTGACCACCGAGAACATTGAGCAGGCCATTGAGCGCGCCGGCACCAAGGCGGGCAACAAGGGCTTTGACTGCGCTGTGGGCGCCATTGAAATGGTCAATCTGATCCGGGAGATCGAAGCCTAAAGAGACCCAAAGCAAAGGGGGCGCTGTGTCGGCAGCGCCCCCTTTCTCTTTACGGAAAATGGGCTCTGTGATATGATGGAAATACGATATAAAAGGAGGCGGAGCCGTGAAGCGTATGGAATACAGAGGACAGCTGGACGAGCAGAGAGAGCGGAGCCCCCTGCTGCTGGTGCAGTTCGGTTCAGCCCCCTGCACCCCATGTACTGCCATTTCCCAAAAGCTGGACCGCTTTCTGGAGGAGCACCGGCAGGTGGAGGGGCTCTATGTCCCCCTGGAAGACTTTCCGGAAGACGCCGCTGCCCAGGGAATCTTTACGGCGCCTGCCGTTCTGCTGTTTGCAGAGGGACGGCTGACCGTCCGGGAGAGCGGTTATTTCAGTCTGGAGGACGTGTGCAGCCGGGTGCTGCGCTATGCAGAGCTGATGCAGGAAACAGAAGGAGGAAGGATCCCATGAACAAAAGATTGCTTGCACTGCTGCTGGCACTGATGATGACACTGTCGGTTCTGACCGGCTGCGGCACAGACGGGGAAGAGTCGGCGTCCTCCTCCGGACAGGAGACCGTGGAGCAGTCTGACCGCTCCGAAGCAGAGCCGGATGAGGACGCCACGGAGCCTGACCGGTCGGAGCCGGAAGACGCCGGGGCTGCGGCCGGACCGGAAGAGAAGCCGGTTCCCAGGCCCGAGGCCCCCAAGGCCTTTTCCCTTGAGGAAATCCCGGCATTTTCCGGAAAACCCTATATTGCAGTCAATCAAAATGTGCCGTATTTCGGAGCGGATGAGGTGACCGGGACCTCCTTTGAAGCCTACGCACCGCTGGACAGTCTGGGACGGTGTGGGGTGACCGTGGCCTCTGTGGGACGGGATATTATGCCCACCGAGGAGCGGGGCGCCATCGGTCAGGTGAAGCCCACCGGCTGGCATACGGTCAAATACGACGTGGTGGACGGAAAGTACCTGTACAACCGCTGCCACCTGATCGGGTATCAGCTGACCGGCGAGAACGCCAATACCCGCAACCTGATCACCGGAACCCGGTATCTGAACATCGAGGGTATGCTGCCCTTTGAAAATATGGTGGCCGACTACGTCAAGGAGACCGGCAACCACGTGATGTACCGGGTGACCCCCGTGTTTGAAGGAAACAACCTGCTGGCCGCCGGAGTCCTGATGGAGGGACAGTCCGTGGAGGACGACGGCGCAGGGCTGCTCTTCTGCGTCTTTGCCTATAACGCCCAGCCGGGCGTCGCCATCAACTACGCCGACGGCAGTAGCCAGCTGACCGCGGCCCCTGTTCCAAAACCGGAACCCAAGCCCGAGCCTGCTCCGGCTCCCGCGCCCGCCCCTGCACCCGCACCGGAACCCCCTTCCGCGTCGACCACCTATGTGATCAACACCAACACCGGAAAGTTCCACAATCCGGATTGCAGAAGCGTGAAACAGATGAGCGATAAAAACAGACAGGACTTCAGCGGAAGCCGACAGGAACTGATCGACCGGGGCTACTCCCCCTGCGGCAACTGCCACCCGTAAGGAAAGCAACAGGCCCGACGCCATGCGTCGGGCCTGTTTTTGTTCTGTTTACCTGGCCTTTCTGCCCAGCAACTTGTCCAGTCCGCAGATCAGACAGCCCAGCAGCAGGAAGCCCACCAGGATGCCGAGTACCATCAGGGCGACCATGCCGGCGCCGTACAGATCCACATCCACGAAGGGGTAGGGATAGCGGCTCTGGCCGCTGAATCCGGCGAAGGTGGCGGTGCTGACTTCGGCACGGATCAGGATGAACACCACGTAGAGCGCGGCGGGAGACAGCCACAGGATGGGATCCTTCCATTTGAAGCCGCCCTTGGGGGAGAACAGCAGATAATCCAGGAAGGTCATGATGGGCACCACGTAGTGCACCAGGGTGTTGGCCAGCACCTCCACAAAGGTGACCTCGGCCACAGCGCCCACACCGGCCTCCATGGCTCCGTTGAGCATGAAGTGGTAGACCAGACCGGTGATGGCAATGCACAGCACAACGCCGCCCTTTACAGAGGGGTTCTCCTTCTGAGGCTGCCAGACCACCAGGTAGGCGAAGTACAGCAGACAGACAAAGTTGCTCAGGATGGTGTAGTAGCAGGTCAGGATGCCCACGCTGCCGCCGATCCGGGAGACGATGTCGTACTGGAGGATAATGCCCATTTCGCACAGAAACAGAAAGACCAGCCGGTACAGCTGTCTGAGACGGGAATTTTCAAGATACATAAACAGCTCTCCTTATATAGTAAGATGATGTTATATCATACAGCAGATTTGTTGACCACGCAACAAAAATGGAGGAAAAAGAGCGCAAAAGAAATCAGACCCCATCCAAATACGCTGGATACAGAAAAATGGATGGTATTGCCGAAAAAACAGCTTCTTGCACAGAATAGGAACTGTGCTATACTGAAGGCACAGACCCCGGACAGCAAAACCGGAGTTCCAGTATGAAAGTGGAGTGAGGACATTGTACATCGCCAAATTTGAAGTGACGGGCTGGATGAACCCGGAGAAGCACGAGATCGCGGGCGAGAGCGCAGAGGATATCTTTGAGCAGCTCCAGGAGATCCAGGACCTGGAATCTCTGCTGCAGGAGGCCAGGTTGGAGGAAGTCTCCGTGGATGAGGAGGAGCTGAGCAAGGTGCAGGCCCTGCTGGACAAGTACGAGGACGGGGAGCTGACCCTGGACGATCTGGAGGAGTTCGAGCTCACTTTGGGTGACACCACCCTCCGCTGTACCGGACTGGAAGAGGAATAAAAGGAAGGGCTCTGCAGGGCAGGGCCCTTCCTTTTTCTTGACAATCTCGATGATCGAGAATATAATACAGACAGGTAAACTCGATAATCGAGAAAAGGAGGGAGCACATGGCCAGAGAGAAGTTCAAGACCCTGACAGAGCAGATGTTTTATGTTCTGCTCTGTCTGCGGGAGGAGTGCTGCGGCATGGATATTCTGGATCGGGTCCCGGCCATGACCGGCGGCCGGGTCACAGTGGGCTCCGGTACCTTATATAACCTGCTGGAACAGTTTTCCGAGGAGAACTTCATCCGGGAGACCCGGGTGGAGGGCCGAAAGCGCAGCTATATTATCACAGAGAAGGGACAGGAGATCCTGGAGCGGGAGTACGAACGGCTCCGCGCCCAGGTGATGGACTACCGTCGGCTGACGGGGAAGGAGTGAGCCATGAAGGACACACTGAAAACATGGGAGTTTCTCCCCTTTTACGATGCGGATCGGATCGAAGCCCGCCTGGAAAAAATGGCGGCCCAGGGGTGGATGATCCAGCAGCCCACCGCCTTCCGCTGGCGCTGGACCCGGATGGAGCCGAAAAATCTGCATTTCACCGTGACCTACTTCCCAAGAGCCATGGAGATGCTCCGGGACCCTACCCCCAATATGGAGATGATGGAGGAACTGTGCCTCCGGGACGGCTGGAAGCTGGCTGCCCGCTGGGGGCAGATGCAGATCTTCTGCAACGAACGGCAGGACCCCGTTCCCATTGAAACCGATCCGGTGACTCAGGTGGAGAACATCGGCCGGGCCATGAAGAAGGGCGAGGGCAGGCAGTACCTTCAGATCGTGATCTTCTCCGGCCTGCTGGTGCTGATGCATCTGGCTGAGCTGCACAGAGATCCGGTCTATGTGCTGTCCTCCAACTTTAAGCTGTTCATGCTGCTGTCCTTTTTGCTTGAGACCCTGGGCGCCCTGGCCCATCTGGCGGATTACCGGCTGTGGTACCGTCGGGCCCTCCGGTCGGCGGAGCAGGGACTCTGGCTCAGCCACCGGCGGAACCTGCTGCCCACCCTTCTCATGGGGGCGGGCTGGCTGTGCTTCGCGGCGGCCATTCTCACCTACGAAGGAGGCCTCCGGATCCTGGCCCTGACCGCTCTGACCGTGGGCATCCCGGTGGCGGTGGCCGTCATCGTGGGCAATCTCATGTACAAGCGCCACATCCCCAGACGTAAAATTCTGGCGGTCAGCATCGCTATGGCTATTATTATGACCTTTGTGTCCTTCGGACTGATGACCACCGTCATCATCCACGGCGGTATGACCGTCAAGCGGGAGCCGGTGGAGACCATCAACTACGGGCAGCTGCACTTTGACCGGTATGAGGACGAGATCCCCCTCCGGGCGGAGGAGCTGCTGGGTGTGGAGGCGGAGAAGTGGTCCACCCAGGCGGAGACGGAGAAGAGCGTCCTCCTCACCAGCACCGAGTACAGCCAGCGGGCCATTCTGGACGACTGGCCCGGCGGCGTGCTGCGCTATACCGTGCTTCAGCCCGGGAATCATCTGGTCTACAGCATCTGCAAGTGGGCCTATCTGAAAAATGAGGACGAGACCGTGGACGGGGAGGTGGTCTATCTGGACCACTACGAGCCCATCGACCCGGAGCCCTGGGGCGTGCCGGAGGTCTGGCAGAGACAGATCAGCGACGGTCCAAGCAACCACTTCCTGCTGTGCTGGGAGGATAGTATGGCGGAGATTGTCATTTATAATGAGGGGCAGCCCCTGACAGAGGAACAGATGGCTCAGATCGGGAATAAACTGGCTCCGTAACGGGAAGAAAATCGGGGAGGACGCGGCAGGTGCGGCGGCCTCCCCGAAAAATAAACATGAAATTATGAAAAAGGGTTAAAATAGCGTTAATAAACGGAAATACGTTTGACAGAAATAGGACATTATGATATATTAACCATAAATTGAAAAGGGAGTAGTTGGAAAATTGTACCGTCAACATCGCGATCCGCCTGCGGATCTGGCAGTACAAGCCCTAGTGGTGACAAGACTTTTCAGTGGCTTGATTTAGACGCAGCTGCTGGGAGTCTTTTTTTATTGTTCCCAGCTAAATAAAGGAGCGATTTAAAGAAGAAGGAAACCTATTTCAGTAAGACAGGGCAGGAACCCCTGGAGCTTCAGAAAACTTCTTCC
>SAMEA104404103__coassemble_2342_pt1 | contig 9860 bp, 9 predicted proteins | sample SAMEA104404103__metabat2_high_PE_047 | metagenome-assembled genome bin SAMEA104404103 (sample SAMEA104404103) | Balaenoptera acutorostrata | reverse complement strand
CCACCGCCCAGATCATCCGCACCAGCTCGGTGAAGATATTGTCCCGGGGCAGCACGGAAGGCCGCAGGGCCAGGCCGTTGGGGAAAATGGTGGAGATCACCAGGAAGATCGTCATGCCCAGATACAGGTGGGCCGTGAGCTTGTAAAAGTCGCTCTTGTCGTGGAAGAAGAACCAGCCGATGGTCAGCGCCACAAAGGGGAACCACAGCAGGTAAGGCACCACGAACAGCTCGCAGAAGGGGATCAGGCTGTCCCATTCGGACTGGATCACGTAATAGCCGGTGGTCACATTCTGTTCCAGCCAGCCGAACCAGGGCAGATAGATGAGCCAGTACAGAAATACCCAGCTGCGGCTGTACCGCCTCATCAGTCGTTTCATATTCACATGGCTCCCTCCCTTCCTGCGCTTCTGTTCATATCTGTATTCAATATTAGAAACTTATGGCCAAAATGTCAATTAAGATTTCTTTAAAGCTTTCTTAATCTGAAGACGTATTTTTTCGTCTATTGTTCCGCCTGCTCCACTTTTTCCCGGATTTATTCTTATCTTCCGCATATTTTATGGAAATATTCCACGCCAAAAATTTAATTTTGACGCAAAAAGCCTGCACAAACATGTCCGGCAACGGGGACCTTGATGCTTGTGCAGGCCTTTTGCAAATTGGAGAAAAGAGGGGTTTCGATGAAGAACACCCCGGCAGACCACAAAATTATGGCTGAAGGGTCCGGGGCCGGAATCTCATATCAGAAGGAAGTCTGCCCTCCAACACGGCTTATTGGCTTCCTGCAATATCAGTATAGGGAGGAGGACCGCCGTTGTCAACGTCGATTGGGCCTCTGTGCAGGACCCGGCTCCGGCCCTGTGGACAAAATGACAGGCCTTCAAAATGGGCAGATCTCTGCACGGTCTGACCTTTCCGTCTCTGTCTCCCGCTGCATTTCCGTCTGTTTTATCATGTCAGCGTATTAGTTGAATGCGGATCTGCGGTCATGCTTTTCCGTTTTCCACATGGATTTCATAACACTTTTCCTATGTTATGTCGGTTTTTCTCTCTCGTCATGTCCCTCCGCTGTCCAAATCCGTCCGTTTCCCGCTTTATGAATATTTCACCGGGGAATGTTTCATTTTCCTCATTCTTCGATCTTCTTCGCAGGAGCTGTTCAAGAAAAATTCAGCATTTTTCCCAATATGGCCGCCCAAAGATTTTTATTCCCGTTTCGGAGAAAAAGCAGGCTCTGTCCCACGGGACAGAGCCTGCTTTTGTATCATTCTTCAGGGAGGGGGCCATAAAGGAATTCCCGCAGGATGGCGGTGTTGGCGTCGAAGTTCACCTTGAACAGGCTCCGGCCTCCCATGCCGATCATGCCTCCGGTGTAGGTATCCGGAGCGGGGACCGTCATTTGTTCCACCTGAGGGGGCAGGAAGCCGGGAACCATCAGCATCAGCTGAGCGATCTCCGTTTTGGACAGGTTGGTCTGCACCAGAGGCAAAACCTGATCCACCAGACCGTTCAGTTCCAGCAGGCTGGTATTCTTCAGCTTGTCCACCACGGCCAGAATCACCTTTCTCTGACGCTGCACCCGGTTCCAGTCACTGTCGATCTCCCGGAGCCGCGCATAGCCCAAAGCGTAAAATCCGTCCAGATGGTTCATGCCTGCATCTCTGTGGGGCGGCTTCTGCCCGTTCACATAGGCATTGCTGAAATATTCCGCCTCTTCCGCCGTCAGCTCGATATCAATACCGCCGACTGCGTCCACAATCGTCTCCACCGCATTGAAATTGAAGCGGACATAGCGCTCCACATCCAGCAGGAAACAGGCCCGAATGGTCTTCAGCACCAGATCGGCGCCGCCGTACCGGAACATGTGGGTCAGCCAGTCGTACTGGCCCTCGTAGGGGCCCTCCATCACCGGCACGCCCATACCGCGCTCCATGCTGGCCATTCTGACCGTCTTGTCCTTCTTGTCCAGGGACACCAGGATCATACTGTCGCTGCGGGCGTTGTTGCTGAAGCTGCCGGTGCGTTCATCCGTACCCAGAATCATGATATTAACCACATCCGGGTCGTGGTAGATCTCGCCCGAGGGCAGTCCGGGCCAGGCCGACGACGCCAGCTGTTCCTCCGGGATCAGCTCCTCTTCATGCAGCATGGGGTTGGGCTCCAGGCTCTCCGGCTCCCCGTACTGGACCAGACCCAGCTTGGCCCAGATAAAGGCTGCACAGCCCAGCAGAAAGATCAGGAAAATCAGGATCACGATCCACATTGTCTTATGCTTTTTGAACCATTCCATGAATTTTCCCTCCCTTGTCCTATTACTCTATTCTGCCTGGTTTTTCCCTCCTTGTCAAGCGCTGCGCTTACTGCTCCGCACGCACCATGATCATCTGGGCGGCGATGCTGACGGCGATCTCGGCGGGCGTCTCCGCCAGGATGGGCAGCCCGATGGGGGTGGTGATCCTGGTCAGATCCTCGTCCGTAAAGCCCCGTTCCTTCAGCCTTGCATTGACGGCGGCGATCTTTCTCCGGCTGCCGATCACACCGATATAGCTTGCGGGGGTGCGGAGGGCAAAGGCTTCGCAGTCCGTGTCGTTTTTGTGGCCCCGGGTCATGATGCAGATGAAGTCGTCCTCTGTCAGGTGCAGCTTCTGCTCCCACTCCTCCGGCTGGATCAGCACGGTCTCCTCTGCGCCGGGGAACAGCTCCGGGCGGCAGAACTCCGGCCGATCCTCCAGCACCACGCAGCGGAACTCCACCGAGGCCAGGATCGGCACCAGTGCCTGGGCCACATGGCCTCCGCCGAAGATATAGACCCAGCCGTTTCTCAGCAGGGGCTCGGTGTACCAGCCGCCTGTCAGAGCGGGCTTTCTGCCGCAGGAGGCCTTCACCTCCTCCGGGAGCTCCGCCTCCGCCAAGGTCTCCCGGGTGCAGACGGTCAGCCGGTCACTGTCCGGCCCCAGCACCAGCCAACAGGGTCTGCCCTCGTGGAAGGCCTCCCCGGCCAGGGCCGCCGCCTGACGGGTCTGTGTGTCCTCCCCGGACAGGTACTGAAACCGGACGGTGACCTCACCGCCGCAGACCATGCCCAGGTCCTCCACCTGATTGGTCCGGAGGATGAACTGCTTCTCCCTGCCGCCTCTGTTTGCCAGCACCTCCCGGGCCAGCTCCAGCGCCCGGTACTCCACGGCGCCGCCGCCGATGGTACCGGCGCAGCGTCCGCTCTCATCCACCAGCATGTGGGCTCCCGCCCCTCTGGGGGCAGAGCCGGAGCTTGCCACCACCGTGACCAGTACTGCGTCCCGGCCGTCCTCCAGCCGGTCGCTGAGGATCCCCATCAGTTTTTTCATGGTTCCATCTCCTGTGCTTCTTCGTACAGCAGCAGCACGTCCTCGGGCTTTACGCCCAGCCGGCCCGGAGCCTCCTCCGGGGCGTTTTCCGGGGACACGCTCCACCAGAGCGCCTCCGTCTCCTCCGGCTGACGGTCAAACCGAAACCGGAAAATCCGCCGGAAGGGCTCTTCCATGCTTCCGGTCAGCCGGACTGCGCCGCTGTTGATCTTTTCATTTGCTGTAAAGCAGTTGGCCCGAACGCCCACTGCGGTTACGTTATATTTTACCGGTTCTGCCGTGCGCAGGCGTACACCCCAATCGGTTGCCTCCACCTCATGCTCCCCCACCGGCCTTGCTCTGCTGATATTCTTGCAGCCGGTGAGGCGGGCAGCGCAGACGCTGTCCGGACGGGCAAAGAGTGCCCGGGTCTCCTTCACGGTCACCAGCTGCCCCTTGTCCAGCACGGCGATCCTGCCGCACAGACGATAGGCCTCGTCCCGGCTGTGGGTCACCAGAAGCACGTCCTGACCGAACCTCTGCAGCAGCTCCTTCAGCTCCATCTGCAGCGTTTCCCGCAGGTGGCTGTCCAGGGCTGCAAAGGGCTCGTCCAGCATCAGGAGCCGGGGCCTGGTCACCAGAATCCTGGCCAGAGCGGTGCGCTGGGCCTGGCCGCCGGACAGCTGGTTGGGCCTGTGCTGCTCCAGCCCCTTCAGCTGCAGCAGCTCCAGCACCTGCTCCAGCTCTTCTTCCTTCCGCCTTCTGTCCTTCTCTCCGTGGAGACCGCAGAGAATATTCTGCCGGACGGTCATGTTGGGAAAGAGGGCATAGCTCTGAAACAGCAGGCCCACCCTTCTCTGCTGGGGCGGCAGATCAATTTTCTTTTCGCTGTCAAAGAGGGTCACTCCGTCCAGCAGGATCCTGCCCCTGTCCGGAGTCTCCACCCCGGCAATGCACCGGAGCGTCATGCTCTTACCGCTGCCGGACGCACCCAGCAGTCCCAGCACGCCCCCGTTTGTTTCAAAGTCCACCCGCAGATGAAAGGACCCCAGCCGTTTTTCGATCTGGACCAGCAGGCTCATGTTCTCACCGCCTTCTTCTGCCGGTCCTCCAGCAGATTCACCGCCAGCAGGACCACGGCGCTGATGACCAGATTTACCAGCACCCATCGGAGGGCGCCGCCCTCGTCGTTGATGCGCCACAGCTGATAGACCGTGGTGGAAATGGTGGCCGTCTTACCGGGGGTATAGCCGATGAGCATGCTGGTGGCGCCGTACTCACCCAGCGCTCTGGCAAAGGCCAGAACGGCTCCGGCCATGATGCCCTGCTTACAGGCGGGCATACGGATGCGCCAGAAGATATAGGTGTTGGACAGGCCCAGCGTCTGCCCTGCACAGGACAGGGTCTCGTCGAAGCTTTCAAAGGCGCCCCGTGCAGTGCGGTACATCAAGGGGAAGGCCACCACCGCCGCCGTCAGCACACCCCCGTACCAGGTCATGACAAAGCGAACCCCATACCGGGCCAGCAGCTGCCCCAGGGGACGCTGCAGCCCGAAGATCATCAGCAGGCCGTAGCCGCAGACGGTGGGCGGCAGCACCAGAGGCAGGGTCAGCACCACATCCAGCACCCCCTTCACCGTGCGGGGCAGGCGGGCGGCATAGTAGGCGCAGAAGATCCCGGCAAAGAACACCAGAACGCTGCTGATGGCGGCGATCCGCAGGGAGTTCCAAAGAGGATACCAGTCCATACACTCCCCCTCAGTCCACGGTAAAGCCCACGGACTTGAAGACGGAGGCGGCCTCCTCCGACCGGAGGAAGGTCAGAAAATCTGCCGCCAGGCCGGCGTTCTTCCCGTTTTTCATCACGGCGGCAGGGTAGACCACCCGGCCGCACTGCTCCTCGGTGGCGGTGTCCACCACGGTCAGGCCGGCGCTGAAGGCGTCGGTACAGTAGATCACGCCGCAGTCCACGCTGCCCTCAGACACCTGGGTGGCCACCTCCTTCACGTTGGAACCATAGGTGATCCTGCCGGCCCGGGCCAGCGCGTCCTCGTCCAGTCCGTAGTAATCCAGGATCCTGCTGGTGTACTGGCCCACGGGCACGTCGCCGTTTCCCATGCACAGCAGCATATCCACATGGCCGATAAGCCCCGCCAGCTGGTCAAAGCCGGCGATCCCCTGGGGGTTGCCCTCCGGCACCACCAGCGTCACCTTGTTTTCCAGCAGGTCCACCCGGCTGCCCTCCTGGACAAAGTCCAGGCTGTCGGAGTTCTTTTCTGCTGCGGCAGAGGCGTCCAGCTGGTCCATCTGCTTCTGACCGGCGGAAATAAACAGGTCGCAGTCGGCGCCCTCCTGAATCTGGGTCTTCAGTGCGCCGGAGGAATCGAAGTTGCACAGGATCGTGACTCCCTCGTGGGCGGCCTGGTACTGCTCTGCAAGCTCCGTCACGGTCTCGGTGAGGGAGGCGGCGGCAAAGACCACCAGTTCCTGTTCCCGGGACTTTTTCCCGCAGGAGGTCAGCCCCAGAAGCAGCAGGGCGCACAGGGTCAGAGACAGCAGTTTTTTCAATTTCATGTCATTTCCTTTCTGTCAGGGGCGGGCGCAGTCGGACACTTCGTCCCGCAGCAGGCCCATTCCGTGGGGGATCACATCCATAAATACATCCATCGTCTCCATACAGGCTTTGGGGCTGCCGGGCAGGTTGACGATCAGGGTCTTGCCCCGGATCACACTGACCGCCCTGCTGAGCATGGCGTGAGGGGTAATGGCAAGGCTCCGGGCCCGGATCGCCTCGGCAATGCCGGGCACGTTCCGGTGGGACACGGCCAGCGTGGTCTCCGGCGTGGTGTCCCGGGGGCCGAAGCCGGTGCCGCCGGTGGTGAGGATCAGGTCCGGCTGCCGCTGGTCGCACAGGCGGATCAGTTCTTTTTTCAGCGCGGCCGGTTCGTCGGGCAGCAGCAGCTGCTCTATCACCTCATAGCCGTCGGCAATCAGTCTTTCGGTAATGGCGGGACCGCTCAGATCCTCCCGCTCCCCCCGGAAGCCCTTGTCGCTGAGGGTGATGACGGCAGCCTGCCAGGGGCGGGGCGCGGTTCTGGCTTCTATGTGCATCTCGTCTCCCACCCGGATCTCGCCCGGCTCCAGCACCCGGGCGAACACGCCCTCCCGGGGCATGATGCAGTCGCCCACCCGGTGAAAAATGGCGCAGTGGCTGTGGCACTCCTTCCCGATCTGGGTCATTTCCAGCAGCACCTGTCCGCAGCGCAGCAGGGTGCCCACCGGCAGGGTGCGGAAGTCCAGCCCCTCCACCAGCAGATTTTCCCCAAAGGCTCCGGCGGTCACACAGCCGCCCTTTTCATTGAACGCCTCCACCTTTTCGGCTCCCAGCAGGCTCACCTGACGGTGCCAGTGTCCGGCGTGGGCGTCTCCCTTCAGACCCCAGTCCTTCTCAAAATAAGCGCGGTCCACCGGCAGCTTCTCTGTGCCTCTGGCCTGGCTCATACAAATTGCGATCACACGACTCACAAGCTTATCCTCCAATCTGGTTCATTCCGTCCCGCTCGGTGACGCCGTCCGTCCGGTCAAAGCGGTGGCGTTCCGGCTTGCTGCCCACCGCCTCTGTCAGGGCTTCCTTCAGCCCTGTTCCCCCGCTTCGGAGGATGGGGCGCAGGTCCACACTGTCCCCGAAGCACAGGCAGGGCTTCAGCCGGCCTGTACTGGTCAGCCGTACCCGGTTGCACCGGGCGCAGAACGCATGGCTCACCGCCGCGATCAGCCCCACCCGGTTGGGGAGGGCTCCGGCGGCGTAGTACCGCGCGGGGCCGAAGCCCCGTTTTTCCTCCACAGGATGCAGGTCGGGCCACTCTGCCCGCAGCAGCTCCAGCGCCCGGTCAGCCGGGGTTCCGGGGGCGTGCTCTCCTGCGCCGATGGGCATTAGCTCGATCAGCCGCACATCCGTCCCCTGCTCTGCACCGAAGCGCACCAGAGGGATCAGCTGGTCCCGGTTATCCTCCAGCAGGACACAGTTCAGCTTGGTTTTCAGTCCCGCTCTCACGCAGGCGCCAATGCTGCGGCACACCGTCTCCAGACCGTCAAAGCCTGCAAGTTCCGCATACTGCCCCCGATCCAGGGTGTCCAGGCTGATGTTCACCCCGTCCAGTCCCATGGCTGTCAGCTCCGGCAGCAGCGGCTCCAGCAGCAGGCCGTTGGTGGTCAGGGTCACAGCCTCCACTCCCGGCAATTCCTTCAGCCTCCGGAGAAACTCCGTGCAGCCCCTGCGCACCAGAGGCTCGCCTCCGGTGATCTTGAAGTGGGTGATCCCCAGCTCCACCGCCGTCACCGCCACGGTCAGCAGCTCCTCATAGGACAGAATGTCCTCATGCCGCAGCAGCTGCGCCCCGTCGGGCATACAGTACCGGCAGCGCAGGTTGCACCGGTCGGTGATGGAAAAACGGATATAATCAATATTCCGTCCGAAGGCGTCAATCACGGCGCTCCTCCTCAAAGCGGAAATGGCCGCTCTTTCCTCCGTCCTTTTCCACCAGATGGATCCCGGAAATGACCATAGCCCGGTCCACCGCCTTGCACATGTCGTACACGGTCAGAAGCGCCACGGAAACCCCAGTCAGGGCCTCCATCTCCACGCCGGTCTGGCCCTGACAGCCCACGGTACACTCTGCCGTAATGCGGCAGTTCTTCTCGTCCAGGGTGAAATTGACCTTGCTCCTGTTCAGGTTCAGCAGATGACACAGAGGGATCAGGTCGGCGGTGCGCTTGGTGCCCATGATCCCGGCCACCTGGGCCACCCCCAGCACATCCCCCTTTTTCGCTGCGCCCTCCGCCACCATGCGGAAGCAGTCCGGGCTCATGGTAATGTGTCCCCGTGCCACAGCGATCCGCTGGGTCACGGCCTTTTCGCTCACATCCACCATGCGGGCGTTGCCTCTGTCGTCCATATGCGTAAACTGTTCGCCCATCTCAGCAGCCCCCTTTGCCAAAGCCGCAGTTGGGGAAGGTACACTCCGGACAGTTCAGGCACAGACCTCCCTCACCCAACGCCGCCAGTTCCTCTCCGGTAACCGGGTCGTCGGCCATGAGCCGGGGCAGCACCAGGTCAAAAATAGTGCGTCTGGCATACATAACGCAGCCGGGCAGGCCCACAATGGGGATGGTCTTTCCGTCCTTCTCATAGTAGGCCAGAAGGAACATAGCCCCGGGCAGCACAGGTGCGCCGTAGCTGACCACCCTCGCCCCGGTGTTCCGGATGGCCAGAGGGGTCTTGTCGTCCGGGTCCACGCTCATACCCCCGGAGCAGAGCACCAGCTCCGCCCCCCGGTCGATGGCCTCCAGACACCTGGCGGTGATTTTTTCATGGTCGTCGTTACAGATCGCGTGGTAGACCATGGAAGAGCCGTACTCGGCCAGCTTTTTCTCCAGCACGGGGGTGAAGGCGTCCTGGATACGGCCGTAGTACACCTCGTTTCCGGTGGTGATGACGGCGGCCTTTCTGGGGACAAAGGGCAGCAGCCGGAAAATGGGCCCTCCCGCCGCCGCTTCCTTTGCTCGTTCCATCTTCTCCTTCTCGATGACCAGAGGGATGATGCGGGTACCGGCCAGCTTGTCTCCCCGGCGGACCGGGAAATCTCCGTGGCGGCTGGCGATCATCATTTCGCCCAGACCGTTCACCGCCCGCAGCTTCTTCCGGTCGATCTTCAAAAGGCCGTCACAGTCGGCTACCAGCTCGATCTTCCCCTCCTTCACGGGGGTTGGGTGCATGTGCTCTCCCTGGCACAGCTCCCGCAGGATCTCTGCCCCCTCGTTCTCGTGGAGCATGTTCCCGTTTTTCTCCCAGATATAAATGGAGTCCTTGCCCACGCTCAGCAGAACGGGGACGTCCTCGAGCCGGATGATGTGGCCCTTGCGGAACACGGCGTCCTTGGTCACACCGGGAATGATCTGGGTAATATCGTGGCAGAGCACCTGCCCCACCGCGTCTGCGGTTTTCATCAGCTTCATGGTTTTCTTTCTCCTCACTCACACTGCATATCGGCATACCAGCTCCAGCACACTGCCCGCAATGCACCGGGCCTTGTCGGAAATGGTAAAGCAATTCTGATATTCCTCCCGTCGGGGGTCGATGTCTGCGATCTTAAAGCCCACGGGCACCCGGAAGCCGTCCCGGATCAGCCCCCGGAGCAGACCGGAAGCGGTGGCATTCACAGGAAAACGCTCCGTTTCCGTCCGGATCTCCGCAATGGGCTCCCCCTTCTCCACAAAATCGCCGATCCTGTGCAGACCGTACAGCTCCCCTGCGCGCTCTGCATGGAGGACCCGCTCGGCAGCCACGCCGCCGATCACGCCGGGGATCCCTGTATTGGGCAGGGCGGAACCCTCCCGGATGATCCGGCCCAGATCGTGGCCGCGCATGGTCTCAATGACAAAGTCCACGTCTTTTCCCGCCGTAAAGCCCGGGCCCAGGCCCACGGTCAGCGGGGCCATGCTCCGATCGGTGCCCAGGTTCCGCTTGGCCAGAATGG
>SAMEA104404103__coassemble_2261_pt1 | contig 10130 bp, 9 predicted proteins | sample SAMEA104404103__metabat2_high_PE_047 | metagenome-assembled genome bin SAMEA104404103 (sample SAMEA104404103) | Balaenoptera acutorostrata | reverse complement strand
GGCGATCCAGGCCTATGATGTCTGGCAGGAAAAGAAGCTGTATGGCAAGGTCAGCATGGGTGTCGTCCGAACCACATACATTATTAATGAGGAAGGCATTATCGAAAAGGCCATGCCCAAGGTCAAGCCTGACACCAACGCTGCAGATATCCTCGCTTATCTGAACGGCGATTCGTAAAGTACGGCCCCATATTGAATATTTATTGAATAAAATCCGGCTGATTTGTATATCAGCCGGATTTTTCTACATATAGCAATAGTTTTGCAGGTAAATGCGCGAAAACTCCCAGTTTTATACATAAATTAGAAGATCGTTCATAAAGTTTTTCTTTGTATATTGGTCTGAATATGCATAAAGCGCCCTTTTATTTGACAGGAAAGCCCCTCTTTTTGCTTTTTAATTTTCATTTCAATCAGTATACTATTGACTATATTGGAAAAATACCGTAGAATATGCTCTGTTGTGTATTCTCTACAGGGACATTTGTACAGGATACATGAGAGAATTATTCAAGAGGGAGTATCTGATCGTGGAAGAGAAAAATTTCAAGCCTTACATCCCTGCTGACAAGGTCGTTCCCGAGTTTACGGTTGTTTCCGTAATCCTGGGTGCTCTGCTGGCAGTGCTGTTCGGCGGCGCAAACGCATACCTGGGCCTGCGTGTCGGTATGACCGTTTCCGCATCCATCCCCGCAGCTGTTATCTCTATGGGCGTGATCCGCAAGATTCTGAAGCGCGATTCCATCCTGGAGAACAACATGGTCCAGACCATCGGTTCTGCCGGTGAGTCCGTGGCCGCCGGTGCCATCTTTACTCTGCCTGCTCTGTTTATGTGGGCCGAGAAGGGCATTGGTTCTATGCCTACTCTGATTGAGATTGGTCTAATCGCTCTGTGCGGCGGCGTCCTCGGCGTTCTGCTGATGGTGCCTCTGCGTAAGGCTCTGATCGTCAAGGAGCACGGCAAGCTGGCTTATCCCGAGGGCCAAGCCTGCGCCGAGGTCCTGATTGCCGGTGAGGAAGGTGGCGCTAAGGCCTCCACCGTGTTTGCCGGTCTGGGTATCGCCGCTGTTTATAAGTTCATCGCTGACGGCCTGAAGCTGTTCCCCAGCGAGGTCGATTACACCATCCCCGCCTACAAGGGTGCAGGCGTTGGTATGGACGTTCTGCCTGCTCTGGCCGGCGTCGGTTATATCTGCGGCCCCAAGGTTTCTTCTTACCTGTTCGCAGGCGGTACCGTTGCATGGTTCGTTCTGATGCCTCTGATGGCTCTGTTCGGCAGCGACCTGGTTATTTTCCCTGTTCAGGATATGACCATTGCTGAGCTGTGGGCTGAGAAGGGCACCTGGGGTCTGTGGAGCAACTACGTCAAGTACATTGGTGCAGGCGCTGTTGCTACCGGCGGTATCCTGAGCCTGATCAAGTCCCTGCCTCTGATCATCCGTACCTTCCGTGACGCCATCGGCGGCTACGGCAAGAACGGTGTCGGTACTCTGCGTACCGAGCAGGACCTGTCCATGAAGTTCCTGGGCCTGGGCGTTGTGATCATCGCCGCTATCCTGTGGCTGGTTCCCAGCATCCCCCTGAACTTCTTCAGCGCTCTGATCGTTATCGTCTTCGGTTTCTTCTTTGCAACCGTTTCCTCCCGTATGGTCGGCCTGATCGGCTCCTCCAATAACCCTGTCTCCGGCATGGCTATTGCTACTCTGCTGATCTCCACCATGCTGCTGAAGGCTACCGGCATGACCGGTGCTGCCGGCATGACCGCTGCTATCACCATTGGCTCTCTGATCTGCATTATCGCTGCTATCGCCGGCGATACTTCTCAGGACCTGAAGACCGGCTTCCTGGTCGGCGCTACTCCTAAGAAGCAGCAGTACGGCGAGCTGCTGGGCGTCATCATCTCCGCTCTGGCTGTCGGCGGTATCCTGTACCTGCTGAACGCTGCTTGGGGCTATGGCACCAACGAGCTGCCCGCTGCTCAGGCCACTCTGATGAAGATGGTCGTTGAGGGTGTTATGGAAGGCAACCTGCCTTGGGCTCTGGTCTTTGTGGGCGTGTTTATCGCTCTGGTCGTCGAGATCCTGGGCGTGCCCGTCATGCCCTTCGCCATCGGCCTGTACCTGCCCATCCACCTGTCCACTCCCATGATGGCCGGTGGTATCCTGCGCTGGTTCCTGGAGAAGCGTAAGTACGCTGACGACAAGGAGAAGAACGATGTGGTTCAGTCCGGCGTTCTGTACTCCTCCGGCCTGATCGCCGGTGAGGGTCTGGTCGGCATCCTGCTGGCTGTCTTCGCTGTCATCCCCATGGGCGTCAACGCTGCCGGTGAGGCTATTTCTCTGGGCGACAAGATCGCTCTGGGCGCACCTCTGGGCAACATCGGCGGTCTGGTGTTCTTCGCCGGCCTGCTGTTCACCCTGTACCTGTTCGCCAAGAAGGGCGCTAAGGCTTCCAAGAAATAATTATTTCTGCTTGCAGAATTCCAAACCGGGCTGTATACTTGGTATGCAGCCCGGTTTGAGTAATAGGAGATTTACACATGGCTAAACAAAGCGAAAATTATCTGGACTATGTTCCTTTTGTCGATCCCCGTAATACCTGGGACGAAAAGGATGGCATGGTGGTGATCAACATGATCCACCGCGGCTTCTATGCAGGGATTGCACAGAAGGTCTTCCACACCCCCAGAGTCAGCCATATCGACCTGGACGAGTACGGAAGCTTTCTTTGGCTCCAGATCGACGGAAAGAAATCCGTCGGTGACCTGGCTCTCCTGATGAAGGAGCACTTCGGGGAGAGGGCAGAGCCCCTCTATGACCGTCTGGTAAAATATATGCAGATCCTGCGAAATAACAATTTCATTTTGCTGGGCGGAAAGGACCGGATTCCCAATGGATAAGGTTCATATTCTGGTTGGTATCATCTTATTTGCTTTGGCCACCGCCATTCTGTATGTGTGGGGCCTGAAAAAATCGGCAGGGCAGGGGGAGGACCTGACCCGTATCCTGCTGAACCGCTGTGGAAACAAGGTCATAAAGTATCTGAAAAAGCACGATACGATTACAAAAAATCAGATTGCTGAGCAGATCGACGGCGTTGTTGCCAGCGAATTCTGGTCCCGCAAACGTCTTTCGGTCAGTGACCCGAAAAAGTTTGCCTCCCAAGTGATTGATTTTCTGCTGGATCAGCAGTATATTGAATCTACTGGTAAAAATAACAATTATCGACTGAAAAAATAATGTCAGTCCGGACATAAATCAATTCTCAAAAAGGAGCGTATTCATTATGGCAGTTCTTGAAAACCTGGAGCCTAAGTCCGTCTTTGGCTTCTTTGAGGAGATGGCCTCCATCCCTCACGGTTCCGGCAACACCAAGCAGGTCAGCGACTGGCTGGTGTCCTTTGCCAAGGAGCGTAATCTTGAGTATTATCAGGATTCTCTGAATAACGTGATCATCATCAAGGAGGCTACTCCCGGCTATGAGAACGGTGAGCCCATCATTCTGCAGGGCCACATGGACATGGTCTGTGAGCAGGCTCCCGACTGCACCAAGGACATGACCAAAGAGGGTCTGGACCTGGGCATCGACGGTGATATGGTCTACGCCAAGGGTACCACTCTGGGCGGCGACGACGGCATCGCTGACGCCATGATGATGGCCATTCTGGATGCTGAGGATATTCCTCATCCCCGTGTCGAGTGCGTCTTCACCGTGGACGAGGAGACCGGTATGTACGGCGCTATCGCCATTGACTGCAGCCCCCTGAAGGCCCGCCGCTTCCTGAACATCGACTCTGAGGACGAGGGCGTCTTCACTGTCAGCTGCGCCGGCGGCAATATCACCCGCTGCACTCTGCCCCTGGTCCGTGCTCCCTTTGAGGGTTCTGCTCTGACCATCACTGTGGACGGCCTGCAGGGCGGCCACTCCGGTATCGAGATCAACAAGGGCCGTGCTAACTCCAATATGACCATGGGCCGCATTCTGGCCGCCATCGCAAAGGTCACCGGTCTGCGTCTAATCTCTGTTGCCGGTGGTCAGAAGGACAACGCTATCCCCAACTGCACTGTGGCTAAGGTCATGGTTGCTGACGCTGAGGCCGTCAAGACTGTCTGTGCTCAGTTTGACGCCGACCTGAAGGCTGAGTATGTGATCACTGATCACGACATCCGCGTGTCTGTGGAAGCAGGTGAGGCCGCTGAGGCTATGGATGCCGCTTCTACCGATAAAGCTATCTGCATGCTGACCTGCCTGCCCAATGGAATCCAGGTTATGAGTGCTGACATTGAGGGTCTGGTCCAGACCTCCCTAAACCTGGGTGTTCTGACCACTGATGAGACCGAGATCGTCGCTTCCTTCTGCGTCCGCAGCAGCGTTGAGACGCAGAAGGCCATGGTGGTCGACCGCATCAAGGTTCTGATGAAGCAGCTGGGCGGCAAGGTCGAGGTTCAGGGTGATTATCCCGGCTGGGCTTACTGCCAGGAGTCTCCTCTGCGTGATCTGCTGGTCGAGGTCTTCAAGGATCAGTACGGTAAGGAGCCCAAGGTCGAAGCCATTCACGCCGGTGTTGAGTGCGGTATGTTTGTTGGCAAGATCCCCGGCCTGGACTGCGTTTCCATCGGCCCCGATCTGCGCAACGTCCATACCTTCAACGAGCGTATGTATATCGGTTCCGTGCAGCGCACCTGGAAGCTGCTGCTGGAGACCCTGAAGCGCATGAAGTAAGATCAAAAGAGCGGCAGCCTTTGGCTGCCGCTCTTTTTTGTATGAAAACGGCCGGCTCCATATAGAGCCGGCCTGTTTTTATTACCAGATAAAGGGGATCAGTCGATACCTGACTTTTTTCTTATATTCCTCATAGCCATTTAATTCCAGAGAAAGAATTTTTTCTTCGTGGAGGATTCGTGCAGCCATCAGGAAGGGGTGCATCAGGAAAATGAGGAAGGACCAAATCGACCCCAAAATCAGGGGAATGGACAGGAACAGAAAAATGCTGACCAGATACATGGGGTGGTGGACAATGGCGTACATCCCGGTATCTACAACGGTCTGGCCCTCCTGTACCTGGATGGTTCTGGATAGATATGCGTTTTCCCTCATGACTTCGCCGAAGAGTCCGTAGGAGATCAGAAAAATAATCATGCTGCACAGGCCGATCCAGCTGGGCAGGGTAGGACCACCAAATCGAAAATCAAGGCCCGCAGAAATAAATCCTGCCAAAAACATCAGTCCGGACAGCGCAATCACTACCTTCTGTGCCGACTCTTTTTCTCTTGCTTCCAGCCTGCTTTGCAGAAGGTCAGGGGCCTTTTTCAGCATAATCACTCCTGCGATAAACATGGGAATAAACAGAACGCCCATCAATTTCCATCCATTGACGAAATGAATGGTTCCGGCGGGAATGAAAATCAACAGGCCTACCAGCAAAACACCGCTTATAAATTTGACCAATGCCTCTATGATAAGTTTTTTGCACATCCGAAACGCCCCATTTGCAGTACTTTACTTTAGTATATTACAAAACAACAAAACAGGCAAGATAAAAAGGCAGATTGCATTCCACAGAACGCCATTTGCTTTTTTCCAATCCTATCTTACTGGAAGGTTGCTTCAGCGTATTTTGTAAGTTCCTCACGGAAGTCAGGATGAGCAATCTGAATCATGGCATTTGCGCGTTCACGGAGGCTCAGTCCGGACAGCTTGGCCACACCGTACTCGGTAGCCACATACTGGATCATACCTCTGGGTGCAGAGATGGTGCTGCCACCGGGGATCTGGGCCAGAATATTGGACTTGAGGCTGCCATCTTTGGCCTTGCGGGCGGAATTGATACAGATAAAACCCTTGCCGCCTTCAGAGCGGAATGCGCCTTCCAGGAAATCAAGCTGACCGCCGGTACCGGACAGCTGGCGTGTCACTGCAGATTCGGCATTTTCCTGACCCATCAGATCCAGCTGAACACCGCCGTTGATGCTGATGAAGTTCTTCATCTGGCCCATGCGCTCAGGGGAGTGGACGTAGTCCACGTCAGAGGGGCGGAATAAGCCGGGATTCTCGCTGATCCAGTCATACAGCTCCTGAGAGCCCATTGCCAGATTCCAGGTGGAGTAGCCTGTATCGATCTCCTTACACTTGTTAGTCAGCTTTCCGGCTTTATAGAGAGCCAGGAATGCGTCACTGATGGTACCGGTGTGGCAGCCCAGATCCTTCAGATCGGATTCAGCCAGCATCTTGGCCACGGTGAAGGGGACGCCACCCACGCCCAGAGACAGCACAGCGCCATCCGGGATCTCATTGACCACCAGCTTGGCAATCTGAATATCGATGGGGGAGGGCTCTTTGTAAGTGCGAAGAGGCAGATCCTCGTGCGCACCCTCTACGATATAATCAGCCTCGGACAGATGCACACGGTGCGAACCGTCCACACCCTGCAGCCGGGGCAGCTTTTCATTGATCTCAAAGACCACGGTACGGGCGTTTTCAAAGATAGTACGCCAGGCATAGTTGGAGATGCCCAGTCCGCAGTAGCCCTGATCATCAGGTGCGGATACAGGCACAAAAGCCACATCCACACGGATCTCATTGCGATAAAAATAGGGCAGATAACGGAGAACCATGGGGATGAACTTGCACAGGCCTCTGGTCTGGAGCTTACGCTCGTAGTCACCGATGTGCCAGCTGTAATAGCTGAAGGAAGTCTGTTCAGGATCACACTCCACCACTTCGATGCGGGGACGGATCACCAGGCCGCCGCGGATCTTTACATCCTTCAGCTCACCTTTACGGGCAGCCAGAGCCTTATCCATCAGCTCAGGGAAGCCAGCACCAAAACCGTAATCAACCCAGTCGCCGGAGCGAACAGCCTTGGCTGCTGCGACCTCAGGGGTGACAAATTTCTCTTTGTACTCAGAAAACACGATCATTCCTCCTTGTGCGTAAAATCACTTGCCTTATCATAGCATGATTCTGGCCTATTCTCAATCTTTTCCATAAAAATGGCCGCTGATTTTATCAGCGGCCAAAGGCTCAATCCTGTGCGTCAATTTTTTCTTTCAGCTCAGTCAGGTACATCCAGCGTTCTGTCTTTTCCTCCAGCTGAGTTTCCAGCGTACTCTGCTTTTCCTGCAACTCCTGGAGCTTGATATAGTCGCTTCCGCACTTGCTCTGTTCTGCTTCGCAGTCGGCGATCTGCTGTTCCAGTGCAGCCAGTTCGTCATCAATTGTTTCAAATTCCCGCTGTTCCTTAAAGGAGAACTTCAATTTTCTGGTGCTGCGGGGACGTTCTGCTGCCGCAGCTTTGGGCTTTTCAGCCTTGACGGGAGCCTCCTCAGCCTTTCGCCTTCTTGCCCAGTCAGACCAGTTTCCGGTATAGCGCACAACTTCACCATCGCCACGTACTTCAAAGACAGACTCAGCCAGCTTATCCAGGAAGAATCGATCATGTGAGACCGTCAGGATGGGGCCGGGGAAGCCCTGGAGATAATCCTCCAGAATGGAGAGGGTCATGATATCCAGATCGTTGGTGGGCTCGTCCAGCAACAGTACATTGGGGGCCTCCATCAGTACAGACAGAAGGTACAATCTGCGGCGCTCACCGCCGGACAGCCGGCCGATCGTCACGGACTGAAGATCCTTGGGGAACATAAACCGCTCCATCATCTGCTTGGCAGTGAAGGTACCCTCATCGGTACGTACCTCATCGGAGATATCGTGGATGAAGTCATAAACTCGCTGATCCAGATCAAGCTCCCGGCCTTCTTGCGTGAAGTATCCTATCTTTACAGTTGTTCCAATATCTACACTTCCGGAGTCAGGCGTCAGAATTCCAGCGATGGTATTCAGAAGGGTGGACTTACCTGCTCCATTATGCCCCACAATACCGATCCGGTCGGTGCGGAGAATATTATAGGAAAAATGGCTGATGATGGGACGGCCGTCAAAGGACTTGCAAACATCGTTCAGTTCGATGATCTTCTTACCCAGACGGCTGGATGCAGCTGCCATCTGAACTGTATCGTCATATTCAGGTGCGTCCTGATTCAGCAGATTTTCATAGCGCTGGATACGTTCTCTGGATTTAGTAGACCGGGCCTGACAGCCGCGCATAATCCATTCGCGTTCTACCCGAAGGATGGACTGGCGCTTGCGCTCGCTGGCCTCCGCCATCTCCTGCCGCTGCTCCTTCAGTTCCAGGTATTTGGAGTACTTTGCCTCGTAGTGGTAGAGCTTGCCCCGGGATAGCTCAGTGATATGGTTGACTACCCGCTCCAGAAAATAACGGTCGTGAGTAACCATGATCAGGCCGCCCTTGAACCGACGCAGCCAGTCCTCCAGCCAGGCTGTCATAGCTGCGTCCAGATGGTTGGTAGGCTCGTCCAGGATCAGAATATCGGCAGGCTGGATCAGGGCAGCGGACAATGCTACCCGTTTACGTTGTCCACCGGACAGAGTTCCGATTTTCTGCTGAAAATCGGAGATTCCAAGCTTGTTCAGCATGGTTTTTGCCTCGTACTCATTGATGCTGCGGAACTCGGCAGGCATATGCAGAAACACCTGCTCCAGTACGGTGGCGTCGTCGTCCATGGACGGATTCTGCGACAGGTAACTCACCTGCACATTCGGATTGCGGGAAATCGTACCGGTGTCGGACTCGGTCACGCCGGCCAGCACCTTCAGAAAGGTGGACTTACCGGTACCGTTGATTCCGATAATACCTGTTTTGTCTCCCTCGTTCAAATAAAAATTCACATCGTCTAGCAGCTGACGCATGCCGAAGTTGATGGAAATATGTTCTGCTGATAGTAGCATATTAGCCTCCGGATGATTACATAGTTCCTATATCATACCACGTGACACATTATTTTTCCAGTCCCCAGCCGGAGCGAAGACGTCTGATCATATTGCAATTTATGCCTGTATGTACTATGATGAAGCAGAAGTTTCGGAGTATTTCTCCGAGCCATAAAACAATCATAACAGGAGGGATTTCCTTGAATATGCCGCAGGACCCTATTTTATTGATGAGTCTGGCCAACACCTATCTGCGAGACCAGTATTCCAGCCCGGAAGTGCTTTGCGAAGACAGGGAGTGGGATCTGGAAGCCATGATCGAGACACTGCACAAGGCAGGCTTTGACTATATGCCGGATCAGAATCAGTTCCGGTGAAACAGAAAGGAGCACCTCATATGGAAGAGCATCAGAAAACACAGCAGGACGTGACAGAACTGGGAAATCCCCGCAAGCCTCAGGGAGAGGAAGGCGTCCAGATGCTGGAGCGCATGAACAACAGTCACGCTGCTGTGACCGCTTGGGCATTCTCCTTTTTGGATGTAAAGGAGGACGACAGGATCCTGGATGTAGGATGTGGCGGAGGTGCTGCGCTGGCCCGACTGTCCGCCCGCGCACCGAAGGGGCATTTGGCAGGTGTGGATTACTCCTCAGTATCCGTGCAGGAATCCAGAAATCATAACCGCGCTGACGTTGAAACCGGAAAGATGGAGATCCTTGAGGGCTCGGTAGAGGCGCTTCCGTTCCCTGACGATCAGTTTGATAAAATTGTCACCGTAGAGAGCTTTTATTTCTGGCCCAACCCCGTGGAAGATCTGAAAGAGGTTCGCCGTGTTCTGAAGAAGGACGGCATTTTCCTGCTGACTGCTGATATCTATCAGAAGGAAGGTCTCTCTGAGGAAACGCTGGAAATCATTCGGAAATATCAGCTGTTAAACCCCACGCCCGATGAGTTCCGGGATATGTTCTGTCAGGCAGGCTTTACGGATATTGTCGTCCGTACTGAGCCCGGAACGGATTGGATCTGTGTGGAGGGCCGGAAATAACGAGATAATTTTCTTGCAGCATGTGACAGTTTATGCCATAATGGGACCATATCAATATGATGGAGGCGTTCCGAATGGGCCGGGCATCTACCAGAGAACATAAAAATATTTATCAGCGCTGCCGGGAATCCCTTGGCCTGTCCCGTGAAAAAGCAGGGGAGCTGCTTGAGACGATCTCGCCGGATCGGATTGAGAAAATAGAAAGCGAGAAAAGTCTGCCTTATCCGGAAGAGATCCTGACCATGGCCGATAAGTATAAGTCTCCCAGTCTCTGCAACCACTACTGTGCCAATCAATG
>SAMEA104404103__coassemble_2240_pt1 | contig 10207 bp, 10 predicted proteins | sample SAMEA104404103__metabat2_high_PE_047 | metagenome-assembled genome bin SAMEA104404103 (sample SAMEA104404103) | Balaenoptera acutorostrata | reverse complement strand
TCTACCTGATGTCCCGCGGCATCAGCGAAGAGGACGCCCGCGCCATGATCGTCAGTGGCTTTGCCGACAACGTATCCAAGGAGCTGCCTCTGGAGTACGCCGTGGAGATGAACAACCTGATCCGCCTGGAAATGAAGGGCAGCATCGGCTGAGGGAGAGGAGAAGAATCATGAATCTGACAGTCAACAGCCTCCCCACCAGAACCTGGAACCGGCTCAATATGAATGAGAGTTCCCTGGCAGTGGAGGGTGAGTTTAACAATCATAGCCCCAAGGCCGTTTACGACCCCGCCCAGGTGTCCTGGAAGCCCAAGGCAGAGTGGGCAGGGGAGAAGCTCCTGCTGGGTACCGGCGAGGACGCCCGCACCCTGACCGAGTCCGCTGAGATTGGTCTGGTGGAGACCGCTCCCGACCAGGTGATGGACAAGCCCATCACCCTGACCTGGAGCTACGCCGACAAGGAGAACGCCGTCAGCCGTATTGTACTGCATGCGGCCAAGGGCAGCACCCTAAACGCTGTACTCCTGCTGGAGTCCGGCGCGGAGCACACCGGCACTACCGCCGTCCGCACCGAGGTCTATGCTGAGGAAAACAGCGTGGTCAACGTCTATGTGGCACAGCTGCTGGGCTTTGGCGGTGTGGCCATGACCGACGTCAGCGGCGTCTGCGACGACGGAGCCACTGTGAACCTGACCAAGCTGGATCTGGGCGCAGGCAAGCTCTATGCCGGCACCAACATTGATCTGAGGGGCAGAGAAAGCTCTTTCAATACCAAGATCGGCTACCATGTCCGCGCAAATCAACTGCTGGATATGAACTATGTGGCCCTGCATCACGGCAAGCACACCACCTCTCTGATGGAGGTCAACGGCACCCTGGAGGAGCACGGCAAGAAGGTGTTTCGCGGAAGCATCGACTTCCAGCAGGGCTGCGCCGGCGCCAAGGGCACCGAGAACGAGAACGTACTGCTGATGGGCGACGACCTGGTGAACCAGACCATTCCTCTGATCCTCTGCAAGGAGGAGGACGTGGAGGGCAACCACGGCGCATCCATCGGCCAGCTGGACGACAAGGTGCTGTTCTATCTGAGCACCAGAGGCTTTACGCCCGAGGAAGCCAAGCAGATGATCGCCCGGTCCCGTATCGAGGACGTCTGCAGCCGGATCCCTGACGAGTCTGTCCGGGAGAAGGTCCATAAGTTTGAAGGAAAACAGGGGGACCTGGAAGATGAATAATTACCGCAGTGACTTTCCTCTGCTGTGCAGCCAGGATATTGCATACCTGGACAACGCGGCGACCGCCCAGCGGCCCAGCTGCGTACTGGAGGCAGAGCGGGAGTTCTACCAGCGATATAACGCAAACCCTTTGCGCGGTTTCTATGATCTGGCCATCCAGGCCACCGAGCAGTATGAGAACGCCCGCGAGAAGGTGTGCCGTTTCCTGAATGAAGCCAGCAGCCGGGAGATCATTTTCACCCGTAATACCACCGAGAGCATCAATCTGGTGGCCTACAGCTACGGACTGAACAATCTGCACGAGGGTGACGAGATCCTGGTGACCATCGCCGAGCATCACAGCAACCTGCTGCCCTGGCAGATGGTGGCCCGCCAGACCGGCGCCAAGCTGTGCTTCCTGGAGTGCGAGCAGGACGGCTCCTACCCCCTGGAAAAGGTCAGAGCCGCTATTACCGAGCGCACCAGACTGGCTGCAGTGCAGCATGTCTCCAATGTCCTGGGCACCGTGACTCCTGTGGAGGAGATCATCCGTCTGGTCCATGCCAACGGCGGCGTAGTGCTGGTGGACGGCGCACAGAGCGCACCTCATATGCGGGTAGACCTGCAGAAGCTGGACGCTGACTTCTTTGCCTTCTCCGGACATAAGATGATGGCCCCCATGGGCATCGGCGTTCTGTACGGTAAGGAGAAGCTGCTGGAGGCTATGCCTCCCTTCCTGTCCGGCGGTGAGATGATCGAGTATGTCACCCGCGACAGTGCTACCTATGCCCAGCTGCCTCACAAGTTTGAGGCCGGTACTGTCAACGGCGGCGGAGCTGCCGGACTGGCAGCCGCCATCGACTATATCGAGTCCATCGGCTTTGAGGCCATCGAGGCCCGGGAGCGTGAGCTGACCCGCTATGCCTTTGAGCGCATGTCCCGGATTCCCGGCGTCCATATCCTGGGCGCTGCCGATCCGGACCAGCACAACGGTATTCTCAGCTTCAGCGTGGACATGGTACATCCCCATGACGTGTCTGCCGTTCTGACACAGGATGGCGTGGCCGTCCGTGCAGGTCACCACTGTGCTCAGCCTCTGCTGAAGCATCTGGGGATCCCCTCCTGCACCCGTGCCAGCATTTCTTTCTATAATACGGAGGAGGACGTGGATCGTCTGATCGACAGCCTCTCCTCGGTAAGGAGGCAGATGGGCCTTGGAACGTAATACTTTTTATAACGAGATCCTGATCGATCATAACCTGCATCCCCTGCACAAGGAGAAGCTGGAGAATGCCAATCTGATCCTGGAGGGCGTAAACCCCTCCTGCGGTGATGATCTGGTGATCCAGTTCCGCGTGGAGGACGGAGTGATCGTGGAGGGCGCGTTTGCCGGTGACGGCTGCGCCATCTCCCAGGCCTCCGCCGATATCATGATCGATATGGTGGTCGGCCGCCCTCAGGAGGAGGCGCTGCACCTGGCCGATCTGTTTATCAGAATGGTCCAGGGCAAGTGCAGTCCGGAGGAGATCGACGAACTGGAAGAGGCAGGCGCCCTCCAGGACATCTCCCATATGCCCGCCCGGGTAAAGTGCGCAGTGCTGGGCTGGCGTACCATGCAGGATATGCTGACTGAGGAATAAATACACAATTTCCAATTACAGAAGAAAAGTCCTCTCCTTTCACAGTCCGAACCGACAGGTTTGCGGATGTGACGGGAGGGGGCTTCTTTCATGAAAACAGGGAGCAAGCAGGTGTTTTCGGCCCGGAACGGGTCGTGTATTCGATTTTAACATCATTTTAACATCCTGCATGATACGCAGGAAACAGGAAAGCGGCCGTGCATGCCATGCCTGAAACCGTGGAAGGCGTCCACCTGTTTTTAATACTTTTTAAAAGATTAAATCAGCATAAACGAGAGAAAAGCTACGATTTGAACCGCATATAAATGCGGTCCTGATTTTTCAAAAAACAGAAGCCGGAGAACGGTGCAATTTCCAGTTGGTAAAAATGAAACTTTTTGAAAAGAAAGAGCTAAATTATAGAAAGCGTGCGTTTGACAACCGACTGGAGGGTAAGTATAATGCAGTTTGGACGAAAAGGAACGCTGCTTTTCGCAGGGAAGCACAGCACTGCGGGATCGAATCTGGAAATTGAATTGTTCACAGTGAAAAGCAGTTCCGGATCCATAGAGCAAAGACCCGCACCGGGCGGGAGACCGGATTTTGCTCCGTTGGTAATTTCCAAAGAATAAGAGGCGTATGAGATGAAACAACACAAGAAAGGCCTGCTGGTGTGGCTACTGATTTTAGTGGTGCTCCTGGCAGGTTCTCTGCTGTCCGGACCGCCGGCAGTACACGTGGAGAGCATACAGGAGGCCATGAAAGACGCCGTCCTGCATGAGCACAACAAGGTCAGCCTGTTTGGCATGATGGATGTGAATCCCGCTGTGGCTTCTGCCTTTACAGTCACGGGGATCCTTCTGGCAGCAGCGCTGCTGATCCGTGTTTTTGTGATTCCCAGGTTCAAGTATGTGCCCGGAAAGTTCCAGCTGGTGCTGGAGCAGCTGGTGGGTACCTTTGACAACATGGCAAAGGCCAACTCCCCCCAGAGAAACCGATTCCTGGGCGCCTATATCTTCTCCGCCGGTGTATATATTTTCATCGGTACCCTGTTTGAGCTGTTTGGCCTTCAGGTCATCACCACTGCCGGCCATTCCATGGCCATGCCTGCGCCCCTGTCTGACGTGAATGCCGCCATTGCCATGGGCTGCCTGTCCTATCTGGTGATCCTGTCCGGCGGCGTTGTCAGCAACGGCGTCAAGGGTGTGGGAGCCACCCTGAAAGAGTTCTCCCTGCCCATTTCCATGAGCTTCCGACTGTTCGGCGCACTGCTGAGCGGTCTGCTGGTGACGGAACTGGTTTACTACTATATCAATCTGAGCTTCGTTCTGCCTGTGATCGTGGGCGTTATGTTTACTCTGCTCCACGCCCTGATCCAAAGCTACGTGCTGACCATGCTGGTGGCGCTGTACTACGGCGAGGTATCGGAGCCCATGCCCGCAAAGCTCAAAAAGAAAAAGGCCTGATCAGAAACAGATCAATATAATTTGGAGGTATTTACCATGACTATGAAAAAGAGATTCGGCATCCTGCTGGTGCTGGTTATGACCGTGTTTGCCCTTGCTGTTCCTTCCTTTGCTGCCAACGAGGCCGCTGTTGACGAGACCGCTGTGGTGGAGACTGAGGAGACCGCCGACACTTCCATCGGCACCAAGGCCATTGCAACCGGTCTGGCCATCGGTCTGGCTGCCGCAGGCGGCGCACTGGCTATGGGTATGGCCACCAGCAAGTCCGTGGAGGGTATCGCCCGTCAGCCTGAGTCTGAAAGCAAGATCCGTACCACTCTGATGCTGGGCCTGGTCTTTATTGAGACTGCCATCATTTACGCCCTGCTGGTCGTTATCCTGATCATCTTTGTCCTGTAAGGAGGGCGAGTTCTGTGAACATCCCACTGAATATCAATCTGCAGCAGATCCTGCTGCATCTGTTCAACTTTGCGATCCTGACCGGCGGACTGTATTTTCTGCTGTATAAGCCCGTGAAGGACTTTATGGAAAAGCGCACCCACCACTACGAGGAGATGGAGGAAGACGCACAGAAGAAGGTGTCCGACGCCGAAGAGCTCCGCCGTCAGTACCAGGAGCAGCTGGAGAGCGTGGACGAAGAGATCCGTCAGAAGCGCCTGGAGGCCATGCAGAACATCAAGGAAATGAGCGACCAGCGTATGGCTGAGGCTGAAAACCAGGCCACCGCCATTGTGACCGAGGCCAAGAAGTCTGCCGAGCGCAGCAAGACCAAGGCTATGCAGGAGGCTCAGAAGGAGCTGCAGGAGCTGGCCATTGCCGCCACCAAGAAGATCGTGCTCCAGTCCGATGAGGAAGCTCTGGATCAGTTCCTGAGCGCAGCAGAGAAGGAGGACTGACCATGAGCGCAACCTGCGACGAGGTGAAGTCTGCCGTCCTTCGCAGCGCATCGGAGCCCTCCCTCAAGCAGTACGAGGGCCTGCACAAGTTCCTGTCCCGAAAGTACGGGGGAGAGGTGGATCTGACCTGGGAGAAGGACGACTCCATCAACCAGGGCTTCCGCCTGTATGTGGGCTGTGACGTCTACGACTGGAGCCTGGAAGGCCGGCTCCGTCAGCTGCAGGACCGTCTGCGCGGTCTTGAGCTGAGCGGCGATTCCGTGATCCCCCTGATCAAGGATGCAGTCCAGAGCTGGACCCCCGGCGTTACTGCCGAGGAGATCGGCAAGGTGCTGACCGTAGGCGACGAGGTCACCACTGTCAGCGGCCTGAAGAATGCCCAGTACGGAGAGATCCTCCAGTTCACCAACGGAATCAAAGGCATGGTGCAGGACCTGAGAAAGGACTGCATCGGCTGTGTCATGTTCGGAGACAGCCAGGAGATCACCGAGGGCAGCCTGGTGCGCCGTACCGGCCGCACCGCCGGTATGCCTGTAGGCGAGGAATTCCTGGGTCGTGTCGTCAACGCTCTGGGCGTGCCCATTGACGGTAAGGGCGATATTCCCCACGAGGGTTACCGCCCCATCGAAGCCGCTGCCCCCAGTATCCTGGACCGTCAGCCCGTTGATACCCCCATGGAGACCGGACTGCTGGCAGTGGACTCCATGTTCCCCATCGGCCGCGGCCAGCGAGAGCTGATCATCGGCGACCGTCAGACCGGCAAGACTGCCATTGCCCTGGACACTATTCTGAACCAGAAGGGCAAGAACGTGATCTGTATTTATGTGGCTATCGGACAGAAGTCCAGCTCCGTGGCCCAGCTGGTCCAGAATCTGAGCCGCCGCGGCGCCATGCAGTACACCGTGGTGGTGAATGCGCCCGCCAGCGCATCTGCATCCATGCAGTATATCGCGCCTTATGCGGGCTGTGCCCTGGGTGAGCATTTTATGCACCAGGGCCGGGACGTGCTGATCGTCTATGATGACCTGTCCAAGCACGCAATTGCTTACCGTACTCTGAGCCTGCTGCTGGAACGTTCTCCCGGCCGTGAAGCTTACCCCGGCGACGTGTTCTATCTGCACTCCCGTCTGCTGGAGCGTTCCGCCCATTTGAGCGATGCGCTGGGCGGCGGCAGTATGACCGCACTGCCTATCGTGGAGACCCAGGCCGGCGACGTGTCCGCCTATATCCCTACCAATATCATTTCCATCACCGACGGTCAGCTCTTCCTGGAGAGCAACCTGTTCTTCTCCGGCCAGCGCCCCGCCGTCAACGTGGGCCTGTCCGTGTCCCGTGTGGGCGGTGACGCCCAGACCAAGGCCATGAAGAAGGCAGCAGGCGCCATCCGTCTGGATCTGGCCCAGTACCGCGAGATGGAGATCTTCACCCAGTTCTCCAGCGACCTGGACGACGTGACCCGCCGTCAGCTGACCTACGGCCAGGGCCTGATGCGGATCCTCCGCCAGTCCCAGTACAGCCCCATGAGCCAGCACCAGCAGGTCATTATCCTGGTTACTGCGCTGAGTCATTTGATGCAGGAGCTGCCTGTGGAGCAGGTGAAGAAGTTTGAAGAACAGCTGCTGGCCTACTGCGAGGAGCAGGCGCCCGAGCTGTGCGCTCAGATCGAGGAATCCGGCCAGCTGGCTGAGGAGGATCGCACTGAGATCCTGAACCTGGCCCACCGCTTCCTGGAGGAATGGGAAGCAGACCGGAATCGTGGTGAGTAAGTATGGCAAGCACCAAGGAAATCAAGGATCACATCGGCAGCGTTCAGGAGACCCGGAAGATCACCAACGCCATGTATCTGATCGCCTCTACCAAGCTGCAGCGGGCCAGAAATGAACTGAGCCTGACCCGGCCTTACTTCGAGGCTCTGCGGGGCGAGATCAAGCGTATCTTCCGTACTGCCAACGACGCTGAAAGCCGTTATTTTTACCCCACTGATGATGCAACGCCTCTGGAGGGCACCTATGGCTGTCTGGTCATTACCGCAGACAAGGGCCTTGCAGGCGCGTATAATATGAACGTCATTAAGGAGACTCAGACTCTGCTGTCTCAGCACCCGGATACCAAGCTGTTTGTGGTGGGCCAGTACGGCCGCCACTTCTTTGAGCAGCACCATATCCCCGTGGAGCAGAGCTTCCTCTATACCGCACAGAATCCCACCCTGGCCCGTGCCCGGGAAATCAGCAGTATTCTGCTGGACCGGTTCGACAGGGGAGAGCTGAAAGAAATTTTTGTTATTTATACGGATATGGAGAGCAGCCTTGTGTCGGAGGCCAAGTCCACACGACTGCTGCCCTTCCACCGCACCTATTTCTCCACGCCGTCCAAGGAAAAGACGGTCACCAAGCCCTTTGAGTTTGTACCGTCCATCGAAGCCGTGCTGAACAATGTGATGCACAGCTATATTTCCGGATTTATTTACAGCGCTCTGATCGACAGCTTCTGCAGCGAACAGAACGCCCGTATGACGGCTATGGATTCGGCCAACCGGAACGCGGAAAAGTTGTTGGGAGAGCTGTCTCTCCAGTACAACCGGGTCCGACAGGCCGCAATTACCCAGGAAATCACCGAAGTTTCTGCGGGCGCCAAGGCCCAGCGTCAGAAACACAGAAAGGATGCGTCAGGAACTTGAGAACAGGAAATATTACTCAGATTTCCGGCCCCGTGGTGGACGTAGAGTTCCGGACCGGACATCTGCCGAAGATCAGAGAGGCTCTGATGGCGGAAAAGGACGGCCAGGACCGTGTGATGGAGGTTGTCCAGCACATTGGTGAAAACGAAGTCCGCTGCGTTATGCTGTCGGGCAGCGAAGGCCTGTCCAGAGGCATGGAGGTCCGTGCCCCCGGTCATTCCATCCAGGTGCCCGTGGGTGAAGCCACCCTGGGCCGGATGTTCAACGTGCTGGGTGAGCCCATCGACGGCGGCGAGCCCATTTCCAAGGAGACCCCTCGCAGCAGCATCTACCGCAAGCCTCCCGCCTTTGAAGACCAGAGCCCGGCCGTTGAGATCCTGGAGACCGGCATCAAGGTCATCGACCTGCTGGAGCCCTATCCCAAGGGCGGCAAGATCGGTCTGTTTGGCGGCGCCGGCGTAGGGAAGACCGTGCTGATCCAGGAGCTGATCCACAATGTGGCCACCGAGCACGGCGGCTACTCCATCTTTACCGGCGTAGGCGAGCGCAGCCGTGAGGGCAACGATCTGTGGCGCGAAATGAACGAGAGCGGCGTGTCTGAAAAGACCGCTCTGGTCTTCGGCCAGATGAACGAATCTCCCGGCGTCCGTATGCGTGTGGCTCTGTCCGGTCTGACCATGGCCGAGCATTTCCGTGATGAGGAGCACCAGGACGTTCTGCTGTTCATCGATAACATCTTCCGCTTTGTTCAGGCCGGCAGCGAGGTATCCACCCTGCTGGGCCGTATGCCCTCCGCCGTCGGTTATCAGCCTACTCTGGCCAATGAGATGGGCGAGCTGCAGGAGCGGATCGCCTCCACCAAGGACGGCTCTGTCACCTCTGTTCAGGCAGTTTACGTGCCGGCTGACGACCTGACCGACCCCGCCACTGCAACCACTTTTGCCCACCTGGATGCCACCACGGTTTTGAGCCGTCACGTGGCTGAGCAGGGTATTTATCCCTCTGTGGACCCCCTGGAGTCCTCCTCCCGTATTCTGGAGGCTGATATTGTGGGCGAGGAGCACTACCGCATCGCCCGGCAGGTCCAGGAGATCCTGCAGAAGTACAGCGAGCTTCAGGATATCATTGCCATTCTGGGCATGGATGAGCTGAGCGACCAGGACCGCAAGACCGTGGAACGGGCCAGAAAGATCATCCGATTCCTGGCACAGCCCATGTTCGTGGCTGAAAAGTTCACCGGCATCCCCGGCGTCTACGTGCCGCTGAAGGATACGCTGGAGGGCTTCCGGGCCATTGTAGATGGTGAAGCTGACCAGTACCCCGAGGCTGCCTTCTATAACGTGGGCACGCTGGAGGACGTGATCAAGAAGGCTGAAGAGCTGGAGCAGGAGGGTGTCTGATGAGCGCTAAGTTCCGGCTTCGGCTGCTGGCCTCAGACAGACCTCTGTATGAGGGTGACTGCGCATCTCTGACGGTCCCTACTGTGGACGGAGAACTGGAGATTCTGGCCCATCACAGCAACATGATCGCTGCCCTGGTGCCCGGTGTTCTGAGGGGCAGATTCTGCGACGAGCCGCCCAGAACCGCAGCTGTGTCCCGTGGCCTGATCAAAGTAGAGGACAATGAGGTGCTGGTGCTGGTGGAGACTGCCGAGCTGCCTGAGGAGATCGACGCCAACCGCGCCAAGCGGGCAGAGGCTCAGGCCCGGGAGAGCATCCTTCAGAAGAAGAGCATCCGGGAGTACAAGACGGCTCAGGCCAACCTGGCCAGAGCGCTGAACCGCCTGCATGTCAGATCCAAGTATTATCATTAAGAAGCGCAAAAACTCCGCTGCAAGCTGAGCTTGCAGCGGACTTTTTCTGTCTGTGAAGGATCAGATTTTCCTGCCGTGCAGACTTTGTCCCGAAGAATAGATCCGGAGGAATCGGATCGGGAAGATACTGTCTGACGAGATGAGCGCCGTCCCTCCGAGCTGCGGGAGGAATCCGCAGAACGGATTGCGTATGGGCGGCGCAAAACGAAGAAAAGGATCAAGGGAAGCCGAATAGAAAGTAGGAAGTGGGGTTGTTGAGTGGTGGAAGTGATCGGAACTACTTTCTGCGCGGCAGGAAAACCTAGTACTGTACAGACCGGACGGAATGGGAGGCCCTGTCCGTGCCAATAAAACGGACAGGGCCGATAGGGAGAAACCGAAAAATCCGATTACGGATGAGCAGCGGGATTACACAAACTGAGAGACCACAATAGCGCCGATCATCAGGGGAATGTTAAAGGCGATGAAGGTAGGCACGCAGGTGTCCCAGATGTGATCGTGCTGACCGTCAGCATTCAGGCCG
>SAMEA104404103__coassemble_2211_pt1 | contig 10342 bp, 9 predicted proteins | sample SAMEA104404103__metabat2_high_PE_047 | metagenome-assembled genome bin SAMEA104404103 (sample SAMEA104404103) | Balaenoptera acutorostrata | reverse complement strand
CAGAGAGGAATATCTGGAGGCAGAGGAGCGGGTCATCACAGAACTGAAAGATCTGGGCAAGCCGTTTCTGGTCCTGCTTAACTCCTCCAGTCCTGATTCCGAACGGGCACGGGCAATTCGTGCAGATATCGCTCAGCGCTACGACGTAACCTGCGTAGCAGCCGATTGCCTCCAGCTCAGCCGGGAAGACATCCATCGGCTGCTGCGGTCCGTCCTTTATGAGTTTCCGCTGAAAGAACTGGATCTGTTTCTGCCTCCATGGGTAGACGCGCTGCCCCGGGAGCACCCTATTAAATCTACTCTCTATGGGGCTATCCGGAAGGGGGCGGGACAGTTGCGCCGGATCCGGGACGTGGAAGCTGCAGTCGGACAGTTCCGGGACTGTGAGGTAGTCAGCGGCGCAGAGGTGCGACTGATCGACCTGGGGACAGGTCTGGCCTCTGCGGAACTGAGAATGCCCCGTTCCCTGTTCTTCACGACGCTTTCAGAGCAGTCCGGCTTTTCCATTGCCAATGATGGGGATCTGCTGTCTTTGCTGACGGACCTGGCGTCGGTGAAATCGAAATATGACAAGGTAGCGGAGGCCATGGCCCAGGTGGAGGAGACCGGGTATGGTATCGTGGCGCCCTCCATTGACTGTCTGAGGCTGGAGGAGCCTGAGATCGTCAAGCAGGGTGGACGATACGGGGTTCGCCTGAAGGCCAGTGCCCCCTCCATCCATATGATCCGGGCGGATATCCGTACGGAGGTGTCGCCCATTGTAGGCGGGGAGAAGCAGAGCGAGGACATGGTCCACTATCTGCTGGGGGAGTATGAGGGCGACTCTCAGAAAATCTGGGACGCCAATATTTTCGGGAAATCCCTTCATGAGCTGGTTAATGAGGAACTGAACACCAAGATCAAGCGCATGCCGGAGGACGCCCGGGCCAAGCTGCGGGAGACACTGGAACGGATCTTGAACGAGGGTTCCGGCGGATTGATCTGCATCATCCTGTAACTCATTTGGGCAAAGATAGCCGCAGTGTCTGAAATCAGTCACTGCGGCTTTGTTTGTCTATTGCCGGAAAAGAGATGCCCGGGTAAAGTGTAGCTGCGGGGAAGATCAGCTTTGAGTTGTGGGCTGACCGAGCTGTTCCAACATACTTCTGCCGGATTCACTGCGCAAATCGCGGATCATGAGGGCCATAGACAGCAGATCGTAGCTCATGTTGGAATCAAGCCAGTCCAGGAAGATTCCCACCATAGTGCACTTGTAGTAGCGCACCACAAACTCTCTGCACTGGGGCGTAAGAGGAGTGTCGGCAGAAATAGTTTCAATATATTGTCCCACCAGATAAAGGGCCAGCTCATTCAGATACCGGAGGAATACGTCCCGCGGAAGAGACTTATAGATATGAAGCAAAGCGGTTTTGTGGGAGGTAAAGAAATTGACGGCTACTGACACAGCCTCTCCGGGAGAATCGGGCCGGCAGTGGGACTGGATCAAAGCGTCGATTTTCTGCTGCCAGATGTACTCGCACAGGGCGGGAATGTCCTGAAAATGATAGTAAAAAGTATTCCGGTTGACGCTGCAGCGATCCACGATATCCTTGACTGTAATTTTGCTGATCGCCTTTTCATCCAGAAGCTGGATAAAAGAATCCGCGATCATATCTTTGGTTTTATTCATGGAAACACCACCTTTATGACAGTATTATACGAGACGATTGCCGGGCCTTCAACGGATGGGGCGATAATAAATAAATCTTAATACCCGGGGCCCGGTGTCAGGATGATAAGAAAAGGAGCTGAGAGGAGATCCTCTCAGCTCCTTGTTATTCAGATTTCTGCTTTGGCCTTGGGTGCGACCTTTTCCCAGCCCTCGCCGTGGATCAGGTGTCGGGAAACGACCTTGTAGACCAGGAAGGTGATCACGCTGTTGATACCGGCCTTCAACAGGTTGAAGGGCAGGATCACGGACACCAGCATGGCGTCCACCACCTCAGTGGGAGCGCCCATGAAGTAGGGGGTGATGAAGTGGTTGGCCACCATCATCACAAGGCCCATGGCCACAGTGCCGGAGACCAGGCCGATCACGGCGCCTGCACGGGTGTGCTTGACGCGGTAGATCATGCCGGCCACCAGAGCCAGGGTACCGGAGGCGATCACATGCATCAGGAAGCCGTAGACGCCGTCGCCGCCCAGAAGGAAGGCCTGGATCGCGGAGGCGATCACGGTGATGCTCAGACCGGCGGCAGGACCGTAGGCAAAGGTGCCGATCAGGATAGCCACATCGGCGGGGTCATACTGCAGGAAAGCGGCAGCAGGGAAGAGGGGGAAGTGGACGATGGTGATCAGAACGGCAGAAATAGCCGTCAGCATGGCGATGGTAGTCAGTCGTTTGGTCTTAGGGGACATAAAAAACCCTCCTTGAAATTTGATCCCTTGAAAAGCAATGCCTTCCAGGTGTCAAACAATCAAAGGAGGTGCAAGTCATGCCGAAGCATGTTTATTGTTTTACACACATCTTCTTCCATCCGGACTTTAACCGTTGGTCCCGGAATTACACCGGGTCAGCAAATACGGAGATCGTATTCGGTCGCGGACTGTACCGCCAGTGGGGACTTTCACCCCGCCCTGAAGACATTCGATTCAATTGTCGAATTTATTATAGGGCAGAAGGCTGAAAAAAGCAAGCAGAATCTTTTTAGAGGGAAAAATCTCCATCAAATTATGGATAATTTGAAAAACTTTGTCTTTCCCTCTATGCAAACGGAAAGAATTATATTAGAATAGTAAGGCAAGAAACAAGACAGGAGTGGTTTCCATGGAGCAACCTAAGTATAAAAGAGTTCTGTTGAAAATCAGCGGCGAGGCCCTTGCGGGCGACGCATCCCGCGGCCTTGACTTCCACGTCATCGGCCAGGTCTGTGATGTGGTCAAGCGCTGCGTTGATATGGGCGTCCAGGTGGGCGTCGTTGTGGGCGGCGGCAATTTCTGGCGCGGCCTGAAGGATGGCGGCGACGAGATGGTCCGTGTTCGTGCCGACCATATGGGCATGCTGGCAACTGCCATCAATGCTCTGGCTGTGGCTGACGTTCTGGAGCAGAAGGGCGTTCAGGTCCGTGTGCAGACCGCAATCGAGATGCGCTCTGTGGCTGAGCCTTATATCCGTTCCAAGGCTATCCGCCATCTGGAGAAGGGCCGCGTTGTGATCTTTGGCTGCGGCACCGGCAACCCCTTCTTCTCCACCGACACTGCCGCTGTTCTGCGTGCTGCCGAGATCGACGCCGACGTCATTCTGCTGGCCAAGAACATCGACGGTGTGTACTCTGCCGATCCCAAGCTGGATCCCAATGCCGTCAAGTATGACAACATCACTTATGATGATGTCCTGGCACAGCACCTGAAGGTGATGGATTCCACCGCCACCTCTCTGTCCATGGACAACAAGATCCCTGTGCTGCTGTTCGCTCTGAAGGACCCCGAGAACATTCTGCGGGCCATTATGGGCGAGAAGATCGGCACCGTGGTGGGCGGCTGAGTATCAGCCGGTCCTGCCTCATTAAATTGTGAATTGAAAGGAAGTCACGACCATGAGCCCTGAGATTGAGGCTTTTAACGAAAAAATGCTGAAGACCATCGAGGTGGTCAAGTCTAACTTCGCCGCTGTCCGCGCCGGCCGTGCAAACGCCAGCGTTCTGGATCGTATCATGGTGGAGTACTACGGCACTCCCACTCCTCTGGCCCAGGTTGCAGCCATCGGTTCTCCCGATCCCCGCACCCTGACCATTCAGCCCTGGGATGCAACCCTGCTGAAGGCCATTGAGAAGGCCATCCAGATCTCTGACCTGGGCATCAATCCCCAGAACGACGGCCGCATCATCCGTCTGGCATTCCCTCAGCTGACTGAGGAGCGCCGTAAGGAGCTGACCAAGACCGTCAAGAAGTACGGTGAGGAGGGCAAGGTTGCCGTCCGTAACGTCCGCCGCGAAGCAATGGAAGACTTCAAGAAGATGAAGAAGAACGGCGACATCACCGAGGACGATCAGAAGGAACTGGAGAAGGAAGTCCAGGAGCTGGTCGATACCCGCTGCAAGGATATTGATGAACTGACTGCCAAGAAGGAAAAGGAACTGATGGCTGTCTAAGCGAAATAAGCTGTTAGAGGCCGCGGGGCAGGGGTGACCTTCCCGCGGCCCTTTGACGATTATAGAAACATTTGAATTGAGGTGCCACATGGCCTTATTTCAGAAGAAAGCCGCCCCGGACACTCCCGAGGTGGATTATGAGCATCTGCCCAAGCATATTGCCATTATTATGGATGGCAATGGACGCTGGGCGAAAAAGCGTGCCCTGCCCCGGACTGCGGGCCATGCGGCAGGCTCTGAGACCTTCCGTAACATTGCTACATACTGCAAGGAATTGGGCCTGGACTATCTGACGGTCTACGCCTTCTCCACAGAGAACTGGAAGCGCCCCCAGGATGAGGTAAATGCCATCATGGGCCTGCTGAAGAAGTATTTGCTGGAGGCAATTGCCAAGATGGAGAAAGATCGGGTCAAAATCGAGTTTTTCGGTGATCTGTCCGTACTTTCTCCCGAACTGCAGGAACTGTGCAATCGGACCCGTGAGATCTCCAGGCACTACGAGGGCTGCCAGGTCAATATCTGCCTGAACTACGGCGGCAGAGATGAGATCCTTCGTGCTGCCCGCGCCTATGCCCGGGACTGTGTCGAAGGGAAGGAGACCCCGGAGGAACTGACTGACGAGCAGTTCAGCAGCTATCTGTTCTCCAAAGGCGTTCCCGACCCTGATCTTGTAATCCGGCCCAGCGGTGAGCTTCGCCTGTCCAACTTCCTGCTGTGGCAGTCTGCCTACGCAGAATTCTATTATACGGATGTACTGTGGCCTGACTTCTCCAAGCAGGAACTGCTCCGTGCCATTGCGGCCTTCCAGCATCGGAACCGCCGCTACGGAGGTGTGTAATCGATGGCAACCAGAATTATTGTTTCGGTGGTTTTGGCCCCCCTGTTTTTTATCGTACTGTTTTTCCTGCCCCCTGTCTGGCTGACAGTGGTGGTTGCCGGTATTGTAGCACTGGCGTCCTATGAGCTTCTGAAGGCCACCAAGGCGGCTGACAATGCTCTGATCTATGTGTGTACCGCACTGGCCGCCGCAGCGATCCCCTTTGGACATCTGGCCGGCCTGGATGTGATGGTTACCGAGATCGCAGCACTGCTGCTGATGGTGGTAGCCTTCCTGGAGGCCATTCATCGCTATGACGGAGAGCGGGCCGTCCCGGCAGAGCACGTTCTGTTCTGCCTGTTCGGTGGCGTCATGATTCCTACTTTCCTGTCTTCTCTGATCGACCTGAAGCTGATGGAGAATGGCCGGTACCTGGTTCTGCTGCCTGTCATCTGCGCATTCCTGACCGACACGGGCGCCTATTTTGCCGGTGTGTTCCTGGGCAAGCACAGAGGAATTACCCGGGTCAGTCCCAATAAGTCCCTGGAGGGCTATATCGGCGGTATCATTTCCGGCGGCGTCTTTATGCTGCTGTACGGACTGATTCTCCAGAACTTTGCCAACCTCGAGGTGTCCCTGCCCCTGATCGCGGTCTATGGCCTGATCGGAAGCTTTGTGACTGAGTTGGGTGATCTGTCCTTCTCTCTCATCAAGCGCCAGTTTGGTGTGAAGGACTATGGCAATCTGCTGCCAGGTCACGGAGGCATGCTGGACCGGTTCGATTCCATGACCTTTGCAGCGCCCATGCTGCTGTTCCTGGTGCGTGTGCAGCTGCCCTTCTGAGTTCACGTTTCATTTGTCTGATTTAAAGGATATGGTGAATTATGAGTAAGCGTATTTCTATTCTGGGCTCCACCGGCTCTATCGGCCGACAGTCCCTTGATGTGGTCGACCACTGTGATATGGGGGTGGAGGTCGCAGCCCTGACTGCCAACACCAGCGTCAAGCAGATGGAGGAGCAGGCCCGCAAATACCACCCCGAGCTGGTGGTTCTGACCGACGAAAAAGCGGCGGTCGATCTTCGCGTCCGTTTGTCTGACACTGACGTGCGCGTGGGCGCCGGTATGGAGGGCCTTATGGAGGCCGCAGCCATTCCCAGTGCGGATACCGTGATTACTGCCGTGGTGGGCATGGTAGGCCTGCGTCCTACTTTGGAGGCTATTAAGGCACACAAGCGCATTGGCCTTGCCAATAAGGAGACTCTGGTCTGCGCCGGCGAGATCGTGATGAAAGCCGCCCAGGACTATCAGGCTCAGATCGTGCCTGTGGACTCCGAGCACTCTGCACTGTTCCAGTCTCTGGAGGGCAACGACAGGGGAGAGGTCAAACGTCTGATCCTGACTTGCTCCGGCGGACCCTTCTATGGCAAGAAACGTGAGGAATTGCAGCACATGACAAGGGCAGATACTTTAAAGCATCCCAACTGGTCCATGGGTGCTAAGATCACGATCGATTCCGCCACCCTGATGAACAAGGGCCTGGAGGTTATCGAGGCCATGCATCTGTACAATATGCCCCCTGAGAAAATTTCCATTGTGGTCCACCGGGAGAGTATTATTCATTCCCTGGTGGAATACTGTGATAATGCCATGATCGCGCAGCTGGGCGCACCCGATATGCGGCTGCCTATTCAGTATGCGCTGACCTGGCCCAATCGTATCCCCGGTCCTGCCAATCCCCTGGATCTGTGGAACTGTGGCCCCCTGACCTTTGGTGAGCCCGATCTGGACACCTTCCGCTGCCTGGCGCTGGCACTGAACGCTGCCAGAACCGGCGGCACTGCAGGTGCGATCCTGAACGGCGCAAATGAGGCCGCTGTGGCTCAGTTCCTGGATGACAAGATTGGCTTCCTGGAGATCGCCGAGCGGGTGGAGAAGGCTATGAATACCGTCCCTGTGATCCAGAACCCCACTCTGGAGGATGTCCTGGAGGCTGACAAGGCCGCCCGGGAAGCCGCTCTGTAATCTCTGAACTTCAAATTCTGGAGGATTTATGCTCTATATCATCGTTGCCATTCTGATTTTCGGCGTCCTGATCGCCACCCACGAAGCCGGACATTTCCTGGCCGCCAAATCCCTGGGCGTCAAGGTCAATGAGTTTTCTATCGGCATGGGCCCCTCTATTTACAGCAAGCGGAAAGGTGAAACACTTTACAGTATTCGCGCTCTGCCTGTGGGAGGCTACTGTGCCATGGAGGGCGAAGACGACGACTCTGCCGACCCCCGTGCCTTTGGCCGCGCACCCGGCTGGAAGAAGATCATCATTCTGTGTGCCGGAGCGGCAGTCAATTTTCTGACCGGCCTGCTGATCCTGACCGTTCTGTTTGCCAATGCCCAGGGCTTTTATCAGCCCATCATCAAGGAGCTCAGTCCCGGCTTTGGCCTGGAGGAGACCGGCCTGCAGGGAGGGGACGTGGTCGTTTCCCTGGATGGCCACCGGATCTATAATTTCAGCAACCTGTCCATGTTCCTGAACCGTGCCGGTGATGATTTGGATTGGGTTCTGGAACGGGATGGCGAGAAGGTCGTTCTGAAGGACGTCCATATGCCCCTGCAGGAAAGCGGCACGGACGAGGCGGGAAATTCTGTCTACCGCCGCGGTATTGTGATCGCACAGCAGGTCGTGGAGGCCAATCCTCTCATGAGGCTGCAGCAGAGCTGGTATGCCGCTATGGACTATGTAAGAATGGTTTGGATCAGCTTGGGCGACCTGGTGTCCGGCGCTGTGGGGCTGCGGGATATGTCCGGTCCTGTCGGTATCATTGATACCATTACGGAGATCGGCAGCAATGAGGAGATTTCTCCCACGCCTGCAGCTGCCATGACCAATATTGCGTCTCTGGCCGCACTGATCGCTGTGAACCTGGCTGTCATGAATCTCCTGCCTCTGCCCGCACTGGACGGCGGCCGTGTGTTCTTCCTGCTGCTGAACGGGATTCTTTACGGTCTGTTCAAGAAGAAAATCAAGCCCGAACACGAGGGCTATGTCCATATGGCTGGCCTGGTTGCACTGATGCTGCTTATGGTAGTTGTTACCCTCAGTGACGTGGGCAAGCTGTTCGGACACTGACAGAACTATGATTTGGTGATTTAAAATTGGAGGCTTAACAGATGAAAAAGCAGATCAATGTGGGCGGTGTTCTGGTTGGCGGAGGGGCTCCTGTGTCCATCCAGTCCATGACCAACACCCGTACTGACGATGTGGAGGCCACCCTGGCCCAGATCCGTACTCTGGCCACTGCAGGCTGCGATATTATCCGTGTGGCTGTGCCTGATATGAAGGCTGCCCATGCGGTCGCCAAGATCAAAGAGAACAGCCCTCTGCCTGTTGTGGTTGATATCCATTTCGACTATAAGCTGGCGCTGGAATCCATTGCAGCCGGTGCGGATAAGGTCCGTATCAATCCCGGCAACATCGGTGACGAGTCCAGAGTGAAGGCCGTGGCAGACGCCTGCCGTCTGAACAATGTGCCCATCCGGATTGGCGTCAACGGCGGCTCTCTGGAGAAGGACATTCTGGCCAAGTACGGTCATGTGTGCCCCGAGGCTATGGTGGAATCTGCATTCGGCCATATCCGCCTGCTGAACAAGTTCGACTTTGATGATATCTGCATCTCCCTGAAGTCTTCCAATGTTCAGAATACCTGGAAGGCCTATCAGCTGATGAGCCAGGAAAGTGATTATCCTTTACATATTGGAATTACTGAGTCCGGCACCAAGCGGCTGGGTACTCTGAAATCCGCTGTCGGCATCGGCGGCCTGCTGGCCATGGGAATCGGAGACACCATGCGGGTTTCCCTGTCTGCCGATCCTGTAGAGGAGGTCTACGCAGCCAAGGAGATCCTGAAGGCTGCCGGACTTCGCAATGACGGTCCTGAACTGATCTCCTGTCCCACCTGCGGCCGTACCCGTATCGACCTGATCGGCCTGGCCGGTGAGGTTGAGGAGCGCCTGAAGACCGTGACCAAGCCTGTTACCGTTGCGGTGATGGGCTGCGTGGTCAACGGGCCCGGTGAGGCTTCCGCTGCTGACTGCGGCATTGCAGGCGGCTACGGCGAGGGCCTCCTGTTCAAGAAGGGACAGGTCATCAAGAAGGTGCCTCAGGATCAGCTGGTTGACGAACTGTTTGCCCTCATTGACACTCTTTAATGACTTATAGGAGCGTTTTAGCATGTCCGAGAAGATACCCTTTTTAAAAATGTTTGCAGCTCTGACCCGCTGGAGTGAACTTGCCAACGGGGTGCAGAACTGGATCATTGTGGCGGCGGCCATTGACAGGGCCTCCCGCAGCGCCAAAATCCTGGTGGAAGGTGCAGCCGGAGCCGGCGCAAACCTCGTCCGGGAAGTGGAAGAGGCGATCTGCCGGGCCTATCAGTTGTCCTCTGTTAAAATTGAACATGCAGCCGTACAGGCAGACCCTCAGCCTCAGGCAGTTAAGCAGCCTGAGGCTGCCCCTGTCAGACAGGAGGAGAAGCCTGCTGCAGCAGCAAAGCCCGCCGCAGCTGCTGAAAAACAGCCTGCGGCAGAGAAGCCTGCGACCAAGCCTCAGCCTGTGAAGAAGGCGATGACGGAACAGCCCGCCGAGGACGACGCTTTTGCCCGAAGTCAGGCGATCCGCAAGGCGGCCATGAAGAGCATCGGTCATACCGCCGCCCCCCAGGCCAAGAGCAAATCCGGCGGGGGAGGCAAGTCCATCTTCGGCCGGGCCATCTCCAAGGCTCCCACGCCCATGAACGAACTGGAGCTTGATATGGGCACTGTTATGGTGGAAGGCGACGTTTTTGCAGTGGACAACAAGGAACTGAAAAAGCGTGGCGCCTGGGTCGTAGCTTTTGATATGACAGACTACACCAGCTCGATCCGCATTAACAAGTTCTTCCCCGGTGAGGAAGGAAAGCCTCTGGTGGATGGCATCAAGAAGGGTATGCACCTGAAGGTGCAGGGCCGCCTGAATATGGACCGTTTTTACGGTGACATGGTGCTGGAGCCTGTGGCGATCACCAAGGCGGAGAAGAAGGTGAAGGAGGATACTGCGCCTGAGAAGCGGGTGGAGCTCCATCTGCACACCAATATGTCCAGTATGGACGCACTGACCTCCGTATCCCCCGGCGCCGGACCCGATGTAAACGTTGTCAAGCGCGCAGAATCGTGGGGTCATCCTGCCATTGCCATCACGGATCACGGTGTGGCCCAGTCCTTCCCCGACGCCTGGCACTCTGCCAAGAAGATCAAGCCTCTGTACGGTGTGGAGGCCTATTACCTCAACGATGTGGACGATCGGGTCGTCATTCATGGTGATACCAAGGCAGCTTTTAATGACGAGATCGTCTGCTTTG
>SAMEA104404103__coassemble_2160_pt1 | contig 10522 bp, 7 predicted proteins | sample SAMEA104404103__metabat2_high_PE_047 | metagenome-assembled genome bin SAMEA104404103 (sample SAMEA104404103) | Balaenoptera acutorostrata | reverse complement strand
CGCGTGGGCCAGTCCATGGCTGCCGCTTCCCTGCCCGAAATCAAGTAAATTTCCCGTCGTTCTGAGCGCTCCCCAGGAGACCGGACGAACACACAGCCCCCAAGGAGACGCTTCCGATGAAGCGTCTCCTTTTGCCTTTTGGCGTTGCCTTTTTGTCACAGCATGGTATAATACACATACGTCTGTTGATTTCCAGTTATATCCAGTCCAAAATGGAGGCAGCTATGGCCAGAAAAAAGAGAGTCGACCCTAAAATCATATATATCCCTCCCAGGGTGAACCGGCGGCTCTCCAGCCTGCGCAGCAGCCACCTGACCCTGGTGGAGGCGCCCGGCGGCTATGGCAAGACCACCGCCCTGGACTGTTACTTCCGGGATCAGATCCCCAGAGCCCTGCCTCTGTACGCCTGTGACCTGAACTGCACCGACCCCAACGAGGGCTGGCGGCAGCTCTGTGATCGGTTTGCGGAGATCGACCCGGACTGCGCCCGCAGGATGTTCCGGGCAGGCGTCCCCAACGAGGACAACATCAGCCGTCTGCGTACTGCACTGCAGGAGCTGGTCTGCCCCTACGAGACCTACCTGTGGCTGGACAACTACCTGAGCTGGCCGGCCCCCTGTGCCGACCGGTTCCTGGCCCTGCTGGCCCGCAGCGGCGGCAAGGGCCTCCACGTCGTGGTGTCCACCCGGCCTCTGCCCCGGGAGATCCTGGCCGTGCTGCTGCAGAACGACGGCGTCAGCCGCCTGACCCAGGGGGACTTTACCTTCACCCCGGAGGATACCCTGGCCTATTTCCAGGAGGCCGGCGTGGATCTGACGCCGGACAGGCTCCGGGAGGTGCAGACCCTGACCGGCGGCCAGATCATGGCCCTCTACCTGGAGCTGCTGGCCTGGCTGGATCGGGGCCGGTTCGAGCAGGGCGGAGTGGATCACCTGCTGGAGCATATTTTCTGGCCCAGCCTCAACAGCCGGGAGCAGGATTTTCTGCTGAGCGCCAGCGTGTTCCCCAGTCTGACCCTGGTGGAGGCCTCCCGCCTGACTGGTCTGGACGTGGATACCACCTATGACCGGCTGCTGGCCCGAAAGGCCTTTTTCCGCTATGACGGCGTGAACCGCCGCTTCACCCCCAATGTGCTGTTGCTGGATTTCCTCCGGCGGAAGTTCGCCGCCTTGCCCCAGGAGCACCGCTCCGCCATTTATGTGCGGGCCGGACAGCTGGCGGAGGAGGCCGGGGACCGAAAGCGCACCCTGTCCTTCTACTACCGCTCCGGCGACTGGGAGCGGCTGTTTTCCCAGCCTATCTCCAGCTATGACGTGTCCCAGGTCACCGACCCGGACACCGCCCACATGATCCTGGATCTGCTGGAAAATACCCCTCTGAGCATCCAGCGCCGGTACCCCGCCGCCGTGGTGCCTCTGGCCTTTGGCCTGTTCTTCCTGGGAGAGAACGAAAAGCTGGCCCGGATGCAGGGGGAGATCCGCCGGGTCATCAGCGAGGGCGACCTGGATCAGCAGGAGAAAGACGCCCTGCTGGGCGAGATGGAGCTGCTGATCGGATTTCTGGAGTATAACCGCATCGAGGACATGAGCGCCCACCACCGCCGGGCCATGGAGCTGCTGGGCGGCCCCACCCGGCTGATCAATCTGAAGAGCACCTGGACCTTCGGCTCCCCCTCCATTCTGTTTCTGTACTGGCGGGAGTCGGGCAAGCTGAACGAGGAGCTGGAGCAGATGGACGCCTGTATGCCCATCTACTACCAGCTGACCCGGGGCCACGGCTACGGGGCGGAGCTGATCATGCGGGCGGAGGCCCTCTTTGTCCGGGGGGAGGCGGAAGCCGCCCTGCCCCTGTGCTACCAGGGTCTGTGCGCCGCCGCCAGCAAGCAGCAGACCAGCGTTTACCAGTGCGGTCTGTTCCTGCTGTGCCGGATCGCCGTCCAGACCGGCAACGCCGAACAGCTGGAGGTCAGCCGTCAGGCCCTGCGGGACCAGGCTCTCCGGCACCAGTCCGACCTGGGCGCCTCCACCCTGGATCTGGTGGAGGGCTATCTGTCGCTGCTGCTGGGCAACCCGGAGGAGGTCCCCAGCTGGCTGCTCCGGGGAGAGATCAACAACAAGCGCCTGGTGGTCATGGCCCAGCCCTTTGCCCTGATCATCTGCGGGCGCACCCTCCTGTTCCACCAGGAGTACGACAAGGTGCTGGGCATCTGCGAGCACTGTCTGGAGCTGAGCCGCACCTTCTCCAACCTTCTGCCCCAGGTGTACGCCAACCTCTATATGGCGCTGTGCATGGCCGCCACCGGCCGGAAGGAGGCCGCACTGGACAGACTGCGTCTGGCTCTGGAGCTGGCCATGCCCGACCGGGTCTATATGCCCTTTGTGGAAAATTATCATCTGCTGCGGCCCCTGTTCCAGAACCTGACCGGAGTCAGCGGCTATCAGCGGGAGATCTCCCGGCTGTACCACCAGTACGAAAAGGCCTGGGGCGGCATCACCCGCCGGTTCACCCCCCGGGAGCGGGACGTGCTGCGGCTGCTGAAGGAGGATCTGACCAACAAGGCCATCGCGGAACGGCTGGGCCTGTCCCCCAACACCGTCCGCAACACCCTCAGCGGAATGCTGAAAAAGAAGGGCCTGTCCTCCCGGGACCAGCTGAAGCCTCTCTCTGAGGAAGCCTGACCCACCGGAGCGCATCGCAGGATGCGCTCCGGTTTTCTGTTGGGAGCGGGAAGATCTTTCCACAAAAATTGACAACTGTGTGGAAACATGATATTGTCAGTTGATAAATCAAATCCGGGAGGCAATCACATGGACGAAACCAGGCAGATCCCGGCGCAGGAGGGCCAGCCCCACAAGCGCCGCGTGCGGTATAAGGGCACGCACCCCCGCAATTTCAACGAAAAGTATAAGGAACGGGATCCGGAACGCTATGCGGACACCGTGGAGAAGATCATCAGCAAGGGCCACACCCCTGCGGGAATGCACATCTCCATCATGGTGAAGGAGATCCTGGACTTTCTGGATATCAAGCCCGGCCAGCAGGGCCTGGACGCCACCCTGGGCTACGGCGGCCACACCCTGGAAATGCTGAAAAAGCTGGACCATCAGGGGCATATCTACGGTCTGGACGTGGATCCCATCGAGTCCGCCAAGACCCGGGAGCGTCTGGAGAAGAAGGGCTTCGGCCCCGACGACGTCACCGTGAAGCTCATCAACTTCGCCAATATCGATCAGGTGGCCGCCGAAGCGGGCAAATTCGACTTTGTCCTGGCGGACCTGGGTGTGTCCTCCATGCAGATCGACGACCCCAGCCGGGGCTTCTCCTTCAAGCATGAGGGCCCTCTGGACCTGCGGCTGGACCCGGAGCACGGGGTATCCGCCGCCCAGCGTCTGGCCCAGGTGGACCGGGAGGAGCTGATCGGCATGCTGGTGGAGAACTCCGACGAGCCCTACGCCGAGGAGATCGCCCGGGCGGTGATGAAGCGCCGCCGCAAGCGCCAGCCCATCGAGACCACCACCGACCTCTACCACACCATTGAGGAGGCCCTGTCCTTCGTCCCTGAAAAGGAGAAGAAGGAGGCCGTGAAGAAGTCCTGCCAGCGCACCTTCCAGGCCCTCCGCATCGACGTGAACAACGAATTTGAGGTGCTGTACCAGTTCCTGGACAAGCTGCCCGGAATTCTGAAGCCCGGCGGTCGGGCCGCCATCCTCACCTTCCACTCCGGCGAGGACCGTCTGGTGAAGCAGTCCTTCCGGGAGCTCCAGCGGGAGGGCGTCTACAGCGAAGTGGCCAAGGACGTGATCCGTCCCTCTGCCGAGGAGTGCCGGGCCAACAGCCGCGCCACCTCCACCAAAATGCGCTGGGCTGTCAAAGCCTGATAGAAATCCGGAAACAGGCTGCTGTTTCCGGATTTTTGCAATGAAAAAGAGAGAAATTCAGGTTCTGTACAAATACTGAATTCCCTTTTGCACTCTGATGTGCTATGATGGAGAAAAGCAGTACCGCTATTTGGACAGGAGGAACAACCATGAAACACGATAACTGCGATAAACTGATCATTGCCATTCTCCAGGGCAGCGACTACCGGGACGCCATCGACTCTCTGGCAGATCACGGCTTTTACGCCACCGTGCTTCAGACCAGCGGCGGTTTTCTGCGCAAGCAGAGCGTGACCATCATGGTGGGCCTGAACCACGAGTACCTGGACGAGGCCCTGGCTGTGCTGGAGCCCTACGGCCGCCGCACCGAGACCCATTACCAGACCCCCTCCATGAGCGCAGCCGAGCTGCCCCTCACCGCCATGACCACCCCTTACGCCATCCGCGGGGGCGGCGTGGTCCTGTTCGTCCTGGACGTGGACAAGTATATGAAGTACTGAGCCTTCGCCCCGTCGAAAAGATCCTTCGACTCCGCTCAGGAGGACAACAGGACGGATGCGTTTCCGTTTTCCTGTTATTCCGAGTGCAGCGAGGAATCTTCGCGTCCGCAGACGCGATTCCCCGTCTTAGGTTCCCCCACAGAGTAGGGGCGGGATCGCTGCGGCGGGACGGGGGTTGCGGCTGCCATATATGGCAGCCCTACATCGTTTTAGGCAGGCCCCAGTAGAAGCTGTAGGGCCGCCATATATGGCGGCCGCGGTTTCCGGGAGTGCCTGCCAAAAGATCCTTCGACTCCGCTGCGCTCCGCTCAGGATGACAAGGCTGTTTCGACGTCATTCAGAGGAGCGAAGCGACGAAGAATCTTAGCGTTTTCCATCTGCAAATACGCAAAAACCCCCGGAACTGTGTTCCGGGGGTTTTCCTTATTTATTCACTCTTTCCGTCCCCGGGCATGGACACGGCGATGCCGTTGACCTCCACGCCGTCCTCGGCAGGGATCAGCAGATATTTCTGCCCGCCGATGACCCGGGCCTGGATCAGGTAGCTGTACTCAGGGGCCACGGTGATCTTCACCTCAGGGGTGGTGACGTTGAACTTTTTGCTTTCGATGATGTTGTTGGGGTTCAGCACGGCGGAGTCGCCATACTGCTTCTGGCACTCCTCCTTGAAGGCCTGCACCTTCTCGTCGGACACGCCGCTGTGGGACAGGATGCTGCCCACCTCGGTGACGGACAGCTCCAGGGGATTGGGGTCCCGGCTCTCCTTGTGATCCTCGATGCGGCCCCGGATCTGCTCGTGGACGGACTGGATCACGCCGTAGCTGCAATCCTGGTCCAGGGTGTCGGCCAGAGCAGAGTCGAACACGTTCTTCTGTTCCACGGCGGACATGGGGGGCTCCACCTTGAACAGGCCGTCGATGATCTCCTGGTGGATCTCGTCGGGCTTGCGGCAGTAGTAGAGGGCGTTATAAATGTTGGTGGAGCGGTCGTCGAAGGTGGGGAACATGAAGCCCACAGAGGGGGGAGCCACGGTGCTGCCGATGTTGCAGCTGTGGAAGGCGTTCTCCTCATGGACGAAGCGAAGGGCGGTGTTGGGGTCCTTCACGGGACAGATGCTGCACACGAAATAGCGGAACACCTGGTCGGAGGCGTCGGCCTGCATGGAGTCGTCCCGGGAGTGGTAGGGCACGTCATAGGCGTCGGCGCCCAGCAGGATCAGGTAGTTGCAGCCGTCCATATTGGCGCACTCGATGATCTTCCGGTACAGGTTTTCCCGGGCGGCCACGTCCTCCAGAGAGGACTCCCGCAGGGCCTGGAGCATGTGGTGCTCCTCCCCGTCGATGACCTGGCGGGTGGCGAACTCGATGTCCAGCAGGTTCTTGCCCAGAGTGCCGGACAGAGACTTTTTCAGCAGGGTCAGGTACATATTCTGTTCCTCCTCGGGCAGAAAGCCCAGGGAGGTGTCAATATCGGATACGATCTCACCGGCTCCGTTGACGTAGCAGCCGTAGATGCGGCTGATGGCGTTGTGGTCGGGGCGGAAGCGGCGGCGGATCTCGTTCAATTCTCTTTGGTTCATGGGTGTCAGACCTCCATCCAGTGGAATAAAGATGATTTTATCACCTTTCCGGGGCGGGGGCAAGGGGAAGCGCGTCAGCTTACAGCAGGCCGAACAGGAGGAAGCCCACCGTGTTGATGGAGAAATTGGCGAACATGTGGATGAACCAGGAGAACCACAGGCTGCGGCTGCGCTCGTTGAAGAGGTTCAGTACCAGTCCTGCCGCCAGCAGCAGGGCGATGAGCAGAGTCAGCAGATCCCAGCGGAACCAGCCAATTATCATGGCCACGTGGTACAGGGCGAAGGCCCCTGCGCTGAACCAGAGGGCGGTCTTCCGGGAGACCTCCTCCCGGAGGGAGAGAAAAGCAAAGCCCCGGAAGAAAAATTCTTCCAGCAGGGAGTTGAAAAAGGAGATGTAGAGGGAGACAAGGAGAAAATTCTCCCGGTCCACCCCCAGCTCCGCGTCCAGGGAGCCCACCACCTGGGAGAAGTCGAAGAAGCGTCCGATGGTGAAGTACAGGCCCAGGATCCCGAAGTACACCCCCAGACCGAGAACCAGAGGCAGGTATTTCGACCCTCTGCGGAGGGAGAACAGCCCCTTCAGCTGGGGCAGGCTGTTCCGGTAGTAGAGGACCAGGGGCAGGGCCAGGAAAAATACCAGCTTCCACAGGGACTTGACCAGATAGCCCGGACGCACCACCGCGTCCAGATACCCCATGGCCAGACAGCCCAGCAGCACCGTGCCCATGATGATGATGCAGTTTTTCCGCGGTTTCATGGCGGCCCCTCCTTATATATCAGGTTCAGCCTCACTGTAACAGAAAAAGCGGCCGCCCGTCCACAGAATCGGGACGGTCGGTCGCTTTTGGAGGATGAACGGCTGTGGGGAAGGGGCAGCGTGCTTACACGCCTGCCTTCTGTCTGCGCTCCACGGAGGTCAGCGGTCTGACCTTGCAGGCCACGCCGCTGAGGACGCCGGCGGCCAGAGCCACCACGACCCAGCCCATGCCCAGGCTGTAGAAGGGGAGCATGGCGAACAGGTCGCCCAGGAAGCCCAGAGGCACGCCCAGCTTGTCCAGGGAGTAGACCACGCTGACCATGCTGACGGCGCTGACGGTCCAGGAGAACAGGTAGGGGTTGGAGCTGAACCACTTGTCCAGCAGGCCCAGGACGATCAGGACGATGGCCACAGGATAGATGGCGTTCAGTACGGGGACGGACAGGGACAGGATGGTGTTCAGACCCTGGTTGCACACCAGGAAGGAGAAGCCAACGATGCCGAAGACCCACTGGCGATAGGACAGCACCTTGGTGAGGGTGGAGAAGTACTGAGAGATGGAGGTGATCAGACCCACGCAGGTAGTCAGGCAGGCCAGGGTGAAGATGGTGGCCAGCAGGACGGCTCCGGCCTCACCGAACAGCTGCTGAACGATGCAGCGCAGGGTCCAGGCGCCGTTGTCCTGTAATTCATAGACGGCGGAGGACTGCATACCCATGAAGGACAGCATGGCGTAGATCAGGGACAGGATGGTACCGGCCACAAAACCAGCCCGGAGGGTGTAGCGCATGACGTCCTTCTTCTCCTCCACATGGAGGGCCCGGAGAGTGGTGGCGATGACCAGACCGAAGTTCAGGGCGGCGATGGCATCCATGGTGTTATAGCCCTCCAGGAAGCCGGTGACCAGCGCGCCGTTCTGATAGGCGGGCTGGGCGGGGGCCACCTGGGCCTTGCCCATGAACAGGAAGCTGACAAACAGGCCGGTGAGCAGCAGCAGGAGGTTGGGGGTCAGGAACTTGCCGATGCGGTCCACCAGCTTGGAGGGGGTCAGGGCCAGCCAGCCTGCCACCAGGAAGAACACCAGGGAGTAGCCCAGCATGAAGGTGGAGAAGGAAGCGCCCTCCGGCAGGTAGGGGGCGATGGCCATTTCAAAGGGAACGGAGGCGGCACGGGGGATGCCCAGGCCGGGACCGATGGACAGATAGATCAGGATGGTAAAGACCACGGCGAATTTGGGGCCGACCTTACCGGCCAGCTTGTCCAGTCCGTCGGACTGGGCCACGGCCAGCACGCCCATGACGGGCAGCACCACGGCGGTGACCAGGAAGCCCAGCAGGGCCAGAGGGGTGTGTTCGCCTGCGTTCTGACCGAGGAACGGAGGGAAAATCAGGTTGCCCGCGCCAAAGAACAACGAGAAGAGCATAAAGCTGACCAGAAGCATTTTTCTTTTACCGAGTTTCATAATAAAATTTCCTCCCAGAGTGGGCTGACCTTGTCCCGTGTGTTGGCGCGGAGCGGTCAGCTCTGTTTCGTTTTTCAAAATGGCAACAAAAAAATCGCCCATTCTCATCATAGAGAAGGACGATCATAAACCGCGGTACCACCTTGCTTCCGAAGTATAGACTTCGGCACTTGTCTGCATCCAACAATGCAGCTCGCCTGTAACGTGGCTTGACTCCGGCGCACCTACTGAATTTCAGTTTGCTTCTCGGGGAGGATTTCGCCTGTCCGGTCTGTCTGACGGTTCACACCAACCACCGTCTCTCTGAAAAACACACCGGGAGCTACTTGTTCCCGTTCAACGAATTTGCTGTGTTATTGACTTGCTCTGGATTATAGCACGGTCAAAACCGGAATGCAAGGGGTAATTTTCAAAAAGTTTTCCGTGATAGCTTATGCGGATCATTTGCATAAATATGTATCACCCGGGAAAAGAGGGCCTGTTCAGCACCCCTTGCAGAAGGAAGATCATTGAACGGAATTGTGATAATTTTGCAATTTGAGTTAATAATGCAAAAAAAGAATACAAAAATACCTAAAATAACTTGCATCAGGCGGGCCGGTCGGCTAGAATATATAGCTGGAGCCGGAAAGCGCCGGCGTCCGCTGAAAAATTTATTTTACGCGGATAAAACGGAAGGAGAAATTTGGGTAATGGAACTGAAAAACTTTGATCAGATCGTGGAGCGGGCCAGAGCGGCATTCCGCAAGGAGCGTGTCGTCATCGCTGGCGCCGACGCCGAAAATATTCTTCTGGGCGCATTCCAGGCTCAGGAGGAAGGCTTTGTCACCCCCATTCTGGTGGGTGAGAAGGAGAAGATCGAGCCCATGCTGGCCCGCCTGGGCCTGAAGGACAGAGAGTACCGTCTGGTGGAGACCCAGCCCGGCGACAACGTGACCCAGATCGCCATTGACCTGATCAACAAGGGCGAGGGCGACGTGTTGATGCGCGGCAATATCCAGACCCGGGAATTCCTACTGCCCCTGCTGGATAAGAAGAACAACCTGCGCACCGACAAGCTGCTGACCCATATTGCCCTGATCAGCATGCCCGACTATCCCAAGCTGCTGGCCGTGGGCGACGTCACCGTCACTATCGAGCCCAACCTGCAGCAGAAAAAGAAGATCGTCCAGAACATGACCGAGACTCTGGAGCTGCTGGGCTATGAGCAGCCCAAGCTGGCCCTGCTGTCTCTGGTGGAGAAGGTCAGTTTCCACATGAAGGATACCGTGGACGCAGACGAGCTGATGCGCGAGCACAGAGAGCACCCCATCGCCAACTGCCGTCTGGAGGGTCCTATTGCCTATGACCTGATCCTGTCCAAGGAGGCCGCCCGCCTGAAGGGCTACGAGTCCGAGCTGTGCGGCGACTTCGACGGCATCGTGGTGCCCAACCTGCTGGCCGGCAACCTGACCGTCAAGGGCTGGCAGATGCACGCCGGCGCCACCACCTGCGGCGTGGTCGTGGGTGCAAAGATCCCTGTGGCACTGACCTCCCGCAGCGATCCCAAGGACGTGTCCTTCCTGTCTCTGGCCTTCTGCGCCGCCCTGAACGACCGCAGAGCCAACGACTGAGATTTATATTGAATTCAAAATACCCAGCGTTCCGAACGGAACGCTGGGTATTTTTTATACCTGATATTACGAATTGTAGATACGGGAGGTGGATTTCGGGCGGATGAAACACCGGCTGCCATACCTGGCGGCCGAGGAACGGGACAGAGGAAATTTCGCCTGCGGGCGAGGTACTTTTCAAATGATTGAAAAGTACCCCAAAGATCACCGGGGTTCGCTGCGCAGCGTTCCGCTGCAAATCGCTTCACCCCGGCCCCCGGAGAACGGGCTGGTGGTCATCGGAACATGGCGTGTGGCGGCATTGCGTGTTAAGAGCCCCGCGAAATCTGCCCGCAGGAGATCACCGCCCCATTCACGCTGAAAAATCCGGCTTTTACGAGGGATCCTTATAGCCCGCTGTGCGGGCCTGCAAAATGTGAGGGCATGAGGTTGTGACGGACTGCGCCCTCTGGTGCCGCCCGATGGTGCAGCCTTCATTTCTCAGACCGACTTTCAGCAGGGGTCATACCCCCGTCCCGCCGCAGCGATCTCCCGCCCGCAGGCGAAGTCCACGGTACCCCGTGCGGCGCCGGAAGGCGCAGTATCCGGGTGCGCGTCTGCCATCTTGTCTTTGCAGGCCGCGCAGCGGGCGTGTCAGAATCCCCCGTAATGCCATACATTTCTGCCGGGTTTGGTGCGTTGGCTTACCTGCTGTCAGATTTTGCAGGCCCGCCTGGAAACCACCGCCGCCCCC
>SAMEA104404103__coassemble_2143_pt1 | contig 10579 bp, 5 predicted proteins | sample SAMEA104404103__metabat2_high_PE_047 | metagenome-assembled genome bin SAMEA104404103 (sample SAMEA104404103) | Balaenoptera acutorostrata | reverse complement strand
TTGGCTTACCTGCTGTCAGATTTTGCAGGCCCGCCTGGAAACCACCGCCGCCCCCGCCAGACCAATTTAACAGAACGCCCCGTTCCCGGGGTCCGGGAACTCCCGGCGGCGTTTTGGGTACTTTGCCGCCGTGGGCAAAGTACCTCGCCCGCAGGCGAAATCTCCCCCGGTAGTCTATCGGGAAAACGCGGCCGCCATGTATGGCGGCCCTACGGCTTCTATTGCAAGCCTGCCTAAAACAATGTAGGGCTGCCATATATGGCAGCCGCAACCCTCGTCCCGCCCGCAGGCGAAGCCTCCTCATCCCGCCCGCAGGCGAAAAAAGCCCCGAAGGCGGGCAAGGCCTTCGGGGCAAGCTGGAGTGTATAGGTGGTCATGGCGCACCGCGCCTGGGAATATGGATGGTCAGAAGAATTTCCTCCTCGCTGTCCTCCCGGCGGCACCGGGCGTCCACACCGGCGGACCGCATCAGATCCAGACTATGGGAAATGGTGTTGAGAAAGAGCCGCACGTCCCGCACGGCAAAGACCGGCTTCCGCCGCTTTTTCGGCGGCTCCGTCAGGAGGGCTTTGCAGAGTGCCTCCGTCTGGGCTACGGTCAGCTGCCCGTCCACCACCCGGCGGGCGGCGTCCAGCTGAAGCGGGGCAGAGGGGAGGATCAGCAGAGCGCGGGCGTGGCGTTCCGTGGCGCCGCCGCTGCGCAGTAGCTCCAGAGCCTCCTCCGGCAGCCTCAGGATCCGCAGCTTGTTGGCCACAGCGCTCTGACTTTTGCCGATCCGGCGGGCAGCCTCCTCCTGGGACAGGCCGTACTGGTCGATCAGGGTCCGCAGGGCCAGCGCTTCCTCCCGGAAGTCCAGATCCCGCCGCTGGAGGTTTTCCACCAGTGCCAGCAGGGAGGAGGCCCGGTCGTCCGCCTGGACCGACAGGCAGGGGACTTCCTTCAGTCCCGCCAGCTTTGCCGCCCGGAGGCGGCGCTCTCCGGCGATCAGCTCCCAGCCCCCGCCGAACTTCCGCACGGACAGGGGCTGCAGGATCCCCAGTTCTCCGATGGATCGGGCCAGCTCCTCCAGCTCCACCTGTTCAAATATTGCCCTGGGCTGGTTGGGGTTGGGCACGATGTCCTCCACAGGCAGAAACATGACCCGCCCGCTTTCAAAGATCCCCCGCTTTTGCAGCAGCCGCATATCGGACAGCCCCTTTCTCATAGACTGCACCGTCCCCGGACTCCGGAGCCGGAGCATTCTTCCTTCTGTAGTCTACCATATTTTGCCAGATTTACAGTCGAATGATGGCGTCCGTGCAAAATATTCTTCCATATCGTGGCAAATCAGGGGCATTAAGCAAGTTCATCTTGTAAAACTTGCAAAACAAGGGGTGCAGATATTTTCTTCCTTCTCGTACTGTTGCATAAACTTTCCAGTTCCTACTTGTAATATCGAACAATTCCATTTATAATTAGCTTATCACACTATGCAGAAGAGCCAACCAAATCGCTCTCTGCACAAGAAATCAAGAGAGAGCCGCCTGCGGGCGGGCAGGCCCGGGCTGTGCGCCGGGCGATTTGGAAGGAGCGTTAATATGAAGCAGAAGAAATTCCCTCTGGCATTTTGGATCTTCATCGGACTGCTGGTTGGTATTGCTGCCGGTCTGGTCCTGATGCAGGTGCCAAACGGCCTTGAGGTCGCCAACGGTTACATCAAGCCCTTCGGTACCATCTTCCTGAACCTGCTGAAGTTCATCGTGGTGCCCATTGTCCTGTTCTCCATCGCCTCCGGCGTGATCTCCATGCAGGATATCAGCAAGGTGGGCTCTGTGGGCGGCAAGACCGTTGTCTATTATATGTGCACCACCGCCTTTGCCGTTGTCATGGCTCTGGCTCTGGCCTCCGCCGCCAAGGCCATCGGCCTGTTCGCCCCCCTGCAGACCTCCGGTCTGGAGTTCGTTCCCCCCGAGGGACAGAGCCTGATGACCACCATCGTCAACATCTTCCCCTCCAACGCTGTGGCTCCTCTGGTCAACGCCACCATGCTGCAGGTCATCGTTATCTCCCTGCTGCTGGGCTTCGGCATCCTGCTGGCCGGTGAGAAGGGCCTGGTCGCCGCTCAGATCGTGGACTCCTTCAACGAGGTCTCCATGAAGATCATGGATCTGATCATCAAGCTGAGCCCCGTGGGCGTGGCCTGTCTGATCTGCCCCGTCATCGTGGAAAACGGCCCCTCCATCGTCAAGGATCTGGTGGCCGTTCTGGCTGTGGCCTATGTGGGCTACTTCCTCCACGCCGTCATCGTCTACTCCGTCACCATCAAGGGCCTGGGCGGCCTGAGCCCCATCCAGTTCTTCAAGGGCATGGGCCCCGCCATTATGATGGCCTTCTCCTCCGCCTCCTCCGTGGGCACCCTGCCCTTCACTCTGGAGTGCTCCGAGCGCCTGGGCGCCCGTCGTGAGGTAGCCTCCTTCGTCCTGCCTCTGGGCGCTACCATCAACATGGACGGCACCGCCATCTACCAGGGCGTATGCGCCGTGTTCATCGCCACCGCCTTCGGCATCGATCTGACTCTGGGCCAGATGGTCACCATCGTGCTGACCGCCACTCTGGCCTCCATCGGCACCGCCGGCGTCCCCGGCGCCGGCATGGTCATGCTGGCCATGGTCCTGCAGTCCGTCAACGTGCCCGTTGAAGGCATCGCTCTGGTTGCCGGTATCGACCGTATCTTCGACATGGGCCGTACCACCGTCAACATCACCGGCGACGCCGCCTGCGCCGTTATTATCTCCCGCATGGAGGATAAGAAGGCCGCCCGCACCAAGGCCGTCAAGGGCTGATCCCCCGGCTGTAAATCCAAGCGCCCCCTGTCTCCGGACAGGGGGTGCTTTTTAGTTGTCGCATAATGTTTTATGTAAATTTAAAGGGATACCATACAGGGGAGGGGAACGATCCTTTGCCCCCACTTCGTTTCGCTCAGGATGACAACGGAGGGCGCTCGTCCCTTTCTTCTGTCATTCCGGGCGGCGCAAGGAAGCTCCGCGGCCCCCTGGGACAGGCAGAAAAAACCGGCCCCCTGGGAACAGGGGGCCGGGAAAGGGTGCATCAGCTTCTTGTTCGGTTACTCAGCCAGAGCCCGGTAGAGGAAGGTGATGATATGTGCGCGGGTGCAGGGGTCCAGGGAACCGAAGGTGGTGGCGCTGGTGCCGACGGTAATGTCGTTCTCCACAGCCCACTGGATGGCGCCGTAGAACCAGTCCTTCTCGGTCACGTCGGTGAAGGGCATGTCCACATCAGCGGTGGGCTGGCCCATGTAATTCCACAGGAAGGTCATGGCCTGGGCCCGGTCACAGGTCAGGCCGGGGGCGAACTCGGTGGGGCTGACGCCGGCGGTAACGCCCTTCTCAACGGCCCACAGCACGGCCTGGTAGTACCACTCGTTGGCGGCCACGTCCGTGAAGGGGTTCTCCTGGGTCTCGGGGGCGGGCTGGCCGGCGGCGTTCCACAGGAAGGTCACCATTTCCGCACGGGTGCAGGTGCTGTCGGGGCTGAACAGGGTGGGGGTCACACCGGCGGTGACGTGGTTGATCACGCCCCACTTGACGGCCTCGTAGAAGTAATCGTCCTCGTGGACGTCCTCAAAGGGGTTGACCCAGGTGGGCAGGTTCAGGCCCTGGCCCTCCAGACGCCACACCTGAGTGCCGTAGCACATGTTGGCGGTGCCCAGGGTCAGCCAGGGGTTGTCCTGGCTGTCGTTGGCGGCAAAGGCGCGGATACCGTGGTTGTAGGGGTCGCCCAGACCGTCCTTACTGATGGTATCCACGGTAACGGTGCCGTCGGGGTTCTCGCTGAGAACGTAGAGGTCAAAGCCGCAGACGGCGTCCTGCATGTAGTACAGGGTGCGGGCCATGCTCTGGATGACCTGCTTGTCATGCTCGTTGAGCATCTTGTCGTAGATCTCCTGCAGGCCGGGAGGCAGCTGGGTCTTCAGCTTCTGATAGCTTTCAAACATTTTGTCGTACAGCTTGGCAAAGCTCTGCTTGGAGGCGATCTTCTGCTCCAGGGTCCAGCTGTCGTCCTGCTCCAGCAGGGGAGGCAGCAGGCTGACGGTGTGGTGCAGCTTCTCCACGGTATTCAGGGGATTGTCTGCGCTCATCACCTGGGGCATGGTCAGAGCGTCCAGGGGCTGAAGGTTCATCAGGGCCTCAGCCTGGTTCTGAGCCTCCAGCAGGGCGGCGGCCTGAGGCTGGTCGGGGTTATGGGGGTCCTTCTTCATGGATTCCAGCAGGGCCTTCAGATAGTCCAGCTGCTCCTTCCACTGCTCGGGGGTCCAGTCCAGAATGTCGCCGTTGGACAGCTGGGCCAGGGGGTACAGCAGGGTGCCCTGGTCGAAGGTACCGATGTACAGCTTGTTCTGGAAGACCTTCATCTGCCAGATGTACTGGTTGCTGTACTCGTTGCGGCCCTCGCCGAAGCCGGAGTACAGGCCGGACAGGCTGCCCTCGGGGAACATCCTGGTGGGCTGACCGGCGGCCAGCTCGAAGTTTTCGTCCTTGTCCATGCGGTACAGGCTTACGGACTGCTCCAGGTTGTCAGCCATAAAGCGGCTGTTGAAGCCGTCGGCCAGCATCTGGATCAGAGCGACCTCAGAGTCGTTGTACTCGCCGATATACAGATGGTCGTTGAACACCCGCATGCAGCAGGCGCCGGCACGGGTACGCTCCGGGTCGATGCCGAAGGTGTACTTGGCGCCGTCGGCCTTGTCACCGGCCACCACATGCCAGGTCCAGGCGCTGCGGTCGGTCAGATCTTCACCGGGTACGCCGCACATCAGTGCAAAGGACTGCATGGGGGCGTTGCCGGGCTTCTTGCCGTCGGACAGGTCCTGGGTGCCGGTGCAGATGGCCACATACAGGCGGCCGTCAAACTCGGCCATCTCCCAGATGGAGCCGCCGTAGATGCTGTCGGTGATGCGGCAGGCGGGGTAGCCCAGCAGCTCGCCCTTTTCAGGGTTGGGATCGGGCTTCATATAGTTGTCGGTAGCCAGGGGATCCTCCACATAGGCGGAGGCGATCTTCACAAAGCCGTCGGCGGGATCGGAGGTCTTGGAGATCGTGATATAGGGGTTGGCGTCAAAGCCCACGCAGCTGATGACCAGACGGTCCTGGAACACGGTCATGCCGCGGATGGTCACGCACAGCTTGTCCTCGTTCATGGCCTTGATGATGTTCTGGGGGTTCTTGGCCACGGTCTCGTCCACATAGATCCGGCGGAATGCGTCGCCGTTCTCGGGATCCACCTCCCAGATGCTGGGCAGGCCGCCGGGCGCGCCGCAGAAGTACAGCTTGCCGTTGAACTCCAGGGCGTTGCGGAACTGAGGATTCATGCCGCCCCGCTGGTAGTAGCCGCCGTAATCATTGCCGTAGGAATCGACCTTGTCTTCCTTGCTCATGATGAGCTTGGTGTCGCCGGTCTTCACATTGATCTTTACCAGCACGCAGCCGGGGTTGCCGTTGTCCTCCTCGTGGAGGAACAGGTCGCCCTTGTACAGGGCGGCGGTGACCTTGTCCACCATGTCAGGGCCCATGTCGCCCACGCCCGCCTGGGGGAAGAGGGTGGCGGTGGAACCTGCTGCGCTGAACAGGGTGTTTACGTACATGTAGTCGCCGTAGGCCACAGAGCCCCAGCAGTAGGACTGGCCCCGGTCGCCCTGACCGTTGGCTCCCTCTGCAGTGCCGGGCAGAGCCAGCGCTCCGTTGCCCAGATAGTCCACGATACCGTCGGCGGTCTTCACCTTATCCTGACGGGTATTTGCCTTCTGATCCGGGTGGGTGATCTTGATCAGCTCATGCGCTCCGTTGGTATAGTGCTGAACAGCCTTGTCGTACAGGGTGGGCTCTTGCTGACCTGCGCCAACTGCGAAGGTCTGAGTTGCCAGAGCGGCACACAGTGCCACCGCAAGGGCTCGTCCCAGCCATGTATTCTTTTTCATGGTATCCTCCTTATAACCGAAGTTCGCTGCAGCCATATCTCTCCTGTCTCTCTCAGCCCCCGGAAGGGCGCTGTACCGGATTTTGGACTACAGATAATCCGGTCTTGAATACGATATGCAGCGATTAACCACATAATATCATTCTGCCCCCCACAATACAAGCAATTTTGGGTAAATCTTTACATATTTTGTGTTTTGATGTTATAAAAGAGAGGCACAATTCACAGAGAATTGTGCCTCTCTTTTTTATCTGTTCCTGTTTTTATTTTATTTTTTTCGATAATTTCCCGATTTCTTATCATTGTAGTACTATTTGGTACTGAATTTTACGCCATGGCCGCAGAACCCAGTCCGTTCTGGATCAGACGGCCCGTAATGGCGGCCATTTCCTCCGGCTTTTCCCGGAACCCCTGCTGAATCCAGACCCGCACCATGCCCACCATGCCGGACACCACAAATTCCAGGCAGTACAGTCCGCCGGGCGTCTCGCTCATGTGGTACAGCCCCGCCCACCGGCTGAGGCAGCGCTGGAGAATGATCTCGTTCAGCCCCTGGAAAAAGTGGTCGGTGACCTGACGCTCCAGAAAAATAGGGAGGAGGTCCCGGTTCTTCTCCACAAAGCGGAACACATCCACCAGCACAGGGGTCAGATCCCCCCGCAGCTTCTCCTCGTCGTACTGATCCATCAGCAGGGACAGCTCCTCGAACAGCTCCTCCTGCATTTTGTCCATCATATCGAACACGTCCCGGTAGTGGGCATAGAAGGTGCCCCGGTTCACGTCTGCCCGGTCGGTCAGCTCCTGCACCGTGATGGAGCGGGCGTCCTTGGTTTCCAGCAGCTCTGTCAGCGCCTGCCGCAGCAGGGCCCGGGTCCGGCGGACTCTGCGGTCTGTTTTTTTCTCAGTCATGGACGCACCTCCTGAATTTAACAGTAAATTAACCCATTTTTCAGAAAGATAACGGACATTTCTTCGTCCACTGTCGGATTTCAGACGAAAGCCCCGGTATCTGGTCATTGCTGTTTTTCCAATTATCATTATAATAGTAAGCACAGGTATAATCAACACCTGTTTAGTAACAAACAGGAGGATGGATATGGCATACATCTCTTTGAACAATGTGGTCAAGCGCTATCAGATGGGCGAGGTGGTCATCACCGCCGTCAACGACATTACCTTTGATATTGACAAGGGTGAGTTCGTCATCATCGTGGGCCCCTCCGGCGCGGGCAAGACCACCGTTTTGAATATTCTGGGCGGCATGGACGCCTGCACCGAGGGACACATCTCCGTGGACGGACAGGAGATCAGCAACTACAACAGCAAGCAGCTGACCACCTACCGCCGGTACGACATCGGCTTCGTGTTCCAGTTCTACAACCTGGTTCAGAACCTGACCGCGCTGGAAAACGTGGAGCTGGCCGCTCAGATCTGCAAGGACCCTCTGCCCGCCGGGGAGGTGCTGGACCATGTGGGTCTGGCCGACCGGAAGAATAACTTCCCCGCCCAGCTGTCCGGCGGCGAGCAGCAGCGCGTGGCCATCGCCCGGGCCCTGGCCAAAAACCCCAAGCTGCTGCTGTGCGACGAGCCCACCGGCGCCCTGGACTATGTCACCGGCAAGTCCATTCTGAAGCTGCTGCAGGACACCTGCCGTCAGCAGGGCATGACCGTCATCGTCATCACCCATAACTCCGCCATCGCCCCCATGGCCGACAAGGTCATCCATGTGAAGAACGGCAAGGTGGACAGCATCGAGCTGAACGAGCATCCCACCCCCGTGGAGGACATCGAGTGGTAACAGGGGGCAGGGGAGAGGGGCCTGCGTAAAACGGAGGAACGCTCCTTCGGCTCCGCTCAGGAAAATGGGCAGGGAACGTGCACCGGCTCCGCCCTTTCCCCTTTAACCATCCCCCGGTATCTTATTTTTCTCCAGCACCTGGACTTTTCAAATTCAGTCCGTATTAAATCATAAAGTTATTACCATAAGTACTCAGAAAAGAGGATCTGACCATGGCAATGCCAAAGCACCGTGCCGGGAAGCGTCCCCCCAACCGATTGCTCACCGACGCCTTCCGTGAAATCAAAAACACAAAGAGCAGGTTCATCTCCCTGCTGGTCCTGTCCGCTCTGGCCGTGTGCTTTCTGGCCGGTCTGCGGGCCACCGCACCGGACATGAAGCTGTCCGCCGACCGGTACTTCGACCAGCAGCAGCTGATGGATCTGCGCGTGGTGTCCACCCTGGCCCTCACCGACGAGGACATCCAGGCGCTGAAGCAGGAGGAGGGCGTGGTCACCGCCGAGGGGGCCTACACCCTGGACGCCATCCTGCCCCAGGAAGAGAATGACTACATCGTCAAGCTGCACTCTCTGACCAAAGAGACCAACCTGCCCCATCTGCTGGAGGGCCGTCTGCCGGAGAAGCCCAACGAGCTGCTGGTGGAGCCCCTCTTCACCAAGGAGACCGGCATCCGGGTGGGCGACGTGGTGGAGCTGGACACCGGGGACGGGGACTTTGCCGACGCGCTGAACTATGACGAGTTCACCGTGGTGGGCGTGGCCGACTCCCCCCTGTACATCAGTGTGGACCGGGGTTCCTCCAGTCTGGGCACCGGCCGGGTCACCGCCTTTGTGCTGGTACCCGAGGAAGCCTTCAACATGGAGTTCTACACCGACGCCTACCTCCGCATGGAGGGGGCCCAGGCGCTGCCCACCTACAGCGAGGAGTACAGCGATCTGATGGATCAGCACATCAGCCGCATTGAACAGCTCAGCGAGATCCGCGCCCCCCTCCGGGGCCAGCAGGTCATTGACGAGGCCTACGCCAAGCTGGCAGAGGCCGAACAGGAGCTGGCTGACGGCAGGGCAGAGGCTGACGCCCGGCTGAACGACGCCAAGGCTCAGCTGGACGACGCCAGAAAGCAGCTGGACGAGGGCTGGGCCCAGTACTGGGACGGCGTCAGGGAAATGGAACAGCAGCTGGCCGACGCCGAAGCCCAGTTGAATGAGGCCGAGGCCCAGCTGAACCAGGCCAAGGCCGATCTGGACAAGGGCTGGCAGGAGTATCGGAAAAACGAGAAGCTCTACCAGTCCGGTTTAAAGGAATATGAGGCGGGCGAGGCCCAGTACCGGGACGGTCTGGCCCAGTACAACAGCGGCATGGCCGATCTGGCTGAGGCCAAGGCACAGCTGGACAGCGGCGAAGCCCAGTACGCCCAGGGCAAGCGGATGCTGGATCAGCTGTCCTCCACCGTGTTCAACCTGCTGCGGCCCCGGCTGGCCCCTCTGGGCGTCACCAGTCCCCGGCAGATGATGGATGCTCTGGACGCGGGCGATCCCCAGGTCACCAACCTGGTGGACGGCCTGCTGAACAATACCTCCTCCGGCGTGAATCGGGCTGTGACCGAGACCCGCAAGGCCCTGGAACGGCTTCAGGGACAGAACATTGAATTCGTCCCCGTGCCCGGACAGGTCACCGCTCCTCTGCGGGCCCTGCTGAACCGGGCCGACCTGCCCCCGGAGCTGAAAACCCGGGCCGAGCACACCCTGTCCATTCTGGAATCCGGACGGGTCAGCGAGCAGGATCTGGCCGATGCCCTCAAGGAGCTGGATCAGATGGACGGCTATCTGGACATGCTGCCCGCCTCCTCCCGGGAGCTGGTGGCACAGAAGCGTCTGCTGGACGACAGCCGCGCCCAGCTGGATCAGGGCTGGACGCAGTACAACAGCGGTCTGGCCCAGCTGAACCGGGCCAAGGCCGATCTGGACGACGCCCGCCGTCAGCTGGATCAGGGCAAGCGCCAGATGGACGACGCCAAACAGCAGCTGGACGCAGGCAAGCGCCAGCTGGAGGACGGCCAGCGCCAGTATGACGAGGGCATGGCCCAGCTGACCGACGGCCGCCGGGAGCTGGAGGAACAGTCCGCTGACGGAAAAGCCCGTCTGGATCAGGCCCACGCCCACCTGCTGGCCGGTGAGGAGGCGTACGCCTCCGGTCTGGCCGAGTACAACAAGGGCAGGGCAGAGGCTGACGCCCAGCTGCTGGACGCCCAGGATCAGATCGACAAGGCCCGCCGGGACATTGAAAACATCGAGGAGTGCCAGTGGTACGTGCTGGACCGCAACACCAACATGGGCTACGTCAGCTACTCCATGGACGCCGACCGCATGGGCAACCTGGCCAGCGTCTTCCCCCTGATCTTCTTCCTGGTGGCCGCTCTGGTCTGTCTGACCACCATGACCCGTATGGTGGAGGAGCAGCGCGTGGCCATCGGCGGTCTGAAGGCTCTGGGCTACTCCCGGGGCGCCATCGCCATCAAGTATGTGGGCTACGGCTTCCTAGCCTCCACCATCGGCTCTATCATCGGTCTGGTCATCGGCCTGACCCTGCTGCCCTGGATCATCTGCTCCGCCTGGGCCATCATGTACACCACCGGCGAGATCTACTACAGTCTGGAGCCCCTGACCTCCGTGATCGCCTGCGCTGCCGCCATCGGCACCGTTACCCTCAGCGCCTGGGGCGCCTGCTTCAGCGCACTGACCGCCGTGCCTGCCCAGCTGATGCGGCCCAAGGCTCCCCCCATGGGCAAGCGCATCCTGCTGGAGCGCA
>SAMEA104404103__coassemble_2137_pt1 | contig 10614 bp, 7 predicted proteins | sample SAMEA104404103__metabat2_high_PE_047 | metagenome-assembled genome bin SAMEA104404103 (sample SAMEA104404103) | Balaenoptera acutorostrata | reverse complement strand
CCCAGGCCAACCAGAATCTGGATCTGTATCTCCGGCGGATGATGCGCCTGTCCGACACCCTGTACTACCATGTAATCAAGGATTCCGACGCCACCGCCGAAGATCTGACCGAGGCCATGGACCTGCTGTATGAGGAGAACCGGGATTCCATCGTGTCCCTGGCGCTTTTTGACGAGGGTGGCCGGCTGATCAACGCGGCCCCGCTGTCCTCCCTGAAGGATACCGCCCATCCCATGGACGAGCCCTGGCACGCCGACGCCCTGGACAAGGTGGAGAACTTCCACTTTTCCCGGCCCCACGTGCAGAACCTGTTCGGCGACCCGGATTTCCGGTCCAACTGGGTGGTATCCCTGAGCCGCCATGTGCAGATCACCCGGAACGGAGAGACCGGAAGCGGCGTTCTGCTGGTGGACATGAACTTTGACGGCATTGCCCAGGTCTGCCGGGATGTGGAACTGGACAACGGCGGTTATATCTACCTCATCGACCGGGCGGGAGAGATCATCTACCACCCCAAGCAGCAGCTGCTGTACGCCGGACTGCTGGAGGAGAACAACCTGGAGGCCATGGAGCTGCGGGACGGCAGCCACCGGGAGACCTTCCAGAACCGGGACAGGCTGGTGACGGTCAAGACCGTGGGCTACACGGGCTGGAAGCTGGTGGGCGTGGTCCCCGGCGAGTCTCTGACCGGCAGCTTCCCCCAGATGTTCATGTTCGGACTTTCCATTCTGCTGTTTTCCATTTTCCTGCTGGCATTTCTGAATTTCCGCATTTCCGCCCATATTTCCGACCCCATTCTGAAGCTGGAGCAGTCCATCAAGGAGCTGGAGGCGGGGAAGGAGCAGGTGGACTTTTCCGAGGAGGGCTGCTATGAGATCCGGCGGCTGAGCCACTCCATCAGCTCCATGGTGTCCACCATGCGGCACCTGATGGACGACATCGTCCGGCAGGAGCGGCAGAAGCGGCGCAACGAGCTGGAGGTGCTGCAATCCCAGATCAACCCCCACTTCCTTTATAATACCCTGGACTCCATCATCTGGATGACCGAGGCGGGCAGATATGAGGAGTCCATCCAGATGGTCACCTCTCTGGCCCGGCTGTTCCGTATCGCCCTCAGCCGGGGACACAGCCTGATCCCTGTGAAGGACGAGCTGGAGCATGCCCGCCACTATATGAACATCCAGCAGGTGCGGTTCAAGAATAAATTTGAAACGGAGATCTCCGCCGACCCGGAGGTGCAGGAGGGCTACTGCCTGAAGCTGATCGTCCAGCCCATTCTGGAAAATGCCATTTACCATGGCATGGCCTCCGCCGAGGACGACGGACTGATCAGCGTCCATGCATACCGGGAGGGTGAGGATCTGATCATCGACGTGGCCGACAACGGTGTGGGCATGCGTCCGGAGGTGGCGGAGTCCCTGCTGGACGAGAACCGTCCGGAGATCCGGACCAAGGGCTCCGGCATCGGTGTGCGGAACGTCCACCAGAGGATCCGGCTGACCTTCGGCGACCGGTACGGCCTGTCCATTGACAGCGAACCGGACGAGGGCACCACCGTGCGCATCCGCCTGCCCCTGCTGGACGCGGAGAGCGCTGCACACTACGAGAGGGGGGAGGAGAGCTGATGAAGCGAAGCCGAAACGATATGATCCAGCTGATCGTTCTGTCCGCACTGGGACTGGCGGTGCTGCTCTCTCTGGTGATCCCCCAGCAGCCTCAGCCCCAGCACTACGAGGACGCTCCGGAGATCTCGGTGATCATCCGGGAGCCGGAGGACAGAAACTGGCTGAATACCAGACAGGGCATGGAGCACGCCGCCGGAGACGCGGGCGCGGATCTGCGGTTCATTCCCCTGACCGAGGCCAATAACAGCGCGGAGCAGGAAGAGCTGATCCGCCGGGAGGCCCGGAGCGGTGCGGACGTGTTCATCATCGCGCCCGCCGACCCGGAGGGGCTGGACCGCCGTCTGCCGGAGCTCACCGACGGGGGCGTTACCGTGTCCCTGGAATCCCCCATGAGCGCTGCCGACGATGTGATCGCGGCGGAAAATAAAGAGATCGGCCGGGCGCTGGCCCTGGATCTGCTGGAAAACTGGGACGGGGGCTCCGTCCTGCTGATCGACTCCGCACCCCGGTGCACGGCGGTGCAGGAGCGGATCGGGGCCGCCAGGGCCGTTCTGGAGGAAAACCGGGTGCCCATGGTGGTCTGGGAATGTCCCTCTGCCGAGATCGCGGCCCGTCTGGCCCGGGAGAGCAGCCGTACATCCGCCCACTACGTGATGGCCTTTGAACACACGGCCACCGAGCAGGCCGGCCTGGCCCGGGAGACCACCGGCATGACCGGAGCAGTTTACGGGGTGGGCTCCGGCGGCAGTATTGTAAGCTATCTGGAGCGGGGCGCCCTGGAGGCTGTGGCCGCCTGGAGCGACTACGCCGTGGGCTATCTGGCGGTGGCCCGTGCCGTGGGCATCTATAACGGCACCGTCTCCTGGCCGGAGGAGGGCGTGGACTTCCACATTGTACACAGGGAGGAAATTTATGACTCTGACATTCAAAAGCTTCTGTTCCCGGTGGGTGCGTAAGGGAGCCCTGCTGCTGGCGCTGACCCTGCTGCTCACCGGCTGCCAGGCCCGTCAGCCCCAGAAGCAGGAAAATCTGCGCATCGGCGTGGCCCTGTACACCGGGGAGGACACCTTCATTTCCACCATCACCCACGAGATGGAGGCACTGGCGCTGGAAAAGGAGACGGAGGGAGCCTTCAAGATCAACCTGTCCGTGCTGGACGGCCGGTACAACCAGACCACCCAGATGGACCAGATCGACAGCATGATCAACCGGGGCTGCGACGTGATCTGCGTGAACATCGTGGACCGGACGGCGGCAGCGGTGATGATCGACAAGGCGGAGGAGGCGGGGGTCCCCCTGATCTTCTTCAACCGCCAGCCGGTCACCGAGGATATTCAGCGCTGGGAGCAGGTCTACTACGTGGGAGCCAGCGCAAAGGAGTCCGGCATTCTCCAGGGAGAGATCGTGCTGGAGGCCTGGCAGCAGGAGAGCCGGTGGGACCGGAACGGGGACGGCGAGGTCCAGTACGTGATGCTGGAGGGCGAGCCCGGCCACCAGGACGCCCTGCTGCGGACGGAATATGCCACCAAGCCACTGCTTGACGCGGAGATCCCCGTGGAAAAGCTGGCCTCCGAGACGGCCAACTGGAACCGGGGCCAGGCCATGGCCCAGACCGACCAGTGGATCAGAGCGTTCGGCGACAGGATCGAAGTGATATTCGCCAACAATGACGATATGGCGCTGGGGGCCATCGAGGCCTATGAGGCGGCGGGACTGGAGCTGCCCCTGATCGTAGGGGTGGACGCCACCGCCCCGGCGCTGGAGGCGGTGCAGAAGGGCTCTCTCCGGGGTACCGTTCTCAACGACGCCCACGGCATTGCGGCCTCCATGATGGATATGGCCCTGGCGCTGTTCCGGGGGGAGCCGGTGAGCAGCCGGGTGGAGCTCACCGATGGCCACTATATCTGGCTGCCCTACCGGAAGCTCACCGCGGCCGATCTGCCTTTGAACTGAAAAACGCTCCGCAGCCTGTGGCTGCGGAGCGTTTCTTACTTTGCTGCTTTTTTCAATTCTTTGTAGAGCGTTTTGTGTACCGGCATACGCTCCAATTTGGGGAAATGCGCATCGTAGTACTCCATCAGCTGTCTGCACTGCTCCGGGGTCATCAGGGGGATCAGCTCCACCACCAGACCGTGAGCGGAGAAGTTGAACCAGAAGGTCTCGGTTTTCCTGCGGCAGTCGGCGGCGTTCAGGATCTCGTAGACCACGGAGTAGACGTCGTCGGGCCCGGGGCTGCTGCTGCGGAATTCTTCCAGCCAGTCCTTGACCTTGTTGTAGAATTCCATGTGGCAGCGGTCCTTCCGGGGATCGTTGCCCAGCCCCATGATCCCGGCGAAGGGGCTGGCGTTCTGCCGCACCTTCAGGGCGATCTCGTCGTATTCTTCATAAATGCTGCGAAGGGAAGTCAGATCGATCATAAGTATCCTCTCATTCAGCCCGGAAGGTGAACCGGGTCTTGTGGCAATAGGTTTCCCCGGCCTTCAGAATGCAGGAGGGGAAGCCGGGCTTGTTGGGACTGTCGGGGAAGAACTGAGTCTCCAGGCAGAAGGCGTGCCGGGGGGCGTAACGGGCGCCGTTTTTGCCCTTCCGGTCAGTAAGCCAGTTGGCGGTGTACAGCTGCATGCCGGGCAGGGTGGTCTCGGCGGTCAGGGTGATGCCGGTGGAGGGGCAGCTGACCCGGGCGGCGGGGTGAAGCTGTCCCGGAGCACCATCCAGCACATAGTTGTGGTCATAGCCTCTGCCCCAGACCAGCTGCTGGAACCCGTCGTCGATCTGTGCGGCAAAGGGCCGGGGCGTGCGGAGATCCATGGGGGTGCCCTCCACGCTGTCCAGTCTGCCGAAGGGGATGCTGGTCTCGTCGGCAGGGGTGTACCGGGAGGCGGCCAGACTGACCACCTGGTCCATGGCGAAGCCGGAGCTGTGGCCGGCCAGATTGAAATAGCTGTGATTGGTCAGATTGATGGGGGTGTCCCGGTCGCTGACGGCCTCATAGGTCAGGGTCAGGGCGGAGCCCTCCAGCCGGTAGGTGACGGTCACGTCCACATTGCCGGGGTAGCCCTCCTCCATATCCTGGCTGTGAAGGGTGAGAACGGCCCGGGTATCGGTGAGCTCGGCCACCTCCCACACCCGGTAGGACCAGCCCACCACGCCGCCGTGGAGGTGGTTGGGGCCGTTGTTCACGGCCAGGGTGTAGTCCGTTCCGTTCAGGGTGAATCTGCCCCCGGCGATCCGGTTGGCAAAGCGTCCCACCACAGCGCCCAGGTAGGCGTCGTTGGTGCGGTACTCCTCCAGCGTGTCATAGCCCAGCACCACGTCCACAGGGGAACCGGTGCGGTCGGGGACCGTCAGGGAGCGGAGGGCTGCACCGAAGGTGATGATCCCGCAGGATGCGCTTCCGCTGTTCAGAGTGAGCAGCTCCACTGCCCTGCCCTCGGGGGTGCGGCCGAATTCCGCGCGGTTTGCAGTCATATGGATTCCTCCTGTTTTCTTTGGCTTTCTTTCTATTTTATCAGACTTTCCCGGCAAAGGCAAAGGAAAGAAATTTCAAGAGAATCGTAGATTTTCCCGCCTGTACGCAGTTGAATTTTTCCGAAAAATTCAATATACTTAAATCAATTATGACATTGATGAGGTGACACCCATGAGCAGTTGTGAAGCAATGCTCCGGGCAGTAAAGGCCGGAGAACACGATCAGATCCTGACCCAGCTGTACGGGCTGGACGGCGCCCGCGAGAGCCTGGAGAAGGCCAAAGAGCGGGTGGCCCATGTGATCCGGGCCTTCAGCGCCGACTTTGCCTCCGGCGATGCGGACGCCGCCCTGTTCAGCGGCCCCGGCCGCACCGAGATCGGCGGCAACCACACCGACCACCAGCACGGCAATGTGCTGTGCGGCAGCGTGGATATGGACATGCTGGCCTGCGCCGCCCCCAACGGCACCCGCACCATCCGCTTCCACTCCGAGGGCTATCCCGCCCTGGAGATCGACCTGGACGACCTGAGCGTCAGACCTGAGGAGGCCAACACCTCCGCCGCTCTGGTCCGGGGCGTCTGCGCCAGACTGGCCGAGCTGGGCTACGAGCTGTCCGGCTTTGACGGCTACGCCACCTCCACCGTTCTGTCCGGCTCCGGTCTGTCCTCCTCCGCCGCCTACGAGGTGCTGATCGGCAACATCCTGAACCACTTCTGCTGCGGCGGAAAGCTGGACGCCGTCACCATCGCCAAGATCGGCCAGTACGCCGAGAACGTCTACTTCGGCAAGCCCTGCGGTCTGATGGACCAGATGGGCTCCTCCGTAGGCGGAGCTGTGGCCATCGACTTCCGGGAGCCCTCCTCCCCCGTGGTCAGGCAGGCCACCTACGACTTTGCCAAGTCCGGCCACGCCCTGTGCATCGTGGACACCGGCTCCTGCCACGCCGATCTGACCGACGACTACGCCGACATCACCCGGGAAATGGGAGCTGTAGCCGCCCAGTTCGACCGGAAGTTCCTGCGGGACGTGCCTGAGGAGGAGTTCCGGGCTGCCATCCCCGCCCTGCGGGCCTCCTGCGGCGACCGGGCTGTGCTCCGCGCCATGCACTACTACGCCGACAACAAGCGGGCCGTGCTGGAGGCCGAGGCACTGGACCGGGGCGACTTTGCAGGCTTCCTGGCTCTGGTGAACCAGTCCGGGATCTCCTCCGCCACCAACCTGCAGAACACCTGGACCGTCTCCAACCCCAGGGAGCAGGCCATTCCCATCTGTCTGGCCGTGGGTCAGGAGCTGCTGGGCGGGACCGGCGCCATCCGCGTTCACGGCGGCGGCTTTGCCGGCACCATCCAGGCCTTTGTCCCCGAGGACAGACTGGCTGCCTTCAAATCCGGCATGGAGGCCGTGGTGGGCGAGGGCAAGTGCCACGTCCTGCACATCCGCGCCATCGGCGGCTGCATGATCTTCAACTGAGAATGGGTACAGGCGGCGCCGAAGGGCGCCGCCTGTTTTTCTTTCCTGCAAACTGTGGTACAATAGATCTGTAAAGAAGGTGTTTTCGTGGAACAGGACCTGCAGAAGCCCTGCCGTCTGGTGGAGTTTTACGACGGAGAATATCTGGAAAATATGATCTCTCTGCTGAACCACAGCTACAGCGGGGTCACCTATGTTTACTTTGCCGGAGATAACGAGCCGGACCAGCTGACCCGCGACATCCTCAGCGGCTTCATCCGCAGGCGCTGGGGACTGAAAACCGATTTTCTGGTGGTCAGCCGCAGCTCGGTGGGGGGCGCCATGGAGGCCTTCGAGGCACTGACCCGGGAGGAAGCCTGTGACTTTGACATTACGGGCGGCTCCTCTGTGTTCATAGCCGCCGCCGGAGCTCTGGCAGGCCGGTTTCCGGAGCGGAGCATCCGCATCCACGAGTACGATCCCGCCGCAGGCCGGTGCAGCTTCCGCTATCCGGAGGGCGGAGGCGGGGAGAAGCGATCTCCCCAGCTGACCATTCCGGAGATCATGGCCCTGCAGAAGATCCAGATCCTGGACGCCCACCGGCCCATCCGTTACGATCTGGAGAAGGACGGCCTGGGACGGGAGATCCTGCGGCTCTGGAATGTGGTGCGGAGGTACCTGCGGGCCTGGAACACCCTGAGCGTGACGGCCACCCGCCGGGAGGGGGCCCAGATCCGGAAGCGGATGACCCGGGGCCAGTGGAAGACCTGCCAGCCCATGCTGGCTGCCATGGAGCGGGAGGGCATCCTGTCCGGACTGACCGTGGAGCAGGGGAGAGACGCGGTGGTCACCTACCGGCTGGAGACGCCTGCCTGTACCGATATGCTCTATGAAAAGGGCGGAAATCTGCTGGAGCTGCTGACCTATCTGGCACTGGAGCGCAGCGGGGGCTTTGAGGACTGCTGCACCGGGATCATGCTGGACTGGGAGCTGGAGGACAGGCCCGTGTCCGGAAATCCGTTCAACGAGATCGACGTGCTGGGCGTCCGGCGCTCCGTTCCCTTTCTGATCAGCTGTAAGAACGCCCAGGTGAAAAACGACTTCCTCTACGAGATCCTGACCATGACCCGTCACTTCGGCGGCCGGTACGCTGTGCCGGTGCTGGTGACTACGGCCTGGTGCAGCGACTCCATCCGGACCCGCGCCCGGGAGATGGGCGTGGTGCTCATCGACAACCTGCGCAACCTGTCCGGGGAGGCCTTCGGCCGGAAGCTGAAGAGCCGCCTTTGCGGAAGAACTTCATAAGGAGATACGTCCCGTGTATGCCGAAAAGGACACGGGGCGTATTTTTTTGCACAAAAAATGGATAACACAGCATGATATCTAAAAAGGTGACATGGAAAGAAGAGGGAATGGTAGGATGAAATACATAAAAACATTTAAGGAATATTGTGGAAAATAACGAATCAGTGCCCATAATAGATAACGAATTCACAAAACAAACGAAGGTCCTTTTGTCCTTTTGCCGAAAAAGATAAATTACTGTACATTTTGGATTCATGATTGTACAAAATTCCTTGACAAGACAGCGCAAATATTTTACTATGGTATTCAAGGTTGACAGACCAAATTCTGTCAAATTAGGAAAGGATGATTTGAAATGAAAAAGTTCAAGAAGATTCTTGCTCTCTGCCTGACTGCTGCTCTGGCTATGTCCCTGTTTGCCGGCTGCGCAAAGGACGAGGACAAGGGCGACGCTTCCGGCTCTCCTGAAAGCTCCAACAGCGAGAGCAAGGACTACAAGATTGCTGTTGTTCCCAAGATGACCAACATCGGCTGGTTCCAGCGTATGGAAGAGGGCGTCAAGGCTTATAACGATGAGCATGGCACCGACTATCTGTACGGCGGCTCCACCGAGGGCGCTGACCAGGCTGCTTATGTCGAGTCTCTGCTGGCTGAGGATTGGGACGCCATCTGCGTGGTTCCCTTCGACTCCCAGTCTCTGGCTCCCGTCCTGGAGAAGGCCCGCAAGGCCGGCATCGTCGTGATCACTCACGAGGCTGCTTCCATGGATCCCCAGTACTTCGACTATGACGTCGAGGCATTCCTGAACGCTGATTACGGTGCAAACTTCGCCAAGCAGCTGGTCGAGCTGAACAACGGCGAGGGCACTTATGTCCAGCTGGTCGGCGACCTGAACTCCGTTTCCCACAACGAGTGGTGCGACGCTGCTGACGCTTACTTCGCTGAGAACTCCAAGATGGTCAAGCTGGGCCGTTTCGAGACCGGCGACGACACCACCTCCTCCTACAACCAGATCAAGGAGCTGCTGCAGGCTCACCCCGAGATCAACGCCATCGAGGGCTCTGCCTCCACCGACGTTGCCGGCGCTGCTCAGGCTGTTTCCGAGCTGGGTCTGTCTGGCCAGGTGAAGATCGTTGGTACCTCCATGACCACCATCTGCGCTGACTACATCAACGACGGCACCATCGCTTCCTTCTCCGTGTGGGATCCCGCTGAGGCCGGCAAGGCTATGATCGAGACCGCTCTGGCAGTTCTGGAAGCTGACGGCGAGCTGGATGTTGCCAACACTCATCTGACCGCTACCGGTTATGAGACCCTGGTTCCCGGCGAGGGCACTCCCACCGTCCTGTACGGCAACGCCCGTGTCGACGTCACCAAGGACAACATGGCTGACTACAACTTCTAAGTTTTCCGTAAACTTAACATGACATCTTATTAGCGGATGCATAACGGACCTCCATGCGGTGGCATACGCCGCATGGAGGTCTAGTCATCAAAAAGTAGACCGAATTATCAAATTAAGAACTATTATGTAACAACAGGGGGCTTGGCACCATGAATGATGAAGTCTTTTTGAAACTGGAGGGCATCAAGAAATCCTTTGGCGGCGTCCATGCACTGAAAGGAGTGAACCTGGAGATCAGGAAGGGCGAAGTTCATTGCCTGGCCGGCGAGAATGGCTGTGGTAAGTCCACCCTGATCAAGGCAATCTCCGGTGTGCAGAACGAGGACGAGGGTTCCATCTGGATTGATGGAGAAAAAGTTGAGCATATGAAGCCGATGGATGCCATCAACCGCGGTATTCAGGTTATTTATCAGGATTTTGCAGTTTTCCCCAACCTGACCGTGGCTGAGAACATCGCTATGAACGGCGAACTGAAGAACAAGGCAAAGTTTGTCAACTGGAAGAGCATGCACAAGATCGCCGCCGAGGCTATGGCTCAGGTCGGCGCTCACATCGACCCCGATGTGAAGGTGGAGCGTCTGTCCGTGGCAAACAAGCAGATGGTTGCCATTTGCCGTGCAATCATCAACGACGCAAAGCTGCTGATCCTGGATGAGCCCACTACCGCTCTGACCGCCCGCGAGGTGGACAAGCTGTTTGACATCATCCGTTCTCTGAAGGAGAAGGGCATTGCAATCATGATCGTGAACCATAAGCTGGACGAGATCTATCGGATCGCCGACCGGCTGACCATCCTGCGTAACGGCGCTTATGTCTCCAGCGGCGACATTGGCGAGTACGACCAGGCCCGGTTCACCAGAGACATGACCGGCCGTGATATTTCCGGCGAGAAGTACACTCCGGCCACTTCCGACACTGAAATTCTCCGCGTTGAGGACCTGAACCGGTCCGGCGCGTTCGAGCATGTTTCCTTTACCCTGAACAAGGGCGACGTTCTGGGCCTGACCGGCCTGCTGGGCTCCGGCCGCGGCGAGATCGGCGAGGCTCTGTTCGGAATCGCACCCGCTGAAAGCGGCAAGATCATCCTGAACGGTAAGGAAATCACCATTAACAGCGTCAAGGACGCTATGGCAAACAAGATCGGCTATGTGCCTGAGGACCGACTGACCCAGGGCCTGTTTATGGAGCGCTCCATCCAGGACAACACTGTGGCCTCCTCGATCCGCAAGTACATGAAGGGCTTCAGCCTGAACGAAAAGGCCATGGAAGAGGCCACCATCCACTGGATCGAAGAGGTGGGCGTGGTCGCTCCTTCTCCCAAGCCTCCCGTGCGTACCCTGTCCGGCGGTAATGCACAGAAG
>SAMEA104404103__coassemble_2134_pt1 | contig 10628 bp, 10 predicted proteins | sample SAMEA104404103__metabat2_high_PE_047 | metagenome-assembled genome bin SAMEA104404103 (sample SAMEA104404103) | Balaenoptera acutorostrata | reverse complement strand
AGATGCCATATATCAGTAATTTTCGTGAGTTACTGTTTTATGACCACCCATCTATCGGAGGTCTTTTTTTTATAAGAAAACGGGGTCAGCGCTGAACGCGGCCGGAACCGTCGCCGGCTACCAGACGCTTGATTTCGTCGGAGGTGGACAGATTGAAGTCCAGCTCGATGGTCTGCTTCAGGCAGGAGGCAGCAGCAGCATACTCGATGGCGTCCTGAGGCGGGTAGTCGTTCATCAGGGCATAGAGCATACCGGCGCTGAAGGAGTCGCCGCCGCCCACACGATCCACCAGGTGGATCATGTATTTTTTGGAGAAGTAGGGGACGCCGCCGGTGTAGAGCATGGCGCTCCATTCATTGTCAGAGGCGCTGATGCTGCGGCGGAGGGTGACAGCCACGGTGGTGGTGCCATAGGTCTGGCAGATCTGTTCTGCCACGTCCACATAGCTCTCACGGTTGAGCTTGCCGCTGGTAACGTCGGTGTCGCGGGCCTTGATGCCCAGTACCTTTTCGGCGTCCTCCTCATTGGCCACCAGGATGTCAATGTAGGGCATAAGCTGGGTCATGCAGGCCTTAGCCTCCTCAGTGGACCACAGATTTTTACGGTAGTTCAGGTCACAGCTGATGGTCAGGCCTTTTTCCTTGGCTTTCTGACAGGCGCGAATACAGACCTGGGGGATCGTCTTGCTCAGGGCGGGGGTGATGCCGGTCATGTGGAAGTTAGAGGCACCCTCAAAAATGGCGTCCCAGTCGAAATCTTCATAGGCGCATTCGGCGATGGAGGAATATTTGCGGTCGTAGACCACCTTGGAGGGACGCTGAGAAGCGCCTTTTTCCACATAGAACACGCCCATGCGCTCGCCGCCCCTAGCGATGTGGCTGGTTCCGACGTTAAATTTACGCAGTTCAGCAATACCTGCCGCAGCGATGTCGTTGTCAGGCAGCTTGGTGACAAAGTCGGTCTCCATGCCCTGCATAGCCAGAGAAACGCACACATTGGCCTCGGCGCCGGTATAGTTGACCTCGAAGTGGTCAGCCTGGATAAAGCGGAGGTATCCAGCGGGATTCAGTCGGAGCATATAATCTCCGAAGCCTACCAGTTTTTTCATCTTCTGAGCTCCTTTATAAAAGCCGATCAGGGCTTCTTGACGATATGAACGGCAAAGCCGCCGACTTCCTCTTCCAGGTAGACAGCGATGAGCTTTCCGTCCTTCACATTCTTGAATTCCTCGCGCAGAGGCACGCCCTTGGCCTTGAAATAGGCCACAGCCCGGTCACAGGACAGAGTGAAAATGCCGATGTGGCCGAATTTACCGGGGAACTTCTGGTTGCAGCACTCCACATAGGTTGCGGCGAAGTTGGACTTGCCGCCCTCTTTGACGGGGAAGCCGAAGCGGTCGCCGAACCAGTTTGCCAGGGCCATACCCTCCTCCTTGTCAGCACCGTTGATGCCGATATGGGCCAGGGAGAAGCCCAGAGATTTTTCCACAGCCTGGCGGCACAGGGCAGTGATACCATCCCAGTCCTCGGCCTCTACCATGGCGGCGGGGGCCATGAAGCTGCCGCCTACGGCGGCGATCTTGTCGCTGGACAGGTACTCCTGCAAATTATCCATCTTGATGCCGGCAGTAGGGATAAACTGGATGTTGCCGTAGGGGCCGCACAGCTGCTTGATGGTGGCCATGCCGTTCAGAGGCTCAGAGGGGAAGAACTTGAAGGTGGTCAGTCCCATTTCCAGACCTGCCTCGATTTCGGTGGGAGTGACACAGCCGGGAACGATGGGGACGTTCAGCTCCAGACAGCGGGAGACGACCTTGGGATTGAAACCGGGGCTGACAATGAAGTCGGCGCCTGCGGCCACAGCCTGATCCACCTGCTCCGGGTGCAGGATCGTTCCGGCGCCTGCCAGCATGTGGGGGTCGGCGGTCTTGATGGCCTTGAGGCAGTCCATGGCCTGAGGAGCACGCATGGTGACCTCCAGCAGAGGCAGACCGCCCTTTTTCAGAGCGGAGGCCACCAGAGGGGCAGTTTCCGGCTTTTTCAGCCCCAGAACGGGGATGATGCCATGATCTTTGATGATTTTCAGAGCGTCCATACAAACGCATCCTTTCTCTTGACGGGGACGCATCACTGATGTGATGCGTCCCATGAAAAATGGATCAGATTACTCGGCCTTGGCGGCGGACTTTCTGTTCTTCCACAGCTTCTTGAACAGAGGCCAGCAGAAGGTCAGAATGATAGCGATGAACAGTACACAGGAAACGGGGCGGGTGACGAAGGTCATCCAGCTGCCGTGGCTCATGACCAGAGCGCGGCGCATGTTGGATTCCAGCATGGAGCCCAGCAGCAGACCCAGGACGAAGGGGCCGCTGGGGAAGTCAAAGACCTTGAAGAAGAAGCCCAGCAGGGCGGCTGCGAACATGACGCCCACATCGAAGAAGCGGTTGTTCAGCGCAAAGGAGCCGACCACGCACAGGATGGACACGGCGGTCCACACGGTGGGCTGGGAGACGTTCAGGACCTTGGCGGACAGCTTGGCGGTGGCCAGACCGAAAATCAGGAAGACCACGTTGGCCAGCAGCATCAGAAGCATGATCTGAGCGGTGAAGGAAGCGTTCTCGTTGAACATCTTGATACCGGGCTGCATACCGTACATGGTCAGGGAGCCGATCAGAATAGCGGTGACGGCGTCGCCGGGGATGCCCAGGGTCATCATGGTGGTCATAGCGCCGCCGATGACAGAGTTATTGGCGGTGGAACTGACGGCCAGGCCCTCCAGAGAGCCCTTGCCGTATTCCTCGGGGTGTTTGCTCATCTTCTTGGCGTTGCCCCAGGAGATGATGGCGGCAATGTCGCCGCCTGCGGCAGGGATTGCGCCGATAATGGTGCCCTCAACAGCAGCGATCATCGTGGGGACGGCCAGCTCCTTGGCCTGCTTGGCGGTGGGCAGAACGCGGCCCAGAGCCAGGTTGACCTTACGGGCTTCCAGCTCTCTGGCCTGTTCCTCCTTGCGGTGGGTATAGATCTGGTACAGGACCTCGCCGATACCGAACATACCGATCATGACGGGAATGAAGGAAATACCGGCCAGCAGCTCAGTGTGTCCAAAGGTAAAGCGGCGGACAGACAGGATGGGGTCCAGGCCTACACAGGAGAGCAGGATACCGGCGGCGCCCAGGATCATGCCCTTCAGCATGTTGCCGCCGGAGACAGCGACCATCATGGACAGGCCGAACAGGGCCAGCATGCAGTACTCAGGGGCGTTGAAGGAAATGGTGAAATGGGCGATGGGGGAGGAGAACAGGATCAGACACATGGTGGAGAAGATACCACCCACGAAAGAGTAAATCACGTTTACGCCCAGTGCCAGACCGCCCTTACCCTGGCGATACAGAGAATAGCCGTCGAAGGACTGGGTGATCGAGGCGGGGGTACCGGGGGTGTTGACCAGAATTGCGGAAATACCTCCGGCGAAGATGGCGGCGTTCCACAGGCCCATCAGCATGGCGAAGCCGTCAGCAGGATCGAACCAGAAGGTGATGGGGGTCATGATTGCAATGCCCATGGTGGCGGACAGGCCGGGCAGAGCGCCAATGGCGGTGCCGATGATCACGCCAATGGCCAGGAACAGAAGAACGGAGGGCTGTAAGCATTGCTGCAGCGCTCCGAGCCAAATTTCAGCAGACATACTGGCAGAACCCTCCTTTTACATGTTGAACTGTACCTTGAAGCCGACCACAAAGGCCAGATACAGGAATACAGTAAAGATCACGGTGTAGAGAATATTGTACTTCAGCGAACGGCCGAAGATCCAGTTCAGGAAGAAGCAGAGCAGGGGCACACAGAGGATGAACTGCTTGGTGGTCTGCCACAGAATGAAGAAGACCACAATACCTGCAATGGTCAGAGCCAGCCGCTTCAGATTGGATCGGATTTCAGGATCCAGCTTGAAGTACTGGACAGAGCCCTTCTGCCTCAGTCCGCGGAACATCAGAGCCAGCCCCAGAACGCCCACGATCGTGCCCAGCAGAACGGGGAAGAAGCCTGCACCGGGGACGCCGTCGGAGGACTGAGCCTGGACCTTCATGGTATCCTCCAGCAGGGTATAAGCCGCAACGGAGAAACCAAACAGGGCGGTGATCAACCCTGGTATCGTATCACCTTTATGCATAAGGAACCTCCTGTAAGTTTGTAAAAGTATAAGAGCCGCGCTCACGCCCGAAGGCCTGAGCGCGGCTTTGCGTCACATGATGATGTTAGGCAATGCCCAGAGTGGGGATCAGGTTACCGTAGTACTCCAGCTCGGAAGCAGCCTTGGCGTCCATATCGGCGCCATTCAGGTAAGCGTGCTCGAAGCCGCGCTCAGCCAGCAGTTCCTTCACAGCATCAGAGTTGATAGCGGTCTCGGAAGCCTTGACCAGGACGTCGACGATCTCCTGAGGAGTGTCCTTGGGAACAGCGAAGCCGCCCCAGCCCTGGATGGTGATGTCAACGCCCAGCTCCTGAGCGGTCTGCACGTCGGGAACGACGGAGGAGTGACCCTCGCCCAGAACAGCCAGAACCTTGAAGTCGCCGGCGTCAACGTTGTTCTTGACCTCGGAGGGGCTCACGGTAACAGCCTGGATGTTGTCGCCCAGCAGAGCAGCAACTGCGGGAGCAGCGCCGTCGAAGGGGACGTGAGTGAACTCAACGCCGCACTTGTCCTCGATGGAGGCAGCAGCAACGTGCCAGATGGAGCCGGTGCCGGAGTTACCGACCTGGACCTCGCCGGGATGAGCCTTGGCGTAGTCGATGAACTCCTGGAAGGTGTTCCAGGGAGCGTCAGCACGGACGGTGACAGCAGCGGGGATGGTCATGGCACGGCCGATGAACTTGAAGTCGTCAGTGGACAGGTCGGTGAAGCCCAGAGCGCGCAGCATGGTGGACTCAACAGGCATGTAGGCGATGGTCAGGCCGTCGGGCTTGGCGTTGCGGACCTGCTCCAGACCGATGGCGCCGGAAGCGCCGGTCACGTTGGAGACAACGATGGTGGTGCCCAGAGCCTTCTCCAGCTCAGAGGCGTAGATACGGGCGGTGGTGTCAGAAGCGCCGCCGGCGGAGTAGGGAACGATCAGGGAAATCTGCTTGCCGTCGGGGAAAGAGGGAGCAGCGGAGCCGTCGCCGCTGGCACTGGCGTCAGGGGCGTCCTTCTTGCCGCAGGAAACCAGAGCCAGAGCCATGGCAGCGGCCAGTGCAAGAGCTAAGAACTTTTTCATTTTCATTCTCCTTTTCATTTGATACTTTTTCAACGTACCATTTCACGCACCTTTTATGCACCAGATGCGAAGAAATACCAGATCAGATGTAAGGCTCGACAGCCTTCTTCAGCTCGGCGGTCTGCTCCTCGGTCAGGTCCAGCAGAGGCTTTCTCATGTGGCCGCCGGGAACGCCGCGGAAGGTGAGGATGTTCTTGAAGATGGACATATCGCCGCCGAACTTCATCAGCTTGACCAGCTCGGTAGCCTTCTCCTGGGCCTTGCGGGCTGCGGCCATGTCGCCGTCCTGGAAGGCCTTGTAGATGGCCACGAACTCAGCGGGGAAGGGGCCGGAGCAGCCGGACACAACGCCGTCAGTGCCGCAGGCCAGGCAGGGCAGGAACAGGTCGTCTGCACCGGGAACCACGGAGAAGTCTCCGCCGCGAACCTGGATGTACTCGTTGATGCGGCGCATATCGGCAAAGCTGTACTTGACGCCGACCACGTTCTTGCAGGCGGCAGCGATCTTCTCCATAGTGGCAGCGGAGATGTCGTTGTGGGCCAGCTGGGGGATCACGTACACATAGACGGGGAAGTCCTCAGGCAGGGCAGCGCACACGCGCTTGTAATACTCGACCATAGCGCGGTCGTCAACAGTGAAGTAGCTGGGGGTGACCACACCGACGCCGTCGGCGCCGATCTTGTGGGCGTGCTGGGCCAGGCGGATGGTCTCGGCCTCGGTCATGGCGCCGCAGTGGATGAACACGGTCACACGGCCGGCGGCCTTGCGAACGACAGTTTCAGCGACCAACTCACGCTCCTCGGCGGACATGAAGTACATCTCGCCGGTGGTACCGCAGGGATACAGGCACTGCACGCCGCCTGCGATCAGGTGCTCCACCTGAGCCTCCAGAGCGGCCACATCGACCTTGTCATCCTCGGTGAAGGGAGTGGTCATAGCGGTGATAACGCCATACAGTTTTTTCAATCTCGGTTCCTCCTTGTAACACACAAATCCGTGACATGCGTTCAGCACTACTGAACAACGTTTGGCAGTACTGATTGTTTAAGTGGATAATAGCACAGAAAGATAGAAAAGTCAAGATGGGATAAAACATTTTGTATAAGAAATATAGGGGAAACGGCACATTTTCGTTGACATATGCACAAAAGAACGGTACGATATAACCAGAATGGACCTGCACGTACACACTTTTCAAACTGGGGCCCATACTACATAAGAAAAAGGATGTTGCCCTGTGCAGGATGAGAAAACCACTGTCGTCCGGTCGGGAAACGGAAGCCGGGTATCAGCCACCTCCAAGGCGCTGATGATCCTGGACTGCTTCACACCGATCCGTACCGAAATGACCCTGGCTCAGCTGAGCAAGGAATTGAATATACCCAAGAGCACGCTGCTCAACCAGATCCGCACGCTGGAGGATGCAGGCTTTCTGATGAGAACGAGGGACGGTCAGGCGTACCGTCTGGGCTATAAGATCATGGAGCTGAGCTACTGTGCCCACATGGCTATGCCGGTGGTGCAGTACGCCATCCCTGTTATGGAAAATCTCCAGGTGGCGACAGGAGAGATCATTTACCTGACCTCTCACATTAACGGCCGGGTATTTTATCTGGAATGTGTCTACCCCAGCCACAGATTTATTTCCTACTCTGTGTCGGGAAAGACGCTGCCCATGCACTGTACCGGCTGCGGCAAGGCCATGCTCAGCCAGATGTCCACAAGTCAGGTGGAGCGCATTATTCAGAAGCACGGACTGCCTGCGGCCACACAGAATACCTTTACCGACCACGACCTTCTGATGGAGGAGCTGGCTGCCTGCCGCCGCAAGGGCTATGCCACGGATAATGAGGAGGAGACCATGGGCGTCAAATGTGTAGCCATGGCGATCCGTACCGGCCGTGGAGATGTGGCAGGCGCCCTGAGTATTTCCGGCTCTCCTCTGTCCATCCGCAAGGATAATATCGAGCAGTATGCAAAGCTGCTGTCTCACGCCTGCAATAATCTGTCCCAGTACGCCCATCTGTTTCCGGCCATCCAGATGGACACCAACGGATGAATCAGACAATAAAAAAACCGCCCTGTGTGTAAAACACAGGGCGGTTTTCTGTCATTACAGGGTGGTATCTTCTGTCCAGTCCCTCCGTTTGAGGAAGTAGAGGAAGACCAGGGAGCTGATGCCCCAGGTGAGGGGGTAGGCGGTGAAGAGCACCACGATATTGGGGATCAGGGCCACGGTGATGGTGATGTAGATGATGCGGAAGACGCACCAGACCAGGAACATGACCAGCATGGGGATCACGGGGCGGCCGGCGCCTCTCAGCACGGAGGCGCACACGTGGGAGAAGGCCAGCAGGCAGTAGAAGAGGGCTTCCACTCTGGCCTGTCTCACGCCGAACTCCAGCACCTGGGGGGTGCTGCTGAACAGGCCGATGAGCTGGGGGGCCCAGAGGAAGCAGGCCACGCCGATGAGCTCGGCGAAGGCCACCGTCATAAAGGCGCCCTGCCGGGCACATTTCCGGGCTCTGTCCCGGTTGCCTGCGCCCAGGTTCTGTCCGATGAAGGTGGTGATGGCCATGGTGATGCTCATAATGGGCAGGAAGACGAAGCCCTCCACCTTGGAATAGCTGCCGCAGCCTGCCATGGCGAAGTCGCCGAAGGCGTTGATGTTGCTCTGGACCACCACGTTGGCGATGGCGATCATGCTGTTCTGCACGCCGCCGGGCAGGCCCAGCCGGAAGACCTGCTTGAGGACCTGACGGTCGGGGACCAGCTTCCGGAGCTGGATCTGCACCAGGAATTTTCCGCTCATCAGGTGGACGAAGGCCAGCACGGCGCTGACCAGCTGGCCCAGAACGGTAGCCAGAGCGGCTCCGCCCACGCCCCAGTCAAAGCCGGCCACGAAGAGGAAGTCCAGCACCACGTTGACCACAGAGGCCACGATCAGGTACCAGAGGGGGTGTTTGCTGTCGCCCAGGGCCTGGAAGATGCCGGTGGCGGTGTTGTACAGCACCATGGCCAGCAGGCCGGAGCAGAAGATCCGGAAATAGAGGACGGAGTTGGGCATGACGTTGTCGGGGGTACCCATCCAGTGGAGGATGGTGGGGGTGAAGATCACGCCCAGCACGGTGAGCACCGCGCCGATGACCAGGGAGAAGACCACCAGGGTATGGATGGCCTTGTCCACGCCCTTGTGGTCCTGAGCGCCGTAGCGGTTGGAGATGATGACGCTGCCGCCCATGAACACGCCCTGGAAAAATCCGATCAGCAGGAAGCAGAGGCTGCCTGAGGAGCTGACGGCGGCCAGGGCGTTGTCGCCGCAGAACTGGCCCACCACCCAGGAGTCCACTGCGTTGTAGAGCTGCTGGAAGAGTCCGCCCAGGAACAGGGGAAAGGCGAAGCGGATCAGGATCTTCCAGATGGTGCCTTCAGTCATCAGAAGTTTTTTCTCATCCATGTGAAATCCTCCGAACCATGACAAGAAACGACCTGCGCCGGGGCAGGTCGTTTGTGATTTCTTACTTCACTTGTCATGATAGCACAATCTGTCGGTTTCTGCCACTGGCAAAAGGACGGAAAGTGGAGAAAAAGCCTCGGAAATGGAACTTTTTAGGAGCGGGACAGGGCAGATTTGCGCATACAGCGGCCGATGCCGCGCGCGTCGTAGACGATGACGCAGGAGCAGGGCTCCTGGGTGCAGTCGGCCTGGGAATATACGCCGCTGCCTCTGTGAGGGAAGACGCCGAAGGCGTCCAGATTCAGCTGGGCGGGGCGATAGGCGGGCTCCAGGGCTCCGGCGGCCCGGAAGTGGCGCATGGCGGCGGAGTGGTCCCCCTGCTTTTCCAGCAGCAGGCCCAGCAGATTGTGGGGCTCGGGGCTGTCGGGGTGTTCCTCCATGGCCTTGCAAAGCATATGACGGCACTCATCATAACGGCGGCCCTGGATCATGTCTCTGGCGGCGGCGCACAGCTCCGTCAGCTCGGGCTGCAGTTCATTCTGGTTCATCATAACGATCGCTCCTGTCCGGGGAGGCGGGGCGTTTGCGTGCCGCCCACTCCCTTACTGTCTGTATCTTACCGCAGTCTTTGCGAAAGTGGCGTAAGGGAAATGAAGGCGGTATAAGGGTTGCATTGGGATAGCGAAAAGGCCCCGGCAAAAGCCGGGGCCTTTTGTGTAAAATTGCGGTTATTTCTGGATCTCGTCCACCAGACCCATGTGCTGTGCAATGTCCATGTTGACGCCCAGCACGCTGACGATCTCCTCGCCGAAGATACCCAGCAGCTTGCCGGTGGTGTTATCTTCCACAATCTGGGTCAGCTCCTCCATGCTCAGGCCAGAGGCCTCAGCGATGGCGGGCAGCTGGAGCATGGCAGAGGCGGGGGACACGTTGGGGTCCAGGCCGGAGCCGGAGGCGGTGACCATATCGGCAGGGATCTGGTCACGGGTCACGCCGGGATTGGCAGCCAGGAAGGCCTGGATGTCAGCCTCCACGCGCTCCACCAGAGCGGGGTTGGAGGGGGCGTAGTTGTTGGAGCCGGAGGACAGGCCGCCGAACTCGGAGCCGTCCAGATAGAACTGGTTGCCCTGGGCGTCCTCAGTGTAGACGTTGTAGTGGTAGGCGGAGGGGCGGCCCTTCATGAAGTAGGGCTCGGTGAACTCCTGGCCGATGAACTCAGCGCCCACAGCCTTGCCGTCGGCAGTCACCAGAGAACCGGCGGACTGGTGGGGGAAGATCACGGCGCTCAGGCCGGACAGCACCACGGGGAAGGCGAAGCCGCACAGAAACAGCAGCACCAGAGTGACCAGCACAGGCTGGCGCATATGAGAAAGAACAGACTTCAATGTAAAAACCTCCTTAGAAGCCCAGACCCATGAGGGTCAGCAGAGGAGCGATGCAGATGTCGATGGCCTTGATGCCGATGAAGGGGGCCACCACGCCGCCCAGGCCGTAGATCAGCATGTTACGGGCCAGCAGCTTGCCGGAGGACATGGGGCGGTACTTGACGCCCTTCATGGCCAGGGGGATCAGGCAGGGGATGATGATGGCGTTGAAGATCAGGGCAGAGAGGATGGCGGAGTTGCTGGAGGCCAGGCCCATGATGTTCAGAACGCTCAGCTCAGGGATGGCAGCCATAAACATGGCGGGGATGATGGCGAAGTACTTTGCGATATCGTTGGCGATGGAGAAGGTGGTCAGAGAGCCGCGGGTGATCAGCAGCTGCTTACCGATCTCCACCACCTCCAGGATCTTGGTGGGATCGCTGTCCAGGTCCACCATGTTGGCGGCTTCCTTGGCAGCGGTGGTGCCGGAGTTCATGGCCAGACCCACGTTGGCCTGAGCCAGAGCGGGGGCGTCGTTGGTGCCGTCGCCGG
>SAMEA104404103__coassemble_2056_pt1 | contig 10927 bp, 10 predicted proteins | sample SAMEA104404103__metabat2_high_PE_047 | metagenome-assembled genome bin SAMEA104404103 (sample SAMEA104404103) | Balaenoptera acutorostrata | reverse complement strand
GGGTACCCAGATGGGAGTGGTAGTCCACTCCGAAGAAAATATCAAGTGACACGTCCCGCTTGGAGACAGCACCGAAAAAACCACCCATTTATATGTCTCTCCTATCCAGATAAAACCGTTCGGCCTGAACTCAGGCGAAGAACAGCTTGGACAGAGTCATAGGATCGATGTACTCGCCGTTCTTGTAAACGCGCATGTTGCCGGAAGCGACCTCGTCGATCAGCATGACGGAGCCGTCGGGAGCATAGCCGAACTCGAACTTGATGTCGTACAGCTCCATGCCCTTGGAAACCAGATCCTCGTGGACGATCTTGGTGATCTTCTGGGTCATGTCCTTGATGTCCTCATACTGCTTGTCGGTCATGACGCCCAGATCGACCAGAGCGTCCTTGGTGACCAGGGGATCGCCCTTCTCGTCGTTCTTGAAGGTGGTCTCAACGTAGTAGGGCAGGTCGGTGCCGGGCTCGCAGTACTCACCGTAGCGGCGGATGAAGGAGCCGACAGCCTTGCGGCGGCAGATGACCTCCAGACCGTGGCCGAAGACCTTGGCGGGCAGGACCTCCATGGTGGTGTCAGCCAGGTTGGCGCTGACATAGTGGGTCTTGATGCCGGCGGCATTGATCTTCTCGAAGAAGTAGATGGACATGCGCAGGTTCACGTCGCCCACGCCGTCGATGGTCAGGCCCACGGCGTTCTCGCCGGGATCGAACACGCCGTCCTTGCCGGTGCAGTCGTCCTTGAACTTCAGCAGGCAGTTGCCGTTCTCCAGCTTGTAGACGTCCTTGGTCTTACCAGTGTACAGTTTCTCCATAATAAAATTCCTCCATCAATAAATAGCGTATGGTGAATAGGTTACAGGTTATAGGCAGGCTCAGCCCAGCTCGGCCTGGAGCTTCTGCTCCTTCTCGGCGATCTGAGCAGCCATCTTAACGCGGGCGGCGTCCAGCTTTGCAGCCAGTTCGTCGTCAGCGATTGCCAGCATCTGAGCGGCCAGAACAGCGGCATTCTTTGCGCCGTTCAGAGCCACGGTAGCCACGGGGATGCCGCTGGGCATCTGGACGGTGGCCAGCAGAGCGTCCAGACCGTCCATGGCTCCGCCCTTCATGGGGATGCCGATGACGGGGAGGGTAGAATTTCCGGCAAAGGCTCCGGCCAGGTGGGCGGCCATACCGGCGGCGCAGATCAGCACGCCGAAGCCGTTGGCCCGGGCGTTCTTTGCAAACTCTGCAGCCTCCACAGGGGTGCGGTGGGCGCTGAGGATGTGAGCCTCATAGGGGATGCCGAACTCTGCCAGCTGAGTGCAGGCAGCCTTGACAACAGGCCAATCGGAGTCGGAACCCATGATAACAGCGACTTTCTTCATAGTAACTCTCCTTCCAGTAAAAAAGCAGCAGGCTATCTGCGCGCAGATAGCCTACTGTTATTTGACTTTGTTTATTTCAGGGCAGGACAGGAGGGCGAAAGACGCAATGGGGCCGCGGCAGCAGCAAGTGATCCAAACGGCAGAAATCATAGCGGGTCGCCTCCTTTTCCTCAGGTTCTTCCTAAAAAGTAAAAGAAACTTCGACAATAATTTTATCCAAAAATACTTTGTTTTGCAAGAACTTCCGTCATTTTCGTAGGCTTGTACAACCATAAGGCCGGGAAAGACTGGAAAAATTGTATTCCCGGTTCAAAGAAGACCTGCGGTGTCCACAATACGGTACACTTCCCCTGCACGGATGGGCCAGGCAGCCGCGGCTCCGTGCTCTCTGCGGCGGCAGGAGACAAAGCCCTCCGGCTCCTCCAGAGCGTGGGCGCACAGGGTCACGAACTCCCGCTCGTTGTGGGCGCCGTAGATCACGTCGGCGAAGGTCTCCACCTGGTCGGGCCACAGCATGGCCACCACCGGCTTGCCGGTGCACAGGTATTCGTACACCCGGGGAGAGATCACGCCGTCATCGGCCCGGCCGTCCTGGGTGAATTCCAGCAGCACGTCACAGCGGTACAGCCAGTCGGGTACCTCGGACATGGCACAGGGGCCGGGGAGGATCACGTTGTGCAGCAGCTTCAGCACGGGAAGGGCGGGGTTGTCCAGGATCTGGCCCACCAGAAGAAAGCTCCAGTCGGGACGGGCCTGGGCGGCGTGGACCAGAGGGGTCAGATCCAGATCCTCCTGGATGGTTCCGGCCCAGCCCAGAACAGGGCCCCGGACATGGGGGAGAGGATCCCGGCGGGGGGAGGTGGGATCGTTGGCGAAGAGGGGGAAGTTGACGCCGTTGGGCAGCAGGGCAATATTGGGGCTGCAGGGGGTCAGACGGCGGCGGATCAGGGGAGAGGCGGCAAAGACCACGTCGGCGGCCTGAGCCAGACTGCCCTCCCAGTCCGGGGGCAGGGCGTCCCACTCCCGGTCGCAGTCGTAGACCATGCCGTCATAGCTGAGATGATCCAGCAGATGGACATGCTCCGGGCTGGTCACCCACAGCAGAGGACTGCGGAACCGGTGGGCGGCGGCCTTGTCGGCCACATAGCGGCCCAGCTTTTTCCGGCCGGCCTGGAAAATGAGCTGCCAGCGCTCCCCCACGGGAAGCAGAATAGGGGGCAGGGCGTAGGCGGTCACATTGGGACGGACCTTTTTGCCCTTGCCCAGATAGCGGCGGTCGTGCCGGTCGGCGGCGGGGTAGAAGTATAAAATATGAGCATCCTTCAGGCGGGACATCAGCTGCTGTGTCCGACCGGGGGAAGAACTCCAGGGCTCGGTGGAGAGACAGAGGATCTGCTTCACGGCTTGAAGCCTCCTAAAATAAATATATGTATAGTTTCCACAGAAAAAGAAAGGGCTTGCGGCTTTCTGTAGGACGGATTATAATAAGAAAAACCGGAGCGGGCGTAAAGCGCCCCAGCTTGACTTTTATTATAAATGTTTCGCACAGCCCGGTCAAGAACAGGAGGCTTGAAATATGCTGGAAGCCATCCAGTCCCTGGACGGGGCCGCGCTGCTTGCGATCCAGAGCATACGATTGGATTTTTTGAACCCGGTGGTGGAGCTGTTCACCCATCTGGGAGACACGGGATTTATATGGCTGGCCATTTCCCTGATCCTGCTGCTGAATAAGAAGACCAGAAAGGCGGGCTTTTTCTCCCTGCTGGCCATGCTGTTCGGCATGATCTGCACCAATGTGGTGCTCAAGCATCTGGTGGGACGGACAAGACCCTGGCTGGTGGTGGAGGGACTGACGGCTCTGGTGAACGAGCCTGACCCCAATTCCTTCCCCTCGGGCCACACCTGTGCAGCCTTCGCGGCAGCCGTGGTCTGGTTTAAGCTGATGCCCCACAAGTGGGAGAAGATCACCGCTCTGGTGATGGCGGTCTGCATGGGCCTGTCCCGGCTCTATGTGGGCGTCCATTTCCCCACCGACGTGATCGCCGGCGCAGTTGTCGGCAGCGTGTGCGCCATGGTCTCCCTGAAGCTGGCGCAGTATTACACCTGGAAAAGAGGAGCGCAGTAAGCGCCCGTAAAGCAAGTTCAATATTTAAAGGAGCGGATTAGAAATGTGGAAGAACGTGGGCTACTATAATGGAGAGATCGGCCCTCTGGAGGACATGAAGGTTCCCATGAACGACCGTGCCCTGTATTTCGGCGACGGTATCTACGAGGCCACCTGTGTGGCAAACCGGGTGCCCTTTGCCATTGAGGATCATCTGGATCGTATGTACAACAGCCTGCGGCTGCTGGAGATCCCCTTCACCATGGAGCGGGAGCAGGTCAAGGCTGAGCTGCAGAAGGTCATTGACGCCGCTGACGAGTCCCCGGTCCATTTCCTGTACTGGCAGGTCTCCCGCGGTATCGCACCCCGCAACCATCCCTTCCCCGCCGCTGACGTGAAGCCCACCCTGATGGCCTACGTCAAGCCCCACAAGATGAAGTCCATGGACGTGCCCTACAAGCTGATCTCCATGGAGGACATCCGGTACAAGCTGTGCAACATCAAGACTTTGAACCTGATCCCCAGCGTCATCGCCAACCAGCGGGCTGTGGAGCGGGGCTGCAACGAGGCTGTGCTGCACCGCGGCAGCCGTGTCACCGAGTGCGCCCACAGCAACATCTCCATTCTGAAGGACGGCGTGCTGCGCACCGCACCCACCGACGAGCTGATCCTGCCCGGCATCACCCGGAAGCATCTGCTGGCCCTGGCACAGGAACACGGCATCCCCACCGACGAGCGCCCCTTCACCATGGTGGAGCTGATGAACGCCGACGAGGCCATTGTCACCTCCAGCAGCGCTCTGTGCATGCGGGTTGAGTCCATCGACGGGATCCCCGTGGGCGGCAAGGACCCTGAGCGCATCAAGCTGCTGCAGGACGCCTACCTGGAGAAGTTCCATCGGGACACCCAGCCTAAGTAAAAAGACTGTGAAAAACGCGCCCCCGACAGGTCGGGGGCGCGTTTCTTTTATATTTAATAGGTATGGACGCAGATCTGACGGATCTTTTCCTGGATCCCCTTCAGATCCACAAAGGTCTCCGGACGGCGACGGGGATCCCGGAGAATGGCGGCGGGGTGGAACAGGGCGGTCATCTCCACACCGGCCTTGTGGGTCCACTGGCCGTGCTCCCGGGTGATCTTGAAATCCTCCCGGATCAGCTTCGTGGCGGCGATGCGGCCCAGACAGATGATGATTTTGGGCTTGATCAGGGCCACCTGGTTGCGGAGATAGCCGATGCAGGCGTCCTGCTCAGTGTTCAGAGGATCCCGGTTCTGGGGCGGGCGGCACTTGACGATGTTGGCAATGTAGACCTTGCTGCGGTCCAGGTCGATGACCTCCAGCATGTCGTCCAGCAGCAGACCGGCCCGGCCCACAAAGGGGCGGCCCTGCTGGTCCTCGGTCTCGCCGGGGCCTTCGCCGATGAACATGACCTCGGCGTTCCGGTTTCCCTCGCCGAAAACCACGTTGGTGCGGCCCTCCGACAGAGGACACTGACGGCAGGACAGACAGCGATCCTCAAGCTCCTTCCAATCCAACAAAACGGACTCCCCCTTTTCCGCCAGTTTACCACAAAAAACACCCCTGTGCAACCGAGGAAGATCCTTCCAGTGTTCTGTAAACCGCATAACCGGTTACAGGAGACATAAACACTAGATGTAGGGTAGTATACAGAACGTATAACTATATATTGAATTATACTGAACCAATCGCCCCGGGGGTGTGGAAAACCACCGGCGAACCGTGCCGAAAACGGTGGAAAATCAGGAAAAACAGCGGTTTTTTTCTTGACGAAATCCAAAATAAGTCTTGCAATTTAGGGGGTCAACTCTTATACTAAGAATAACAGTGGGGAGAAGTGGAGCGAAATCCCTGTCATTAACATAAAAGTGGGGGGAAGGAGTGGGGAAGCATGACCGGCACATACGAGCACAGCATCGATGCCAAGGGTCGTCTGTTCATCCCCGCCAAGCTCCGCGAAGAACTGGGTGTTACGTTTTATCTGGCCATGGGCGTGGACGCCTGCCTGGCCATTTACCCCCAGTCCACCTGGGATCGCTTCACTGAAAAGTTCGCCTCCCTCCCCATGAGCCAGTCCAAGAAAATGAGACCCCTGTTTGCCAACGCCGCCCGGTGCGAGCTGGACAGCCAGGGCCGTATCGTGATCCCCCAGGCTCTGCGGAAGTACGCCGGCCTGGAGAAGAATACCGTGATCATCGGCGTCAATGACCGCGCCGAGATCTGGGCCGCTGACAAGTGGTACGAAGAGGAAGAGGAGGTCACCCCGGAGATGATGGCCGCCTGCATGGCTGAACTGGGGTTCTGATCTGAATATGGAACAGATTTTTACTCACCGTCCGGTGCTTCTGGACGAGTGTATTGAAGGATTGAATATCAGGCCGGACGGAATTTATCTGGACGGCACCCTGGGCCGGGCCGGCCACAGCCGGGAGATCGCAAAACGGCTGACCACCGGACGGCTCATCTGTGTTGACCGGGACGACGCTGCTCTCGAGGCGGCCAGGACCCGGCTGGCCGACTGGATGGACCGGGTCACTCTGGTCCACCGGAACTTTGATCAGGTGGGAGAGATCGTCCGCGAGCTGGGACTGCCCGGCGTGGACGGCATGCTCTTCGACCTGGGCGTCTCCTCCCCTCAGCTGGACGACGGCTCCCGCGGGTTCTCCTACATGGCCGACGCCCCTCTGGACATGAGAATGGACCGCAGCGAGGGCGTTACCGCCGCTGATGTGGTCAACGGCTGGAGTCACGACGAACTCAAGCGCATCCTCTACCAGTACGGCGAGGAACGCTACGCCCCCCAGATCGCCACCGCCATTGTACGGCGGCGGGAGGAAAGACCCATTGAAACCACCCTGGAGCTGGTAGAGGTGATCAAAAGCGCCATGCCTGCCCGGGCTCTGAAAGAAAAACAGCACCCTGCCAAGCGCAGCTTCCAGGCCATCCGCATCGCCGTCAACGACGAGCTGGCCTCGGTGGAGCGCATGATCCAGGGAGCCGTTCCCGCACTGAACAAGGGCGGACGGCTGGCCGTGATCACCTTCCACTCCCTGGAGGACCGGATCGTGAAAACCGGCTTTGCCGCATTTGCCAAGGGCTGCACCTGCCCCCCGGACTTCCCTGTCTGCGTATGCGGGAAGACCCCGGACGTGAAGCTGGTCAACCGCAAGCCCATCCTCCCCACCGACCGGGAGGTGGAGGAAAACCCCCGCGCCCGCAGCGCCAAGCTGCGCGTGGCAGAAAAACTGAAGGCTCCGACCCTGTAAGGCTGTAACGGAGATACGAGAGAAAAGGAGTGAGCGTCATGGCCGCACGCCGCCGCAATACAAATGGATACGACACCTATGGCAGTGTTGCCTATTCGCCTGTCTATGATGGGTCCGCTGTCCGCGCCCCCCGCCGCGAGGAGGAGATTCGCCGCAGCCCCCGCCCCGAAACCAGAGAGCGTAAGCGCACCCGAAAGCTGACCCGTACCCAGGTACAGGTGCGGGAGGCCGGACAGGTGGCTCCCTTTGCCGTGGTGGGCTTCCTGGCCGTGGCTGTTCTGGCCATTATGCTGCTGGCAAGTCATGCTCAGATGGCCGTGGAGTACGACAGACTGGCCAGCCTCCGCAGCCAGGTCTCTGAGCTGAAGGCGGACAACGCCAATCTGCAGGCCCAGTATGAGCAGGTCTTCGATATGGCCACCATCAAGGAAGTGGTGGGCGACACCATGGTACGCCCCACCGGCGACCAGGTCAACTATATCGACCTGTCCGAGCCCGACGCCGTTGAGGTATTTGCCGACGCCAGGGGCGGCAACGCCATCGTGAACGCCTTCCGGGACGTGGGCGATTTTCTGGGCGGCATCATCGAATATTTCCGCTGAGACGGCATATACATTCCAATGAGATAGAAAGATGTGGGGCGCAAGAAAGCATATTTCTTGCGCCCTTCTACACTGAACGACTAGGAGGACATTTACATGGCAGACGAGCAGAACCAGCGAAGAGAACGGAAGTCTTCCCAGATCCGGGACTCCAAGCGGGTCATCCTGAGACGCACCATGTTCCTGATGGCATTTGTAGGGGTGATCCTGTTTATTCCCCTGTTCTGGAACCTTTGGCGTATTTCCGTGCTGGATCACGACCACTACCAGCAGCTGGCCACCCAGCAGCAGACCATGGATCTGTCCATGTCTGCCTCCCGGGGCAATATTTATGACCGGAACGGCAACGTGATGGCCATGTCGGCCACCGTATACGACCTGATTGTCTCCCCCAGGGATCTGGCTGAAAGCGTGAACAAGAAGAAGTTCACCACGGAAAACGAGCAGGAAGAGGAAATCTTTGACGAGGCGGGCTACAACGCTGCCGTCAAGGCCAAGCAGGAGCAGGTCATCAACGATATTATGGTTCTGCTGCCCGACCTGGACCGGAACAAGGTGGCCGAGCAGGTCACGGACGTGGATCGGGCCTATAAGGAGATCCTCACCGGCATTGAGGAGGAGGCCTCCGCGCCCATCCGGCAGTACATCTCCGACAACGAGACCTCCCACTACCTTTATTTAAAGGTAGACTCCCGCCGTTACTACCCCTATTCCAGTCTGGCAGCCCAGTCTCTGGGCTTTGTCAACGCCGAGGGAGGCGCCTACGGCATCGAGGCCATCTATGACGATATCCTCAGCGGCAGCCCCGGCCGGGTGGTCACCACCAAGACCGCCAAGGGCACCGAAATGTTCGACAGCTATTCGGAGTTCGTGGACGCAGAGGACGGCCTGAACCTGACCCTGACCATCGACACCACCATCCAGTCCTACGTGGAAAAGACGCTGGAGGAGGGCATTGAGGAGTTCGACGTCCGCAACGGCGCCTTCGGCATTGCCATGGACCCCAAGACCGGAGCCATTCTGGCCATTGCCAGCGCACCCAAGTTCGACCCCAACGATTATTCCACCGTTACCGATCCCGTTCTGCGCCGCCAGATGGAGGCCGACATCGACTCCAACTACAAATATCTGAAGGACCATAACGAAGAGAAGCTGACCAATGACGAGCTGATGGAGAAGGCCAAAGCCATGGCCTATCAGAGTGCCGTCAACACCCAGTGGCGCAGCAAGGCCATCGATTCCCGTTACGAGCCCGGCTCCACCTACAAGGTCCTGACCCTGGCCTCCGCACTGGAGGAGGGCGTGGTGGACGAGAGTGACACCTTCATGTGTACCGGCTCTGCCCGGGTGGAGGGCTGGCCCAAGCCCATCGCCTGCGCCCGCCACTCCGGCCACGGCCTGCAGACCCTGGCCGAGGCCACCCGCAACTCCTGCAACCCCGCCTTTATGGAAATCGGCCGACGGGTGGGCGTGGACCGGTACCAGGACTATTTTGAGGCCTTCGGCTTCAAGGAGCCCACCGGCATCGACCTGCCCGGCGAGGCCAGCCTGAAGGATAACATCTGGGATCGGGACGAGATGAGCCAGGTGGACCTGGCCGTCGGCTCCTTCGGTCAGCGTATCGAGGTCACCCCCATCCAGATGATCACCGCCCTGGCCTCCACCATCAATGGCGGCAAGCTGATGCAGCCCTATGTGGTGGACTCCGTCACCGACCAGGACGGCACCGTAGTCCATAAGACCGAGCCCACCGTGGTGCGCCAGGTCGTCAGCGAGGAGACCAGCCAGCGCGTGGTGAAGATCCTGGAAAGCGTGGTCTACGGCGGAACAGGCAAGAGCGGCTATGTGCCCGGCTACCGGATCGGCGGCAAGACCGGCTCCTCCGAGACCAAGGAGAAGGATCACACCATCGTTTCCTTTATGGCCTTCGCCCCCGCAGAGGATCCCCAGGTCATCGTACTGATGGCCTATGACAAGCCCCAGCCCAAGTCCCCCGGCAACAAGTACTCCACCACCGGCGTGTACATCTCCGGCGCCTATATGACCGCCAAGAAGACCGGCCCCATGGTGGCTGATATTCTGGACTATATGGGCGTGGAGAAGCAGTACAACCAGGAGGAGTCTGCCGCCGTGGATTCCAAGGCCCCCAGCCTCATCGGCCGGACGGTGAAGGATGCGGCGGAGGTCTGCCTGAACAAGCACTTCGATTACCGTACGGTGGGCGAGGGCAGCGTGGTCAAACGGCAGATGCCCACCCAGTACTCCGTGGTACCCGGAGGCTCCACCATTGTCCTCTATCTGGGGGACGCGGAGCCGGAGAAGGAGGGCACCATCCCCAACGTGGTGGGTATGCCCTACGAGGCCGCCAAGAAGCAGCTGGAAGCAGCCGGCTTCTTCATGAAGGCGGGCGGCGTGGATAAGTACTACGGCAACACCACCATTGCCACGGCACAGAGCATCCCTGCCGGCGAGGTCCAGAAGACCGGCACCATCGTGACTGTGTCCTTCCAGAACAGCTCCGGCGGAGAAGTGGAGCCCCTGGAGTAAGCGCGCTTATAGAGAATGAAACTCACCCGTAAGGGGTGATGACCTTGAAGCTGTGCGATCTTTTGGCCGGCGTCCCCCTCAGGGGGAAGTGTTTCAACTCTGAACTGGACATTACATCCATATCCTGTGACAGCCGGACGACCCGGCCCGGCGCCCTGTTTGTGGCGCTGCGGGGGGAGAAGTCCGACGGAAACGACTATATCCAGGCCGCCCTTGCAAAAGGAGCGGCGGCGGTGCTCTGCGAGGAGCCGCCCGCCTGTCCGGGGCCTTTTCTGGCGACGGGAGACGCCAGACTGGCTCTGGCCCTGATCTCTGCCAACTGGTTTGGCAGACCGGGGGAGAAGATGATCCTCACCGCAGTCACCGGCACCAACGGCAAGACCACCACCACCAGCCTTCTGAAGGAACTGCTGGAGGGGAGACCGGGGACTCGGGTGGGGCTCATCGGTACCAACCGGAACATGATCGGCCGGAGAGAACTGCCCGCCCACCGCACCACCCCTGACAGCTATGAGCTTCAGCAGCTGCTGGCACGGATGGCGGAGGAGGGCTGCACCCATGTGGTGATGGAGGTCTCCTCCCACGCTCTGGTCCAGCACCGGACCGCGGGGCTGACCTTTGAGACCGCGGTATTCACCAACCTGACTCAGGATCATCTGGATTACCACCGCACCATGGAGGCCTATCGGCAGGCCAAGGGTCTGCTGTTCCGCCAGAGCCGGCGGGCGGTGCTGAACCTGGATGACGAGGCCGGACGGTACTACCTGAGCCGGGTGGACTGCCCTGTCTTTACCTATTCCGAAAACAACGCCGCCGCAGACCTGTCCGCCCGGAACCTGCGGCTCTATCCCGGCCATGTGGAGTTTGAGGCTCTGACCACCGGGAGACTGGAGCGGATCCACCTGCCCATTCCCGGCGGCTTTTCCGTCTACAACGCCCTGGCCGCCCTCAGCGCAGGCCTGACGCTGGGGCTGGACCTGGAGCAGATGTCCGGCACCCTGCGCACCGTGAAGGGAGTCAGGGGCA
>SAMEA104404103__coassemble_2052_pt1 | contig 10947 bp, 9 predicted proteins | sample SAMEA104404103__metabat2_high_PE_047 | metagenome-assembled genome bin SAMEA104404103 (sample SAMEA104404103) | Balaenoptera acutorostrata | reverse complement strand
TTCTGCTACAACAACCAGCTGACCTCCCTGGATCTCACTGGCTGCACCAACCTGAGCGGCCTGGACTGCGACACGAACCAGCTGACCTCCCTGGATCTCACCGGCTGCACCGGGCTGTCCAGCCTGTACTGCGACAACAACAAGCTGACCTCTTTAGACCTCACCGGCTGCACCAACCTGACCAGCCTGTTCTGCTACAACAACCAGCTGACCTCCCTGGATCTCACTGGCTGCACCAACCTGAGCGGCCTGGACTGCGACACGAACCAGCTGACCTCCCTGGATCTCACCGGCTGCACCGGTCTGACCGAACTGGACTGTTGCTACAACCAGCTGACCTCCCTGGACCTCACCTGCTTCTCCTATCTGGCCGACCTGAGATGTGACTATAACCAGCTGACCTCCCTGGACCTCACTGACTGCACCAGTCTGACCTTATCGTTCTTCTCCGGTAATACCCGTACCGTGACAGATTACCCCCCTCTGTCTGAGCTGACCGGCCTTGACCCGACCAGGGTAAGCAACGTCAAAGGCGGTACCTTCGACAACGGTCTGGTGGACTTTGACGGGACATACGACATTACCTACAACTACGACTGCGGAAACGGGCGCACTCTCTATGTGACCCTGGAGCGGGCAAAAATCGTCTACTCCAACGTCTACGTGAACTTCCGGGTGGTCAACGGCACCTGGGCTAACGGCTCTACCTGGGATCAGAACGTGTTGGTCGAGCTCTATGACGGCAGAGGCACCCTGTCCGCATACGACGTCCCCACTGGCATGCGCCCTCGTGACGGCTATGAGAACGGCCATTGGGATGTAACGCCCAACACCGACCGCAAGGGGATCACCGACGGCGTGACCTACACCTACAGCTTCGACCGCAAGCCCATCTCCTTCAGCGACGTCCAGCAGGACGATTATTTCTTCGAGCCCGTCAAGTGGGCCGTGGAAAATGACGTCACCTTCGGCATCGGCAACAATCAGTTCGGCCCCGATCTGCCCTGTACCCGCGCCCAGATCGTCACCTTCCTGTGGAACTCCCACGGCCAGCCCGAGCCCAAGGCCACCGTCAGTCCCTTCTCTGACGTGAAGGAGTCTGACTGGTTCTTCAAGCCCATCATGTGGGCCGTGGAAAACGACATCACCTCCGGCATCGGCAACGGCCAGTTCGGCCCCAACCTGACCTGTACCCGCGCCCAGGCCATGACCTTCCTGTGGAAGGACGCCGGACGTCCCACCGTAGCCGGTGAAATGAAGTTCTCCGATGTGACCGAGTCCGACTGGTTCTACATGCCCGTCAAGTGGGCTGTTGCCAACAAGATCACCTCTGGTGTGGGCGGCGGCCGCTTCGGCTCCGAGGATGACTGCCTCCGTGCCCAGATCGTCACCTTCATGTACCGCGTTGACAAGTAATCTCTCCTGTGCTGAAAAAATCCCCCGCTCTGCGAGCGGGGGATTTTTCTTTTTTTCTTTTTATTTTGTGGGCCGCAGATCCAGATTCAGGTCCACATCGCCCTGGATCCCGTCCACCTTGCCCGTGTGGGTGTACTGCCACAGGGCGTAGTCGTAATAAAAATCCGGATCGTTGTCATACCTGGCCAGCCAGTAATCCACGTCCTCCAGCTGCCCCAGGTCATAGCCCAGATAGCCCATCAGGGTGTTGAAATAGATCATGGGCTCATAGTTTCCGTCCTTCCGGATCTTCTCCACAAAGGCCTGTGCCAGTCCGGTCATTTCCTCCTCGGTCACGTAGAGGGTGCGGGGATTTTCGGAGTGGTGAATGGTCTCCCAGTCGAACACCACCGGATAATCCAGGGGTCTGCCGTTCAGGGTGGCCAGTACGAACTCGGCCTCCTGGGCGGCCTCCACGGGGTTCACCGCCTGAGAGAAGAAGTACACCCCCACCTTGAGTCCGGCCCTGGTGGCGCCCTCATAATTCTGCTCAAAGAGGGGGTCAGGGTTCATCTGACCGCTCTCATAGCCCCGATAGCCCAGCCGCAGCATGGCGAAGTCCACCCCGTCCGCGGCTACGGCCTCCCAGTCGATCTCCTGCTGGTGGTGGGACACGTCCACGCCCAGCAGTGCCTTCCGCCCGTCCTTCTCATAGGTGATCCGGCCGTTTTCCTCCCGGACGAAGCCCTCGGGGTCGTGGCGGCATTTTTCCACATTCTTTCGGATCTCCACAGTGTGGCCCCGGTAGGAGATGGTGGCGGGTCGGCTGAGGAAGTGCCACAAGCCCAGTCCTGCCAGCAGCAGGAGCGCCAGCAGAGCGAGCTGCTTCCATCCGAATATTCTGCTGTGCCTGTTCTGCTCCTTCATTCCGATTCCTTTCCCCGGTCAGCCATTCGTTTCCATAATATTATATCCGGGGGATGGAAATTCCGCAAGCATATTCGGCCCGGTCTGTCTCAGCCCTGTTCCTGCGTCGCCGCAGCCTCAGCCGTATCGGGCACAGGCATTTCCGGGGCCATGGGGATCAGCTCACAGGAGCAGTTTTCAAATTCCTCGCCGATTCTGCGGTCCACCTCTCCGGTGGCCAGTCTCAGCTGCTCCATGTCCAGTGCAGGCTCTCCGATGGTGAAGTACACCGCCACCCACAGGTGGCGGCCGGTTCTGGTCACATCGTAGAACATGGACTCAAAGCCGAACCGGTCCAGTACCCCCTCGCACAGCGTCTTGATGCTGTCCACCGTCTCCTCGTCCGGTGGGAAGAGGAACACGTCCCGGATGGCTCCCGCCAGCATCCGGATATTTTCCGGCAGCATGGACGCCACAATGAACACGGCCACGATCTGGTCGAAGTAGGGGCTGAGAAAGGCCAGGGGGCTCTCTGCCAGCCAGCCGGAGCCGAAGAAGGCCAAAGCCATACCCATGGAGTAGAAAATATCCAGCTTCCAGCCCAGCAGCTCCGCGTCCACCGTGGGGGAGGACAGGTTCTCGTTCATGCCCTTCATGATGAAGTAGATCACCACGCTGGCCGTGCCCAGCACCAGCTGGAACACAGACACGGCCACGCTGTCCACCTGGTTGCCTCCGGAGATGGCGGTCTGGAGCACGTTGATGGACACAGAGCCGGTGACGGACAGGAGCATAAAGCCCTTGATGATGAGGAAGATGGACTCCACCTGGAAAAAGCCGTAGGGGCGTTTTTCAGAAATGGGCTTGTGAAACAGGGGGGTCAGGAAGAGGATCAGGGCGATGAAGATCAGCTCCGCCGAATCGTACACGCCGTCCATCAGGGCGGACTGGGAGTGGCTGTAGACGGAGAAGATCAGCTCTCCCACTGCCATAATCAGGCCCGCCGTAAAGGAGAGCATAAGGATCCGTTTTTCCGATCGCACTTCCGACATAAAGTTTCCGTTCCTTTCCCACGATTCCGCTGAAATTACTTTTAACAGTGTATATGATTTTCCAGTTGGCTGCAAGGGGAAAGGGGCTCTGATTTTTTAATATTTTGTTAATTTATCTGCACATTTACCGCCTGTTTATTTATATTTCATCTTTATTCCAGGATTTGTATTTAAGCTAAGACAGACCCCGTCCGGTCAGGGACGGGGTCCTGCTCATGCTCTGGAGAGAATGTCGTCGGCAACGGGGCTGTAGAACAGGCGGGCCACCTCCCGGCTGTCTCCGGTCCGGCCCAGGGCCCACATAAGCTTTGCCACCACGGCCTCGGTGGTCATGTCATAGGCCTCCAGCACGCCGATGTCGCTTTTCAGCCGGTGTCCCACGTTGTACACGGACAGGTCGCTGCCCTCGTTCTGTACCTGGGTGGTGACCACCACGATCTTTCCCCGGTCCACCGCTTCGCGGATCAGGTCATAAAACTCCCCCTGATCCCCGGAGGGCACTCCGCCCACGCCGAAGCTCTCCACGATCACTGCCCGGTTCTGCTCCAGCAGGAACCGGAGGATCCCGGCAGAGGCGCCGGGGATCAGCTTCGTCAGGGCCACGCTCCCGTCCAGTTCCTCATAAAAGCGGGGCCCGCTGCAGGTCGGGGTGATATAGGGGATCACATGGGCCTCCTGCACCACACCCAGCAGGGGGTAATTGATGGAGGTAAAGGCTCCGTAGCTTTTGGAGAAGGTCTTTCTTGCTCTGGTGCCCCGGATCACGGCGCCCGCGAACACCACGGTCACGCCGCCGATCCTGCCGTCGCTGGCCACGGCGAAGGCGTCCAGCAGGTTTGTTTTGGAATCTGTAATGTCGGCGTGGATGGGCTTCTGGCTGCCGGTGAGAACGATGGGCTTGGGGCTGTCCTGCACCAGATAGCTGAGTGCGGCGGCGGTGTAGGCCATGGTGTCGGTGCCGTGGCAGACCACAAAGCCGTCATAGCGCTCATAGTTATCCCGGATGGCCCGGGCCAGCTTCACCCAGTGGCCGGGCGTCATGTTTGTGGAGTCGATGTTGCACACCTGCAGGCAGTCCACCCGGCACAGCTTCCGCACCCCGGGGACGTAGTTGAGAAAGTCGGCGCCGGTCAGACCGGGGGCCAGTCCTGCCTCGGTCATCTCAGAGGCGATGGTACCGCCGGTGGCGAGCATCAAGATCTGTTTCATGGAAGGCTTCTCCTCTCATAAAATGGAATTTTTCCTATCATAGCAGATAAAACCGGGGAGGCAAGCCGATCCCCGCCCCGGCGATCCATAAAAAAAAGCGCCCCGCAGGGCGCTTTTTACGGATGGCTTCAGGCCTTGGGCAGCTTTCTGGGGGCCATGGCGAACAGCAGGTTCATCCAGGTGCAGATGCTGAAATAGCCGGAGTGCCAGATAAAGAAGCCCATCCCGCCCCAGGTGTCGAAGTCGTGGGTGGCGGTAAAGTGGAAGGCCGCATTGTGCAGGCCCTCTGCAACGCCCAGGTGGGGTTTTGCCAGTTCTTCGGCCAGGCCGCTGTACTGGACAAAGGGCAGGGCGAAGCCCCACTGATAGATGAGGTAGCCCACGGTGAACACAGACAGTGCGGTCATGGCCCAGCGGATCAGCCGGTAGGCGGGGTCGCTTCTGTGGTTCTTCCGCACGCTGCGGCACTGGGTCAGGGCTGCGGGGGCCACAGCCAGGAAGCCCAGGCCCCACAGGGTCTCCTCGATGGCGAAGAAAAGCTGGTTCTGGGTGAACAGGCCGGAGTAGGCGAAGAACTGGGCGACGGCCAGACACACAAAGTTCATCACAGGCAGCTTATAGACCAGGAAATGGCCGGCCTTGCTCTTTGCAAAGGAACACTCTGCGGGCATGTCCCGGTTCACATGGAGCACAGTGAGGGTCACCAGCAGGGCGAAGCTCAGCTCGGCAAAGGTGGCGATCAGGCGGATGACGATGGGACTGTTGAACATGGTGTCGAACCAGGCCAGCCGATTGGGGTAGCTGCTGGGGAAGATGGAGCGGTACATGGAAACAAACACGAAGATGCAGCCCAGGGCCCGCATGAAGTGCTTATAGCGGAGATTTTCGGGTTCCAGTCCATCGGTTTTTGCGGACTTCACACACAGGGACGCGTAGACCAGTACGCTGGCCACGTTGACAGCCACCATACAGGCCCACCAGATGTTCATGGGATTGGACAAGTCCATTTTATACTCCTCCTCAGGCTCCGGCGGGTGGTTTTCTCTCTCCAAATAGCACAAAAAACAGCCGGAAATTTACATAAATTATATCATTCAGTCGGTTTTCTGTCAAAGAAAACCTTCTTTTTCTTACCATTCTTCCATAACTTTCCTCCTCTCTCCCGCTTTTCCATCCAATATTGTCATTTTCCGGCACATTTTGTCTTTTTCTCCATATCCGTCTATGGAAAAGGGCGGCCGGGGCTGATATAATTAGTAACTGTTTGTAACGGTAAATCGCGGAATCCCGCAAAAAAACACCTCATTGAGGAAGGAATGAAGATACATGAGAGGAAAAAAACTGGCGGCACTCCTGTTGGGAGCAGGACTGCTGCTGACCGCTCTGACCGGCTGCGGTCAGAAGTCTGACCGGGTGCGCATCGGCACCGGCGGTGCAGGCGGCACCTACTACGCCTACGGCACCGTGCTGAGCGATGTGTTCACCGCAGCCCACGAGGGGCCCGAGTACGAGGTCAAGGCCACCGCCGGCTCTGCCGCCAACCTGCGCCTGATCTCCGACGGCTATCTGGAGCTGGCCATTGCCCAGTCCGACGTGACTGACGAGGCCTTCCGCGGCTTCGGCATGTTCGAGGACAACGCCCGCACCGGCTACAGCGCCGTGGCCAGTCTGTACACCGAGGCCTGCCAGATCGTGGTCCGGGCCGACTCCGACATTCAGACCGTGGACGATCTGCTGGGCAAGGTGGTGTCCGTGGGCGAGAAGGAGTCCGGCGTCATTTACAGCGCCAAGGCCATTCTGGAGTGCTGCGGCCTGTCCTTTGATATGGTCCAGACCCGCAACCTGTCCTACACCGACGCTGCTCTGGCTCTGCAGAACGGTGAGATCGACGCCTTTTTCTGCACCGCAGGCGCCCCCACCAACGCTGTGGCCAACCTGTCCCGTGAGGTCCCCGTCCGTCTGCTGAGCCTGAACGAGAACCAGATGAACCGTCTGGTGGAGACCTACCACTTCTGCCTGCCCACCACCGTCCCCGCCGGCACCTATGCCGGTCAGGAGGAGGACGCCGTGACCGTGGGCGTCCGCGCTCTGCTCATCGCCTCTGACAAGCTGGACGAGTCCCTGGTCTACGACCTGGTCTCCGGCCTGTACGCCAACAGCGACCAGATCCAGATGGGCACCTCTGCCGACACCGCTCTGGTGCTGGAGGACGCCGCCGACGGCGTCACCATCCCTGTCCATCCCGGCAGTGCAAAGTTCTTTGCCGAGCACGGCATTGCAGTTGAGGAGGGCTGAGCATGTTTACACTTTCCCTTGATATGTTCCAGACCCTGGCAGTGGCCGTTCTGATGCTCTACCTGGGTTCTTTTCTGAAAAAGAAGATCAAGGTGCTGGAGACCTTCTGTATCCCCTCCCCCGTGGTGGGCGGTCTGGTCTTCGCCATCTTCACCTGTGTGCTGTACGCTCTGGGTCTGGCCGAGATTGGCTTTGACGAGACGCTGAAAACCGTGTGCATGGTCATGTTCTTCACCTCCGTGGGCTTCCAGGCCAACCTGAAGGTGCTGAAGACCGGCGGCAAGGCCCTGATCGTGTTCCTGGGCCTGGTCATCGTGCTGATCATCAGCCAGAACGCCATCGCCCTGGGCGTGGCCAAGCTCATCGACGTGGATCCCCTGGTGGGTATGTGCACCGGCTCCATTCCCATGGTGGGCGGCCACGGCACCGCCGGTTCCTTCGGCGAGACCCTCCAGGACCTGGGCCTGGCCAGCGCCAAGACCCTGTCCGCTGCCGCCGCCACCTTCGGTCTGGTGGTGGGCTCTCTGCTGGGCGGCCCCCTGTCCCGCCGCCTGATCATCCGCCACCGTCTGATGGACACTGTGGTGGAGCCCACCAACGTGTCCATAGTGGAAGAGATGGAAAAGCCCATTTCCGAGCAGGGCTACGAGCCCGCCGTGTACCAGCTGGCTCTGGCCATGGGTATCGGCACCATTGTCAGCTGGCTGCTGTCCAAGACCGGCATGGACTTCCCCGTTTACATCGGCGCCATGATCGTGGCCGCCATTATGCGTAACGTCAGCGAGTTCACTGGCAAGTTCACCGTGCCCATGCACGAGATCGAGAACATCGGCGGCATCTCCCTGAATCTGTTCCTGGGCATCGCCATGATCACTCTGAAGCTGTGGCAGCTGGCCGAGATGGCCGGTCCTCTGGTCATCCTGCTGGGCGCTCAGGCCCTGTTCATGGCCTTCTACGCCTACTTCCTGGTGTTCAACGTCATGGGCCGTACCTACGACGCCGCTGTGCTGACCGCAGGTACCTGCGGCTTCGGTATGGGCGCCACCCCCAACGCCATGGCCAACATGCAGGCCGTGACCCAGAAGTTCGCCCCCTCCATCCAGGCCTTCATTCTGGTCCCCATCGTGGGCAGCCTGTTTGCCGACTTCCTGAACTCCATCATCGTGGCCTTCTTCATCAACTTTATCTAAGGCTGAACCAAAGGGCCTCCGCTGCGGCGGAGGCCCTTTTTTCACGGTTGAACTTTCGTCTGTTCCCTGCCATAATGAAGAAAAACAGGTTTTTTGACCGTTTGGAGGGATCCTGATGAAACGAAGCATTGTTCTGCTGCTCACTGCCCTGACCCTGCTGCTGACGGGCTGCGGCGGGGAGCCCGCCCCGGAGCTGCCCGAGGGCGTGCTGGAGGGCGTGCTGGAGGGCTCCGCCCGGGGCTACACCGGAACCATCACCGTCCACGTCACCGTTGAGGGCACGGACATTCTGTCCATCGAGGTGGTGGAGGACGAGGAGGTGGACGTCGGCCGGGAGGTCTATGAGGTCATGATCCCCGCCATGGTGGAGGCGGACTCCACCGACGTGGACGTGGTTACCGGGGCCACCGGCACCAGCAGCGGCCTGCAGGCCGCCGTGCAGAAGGCACTGGACCAGGCATAAATAAAAGGGAGGCGCTGTGCGCCTCCCTTTTTTCAGTCAATTTCCGCTGCTTTCAGCGCTGCCCGCACCGCTTTCTGGATGCCCTTGCAGCTTTTGGTGGCCCCCGTCACCGTGTCCACCTTCCAGTCCTGGGCCTCCAGGATCCGGTCAACGGTCACCTGATGGCTGCTGCGCCAGTAGGGGGCGTCCTCCTGATGGTCTGTGACCACCACAGAGAGGATGCTGTCATCCTCCACCGTGACCTCCACCCGCACAGGGCCGCCGTAGCCCCGGCCCTTCCCCTTGAAGACGCCGTTTTTCCACTTCTCTCCCTGTCCGGAGCCCAGCTGGTGCTGCTCCGGGGCGGGCTCGTCGGGTGCTCCGGTGAACAGGAGCAGGCCCAGAGCTCCACAGACGAGGGCCGCTGCCGCCAGGGGCAGTCCGGAGTGGGCAGCCTTTTTCAGCCGCAGCCCTGCGTAGAGCAGATAGACTGCGCTGAACACCAGCACATTGAGGGCGGCCCCAGTGTTCCCTGCCCTGGCTCTGGGGAAAAACAGCAGGAACACATGAACATAGGTCAGTGCGTAGAACAGATAGGCCCAGCGCTGAAGCCTCTTCCAGCTTCTGCTGCTCATCCTCCGCCGCACCGCCGGGAAGGAGGTCACCCACAGGGGCAGCAGAACGGCCAGCATCACCAGGGAACAGGCCCCGGCCAGCCGGTGGCTCAGGGGCAGGTCCAGCCCGCCCTGCCAGCTTTCCACAATGTATTGCAGAATTGTGGAAGCATTGTGCCCCAGCACAAAGATCCCGCCCAGAATAGACAGCTCCCCCCGGACGGACATGAGCTTCTTCCAGGGTGTACTGCCCTTGGGCAGGGCCCCGGCGTACATCACCGGCACGAAGAGGGCCAGAAGGACTCCGGCTGCACACAGTATATTTTTCCACTTTTTAATGCATATTTTTCCAATCAATGCAAAGCCCGTCACCAGGGCTGACCACAGCAGAAAGTTCATCGCCGCACCTCTCCGCGCCCGCTGAGCCGGGCGTCTTTTTCTGCATAAAATCATACTGTATTTATATGTTTTTTGCAATCCCTACCCGGTTTTTTCTGTCCCACCGACACAGGAAAACACAGGCATATTTCCTGTGTCGGGGCATAGATTTCTCTGTGTCCGGGCTCCATTTTCGGCCCTGTCCCGCGGCCGAAACTGCAGGTTTTCCCTCTGTCTGTTTGCTCGGTTTTCCTTCGGATCCCGGCTGATTCATTCTACCTATCAAACCGATTTCTGTTTAGTTTTCACAGTTTTCTTTCAGTTTTTTGTGAAATAGACACAGTTGACTTTATCTCACTGAACCTTTACAATATAGTCAATTAAAGCACAGCAGTGCTAAGAAAGGAGGCCCCCGCAATGACACGGTTCAACGCTTGTTTCGCTTCTCAGTCCCATCAGATGCACGCCGCCGCCCATACTGCGGAGGCTTTCTGTCCCTGCCATTCTTCCGTGAACAATATGCTGGTCATTACTGTGGGCGCCATTCTGCTGGCGTCCATTTTTGTTATCTCCGCGGCGTCCATTCGACTGCAGGCCATCATTATTATCTCCATTATTATGGGCGCCGTCCTGATCATGCCCGGTCCCCGAATAGCCATTCTGAAAGAACCACCCGGCATTCGTAAGTAAGAATATACGAATGAGGCTTCTGTTCTTTTGGAACGGAAGCCTCATTTTTTATATGCGCACCCCCATCAAAAACAAGTAAATTGCATTCGATAGAATGTGTGTGTAAAGGAGAATTGTTATGAAGAAGAAAATATTTGCTATGATGCTGGCCGCCGCCATGATGTTCACTCTGGTCTCCTGCGGCAAGTCCGACGCCGGTTCCGCATCCTCCTCCGGCGATTCCAACGTGCTGAAGATCGGTTCCATGGGCCCCCTGACCGGCTCCAATGCCGTGTACGGAGCCGCCACCAAGGGCGGCGCAGAGATCGCCGTGGCTGAGATCAACGCACTGGGCGGCATGCAGCTTGAACTGAACTATCAGGATGACGAGGCCGACCCCGAGAAGTCCGTCAACGCCTACAACTCCATGAAGGGCGACGGGATGCAGGTCCTGGTAGGCGCCACCACCACCGGCTCCTGCCTGGCCGTCTCCGCCGAGACCTTCAACGACCGTGTTTTCCAGCTGACTCCCTCCGGCTCCTCCCCCGACATCACCGCCGGTAAGGACAACGTGTTCCAGGTCTGCTTCACCGATCCCGGCCAGGGCCAGACCGCAGCCCAGTACATCGCCGACAAGCAGCTGGCCCACAAGGTCGCCGTCCTGTACAACAACAGCGATCCCTACTCCACCGGCATCGCCCAGGCCTTCGCAGCCAAGGCTGCCGAGCTGGGTCTGGAGGTCGTCACCGAGCAGACCTTCCCCGATGACACCAACACCGACTTCACCGTTCAGCTGA
>SAMEA104404103__coassemble_2041_pt1 | contig 10987 bp, 11 predicted proteins | sample SAMEA104404103__metabat2_high_PE_047 | metagenome-assembled genome bin SAMEA104404103 (sample SAMEA104404103) | Balaenoptera acutorostrata | reverse complement strand
AAATCATGACTCAGATCATGTATGACGTTCCCTCCGACCCCACTATCGTGAAGGTTACCATCGACGATGAGTGCGTCAAGAACCATGCCGATCCTACCCTGACCCGTGATCCTAAGCGCACTGAGCGTCCCAGACTGGGCAAGGCTTCTCTGCATCCTGAGCGCGGCGGCGCTTCTGCCGGTCATGTTGGCAGCAATGCCGGCTGATCCCCAATTATAAACGCTTACAAGCGCCCTGCGGTGCCCCCGGAACGGCGGGCCTCTCAGGGCGCTTTCATTCCCTTGGAGAGGAAGTGACAATATGAACAAAGAAAACGATGTGATCGAGCCCGTGACCCTTCCTGCCATTGCACTGCGTGGTCTGACCATCTTCCCCAGTGTTCTGATCCACTTTGAGGTGGCCAGGACCATGTCCATCAAGGCAATCGAGGAAGCGATGACCGCAGGTACCCAGATCTTCCTGGTGGGCCAGAAGGATCTGGCTGTGGAACAGCCGGGAGAGAAGGACCTGTACACGGTCGGCACGATTGCAAATATCCGACAGATCCTGCGGATGCCCGGCGATAACGTGCGTGTTATGGTGGAGGGCGAATGCCGCGGCCGTATGCTGAAGATGGTTCAGACCGAACCTTATCTGCAGGCAGAGGTGGAGGAGATCCCTGCGCAGCCTGCACCTGAGAAGATCAGCCCTAAAATGGAGGCTCTGATCCGCTCCACCTACGATCTGTTCCAGACCTATGCGGATCTGACCCCCAAGCTGTCTCCCGACCACATGATCAATGTGCTGGCCAGTGACGATCCCGGCTATATTGCCGACTATATCGCCCAGAATATTCCTATGCGGAATGCCAGCAAGCAGACCATTCTGGACGAACTGCGGCCTATGCGCCGTCTGGAGAAGCTGCACCGCCTGCTGGACCGTGAGGTGGAGATCCTGTCTCTGGATCAGGATATTCAGCAGAAGGCCCGTGAGCAGATGAACGGTCAGCAGCGGGATTACTACCTGCGCGAACAGATGAAGGCCATCCAGAGTGAACTGGGTGAGGATGACGGTACTGACGAGATCGAGGAGTACCGCCGGAAGATCGCCGATGCCAAGCTGCCTGACGAAGTTCGGGAGAAGCTGACCAAGGAGCTGGGACGTCTTTCCAAACAGCCTTTCGGCTCCTCTGAGGCTACCGTTCTGCGCAGCTATCTGGATATCTGTCTGGAACTGCCCTGGGGCGTGACCACCAAGGAACGCGTTAATGTCTCCGCTGTCCGGAAGGTTCTGGATCAGGATCATTTCGGTCTGGAAAAGGTGAAGGAACGCATTCTGGAGTTCATTGCTGTCAAGCAGCTGGCTCCTGAGCTGAAGGGACAGGTCATCTGTCTGGTTGGCCCTCCCGGTGTGGGTAAGACCTCTATTGCCATGTCCGTGGCCCGTGCCATGAACCGTAAGCTGGCCAGAATCTCTCTGGGCGGCGTCAGCGACGAGGCTGAGATCCGCGGTCACCGAAAGACTTATATCGGCGCCATGCCCGGCCGTATCATCAACGCCATCAATCAGTGTGGCAGCTGCAATCCGCTGATGCTGCTGGACGAGATCGATAAGCTGGGCAGTGATCATAGGGGAGACCCCTCTGCCGCTCTGCTTGAGGTTCTGGACGGAGAGCAGAACGGTACGTTCCGGGATAACTTCCTGGAGCTGCCCTTTGATCTGAGCGATGTGCTGTTCATTACCACGGCCAATACGCTGGAGACTATCCCCAGACCTCTGATGGATCGTATGGAGATCATTGAGCTGCCCAGCTATACTGATGAGGAAAAGCTGCAGATCGCCAAGGGCCACCTGCTTCCCAAGGAGCTGAAAAAGCACGGCCTGACCGGTCGTCAGCTGAAGCTGTCTGACGACGCCATCCGTCAGATCATCTCTGCCTATACCCGTGAATCCGGTGTTCGTACCCTGGAGCGTAAGCTGGGTGCCATCTGCCGGAAGTCTGCAATGAAAGTAGTTTCAGAGGGTAGAAAGCAGATCCGCATTACAGAGAAAAATCTGGAGGACTTCCTGGGCGTACCCCGTTTCTATCCCGAACGTCAGGCTCTGGAGGAGCGTGTAGGCGTGGTCAACGGACTGGCCTGGACCTCTGTGGGCGGCGAGCTGCTCGAAGTGGAGGTAAATGTGGTCCCCGGCAGCGGAAAGATCGTATTGACCGGAAACCTGGGCGATGTGATGAAGGAATCTGCTCATGCGGCGCTGAGCTTTATCCGCAGCCAGGCCGATAAGCTGAATATTCCTGCTGAATTCTACAAGGAAAAGGATATTCATGTCCACTTCCCTGAGGGTGCAGTGCCCAAGGACGGACCCTCTGCCGGTATTGCCATCACGACCGCAATGGTGTCCGCACTGACCGGCACCCCCGTTCGCCGCGGTATTGCCATGACCGGCGAAGTCACACTTCGCGGACGCGTACTGCCGATCGGCGGCCTGCGTGAAAAGACTATGGCTGCATTCCGTAACGGGATCCGCACTGTTCTGATCCCTGCAGATAATGCCAAGGATCTGGAGGAAATCGACCAGACCGTACGTGCTGCACTGCAGTTTGTACTTGTGGAGCGCGCCGACCAGGTGCTGGCCAATGCGCTGGTACAGCCCGCCGAAGCTATCCGGAAAGAGGCGGAGCCCGCCGTTGTGGAGGAGCCTGCAATGCTTCCCCCTGTGGACGGACATACCGCGCCTGTCCTGCGTCAATAAAGGAGGTTCAAATGGCTGTTAACACTCAGAAAGCGGAGTTTATTCTGTCCGCTGCCGCCGCCAAAGGCTTCCTGCATGACGGACTTCCCCAGGTGGCTTTTGCAGGTCGCTCCAATGTGGGCAAGTCCTCGGTCATCAACCGTCTGCTGAATCGACGGAATATGGCCCGTGTGGGCGAATCCCCCGGAAAGACCATTCATATCAACTATTTCAAGATCGATAATTCCTTCTATCTGGTAGACCTGCCCGGCTACGGCTATGCCAAGGTCTCCAAGAGCGAGCGCGACCGCTGGGGCCGCCTGATGGAGGACTACTTTGCACACCCTGAGCTGCTGACCCTGGGCGTGATGATCGTGGACTCCCGTCACAAGCCTACCAAGGACGACTGCACTATGGCTGACTGGTTTAAGGCCACGGGCTGTCCTCTGATCGTTGTTGCGAACAAGCTGGACAAGCTGAAGAAGCGGGAGATCGAGCCTAATCTGCAGGTCATCCGCGAGACGCTGGCTTTGGACGAAGCCGTCCAGCTGATCCCCTTCTCCGCGGAAAAGGGAACCGGCAGGGAGGAGCTTCTTCGCGCCATTCTCACCGGAATCGATATGGACTGATATTTGGAAAACCCCAACGGTCGTTGGGGTTTTCCTTGTTTTTTCGGGGTAAAACTGATATAATATTTTGAGTATTTCTATCATTGGGAGGGGAGTCCATGGAGGCACCGATTTACCACCTGGAAGGCGTGGTAAAAGCCAAAGAAGAGAATATGGAAGACTTTGTGGGCCCTCTGGACCTGATCCTTCATCTGCTCAGCAAAAATAAGATGGAGATCAAGGACATTCATATCTCCCTGATCCTGGACCAATATCTGGACTGGATCAAAAAGCGCAAGGAGCTTGATCTGGAGGTGGCCAGTGAATTTGTCACGATGGCTTCCCATCTGATTTATATCAAGACCCGAATGCTGCTGTCCATCCACGATGAAGAAGCGCTCAGTGAGATGGAACAGCTGATTGCCTCTCTGGAGGCCCATCAGCGCAATGAAAACTACCTGAAGATCAAGCAGGTAGTACCCGCTTTTGACGAGCATTATCGTTATGGCCAGAATTATATTACCAAGGTACCGGAGATCCTGGAGCATGAAAAGGTTTATCACTACGCGCATAAAAAAGAAGACCTGCTGAAAGCTATGAATACGGTGATGGCAAGGGCTGACAATAAGCTTCCGCCTCCTGTATCTGCATTTCAGGGAATTGTAGGCCACGAACCATATCCTGTGAACGAAAAGGCGGGGGAGATCATCCATAGACTGATCCGGTTCGGCGTGACCCGGTTCAAGGCGCTGTTCAAAGGCAGCCACAGCCGTTCTGAGGTGGTGGCAACCTTCCTGGCTGTGCTGGAGCTGTGTAAGGCTAAAAAACTGCATTTGGCCGGCACAGAGGATGACTGTACTGTCACGTGTACGGATGAGAACAGCAGCGGTGCTGAGTTCACTGCAGACACATATTGAGGAAGGGGCGAAGCTGCTTGGAAATCAAAGAACTGGAATCTGCGCTGGAAAGCGTACTCTTTGCCGCAGGCGAGCCCGTTCCCGTTGAGAGGCTCTGCCTTGGCCTGGAGGTGGACCGACCCACTCTGGATGCCGTGGCACAGCAGCTGATGGACCGCTACAGCTACGAGCGCCGGGGGATCCGTCTGCTGCGGTTGGATACCAGCTATCAGCTTGCCTCTGCTCCTGAGTTTGCACCCTTTGTCCGTCAGACGCTGGAGAGCCGAAAGCCCGCAAGGTTGTCTCAGCCTGCGCTGGAAGTGCTGGCTATCATTGCCTATTATCAACCTGTTACCAGAGCTTATGTGGACCAGATCCGCGGTGTGGACAGCGCCTATACGGTCAGCCTGCTGTTGGAGCGGGAACTGATCGAGGAGGCGGGACATCTCCCGGTGCCTGGCCGCCCCACACTGTTCAAAACAACAAAGAATTTTTTACGCTCCTTCGGTATGTCCAGCCTGGAAGAGCTGCCGGAACTGCCTGATACGACCCAGGAGGGCGCCCAGCTGACCATGGAACTGGAGGCTGCTGTGGCCAAGCTGAAGGAGGAAGAAGCTGCTTCTGCAGAAGGCGGACAGCCTGGCCGAACAGAGGAGGGAGGCGCGTGAAAGCCCTTCTGATTTCGGGCGTGGTTCTTCTGTGCTTTTTCATGCTGGGACAGATCCGGGTAGGAGTCAGAGCCTTATATCAGGACGCGGGTCCGACGGTATGGCTTCGCCTGGGAGCGATTCGAAAGCAGGTGTTTCCGGCTCCTCCCAAAAAAGAACAGCCGAAACCGAAGCCTGATAAGCCGAAAAAAGAAAAACCGGAGCAGCCAGCAAAATCGCTGCAGGAAAAAATCGGGGGTGCAGTGGACTACGCAAGAGAGCTTCTGCCCCTGGTCCTGGAGGCTGCATCCTATTTTAAGCGTAAGCTGCAGGTGGATACACTGCGGCTGGTTTTGACTGCCGGGAGCTCTGATCCGGCGGATACTGCCATGCTCTACGGCCAGTCTATGGCGGTACTGGGCGCGTTCTGGTATCCTCTGACTGAGGCGTTCCATGTAAAAGACGGAACCGCTAAGGTCGACCTTGATTTCAACGCCGGAAGCATGACTGTGTTTGCCGACGTTACCATGTCACTGAAACTCGGACAGATCCTGTGGCTGGTGCTTTGTTTTGGCCTGAAAGGCCCTCGCTCCTTTGTGTCTGTCCGGTCCAAACAAAAGAAGCATGTTAGAAAGGCGGCTTGACCTATGGAAAAGAATAGTCCCATCAACGACCTGATCACCACCACAATGGAGCACATCCGTGCTACTGCAGACGCCAATACTATTATCGGCACTCCCATCCAGGCTGACGGCGTGACACTGATCCCCGTGTCCAAGCTGTCCTTCGGTGTGGCCGGCGGCGGCACTGAGTTCAGCACCAAGGCCCCCACTGCCACTCATGAAACCAACTTCGGCGGCGGCACCGGCGCCAGCGCAAAGCTGGAGCCTGTGGCGTTCCTGGTCATCCGCGGCGGTGACGTCAAGCTGCTGCCTGTGAATCCCTTCCCGCCCACTGCAGTGGATCGCGTGATCGAGACTGTTCCCGAGGTGGTGGACAAGGTTACCGAGTTCATCGACAACCAGCAGAAGAAAAAGGCTGAGAAGGACGCGGCCTCTGCCGGCGATTTCGCAGAATAAACCCTCCACGAAATATTTCAGGGCTAACCGCCTATACTACATTTACTTCGATCCTGACAGGAGAGTGAATGTATGAAACGCACGATTTTCTCTGTGCTGGCCCTGTGCATGCTGCTGTGCTCGATCCCGCGGGGATCAGCCTCCGGCATTTCCGCGGAATCCTATGTATTGATGGAGGCCGGCAGCGGACAGATATTGGCCGAACGCAATGCCCATCTTCGACGCCCCATTGCCAGTATTACCAAGCTGATGACAGCCCTTACGGCATTGGAGTCCGGCAAGGCACTTTCCGAAGAGTATAAGATTGCAGGGGAGTGGACCGGGGCGGAGGGCTCCTCCATCTATCTGAAGCCCGACGAGCGGGTATCTCTTGAGACACTTTTGTATGGCATGCTGCTTCGTTCCGGAAATGATGCTGCACTGGCTGTCGCAGGGATCTGTGGAGGGACAGTAGAGGAGTTTGTTGTCCGGATGAACTGTAAAGCAAAAGAGCTTTGCATGGTGGACAGCCACTTTGAGAACCCGAATGGACTTCATCATGAAGGCCACTACTCCAGCGCCTATGATATGGCACTGCTGGCCCGCGCCTGTCTGAAGAACGAAGATCTGGCTGAGATCGTTTCTACCAGGTTCATTACCATGGGGACCCGCAGCTTCACCAACCACAACAAGCTGCTGTGGCGCTATCCCGGCTGCATCGGCATGAAGACCGGCTATACTGAATCGGCGGGGAGGACACTGGTATCTGCTGCAGAACGGGATGGGGTTACCCTGATCTGTGTAACTCTGAACGCACCGGATGACTGGTCTGACCATACCAAACTGTTGGACGAAGGTTTTTCATATTGCAGGAAAGAGTGTCTGATCAAATCCGGGACTCCGGTATGCCGTATCCCTGTCAGGGGCAGTCTGCTGCCCTTTGTGACTGTGTCGGCAGCCTCGGACGTGGAAGCCGTAGTGATGGATGGTGAGAGGGCAGAGGAGAAGCGGATCCTCACGGATCAGGTGCTGTACGCCCCAGCCAGAGCGGGCACGGCAGTAGGGAAGATTTTCTATCAAGTAAACGGCAGGACACTGGGGCAGACAGACTTGGTACTCTCCGGCCCGGCGCCCTGCGATGTGGCAGAACCTTTCCTGAAAGGCCTGCCTCTATATCGGAAATAAAGAGATAAAAGGAGTTTCTCCGGATGGAAGAACGGCTGCAAAAGTTAATTTCCTCCTGTGGTCTGGCCTCCCGCAGAGCGGCCGAGGCGTGGATCACTGCAGGCAGGGTAGAGGTAAATGGTCAGGTGGCCCAGCTGGGCGACCGTGCTGATCTGGATCGTGATGTGATCCTGGTAGACGGTAAACGCCTGACGGCAGGCACTCACAGGACCTACCTGATGCTGAACAAGCCCAGAGGCTATGTGACCACCCTGTCCGACGAAAAGGGCCGCAAAACTGTGGCTCAGCTGTGCTCCAGCTGTGGTGTACGTGTTTGGCCTGTGGGTCGGCTGGACCTGGACTCCGAAGGCCTGCTCATCATGACGGATGACGGTGATCTGACCCAGAAGCTGCTTCATCCCAGCCACGAGGTTGAGAAGGAGTATCTGGTGTGGGTGACCGGTGATGTGGAGTCTGCCATGCCTGTTCTGAGCGGTCCTATGGAACTGGATGGGGATGTGCTGGCTCCGGCACGGGTAAAGCGTGGGAAGGTCACCGGACAGGTGACGCAGCTTTCCGTATCTATCCGTCAGGGAAAAAATCGGCAAGTACGCCGGATGTGCGAGAAAGCAGGACTGCGGGTGACCCGGCTGAAGCGCGTCCGCGAGGGCCAGTTGTGGCTGGACCGCAGCCTTCAGACCGGAAAATGGCGTAATCTGACCGAGCAGGAGCTGGCACTGCTGACCGGTACCGCGAAATAAGAAGCTTTTTATAGGGATTTTTGCAGGAAAAAATAAGGTTCCTGCAAAAATCCCTTGCTTTTTTTCTTGAAAACGCTTATCATAAATAGATGTAACTGGTACCTTTTGGTTTGATCCAACTGGGGAGATGTATGAAAATGAACCATGATATTTTGACTGTCATTCAGGAAAGCATGCCTGCTTTTTCGAAAGGACAAAAGAAAATCGCCAGTTTTATTTTAGATTCCTATGATAAGGCTGCTTTTATGACTGCCAGCCGTCTTGGCAAAAAAGTCGGCGTCAGCGAATCCACCGTGGTCCGTTTTGCTGCAGAGCTGGGCTATGACGGATATCCCGATATGCAGAAATCCCTGCAAAAGATGATTCGGAATCGCCTGACCACGGTGCAGCGGATCGAAGTCACCAATGACCGTCTGGGGGATCAGGACCTTTTGTCCATGGTGCTGCAGTCCGATATTGAAAAGATCCGTATGACGCTGGACGAACTGGACCGAAACAGCTTTGAAAAGGCTGTAGAGGCCATTGTAAATGCCAGAAAAATTTATATTATCGGTGTGCGGTCCTCTGCTGCGATCGCTACCTTTATGTCTTTCTACTTTAATCTGATTTTTGACAATGTGGTCGAAGTGACCGCAAACGCAGCCAGCGAAGTGTTTGAAAACCTTCTGCGGGTAGGGGAGGGCGATGTGGTCATTGGCATCAGCTTCCCCCGCTATTCCAGCCGGGCCGTTCAGGCCATGAATTTTGCCCGTGACCGTGGCGCGACTACCATCGCCATCACCGACAGTGAGGCTTCGCCTCTTGCCGCCAGCGCCCACTATACGCTGAAGGCCCGCAGTGATATGGCGTCCTTCGTGGACTCTCTGGTAGCGCCCCTGTCCCTGGTGAATGCACTGCTAGTTGCCGTCAGCCAAAAGAAAAATGACGACCTTGCCAACACCTTCCAGACCCTGGAACGGATTTGGGATGAATATGGGGTCTATGAGAAGGTGCCTGAGTGAGCGAAAACAAAAAACTGATCGTGGTCGGCGGCGGAGCTGCCGGTATGATGGCGGCTATTATCGCTGCCCGGAAGGGAGCTCAGGTCGAGATCCTGGAGCGGAATCCCAAGGTGGGCCGAAAGCTGTATATTACCGGCAAGGGCCGCTGCAATGTGACGAACCACTGCCCTGTGCAGGGCGTGATGGCAGCTACACCCCGCAATGGAAAATTCCTTTACAGTGCTTTGTCCAGAATGGTTCCCGCAGATGTAGAGAAGTTTTTTACCGACCTGGGCGTCAAACTGAAGGTGGAACGCGGCAATCGCGTGTTCCCCGAGTCTGACAAGGCTGCTGATATCATCGATGCGCTCTTTTTCGAGCTGCGCCGGCTGAGAGTCCCTGTACTCCAGACCAGAGCCACCGGACTGGTAGTGGAAAACGGCGCAGTCTGCGGCGTAGAGACAGAGACCGGAAGTATTCCCTGCAAGGCTGTGATTCTGGCCACGGGAGGAGTATCCTATCCTGCTACCGGCTCTACCGGAGACGGCTATTCCATGGCTGCTGCGGCAGGGCATACCATCGTGGAGCCCAAGGCCTCCCTTGTGCCCCTTGAATCCCCTGACAGCATGTGTGCGGAGATGCAGGGCCTTTCTCTGAAGAATGTGACTCTGACCGTGAAAAATCAGAAAAAGAAGGTCGTGTTCCAGGAGCAGGGAGAGATGCTCTTTACCCACTTCGGTCTGTCCGGCCCGCTGGTCCTGTCTGCCAGCTCTCATATGCGGGACTATGACAAAAATACGTTCAACTGCTATATCGATCTGAAACCTGCCCTGGATGAGCAGACTTTGGACGCACGCCTGGTGCGCGAACTTACTGCGAATGCAAATAAGGATATGACCAATCTGATGGGGGCACTGCTGCCCCGGATGATGATCCCTGTCATGCTGCGCAAGGCTGAGATTTCTCCGATCCGTAAAGCACATGATCTGACCAAGGGAGAACGCAGACGTTTGCTGGAGCTGTTTAAGGCATTCCCTGTATCCATCAGCGGCCCTGCCCCCATTGAAGGCGCGATCATTACCTCGGGCGGCGTAAAGGTCGGCGAGGTCGATCCCAAAACCATGGCATCCAAAAAAACAGAAGGCCTGTATCTGGCAGGTGAGCTTCTGGATGTGGACGCCTATACCGGCGGTTTCAATCTGCAGATTGCCTGGGCCACCGGCAATGCGGCAGGAGAGAGCGCCGCAGAATTTACAAAGCAGCTTTAAAGCTTGAAAAAATAATAGTAACTGGAGCGATCAGAATGGATCATAAGAGTATTGCAATCGACGGCCCTGCCGGCGCAGGTAAGAGCACTCTGGCCCGTCAGGCCGCAAAGAAGCTTGGCTTTTTGTATGTGGATACCGGTGCGATCTACCGCACTGTAGCACTTCGCGCCTACCGTGCAGGCGTTGACCCCTCCGACGCAAGTCAGGTGGCGCCTCTGCTGGAAAATATGGATATCCGTATGGATTACGGGGCTGATGGCGAACAGCGTATGTTCCTGGACAATGAGGATGTTTCCTCTGCGATCCGTGAGCATCAGGTTTCTGCACTGGCTTCCAAGGTTGCCGCACTGAAGGAGGTCCGAGATTTTCTGTTGGATTTCCAGCGTAAGCTGTCCCGCGAGCACGATGTGCTGATGGACGGCCGGGATATCGGTACCGTGGTGCTGCCCAACGCGAATGTGAAGATTTTCCTGACTGCTGCTGCAGAAAGCCGTGCCCAGCGCCGCGTACTGGATCTGGAAGCACGCGGACAGCGTGCAGATTTCGAGACGATCCTCCATGACATTATTGCCCGCGACGAGCAGGACCGGAACCGCGCTGTTGCTCCTCTGCGTCAGGCAGATGACGCCGTCCTTCTGGACACCACCAAGCTGAATCTGGAAGAGAGTCTTGAGGCTCTGCTCTCCATCATAAAGGAGAACATTGAACTGTGAGTATGAACGAAACCAACAACAACGAGAAGGCAAATCAGATCACTGACCGCTGGTTCCACTTCCTGTACATTGTGATCTGGCCTTTCTTCAACCTGTTCCGCCCTGTCCGTGCCATCGGCAGAGAAAATATCCCCGAGGGCCCTGCTGTCCTCTGTCCCAACCACAGCACCATCGGTGACC
>SAMEA104404103__coassemble_2034_pt1 | contig 11021 bp, 10 predicted proteins | sample SAMEA104404103__metabat2_high_PE_047 | metagenome-assembled genome bin SAMEA104404103 (sample SAMEA104404103) | Balaenoptera acutorostrata | reverse complement strand
GTCGAAGACCCAGACCTCGTTCACGCCGTCCAGACCAATGGACAGAGACCTGTCACCAACGGCGCCGAAGCCCGTCAGTACCTCACGGGCGGTAACGGTCACCACGCCGTTTTCCGCGCTCTGCTTCCAGTCACGATAGCCGGTTCCGGAGTTGGGATTCATAATGTTCAGCTCCAGGGTGTTGGTTTCGCTGTGCAGGACAGGGCGGCCGTAGATCATCCGGGCGGGGGAACCGATGAGGAACAGCTTTGCCGCAAGGCCCAGCGTGACAAGCAGCAGTACAGCTGCCACGGCCAGGATCACTTTATTCCGGTTCCTTCTCCGGACGGCTTTCAGATAATCCACTTCTCTGGCTTCCTCCGTATGCACTCCGTCGCCGGGGGCGGTCATGGCCTGATACCGCCGCGCGCAGTCAGCGCACTGGGCCAGATGAGCTGCCACGGCCCGGTTGGTCTTTTCCTCGGTGAGGCCCTCCACATAGGAGGGCAGCAGATCGCGCACGATGGCGCAGCTAAGTTTATCGGTCACGGTTCAAGACCTCCTTTCAGTTTTTCCTTGCTCCGGTAAAAGGTCACCCGGGCCCAGGACTCAGTGCGTCCCAGCACGTCGCCGATCTCCCGGAAGCTGAGCCCGCCGAAGGCGCGCAGGTACACCACCTCGCGCTGGACGTCCGGCAGACTGTGGATCTGCTTCAAAAGCTCCAGATGGCCCTGCTGTGAGAGCACATCCTCCTCTGCGGAGGCTGCCGGACGGTCAAAGGCGTTCTCGGACGGGGGGACCTCCCGCCGGTGCTTTCTGAGGTGCTGATACCACAGGTGCTTGGCGATCTGACACAGCCAGACGGACAGCTTGCAGCTGCCGTCAAACCGGCCAATGGAACGGACTGCCTGGTAAAAGGTCTCCTGGGTCAGTTCCTCTGCCAGATGCTCGTCCCCGGCCAGGGTCATCAGGTATTTGAATACGGTCTGGGCGTGCTGGCGGTAGACCTGCTCCATATCTTCCACGGCTCTCACCTCCTTACGCCCATATATCCCTTTGGGAGGGCATTCGTTACAGAATTTCTGAAAATAGTTTACATCGAAGAGGAGCGGGATACAAGCAGATTGAAAAGACCGGCCCCCCTGTGGTATGATTTGGACAGTTTATAACGACTGGGAAGGAGAATCCTATGAAAAAATTTGGAAAGATCCTGCTGTCCGTCCTGCTGGTCCTAGTACTGGTGGTGGGTGGTTATGCAGGTTATGTGTTCCTGGACTATGACCGGCTGGAGGATAATCTGGAGCTGACGGTGGAGGAAAGCCAGACCGCACTGACGGAAAAGCTGCCTGTGGGGGAGGAGCACCGCATCCTGTCCTACAATGTGGGCTTCGGCGCCTACAGCGACGACTACAGCTTCTTTATGGACGGCGGCAAGGAGAGCCGCGCCCGCTCGGAGGAGGCCGTCTACGAGAATATCGGCGGCGCCATGGAGGAGATCAGAAAGACAGACCCCGACCTGGCTCTGATCCAGGAGGTGGATACCGACGGTACCCGCAGCCACCACATCGACCAGTCCGCCCTGATCCGGGAGGCCATGGAGGGGTATAACTCCGTCTTTGCCCAGAATTACGACAGCCCCTACCTGTTCTGGCCCCTGCTGGAGCCCCACGGGGCCAACAAGGCCGGGCAGATGACCCTGTCCCGCTGGGATGTGACCTCGGCTGTCCGCCGCAGTCTGCCCATTGAAGAGGGCGTGATGAAGCTGGTGGATCTGGACCGCTGCTACTCCGTCAGCCGCATTCCCACCGACAACGGCAGGGAGCTGGTGCTGTACTGCCTGCACCTGTCCGCCTACACCTCTGACGGCGTCATTGCCGAGGAACAGGTGGAAATGCTCTGCAAGGACATGCTGGCAGAGCTGGAGAAGGGCAACTACACCATTGCAGGCGGCGATTTCAACAAGGATCTGCTGGGCAACTCCGGCGAGATCTTCGGCGTCTCCGGGGAGGAGTACACCTGGGCCCAGCCCATTCCCGCCGAGCTGATCCCCGACCGGCTGACCATCGTGGCTCCCTTTGACCGGGAGAACCCCGTGGCCTCCTGCCGCAACGCGGACCGCCCCTACGGCCCCGACGATTTCCGGGTCACGGTGGACGGCTTCATCGTCTCCGACAACGTGAAGGTAGTGGAGAACGCCGTGGTGGACGCCGGCTACCGCTGGAGCGACCACAACCCGGTCTGGATGGACTTCTTACTGATCCCCTAAGCACACAGAAAAGGTCAGTGTTCCCTTTGGAACACTGACCTTTTTTCAGTCATCCAGAAGTCCCAGCGCTTCCTTCCAGTTCAGCACACGGCTGCATGCGTTATTGATCTGCCCCTCACTGAGCACGCCGTCCTTCAGGGCCCGGAGCACCCCGGGGATATCTTCCTGATAATTGTCGGAAATCAGCAGGTCGTTGCCCGCCTGGATGGCCAGAACGGCGGCTGTGCTGTCTCCGGCATACTCCGCCACCGCATCCATGGCCAGGTCGTCGGTCATCACCACGCCCCGGAAATCCAGCTCCTTCCGCAGCAGCTGGTGGACGGCGGGGGAGAGGGAGGCAGGAAGCTTGTTGTCCACCGCAGTCATAATGTTGTGGGATACCATGACCGCAGGGGCCCCAACCTCAAAGCCTGCCAGAAAGGGCAGAAAATCAGCCTCTTCAAAGCGGGACAGGGGACGCCTGTCAACGGCAATCCCCGTGTGGGTGTCCACGTTGTTTCCATAACCGGGGAAGTGCTTCAGCACGCTGCCCATCCGGTCGTGGTTCATCTGGCCGATCACCTCTGCGATATAATCCGCAGTTTTCTCTGCATTCTGCCCAAAAGTGCGCGCATAAATAAAATCCTCCGGATCGGTGGAGACGTCGGCCACAGGGGCCAGATTCACGTTGAAGCCCAGAGCATGAAGCAGGGCGTCCTTCTCCTCCGTCTCGGACAGTACTGCATCCATACCGCCCAGGGCGATCAGCTCCTGGGGAGAGAGGAAGGGCTCCGGACGGATGGCAGGATTTCGGCTCAGGCGGGCCACAGTGCCGCCCTCCTCATCCACGCCGATCAGCAGAGGAAGTTCTGCTTGGGACTGATATGCGACCACAGTCTCCCGTACCTGCTCCGGGGTTCGGTCCATCACGTCGCGGCCAAAGAAAATGTAGCCGCCCAGGTGGTACTCGGCCACGTCGGAAGCGGCGTTCTCCTCCGGGACCCGGACGAAGAACAGCTGGCCCACCTTTTCCTCCGGGGTCATCTGGTCCAGAATGGACTGGACACGGGAGCTGACCCGGACAGGAATGTGGGAATCAGGAGGGGGAACAGGATCATCCCGCCCAATACAGCCGGAAAGAAGAACTGCGGCAAAAAGTGCAGCCAGCAGTACAAAAATATGTTTCATGGGAACCTCCATCAGGATTTTCATAGGACAGCCACAGTCTAACATAAAACGACCGGGAAGAAAAGACACAGAGCATGAAATATCTTTCTCTTGCCAAGAATATGGTTTTCGTGTATAATAGCACACGCACCTGCCGGTGTGATGGAATTGGTAGACGTAGGGGACTCAAAATCCCCCGCTGGCGACAGCGTGCCGGTTCGAGTCCGGCCACCGGCACCAAAAATCCCAGACCCATTTTATGGGCCTGGGATTTTTTTGTGCCGAAAAAGTGGCCGGACGAGAACCGCGGTTCGATGACCGCCCGCAGGCGGGAGTGTCGGAGCGCAACCGCGCAGCGGCCCTTGGCGCGGAGACGCCGGCCACCGGCGAACCAGAGAGTGCCGAAAAAGTGGCCGGACGAGAACCACGGTTCGACGACTGCCCGCAGGCAGGAGTGTCGGAGCGCAACCGCGCAGCGGCCCTTGGCGCGGACTGAAGGAAGGAAAAGCTTCCAATATATTACATACAAAAAAGTGTTGACTTATCAAGTCTGAAATACTATACTTGACCTGGTCAAGTGAGGAGGCGAAACCATGAAAGAAACACTTGCATTTCATATTGCCGGACTGTACCGGGATTTTCTCGGGTACACCACCGGAGAACTGAAGGCTCTGGGTGTGAGCTTCGGACAGATGCCCGTCATCATCTATGTGGGAAAGCACCCCGGATGCTCTCAGGCCGATCTGACGAAGATGCTCCGGCTGGATTGGGGCTACTCCCAGCGGAGCGTCACCAAGCTGGTGGATGCGGGCATGCTGCGGAAGGCCTATGACGAAAAGAGCGCCTGCAACTGTCTGAACCTGACGGAGCGGGGAAAAGAGGCTTTCGATGTGAGCCATCGGGTCTTTACGGACTGGGACACTGCCAAGCTGGGGGCGTTTTCCCCGGAGGAAAAAGAAACCCTACTGAACCTGTTGAGCAAAATCACGGGATAAAAGAAAGCGTTCATGTATGAGTTCATATGAAGCAATCAGCAAACCAATCAACGATGGCGGGGTCACGCTGAAAAACCGCATTATTTTTGCCCCCACCACCATGGGACTGCGCCGGGAGGAATATTTTGAAAAGCTCCGGAGCATTGCTGCCGGAGGCTGCGCCATGATCGTGATCGGCGATGTGCCTGTGGAGGCCGGCAGGTTCGGCCCCTCCCTGTACACGAAAAAGGGACAGGAGTACTACCGTGCGCTGGCAGATCTGATCCACCCTTACGGCTGCAAACTGTGCGCTCAGCTGCACCAGAACGACACGGTAATGACCGGGATGTTCCACTATCTGCCCCAGATCATCACCGGAAAAATTTCAAAGATGGAGCTGCGCACCCTGATGAACGAACAGACCGGGACCTATATCTCCCAGCTTCCCACAGAACGGGTGCAGGAGATCACGTCCGCCTTTGGAACGGCTGCGAAGCTGGCGGTCCAGGCGGGCTTTGACCTGGTGCAGGTGCACGGAGACCGAATGTGCGGCAGCTTCAGCTCCTCTGTGTTCAACCGCAGAACAGATCAGTACGGAGGCAGCCCGGAAAACCGGGTACGTTTTGCAGCGGAGGCGGTGGCAGCGGTGCGAAAGGCCGTGCCCGACCTGCCCATCGACTATAAGCTGGCCGTTCGCCAGGAGAATCCCCACTACGGAAACGCAGGCGTTCTGGAGGAGGAGCTGGGTGTGTTCGTACCTGCGCTGGAGCAGGCTGGAGCCACCAGCTTTCACGTGACACTGGCCAACCACTCCAAGCTGGAAAATACCATTCCTCCCAGAGACCATCCGGAGTTTGGCGCAGAGGGCTGTTTTCTCAAGTTCTGTGACGAGGTGCGTAAGTACACAAAGCTGCCCATCTGCGGTGTGGGAGGACTGAGCGACCCGGATTTTGTGGAGAAACAGCTGGAAAGCGGACGGATCGACTGCGCAGCCATGAGCCGCCAGCTGATCGCAGACCCGGAATGGGTCAACAAGGTATCCGGAAACGACGCCGGAACCATCCGGCGGTGCATCCGCTGCAATAAAAAATGCCTGGGAGGCATGTATCAGCACAAAGGCGTCCACTGTATTTATGATGAGGTGAAATAATATGAAATACGCAATCGTTTACAGCAGCCAGACCGGCAATACCCGGCTTCTGGCAGAGACCGTCCGGGACACTCTGCCCCAGGAGGACTGTGTGTACTATGGCGAGGGTCACCCCGACGCCCTGAAGGCCGACCGTATTTATGTGGGTTTCTGGACGGACAAGGGGGGCTGCGATCCCAAGACCGCGGACTTTCTCCGCCAGGTGACCGGACAGGAGATCTATCTGTTCGGCACCGCAGGCTTTGGCGAGAGCCAGGACTATTTTGACAAGGTCCTTCACCGGACGGCCAAAAATCTGGGAAAAGAGGCCAGACTGGCAGGCAGCTACATGTGTCAGGGCAAGATGCCCATGAGTGTACGGGAGCGCTATGAGAAGATGATGAAAAGCCCGGTCAGACCGCCCAACCTGAAGGGGCTGATCGAGAACTTTGACAAGGCACTGACCCACCCGGATCAGCACGACCTGGACGCCCTGAAGGCCGCTCTGACCAGAGACTGAATACAACATTTACAAGTTACCGTGGTTATGGTATGATGAACAGACCGACGCGGAAGCTTGAAAAGCCGCACCCGGTCGGGTGCGGCTTTTTTTCTGCCGCCCATGAAAACCACCAGAAGCACCCGGATGCGGTGCTTTTCTTTTTAAGGAAGAGAGACACATGTACGAGCTGAAAAAGGTGTATCTGGAAATCACGAATATCTGCAATCTTTCCTGCTCCTTCTGCCCAAAGACGAAGCGGGCGGGGAAGGTGATGTCCCCGGAGGAGTTCCGTACTCTGGCAGAGAAGATCCGGCCCCACAGCCGGTATCTGTATCTCCATCTGATGGGTGAGCCCATGCTCCACCCTCAGCTGGACCGGATCCTGAAGATCGCAGAGGAGCTGGACTTCATTCTGATGATCACCACCAACGGCACTCTGCTGCCCCAGCGGGAGGAGCTGCTGTGCAGCTGCCCCGCAATCAAAAAGATCAGCGTGTCGCTCCATTCCTTCGAGGGCAATGAGGGCCACAACACCTCCATGACCGAGTATCTGGACGGCTGCCTGCGCTTTGCCGCCCATGCGGCCCGGAGCGGGAAACGCTGCGGACTGCGGCTGTGGAATCTGGACGGGGCGGAGACTCAGGGCGCCAACAGTCAGAACGGCTTCATTCTGGACCGGATGGCGCTGCATTTTCCCAAGCCCTGGAAGGAGACCTGGTCCGGGGCTACCCTGGCCCCAAATATCTACCTGGAGTGGGGCGAGAAGTTCGAATGGCCCGATCTGAACCACGGAGAGGGGGGCGGCACCGGCTTCTGCTACGGGCTGCGGGATCATGTGGGTGTGCTCTGCGACGGTACGGTGGTGCCCTGCTGCCTGGATCACGAGGGTGATATTCCGCTGGGGAACCTTTTTGAACAGAGCCTTCAGGAGATCATGGACACCCCCAGAGCCCGTGCCATCTACAACGGTTTTTCCAATCGGAAGGTGACGGAGGAGCTTTGCCGCACCTGCGGCTATATGCGCCGATTCTGACCCGGAGACAGCAATTTTGATGAAAAAGTTCCGGAAAACAGCCGCTATTCGTGGTAGCTGCGTATAACTTCTGCTTGCACGGCCCGATAAAACGCGGTATAATATTTGCGCTGTGTGGACATTTGCCACGCTGCGCTGTTTATGTGCAGTCAATATCCACGCGCCGGGTGCCGGATTCGGCATCCGGCGTGGTTTTGAATGGGCGTCTGTGGGACGCCTCTGATTATGGTAAGCAACAATCATCATACAGGTAACGAAAGGATTTGCAAATTATGACCAAGATCGACATTATTTCCGGCTTCCTGGGTGCAGGTAAGACCACTCTGATCAAGAAGCTGCTGGACGAGGCCTTCAAGGGCGAGAAGATCGTCCTGATCGAGAACGAGTTCGGCGAGATCGGCATCGACGGCGGCTTCCTGAAGGACGCAGGCGTTGAAATCACCGAGATGAACTCCGGCTGCATCTGCTGCTCCCTGGTGGGCGACTTCGGCACCGCTCTGAAGAAGGTGCTGGACCAGTACGCTCCCGACCGCATCATTATCGAGCCCTCCGGCGTGGGCAAGCTGTCCGACGTGATCGCTGCTGTTGAGCGCGTGCAGAAGGAGAACCCCGCCATGCAGCTGAACAGCTTCGTTACCGTGGTCGACGCCACCAAGGCCAAGATCTACATGAAGAACTTCGGCGAGTTCTTCAACAACCAGGTGGAGCACGCCTCTGCCATCCTGCTGTCCCGCACTCAGAAGATGAGCGAGGTCAAGCTGGATGTGGCTGTTGAGATGCTGCGCGGCAAGAACGACAAGGCCGTCATCCTGACCACTCCCTGGGACGAGCTGACCGGCGCTCAGATCGTGTCCGCCATGGAGGGCGGTCATGACCTGGCCGAGGAGCTGCTGGAGGAGATCGCTCACCACCATCATGACCACGAGCATGACCACGGTGAGGACTGCGACTGCGGCTGCCACGATCACGAGCATCATCACCACGATCACGACCATGAGCACGAGCATCATCATGAGTACGACCATGAGCATGAGCACGAGCATCACCATGACCATGAGCATCATCACGATCATGAGCACGAGGCCGCTGCCTGCACCTGCTGCATGGACCACGACCACGATCACGACCATCATCACCATCACCACCACGCCGACGAGGTCTTCACCTCCTGGGGCCGTGAGACTCCCCACAAGTACAGCCGTGAGGATCTGCAGGACGCTCTGTCCGCTCTGGCTATGGGCGAGGACTACGGCATCATCCTCCGCGCCAAGGGCATGGTCCCCTGCGAGGACGGTGAGAAGTGGCTGCACTTCGACCTGGTGCCCGGTGAGTTCCAGATCCGTGAGGGCGCTGCCGACTACACCGGCCGTCTGTGCGTGATCGGTTCCAATCTGAAGGAGCAGGAGCTGGAGAAGCTGTTCCTGCTGGCCTGATTTCAACCATAACATAAAGAGGTAATCAATTATGAAGGATTCCCGTATCCCCCTGTACGTCATCACCGGCTTTCTGGACGGCGGCAAGACCACTCTGCTGACCGACACCCTCAACATGGACTACTTCGACGATGGCCAGCGCACCGTCGTCCTCATGTGCGAGGAAGGCGAGGTGGAGTATGACGAGGCCGCTCTGAAGAAGAAAAACTGCCGGATCGTCCCCGTGGAGGATCAGGAGCAGCTGACCACCGAGTTCCTGAAGGAAGTCGACCGTCGGTTCCAGCCTGAGCGCGTGATGATGGAGTTCAACGGCATGTGGCCCATCGACATCCTCCGCAATCTGCGCCTGCCCCGGAACTGGGGCCTGTATCAGCAGATTGACGTGGTGGACGGCACCACCTTTGAGCTGTATCTGAACAACATGCAGTCCATGTTCATCGACCAGGTCACCGAGGCCGATATGGTCCTGTTTAACCGTTGCACCGCCGATATGCCCATGGCCGGCTGGAAGCGCTCTGTCCGTGCGGTCAACCGCATGTGCGAGATCGTCTTTGAGGACGAGAAGGGCGAGGAGCTGGAGGTGGCTGAGATCCTGCCCTACGACATGGAGAAGGATCACATCGACCTGGAGGACGATTGCTACGGCATCTGGTATATCGACATCCAGGAACACCCCGAGCGCTATGTGGGTAAGACCATCACCATGAAGACCATGGCCATGACCAGCATGCGCCTGCCCAAGGGCACCTTCATCCCCGGCCGCAACGCCATGACCTGCTGCGAGGAGGATATCCGCTTCTTCGGCTTCCTCTGCAAGTACGACAAGTGCCGCTCCCTGAAGAAGGGCGAGTGGGTCACCGTCACCGCCGAGATCCATTGGGAGGAGTCCAAGGCCTACGACGGCGAAGGCGTTGTCCTCTACGCTACCAGCGTGGAGCCCGCTGAGCGCCCCGAGGATCCCCTGGCCTATTTCCGCTGATTCAACAGTACAAAACGGAGGACCGCATTGCGGCCCTCCGTTTTTTTCACCTTCTCTGCCGCTCCTGCCTATACTGGGGTGCCCGTATATGGGCGCAAGGGAGGACAAGATGGACGCGGCACAAATTAAAAACAGCGTGCTGACGCTGGGTGCAGCCGCAGGAGCACGGCTGGCCCTGGCACTGGGAGGATGGGACGCCGGTATGCAGGTGCTGGTGGCTTTGATGGCGGCTGATTATGCGACCGGAGTACTTCTGGCGCTGATCTGGCACAGATCACGGAAGAGCAGCACGGGAGGTCTGGACAGCAAGGCGGGGTTCAAAGGGATTTGCCGGAAGTGTATGATCTTTGTGCTGGTATGGCTGGGAGTGCTTCTGGACGAAAGCCTGGGCAGCGATTATATCCGCACCGCAGTGATCCTGTTTTTTGTGGGCAACGAGGGGATCAGCCTGCTGGAAAATCTGGGCCTGATGGGCGTGCCCTTTCCGGCCTGCCTCCGCAGAGCGCTGGAAGCCCTTCGGGAACAGGGAGACCAGGGAAAATAAAAACGGCAGCATCCGGAAGGATACTGCCGTCTGATCGTAGAACAGGGGAGATGCGTTGGGGGTTCGAATCCCTCCTTTTCGTATTTGAAAAGGAAATAAGAAAACCGCAAACACCAAACGGTGATTGCGGTTTTCTTGGCGCAGAAGGAGGGATTCGAACCCTCGCACGGATTTCTCCGTCTACTCCCTTAGCAGGGGAGCCCCTTATAGCCACTTGGGTACTTCTGCATGGCTGCAAGTCAATCAAACTTGTGAAATTAAAAGTGGCGGAGAGAGTGGGATTCGAACCCACGGCCCTTTCGAGTCACCGGTTTTCAAGACCGGCTCCTTAAACCACTCGGACATCTCTCCACACAGGTTGGGGTCAGATGCGAGACTTATCTTAGCATACCCGACAGCAGTTGTCAAGGGAAAGATTCATTCTTTTTGTAAGATTCTGTATTTCTCTGGGCAGGATGAAAAAAATCCACCTTTCGGACATAAGAATGGTCCGGTTGGTTGACAACAGCGGAAAATGTGATATAATGTGGCGGTAAATGCGTTGACGAAGCTAAGTTCGGTACAGGGTATTGAGCGAGAGGGGACAGTGAGAGCCCTCGACCTGCTGGCCGGACACGCCACTTCCAAGCGGCCCGGGATGACCGGGACGGGCCATTCCCGTTACAGGATGACTGAGACGCCCTCTACAGAGGGATAATCAGGGTGGTACCGTGGATCTTTCCGCCCCTGACGAATAGTCGGGGGCGTTTTTTTATCCCGGGAAAGCCCTGCTGTGTTCCGGAACGGAGGTATGAATGAAGAAAGGTTTCAGAAAGATTTCTCTGCTGCTCTGTCTGGTGCTGACAGTCGGCCTGCTGGCAGGCTGCGGCAAGCACGAGGGCAGCCCCCTGCCTGAGGGGATGGAGGAGGACGCGGTTCTCGACGCAGGTCGGGAGATCGTGACCCTGCTGAACGACGGCAACTACGAGGAGATCCTGACCAGACTGCGTGAGGATGTGGCTGCAGGAGGAGCAAGACCCCTGACTGCCGACGACAT
>SAMEA104404103__coassemble_1997_pt1 | contig 11195 bp, 10 predicted proteins | sample SAMEA104404103__metabat2_high_PE_047 | metagenome-assembled genome bin SAMEA104404103 (sample SAMEA104404103) | Balaenoptera acutorostrata | reverse complement strand
CAATATGGGGGTATAGCTCAGCTGGGAGAGCGCTTGAATGGCATTCAAGAGGTCATCGGTTCGATCCCGATTATCTCCACCATAGGGACACAAAAAACACCGAGAATGAAAGTTCTCGGTGCTTTTTTATGCTCCGGGCAGGATATGCTTCGGTAGACACCATAGAAAATATTTTGTATAATGGGAACGATTCCCGGGTTTGCCGACAATTTTCGGCAATTCCGGCGTGGGCCGCGGGAGCTGTATGCAGGCTGCTGCGGCTGTATTGTTTCAGAAAAGACAGAGGAGAGAACAGAATGAAGAGAGTATTCTGTGCGCTGCTGTGCGCAGCGATGCTGTTTGGTATGAGCGGCTGCGGGGACAAAGAGGAGACCGTGAAGCCCGGTGACCGGTCTGAGGACGGACAGTCCAATGTGGCCGAGCTGGAGCCCCATGAGGTCACCTTCACCGACGACCTGGGCCGACAGATCACCATGCCCCGCCCCCGCCGTGTGGCCGTTCTGATCGGCAGCTTTGCCGACGTGTGGAAGCTGGCCGGCGGCACCGAGACCATTGTGGCCGCCGCCCATGACGCCTGGACTCAGTTCGAGCTGGGTCTGGATGAGGATGTGGCCGACCTGGGCCCCATCAAGGAGCCCAATATGGAGCTGCTGCTGGCCTCCGAGCCGGATTTCGTCATCGGCAGCACCAAAACCGCCGCCGATGTGAACATGATCGAGGTACTGGATGAAATGGGGATCCCCTCCGCCATGTTCAACGTCAGCTCCTTCGAGGACTACCTGCGGATGCTGGATGTGTGTACCCAGATCACCGGCGCCCGGAAAAATTACGAGACCTACGGCACCGATCTGGCCGCCCATGTGGAGGCAGCCCGTGCCAGAGCCGACGGAAGCCGGCCTACTGTTTTGTACGTCCGGGCCACCGGCTCCAGCTGCAAGGTGAAGAACAGCCAGAACACCGTGCTGGGTGAAATGCTGGCGGATATGGACTGCGTCAATATTGCCGACAGCCAGACCGGTCTGCTGGAAAATCTCAGCATGGAGACCATTCTGGCCGCCGACCCGGACCACATCTTTATTGTGCTCCAGGGCTCCGACCCCAGCCGGGCACAGAAGACCCTGGAGGAAGCCCTCCTGTCCAATCCCGCCTGGGAGAGCCTGACGGCGGTGCAGCAGGGACGGCTCCACTTCATGGACGAGAAACTATACAGTCTGAAACCGAATGTCAGATGGGGAGAGGCATATGAACAGCTGGCGGACATCCTGTATCCCGACGCAGTGTAAAAAATCCACCGTATTTCTGCTCCTGGCTCTGGGTACGGCCCTGATCGCCGTGCTGAGCCTGTGTCTGGGTGCAGAACCCATCCCGCCGGTGGAGACCCTTCTGGCTCTGCTGCGGGGGGAGGACAGCACGGCTGTCCGGATCCTGAAATATATGCGCCTGCCCCGCACCTGCGCGGGACTGCTGGCCGGAGCCGCTCTGGCCTCGGCGGGCGCTCTGGTCCAGGGGGTGCTGGCCAATTCCCTGGCCGCCCCCAGCACCATCGGCGTCAATGCGGGCGCGGGTCTGGCAGTGGCCATCTTCTGTGCAGCCGTCCCCGGGGCCTTCGCCCTGGTGCCTCTGGCCGCCCTGATCGGGGCCTTTCTGGGGGTGCTGCTGGTGCTGTTTATCGCACAGCACACCAGCGCCTCCCGGATCACCCTGGTGCTGGCGGGCGTGGCCGTGTCCGGCATTTTCAGCGCCGGTGTGGACGCCATCGTCACCCTGGTCCCGGACGCCCTGGACGGCTATTCCGATTTCCGCATCGGGGGACTGGCCGGGATCAACACCCTGGACCAGCTGGCTCCCGCCTTTGTGCTGATCACTGTGGCCCTGCTGGCCGCCCTGTCCCTTCATAACGAGCTGGACGTGCTGATGCTGGGCACCGAGCAGGCCCGAAGCCTGGGACTGCCGGCGGAAAAGCTGCGGCTGCTGTTCCTGGCCCTCTGCGCCGTGCTGGCGGGCTCCGCGGTGAGCTTCTGCGGCCTGATCGGCTTTGTGGGTCTGATCGTCCCCCATATGGTGCGGCAGCTGGTGGGGGAGGAGAGCGGCCCCCTTCTGCTGGGTTCTGCCCTGGGCGGGGCGGGGCTGCTGTGCGGCTGCGACCTGCTGGGACGGGTCATTGCCGCCCCCTATGAGCTGCCCGTGGGCATTGTGATGAGTCTGGTGGGCGGGCCCTTCTTCCTGTTCCTGCTCCACCGGAGAGGAGGCAGGCGCCATGATTGAAGTGAAAAATCTGTCTGTGGGCTACCAGGGCAGAGCGGTGCTCACCGACGTGAATTTACAGTTTCCCCAGGGGACTGTGACCGCCCTGCTGGGGCCCAACGGCTGCGGAAAAAGCTCCTTGCTGAAAACGGCCCTGGGACTTCTGCCCCCCATGGCGGGAGAAATTCTGGTGGATGGGCGGCCCCTTTCTCAGCTGGCCCCCGGTGAAATGGCCCGCAAGGCGGCCTATCTGTCCCAATCCAGAAATATTCCCCGGATCACGGTAAGACGGATGGTGCTGCACGGCCGGTTTCCCTATCTGAGCTACCCCCGAAAATACCGCCCGGAGGACTACGCAGCCGTGAAAGCGGCTCTGGAACGGGTGGACGCCCTGGAGCTGGCCGACCGGCAGCTGGACGAGCTCAGCGGCGGTCAGCGGCAGAAGGTGTACCTGGCCATGGCTCTGGCCCAGGACACCGGGACCATCTTTATGGATGAGCCCACCACCTACCTGGATGTGCGCCACCAGCTGGAGGTCATGGAGGTGGCGGAAAGCCTTGCCCGGGAGGGGAGGGCTGTGGTGCTGGTGCTCCACGATCTGAGCCTGGCGCTGCGCTCGGCCCATCAGGTGGCCGTCCTGTCCCAGGGGCGGCTGATGGCCTGGGGCAGCCCGGAGCAGGTCTATGAAAGCGGCGTTCTGAACACAGTCTTTGGGGTCTGTGTTCACCGGGTCAGCACAGAGAATGGATTTCAGTATTTCTGTCAGATGGAGAGAGGGGACTGAAATGGCATATTTTCCGTTTTTTGTTCCCCTTGAGGACAAAAAAGGGCTGATCATCGGCGGGGGAGCGGTGGCCCTGCGAAAGGCGAACAGCCTGCTGGACTACGGCCCCGCCCTGACCGTGACGGCCCCCTGCATCTGCCGGGAGCTGAAAGCCCTTCCCCTCAGTATCAGGGAGCGCCCCTTCCGTCCGGAGGACGTGGAGGGGATGGACTTTGTGATCGCGGCCTCGGATGACCGCAGCGTCAATGCAGAGGCGGCCCGCCTGTGCCGGGAGAAGAAGCTGCCGGTGAATGTGGCGGACAGTCCGGAGGACAGCACCTTCCTCTTCCCCTCCCTGATCCGGCGGGGGGACCTGTCCGTGGGCGTGTCCACCGGAGGGGCCAGCCCCACTGCCGCCCGCTGGCTGCGGCAGGAGGTGGAAGCCCTGCTGCCCCACCGGACAGAGGAGATCCTGTCCGACCTTCAGCAGCGGCGGGCCTGGGCGAAGGAGCAGAACTTACAGGAAAAAAGCCGCAGCGATCTGCTGCGGCGGTTGTTTTTTGCCAGTCTGGAGGCGGGCAGAGCCCTGACCGACCGGGAGGCGGAACAGATACTGGACGAGATCCGGAAGGGAGAATGACCATGAAAGGCTGTGTTTATCTCATCGGAGCAGGCTGCGGCAAGGCAGATCTGATGACTCTGCGGGGGCTGCGGCTGCTGGAAAGCTGCGATGTGGTGGTGTACGACGATCTGATCGACGAGGCCCTGCTGGACCGGGCCCCGGCCCGGGCGGAGCGCATCTACATGGGAAAGCGGCGGGGGAGACACTCCGCACCCCAGGAGGAGATCTCCGCCCTGCTGGTGAAAAAAGGTCTGGAGGGCCATCGGGTGGCCCGGCTCAAGGGCGGCGACCCCTTTGTGTTCGGCAGAGGAGGGGAGGAGGCCCTGGCTCTGCTGGAGGCCGGAGTGGACTTTGAAGAGGTGCCCGGCGTCTCCTCCGCTATCGCCATTCCTGCCGGGGCGGGCATCCCCGTGACCCACCGGGGCCTCAGCCGCAGCTTCCATGTGGTCACCGGCCACACCGCCGACAGGGACGGCCTGCCGGAGGATCTGGAGGAGCTGGCAAAGCTCCATGGCACCCTGGTATTCCTGATGGGACTTTCCCACCTGGAGCAGATCGCTGACGGGCTGATGGGCTTCGGCAAGAGCCAGGACACCCCTGCCGCCGTGATCTCCGGGGGCAGCGCCCCCCACCCTGCCGCCGTGCGGGGAACCCTGGAAACCATCGCCGGGCTGACCCGTCAGGCCGGCGTGGAGACCCCCGCCGTCATCGTGGTGGGAGAGACCGCCGCCCTGGACCTGCGGGGAGCAGGAAAGCCCCTGGAGGGGGTGCGGGTGGGGCTCACCGGCACCGACTCCATGACGGGAAAGCTGCGGCCCATGCTGGAGGAGAAGGGAGCGGAAGTATCCACCGTGGAGCGGTCTGTGGTGGAAAAACTGCCCCTGCGGTTTGATCTGGAGTCCCTCTGCGATGGAAAACCCCACTGGCTGGTGTTCACCAGCGGAAACGGTGTGAGGATCTTCTTTGAACATCTGCGGGAGAATCGGATGGATCTGCGGCAGTTCTTCGCCTGTAAGTTTGCCGTCATCGGCTCCGCCACCGGCAAGGTGCTGGAGCAGCAGGGCATCGTCCCCGACCTGTGCCCCCAGGTGTACACCAGTGAGGAGCTGGGCCATGCCCTGTGTCGGTTCATCCCTGAGGGGGAGGACGCGGTTCTGCTGCGGGCCAGAAAGGGCTCCGCCATCCTGCCCAGACTGCTGAAGGAACGGCAGATCCCGGTGACGGAGGTCCCCCTCTACGACCTGACCGCCGACCCGGAGGTCTCTGCCCGGGCAAAGGAGCAGCTGTCCCGGCTGGATTACCTGACCTTTTCCAGCGGCGGCGGAGTGGAGCTCTATTTCCGGGAGCACGGCGGGGTGCCGGAGGGCGTCACCTGCGTGTGCATCGGAGACGTGACCGCCAGAGCTCTGGCGGGAACCTATGACCGGCCCTTCCTGATCGCAAAGGATATTTCTGCCCAGGGTCTGACAGAGGCCATCCTGGCCCACCGTCAGGAGGTGGCGGAATGAGACAGGCTCTGCTGTGCGTCAGCTTCGGTACGGCGGTGGAGTCCGCCAGGGAGAGCATTGCCGCCGTGGAAAATGCCCTCCAGCAGGCGGCCCCCGGCCTGGTCTTTATGCGGGCCTTTACCAGTCCCACCGTCCGGAAGCTGCTGGCCGATGGGGGAGAGACCGTGCTCAGCCCCACCCAGGCCCTGTATCAGCTGAAAAGCTGGGGCTTTCAGAAGATCATCGTCCAGCCCACCCACGTACTCAAGGGTAGGGAGTATGACGGACTGGCTGCCGAGCTGATCCCCTGGCTGGACAAGTTTCAGGTGCTGGAGCTGGGCAGCCCCCTGCTGTCCGATACGGACGACCTGCGCCAGCTGGCCCGGGTCCTGGACCGGGCCTGCCCCCGGCAGGAGAAGGAGGCCCTGGTGCTCTTCGGTCACGGCAGCAGGTGCTTTTCCAATGCGGCCTACCCCGCCCTGCAGACCGCCTTCCGCCTGATGGGCCGGGAGGACGTACTGGTGGGAACGGTGGAGAACTGGCCGGGGTATGAGGAGATCGCCGGACAGCTGGAGCATATGGAGGTGGAACGGGTGCATCTGTTCCCCCTGATGCTCACCGCAGGACGGGCCGCCCGACTGGTCACAGAGCCGGAGGACAGCTGGAAAAGCCGGCTGGAAGCGGCGGGCTATACCGTGACCTGCACAAACCGGGGATTGGGCCTTCTGGACGGTGTTCAGGCCATGTACTGCAAACATTTCAGTGAAAATCCCGGAATTGCGGGCAGATGACAAATAAAGGAATAATTCCCCTGGGGAGCAGACCGCTCCCCAGGGGAATTGTCATAATAAGGAAAAACTTAAAAAGTTTGAAATGATTAACTTTTGAACACCAATTTAACCTAAAAATGGATTCAGACAGACTAAAATACAACTTTTTGGGGAAAGCTATATTGCGGAACTTGTTATTATTTGACTGAACTTGGCACCTTCTATTCAAAATGTTGTACACACTTTTTGAGTATGCTATAAATAAAACAGTGAGATGTGATTGTGAAGAACAGATTCGGCCCGCGTCCTGCTTTAACGGGCCGGATCTGTAGGGAGGAGACAAAAAATGAGTACTTTTTTGCCTTGGTCCCCTGAGGAAGACCAGATCCTGAGAGAGCGTTTCCCGGAAATGGGTTCAAAGGTTGCCGACCTGCTGCCGGGCCGCACCAAGGGTGCGTGTCAGAAACGGGCTTCCAATATGGGATTGACGGACCGTAAGGTATGGACTGCGGAGGAAGAGGAGATCCTGAAGGAGAACTATCCCTCCATGGGCCGCCGGGTGGCCAAGCTGCTGCCCAATCATTCCGGAAACGCCTGTCAGATGCGGGCCCAGATCCTGGGCGTGAAGAAAGCTGACTACCACCGGGCCAAGAAATGGACCGCCCGGGAGGACGCCATCATCCGGGAGCACTACCCCACTATGGGTACCGGCGTGCAGAGCGCTCTGCCCGGACGCACCAAGGACGCCTGCCAGCAGCGGGCCAACTTCCTGGGCGTCACCCAGCGGGAGTACGCAAACCGCCAGATGAACCCCAAGAACAAGTGGAGCCGGGAGGAGGACGAGATCCTGCGTGAGTATTATCCCCAGATCGGCAGCCGCGTTGTGGAGTATCTGCCCAACCGGTCTGAGACCTCCTGCTATACCAGAGCCTATAAGCTGGGCCTGAAGGTCCATAACTGGACCCGCCGCGAGGATTCCATCCTGCGGAAGCACTACCCCCTGATGGGCGGTAAGGTGGCTGCCCTGCTGCCCAACCACACCAAGGCGGCCTGCGTGGCCAGAGCTACCCGCCTGGATGTGAAGATCCGCTACCGCTGGAGCGATACCGAGGACAATCTGATCCGCACCCACTACCCCGCCATGGGCGGTGAGGTGTCCAAGCTGATCCCCAGCCATTCCCGCGGCGCCTGTATTACCCGCGCCGGTATGCTGGGCGTCCGCTATGTGGGCACACCTGCGGCCGCGGCCGAATAAAAAAGCTAAAAAGCGCTCTCCCGCCGGGAGAGCGCTTTTTTTTCTTGCCAGCGGATAAACCTTGTACTATAATAGGTTTATCACAAGGAAGGGGGAAGCAGTTTGCTGATCTCTACAAAAGGAAGATATGCCCTGCGGGTCATGCTCCAGCTGGCCGAACAGAAGCAGGGTGACTATACCTGTCTGGACGTGGTGGCCAATGCCCAGGGTATTTCCGAAAAATATCTGGAGAGCATTGTGGGCATCCTGTCCAAGGCAAAGCTGGTGGAGGGCCTGCGGGGCCGGGGCGGCGGCTACCGCCTGAACCGGGCGCCCGGCGACTACTCCGTGGGGGAGATCCTGCGGGTGGCCGAGGGCTCTCTGGTGGCGGTCAACTGCCTGGGCTGTAAGCCCAACCAGTGTGACCGGGCCGCCGACTGTCTGGCGCTGCCCGTGTGGGAAAAGCTGGACAACCTGATCAACGACTATCTGGACAGCGTGACCCTGACTGACCTTCTGGATCAGTCCCGGCAGCACAAGCCGGACGGGCCAGACTGACCGGAACGGACTGCTTTTTGCAGATAAAATGGGAAAGAATATCGGATCAGACCGATATTCTTTCCTTTTTTGCCGGAAATGTTGACAAGCTAAAAAATGAAAGCTACAATAAAACCATCATAAAATACCGGATGAGCCATTTTGGACGAGTCCGCGAAAAGGAGATTGAATTATGCGAATCTACGCCGACAACGCTGCGACCACCCGCATGAGTCGTACTGCCATCGACGCCATGCTGCCCTATATGGAAACCATTTACGGAAACCCCTCCAGCCTGCACGATGTGGGCCAGGAGGCTGAGGAGGCCCTGGCCGCCGCCAGAGCCCAGGTAGCCGACTGTCTGGGCTGCCAGCCCGATGAGGTCATCTTCACCTCCGGCGGCAGCGAGGCCGACAACCAGGCCATCCTCTCCGCTGCCATGATGGGCCAGAGGGAGGGGAAGAAGCACCTGATCTCCACCACCTTCGAGCATCCCGCTGTGCTGAACACCCTGAAAAAGCTGGAAAAGCAGGGTTTTGAGGTCCAGCTGCTGGACGTGGGCCCTCTGGGTACCATCACCCCGGAGCAGGTGGCTCAGGCCATCCGCCCCGACACCGCCCTAGTCACCACCATGTACGCCAACAACGAGATCGGCTCCATCCTGCCCATTGCTGAGATCGGCAGGGTCTGCCATGAAAAGGGCGTCCTGTTCCACACCGACGCCGTGCAGGCCGTGGGCCACGTGTACATCGACGTGGTGGAGCAGAATATCGACATGCTGTCCCTGTCCGCCCACAAGTTCCACGGCCCCAAGGGCATCGGCGTGCTGTTCGCCCGCCGGGGTCTGGAGCTGGTGAACCTGATCGAGGGCGGTTCCCAGGAGGGCGGCAGACGGGCCGGCACCGAGAACCTGCCCTCCATCATGGGCATGTCCGCCGCCCTGAAGGAGAGCTGCGACAACCTGGACAAGACCATCCCCCAGGTTTCCGCCATGCGGGACGAGCTGATCGCCGGTCTGAAGCAGATCCCCGGCGCCATCCTCAACGGCGACCCGGTGAACCGTCTGCCCGGCAACGTGAACTTCTGCTTTGAGGGCGTGAACGGTCAGAGCTTGCTGTTGGCCCTGAACGAAGTGGGCATCTGCGTGTCCTCCGGCGCCGCCTGCCACTGTGCCGATGCAGCGCCCAGCCACGTGATGACCGCCATCGGCCGTCCCCGTGAGCTGGCCAACAGCTCCCTGCGCCTGTCCGTCTGCGAGCATAACAACACAGCTGAGATCAGCACCATTCTGCAGCAGGTGCCTCTGGCTGTGGAGCGGCTGAGAAACGAGAGCAAATAAACAAAAACCCCGCAGAGCCACAGTTCTGCGGGGTTTTCTGTTGCAGAAAATCAGTCTTTCCAGCCGAAGAGACCCTTCTTGGCAGTCTCCTTCTCCAGACCGAGGATGTCGTAGCCGGTGCCCTCAAAGGCGGCCTTCACGTCGTCCATGGTGATCTCGTCCTCGGTGATGAGAACGGTCTGTTTCTTGGCGTGAGAGGAGGAGACCTTCTTCACGTTGAAGCTGCGGCGGCAGCAGTCATTGGCGTGGGACTCGCACATACCGCACATCATACCGTCAACGCCGATGGTGTATTTCCACATAGTTCATTTTCCTTTCCTTGTCCCGGAGGACAGTTAGCGATTTCTAACAGCATAGTATCACGAAACGGCCCGAATAGCAAGTAAAGAGTGCAGAATCCGGAATTTGCATGTTTCTGGAAATTGGGATACCAATATCGTGCAGATAATCACACATTGGTGCATGGGAGGTTTGACCCGGAAAGCTTATAATAAGAATAACGAAAGCTGACAGTGCTTGTATTGGAGGATACTGAGATTATGCAATACGGACATTTTGATAATGAAAAGCGCGAGTACGTTATTGACCGGGTGGATCTGCCCGCCTCCTGGACCAACTATCTGGGCGTGAAGGATATGTGCGGCGTGTTCAACCACACCGCAGGCGGCTACACCTTCTACAAATCCCCCGAGTACCACCGCATCACCCGCTTCCGCGGCAACGGTGTGCCCATGGATCGCCCCGGCCACTACGTCTATCTGCGGGACGCCGAGGACGGCGACTATTGGAGCATCTCCTGGCAGCCCGTGGGCAAGCCCCTGGACCAGGCCAGGTACCGCTGCGTCCACGGTATGTCCTACACCCGCTATGAGAGCGAGTATAAGGACATCCAGGCCAGCCAGACCCTGGTCATCCCCATGGAGGACGACGTGGAGCTGTGGGATGTAAAGATCAAAAACACCGGCGACAAGCCCCGCAAGCTGGGCGTCTTCTCCTACTGCGAGTTCTCCTTCCACCACATTGCCATGGATAACCAGAACTTCCAGATGAGCCTCTATGCCGCAGGCTCCTCCTACGAGGACGGCATCATCGAGCACGACCTCTATTATGAAGAGTTCGGCTGGCAGTACTTCACCGCCAACTTCAAGCCTGACAGCTTCGACTGTCTGCGGGATGAGTTCCTGGGCCTGTACAACACCGAAAATAACCCCCAGGGCGTTATCAACGGCAAGCTGTCCGGCTCCTATGAGAAGGGCAATAACCACTGCGGCGCGCTGCACAAGGATATCGAGCTGCAGCCCGGCGAGGAGGTCCGTCTGGTCTTCATGCTGGGCGAGGGCAACCGGGAGGCCGGCAAGCCCATCCGCGAGAAGTATTCCGACCTGGCCAACGTGGACAAGGCCTATGCAGACCTGCATGAGTTCTGGGAGAACAAGTGCGGCAAGCTGCAGATCAACACTCCCAACGAGGGCATGAACACCCTGATCAACACCTGGACCCTGTACCAGGCTGAGATCAACGTCATGTTCTCCCGCTTCGCCTCCTTCATCGAGGTGGGCGGCCGCACCGGCCTGGGCTACCGCGATACCGCCCAGGACGCCATGACCGTGCCCCACTCCAACCCCGGCAAGTGCCGCCAGAGACTGGTGGAGCTGCTGCGCGGTCTGGTGAGCAAGGGCTACGGTCTGCACCTGTTCGAGCCCCGCTGGTTTGAGCCCGACAACGACGAAAAGCCCTTCAAGTCCCCCACCGTGGTCCCCACTCCCAACGCCAAGGACATGATCCACGGCCTGGAGGATACCTGCTCCGACGACGCTCTGTGGCTGGTGCCCTCCATTGTGGAGTACGTGAAGGAGACCGGCGAGTTCGACTTCATCGACCAGACCATCACCTACGCCGACGGCGGCCAGGGCTCCGTCTATGAGCACATGATGAAGATCCTGGACTTCTCCTTCGAGCAGGTGGGCGCCGACGGCGTCTGCAAGGGCCTGCGCGCAGACTGGAACGACTGCCTGAACCTGGGCGGCGGCGAGTCTGCCCTGGTCTCCTTCCTGCACTACTGGGCTCTGGACAACTTCCTGGAGCTGGCCGGGTACCGCAAGGATCAGGCCGCTGTGGAGAAGTACTCCGCCATGAAGGCCAGAGTCAAGGAGGTCTGCGACCGGGAGCTGTGGGATGAGGACTGGTTCATCCGCGGCA
>SAMEA104404103__coassemble_1994_pt1 | contig 11233 bp, 9 predicted proteins | sample SAMEA104404103__metabat2_high_PE_047 | metagenome-assembled genome bin SAMEA104404103 (sample SAMEA104404103) | Balaenoptera acutorostrata | reverse complement strand
GAGCGCATCCTTGGTAAGGATGAGGTCCCCGGTCCGAATCCGGGTAGCAGCTCCACTAAAAACCACACTCAATCGAGTGTGGTTTTTCTTTTGCTGAAACAGAAACACCGGGCACAGATCATCTGGATCACGCCCGGCTTATATTCAGTCAGAGGTAAAGGAAGAAGCTGCCCATAAAAAGAAATAACCTTGAACGACCTAACCACTGTCGTTCAAGGTTATTTCTTGGAAATCATGGGCTCAATCATTGGATAACCTCCGTTTCTTTACATTACCGGTAAGGATCATGAGATCTGATACCTCAGGAAGTTCTATCAAATGAGATATCCTTTCCTTGTCTATAATCTACCACAGCAGAGTGTGAAATACAAGCCGGAATTTTCCATAAGAATCAGGGCTGCTGCTTGTGTAGAAGGGAGAACCGGAGGAATCTGCTTCTTTTCTATTGAAAGGAAGGGGGAGGACGGATTATAATAAATATGTTAGGCAGCGCATCGGAGACGATGCGCTTTTATTTTGCCCTAGGATGCCAGGGCACCCAGCAGAGCGCCCACAGCGGCCTTTCCCAGCTCTACAGCGGCTTTTTCAGCCAGGGCGGCCAGGTACCTGCGCCGCTGCTCCTCCTGCGCAGAGAGCAGTCTGTAGCCCTCCGGGGCCAGTTCCAGGAAGGGAGCCCCGGTGGAAGAGGTACGGACGGTGATGCAGCCGGACTGCACCAGCATGGCCAGGGTGCGCCGGAAGGACTCGGGCTGGATCCTGGGGAACATGGCGGGAAAGACGGAGCGCTGAAGATCGGCAGCTTTCAGCAGCTCCCCCGCCAGGGTGGTGAGCTTTTCCGTTCTGCCGTTGGCGGCGTAGGGCCGGGGCATGTCCCGGGGAATGTCCGCCGGCAGCCGGCCGGATACGCCGGGCAGATAGCCCTTTTGGATCCACCCTCTGACCGTGGACAGCCGGGCTACGCCCAGCTGCTTCTGAAATTCTTTTTCTGTCATGGAACACACCTCCTCTGATTCTTTCATGATAGCAGAGAAGGTGTCCCATAAACGGGGCCGGAGTTATCCACAAAATTCCAGAATATGTGCAAAAAGAACCGGCCCCTGAAAAGGGGCCGGTTTTCTTACTTGCTGAGAATGATCTCCTCCAGCAGTCTGGGGGACAGGAGGTGCTTCACCACTCGGACGCCGGTGACCAGAGAGGGCACAGGGACGAACTCGTAGCGGCCGTGGAAGTTGTGGCCGCCGGTGGGCAGGTTGGGACAGAGCAGCCCCTTATAGGTCAGCATACAGCCGTCGGTGCCGCCCCGGACGGGCTCGTGGGTGGGATGGGCCACACCGCCCGCAGTCATGGCAGCCTCGGCCAACCGGACCACCTCCATGTGGTCCTTCAGGATCTCGTACATGTTGTAGTACTGATCCTTTACCTCCACGGTGACGGAATCGTCGCCCCAGCGGGCGTTCATGGTCTGGGCGGCCCGGAGGATCAGTTCTTTGCGCTCGGTGAAGCGCTCCATGCTGTGATCCCGGATGATATACTGCATGTGGGCCTGCTCCACATTGCCCTCCATGTCGTGGAGGTGGAAGAAGCCCTGATAGCCCTCGGTGTGCTCCGGAGTTTCCAGAGCGGGCAGAAGTCCGTTGAACTCCATGGCCATGGTCAGGGCATTTTTCATGCGGTCCTTGGCGTCGCCGGGATGGATGCTGAAGCCGTGTACCACCACGTCGGCAGAGGCGGCGTTGAAGGTTTCGTACTCGTAGTTGGTGATGTCGCCGCCGTCCACGGTGTAGGCGAAGTCGGCGCCGAAGCGGGGAATGTCGAAGTCGTCGGAGCCCCGGCCGATCTCCTCGTCGGGGGTGAAGGCCACACAGATTTTTCCGTGGGGGGCATTTTCGGCGATCAGCTCCTCCACAGCCTGGAGGATGATGGAGATACCGCCCTTGTCATCACAGCCCAGCAGGGTAGTGCCGTCGGAGCAGACCAGGTCCTGGCCCACGTACTTGGCCAGATCGGGGAAGTCGGCGGCCTTCATGACGATGTTCTGTTCCCGGTTGAGGACCACGTCTCCGCCCTCGTAATGGATGATCTGAGGCTTCACGTCCTTGCCGGTCATGTCGGGGGCGGTGTCCATGTGGGAGATCAGACCCACGGCGGGCAGATGCTCCATGCCCGGAGTGGCCTCCAGGTGGGCGTAGACATAGCAGTGCCCGTCCAAGTCTGCGTCTGCCAGTCCCAGGCCCCGGAGCTCCTCCACCAGCAGCTGGGCCAGATCAAATTCCCGCTGGGCGCTGGGGTTGGAGGGGGCGCCGTTGGGGTCGCTTTCGGTGTAAATTTTTGCGTAGCGCATGAGGCGCTGAACAACAGGTTCCATGGTGTTCTCCTTTTCACGGTTTGTTTGATGAACACATTATAGCACCGCAGGGCGGGTCAGTACAGACCGGCAAAGGCCAGCAGTACCGCCAGACCGATCAGGTTGGCCGCGGTGAACAGAGCCAGATAGCGTCCGGCCCTTGCGCCGGGCCAGGCCAGGTAGAGCTTCAGGGTGATGAGGCTGGCCAGAGAGGCGATGGGCGTGCCCAGTCCGCCGATGTTCACGCCCTCCAGAAGGGGCTTCCAGTTCCGGGTAAACTCGGACAGGAGAACGGCGGCGGGCACATTGCTGATGACCTGGCTGGCAGCGGCGGAGGTGAGCAGGGCGTTCCGGTCCAGAAGGGTGCGGAGCACAGTCTGGACAGCGTCCACCCGGCCCAGATTGCCGGATACCACGAAAAAGCACACGAAGGTGGCAAGCAGGGCGTAATCCAGCTCCAGCAGCAGCCGTTTGTCCAGGAAGAACACAGCGGCCAGCACCAGCAGGGTCATGATCCCGTAGGGCAGCACCCGGAACACCGTCAGCAGGCACAGCAGGAAGAGCCCTGCATAGGCCCACAGCTTCCCCGGATGCCGAAGGCTGCCCTCCACCCGGAATTCGCCCAGCTGACGGGGCAGTACAGGCAGGGCGGCGGCAGTAAGGCAGACCAGACTGATGAGGGTCAGAGGCAGCATGACGGCGAAAAAATCACCGGCCTTCAGACTGTAGGCGGAGTAGAGGTACAGATTCTGCGGATTGCCCACAGGGGTGGCCATACTGCCCAGGTTGGCGACCATGGTCTGGAGCACCAGCAGGGGCGCCGCACAGCGTTCACAGCCGATCTGCTCCAGCAGAAGAAGGGTGAAGGGTACAAAGGTGAGCAGGGCCACGTCGTTGGTCACCAGCATGGCCACAAAAAAGGGCAGCAGCACCAGTGTGACGCTGAGCGCCCTTCCGTTTGCAGAGCGACGCAGCAGGGCAGCGGCCAGCCAGCGGAAGGCTCCGCAGCTCTGGAATCCGGCCACCACAGCCATCAGGCACAGCAGCAGACACAGGACCCTCAGGTCGATATAATCGGCGTAGCCTCTGTCCGGGGGCACCGGTACCATGGTGACCAGAGCACAGAGGGCTGCGATGCACAGGACTTTTTCCCGGTTTATCTAGGCGAGCAATGTTTTCCACATACCAATCTTCCCCATTTCTCAAATGCGGATGTAAGAATATCACAGCTGGGGAACTTTGGCAATAGAAGAAGGGCCGCCGTGGAGTACGGCGGCCCTTTGCGGTCACAGAAGCGTATGGAGGAAGGAGCGCAGCTCCTCCAGAGCCCGGTCGGCGCTGCCGTTGTCCTGCTCGTGGAGCAGATCGTGGCGGGCCCGGGCAAAGAGACGGGACTGCACCCGGGTCAGACCGGCCTTGCGCATGGCGGCCTCCACCCGCTGCACGCCCTTGCCGAAGTCGCCCACCGGGTCCTCCTGGCCGGAGAGCAGCAGGACGGGCATGTCCCTGTCCCAGCGGTCGTAAGCGGAGGCGGAGCCGGTGCGCTGCATGGAGTCCAGCAGCTGGTAAAAGAGGCCGGCAGAGATGTCGGCCCGGCACAGGGGATCGGCCAGATAGGCGTCCAGCTGCCTGGCGTCGGAGCAGAGCCAGTCGGAGGGCGTCTGGTTGGGGGTAAATTTCTTGTTGTACAGGCCGAAGGACAGCTTCTGCACCAGGGGCGTGGTGCAGTCAAAGCCCGCCCGGCCGGCCTGGGCCCGGATCAGAGTTTTCAGCACCGCCAGAATGGGGGCGGGCTGGGAGCCGGTGCCCATAATGACGGCCCCGTCCACCTTGTCCAGGTAGGAATTCAGATAATCCCGCAGCAGGAAGGAACCCAGGGAGAAGCCCAGCATGACCTGGGGCAGGTTGGGGTAGTGCTGCTCCAGAAGGCCCCGGAGCCGGTGCATGTCCTCCAGGGAGGCCTCCCAGCCCCCTTCGCCGAAGGAGGCGCACATGGGGTCGCCGGGGTTTCGTCCGTGTCCCCGCAGGTCAAAGCCCACGGTAATGACTCCGTCGTCGGCCAGAGCCCGGGCCAGGTCTTCGTAACGGCCCATGTGCTCGGTCATGCCGTGGGTCACCTGGAGCACCAGACGGGCCTCCCCGTGGGGGATCCAGATCACGCCGTGCAGAGCCTCGCCGCCGGAGCCGTTGAGCGTAAAAAATTCGGTTTTCATAGTATCCTCGCAAAGCCGGAGGTTCCGGCCCAATGGTTTGATCAACATCGCCACAAGGATAGCACAGCGGAACGGTTTTTACAAGGAGAGGGAAGCGGTTCCCATAGAATCTGAACGGAACCGTAATATAAAAACAGAATATAAAATCAGATCGGAAGAAAAGAAAAACTATAACAATAATAATTCTTGAATATGTGGTGCAGTAAAGTGGAGGAAAATGGAGTAAAATGGAAAATTCCGGGAAAAAGTGGGGCTATATGAAGAGATACAGAATATTAAAACAGAAATAATTCCTGAAATAAATATTGAAAAATGAATTTATGATAGAAATTATTTTGCAGAATAGAATGCCTGAGCAATAATAGTCCGGATTAACGTACCCATCAGCTGTTACACTATCCACATAAACTGGAAAACGGAAAAGGAGGAACTATGGACGAGCTGTATATTAAGCTGCTGCCGGCACTTTATGTGGTCATTTTTCTGAGTGCGCTGGTGGTATTTTTTGTGTCCGGACGGGACACGGAGCTTCATCGGACCGCCGGACGGGCTCTTTTTGTCTGTACGGCTCTGGCGATCTTTCCTCTGATGATCCTGGCTGACCTTCTGCACTGAACCCCCAAAAAAAACGGCGCTGCCTGCAGCGCCGTTTCCTTACGTTCTCTGCTTATTCATTTTGTGATAGCGTGCACAGCGTTCCTTCTGATAGACCTCCTCGGCAAAGCCCCGGTACAGATAGCGCTTGCGCTCTCCCGCCTCGTTGGCGATGACCATGGCCTGGCCGAACTTGACCCACAGACCCATGGCCAGGACCCCCAGCAGGATCAGGCCGAAGGAGACCAGCAGGGCGATCAGCACGGCGAGGGAGGGCCATGCGGGCATGGAGCGGGCCATGGACGGTCCGCCGGTCCAGCCCCGGGCCAGGAAGCACAGGACGGGGGTGGGGACGCTCACCCACATGAGGGCGGAGCAGATCCGAAAGTCGATCCGGAATTTGCCGGGCTCGTAGGGGGCGGGCACCGGGGTGACGCCCATGTGGTTCAGAACGGATACGGTGGGGCGGAACAGGGGCTCCAGCTCCCTCTTGCACCGCAGAATGGCCAGGATCTGGGTCAGGACGCCCAGCAGGGCGAACTCCAGCGCCATGGCTCCGCGGCCCCAGAACCCGAAGGTGAGGCGCATGAAGACAATGGGGATCACAGCCAGGATCGCAGCGTTTTTCAGCAGTTTCGTGTTCATGGTACTACCTCCCGTTGGAGTATATGTCGATTATATCATGAATATACAAAATGGCACGGAAAATATTAGTAAAAACTGTACAAAATAGATAGGATGATAGAACCGGGGCCTCTGTTGTCCCGCTTGACACGCCCCGGACGGACTGATAAAGTAGAGACAGTATCACCGAAACCACAAGGAGGTTTTCATATGGATCTGAATCTGAACGAGATCGAGCAGCAGGCCCGTCAGGCCGTGACCGAGCTGCTGGAGGCCGCCCATCTGCGGGCCGGCGACATTCTGGTGGTGGGCTGCTCCTCCTCCGAGATCATGGGCGGAAGGATCGGCCATTTCTCCTCTCTGGAGGCCGCCCAGGCCGCCTTCCGGGGCATTTATCCTGTGCTGAAGGAGAAGAACATCTACCTGGCTGCCCAGTGCTGCGAGCACCTGAACCGGGCTCTGATCCTGGAGCGGGACTGCGCCGAGAAGTACGGCTATGAGGTGGTCAGCGTCCACCCCCAGCCCAAGGCAGGCGGCTCCTTCGCCACCACCACCTGGGACAACTTCGCCGACCCCGTGGCCGTGGAGCATATTAAGGCCCACGCCGGACTGGACATCGGCGGCACCCTCATCGGTATGCACCTGCGCGACGTGGCCGTGCCCGTCCGCCTGAGCCTAGATCACATCGGTCAGGCCGTGCTGCTGTGCGCCCGCACCCGCCCCAAGTTCATCGGCGGCTCCCGGGCTCACTATGACGTGCCCACTCCCTGAGCAAATGAAAAAAGGAGCGTATCCGTGAGGATACGCTCCTTTTTTATACTGTAATACGGGGAAAGATTCTTCGTCGCTTCGCTCCTCTGAATGACAAGGAGGAGCCTGTATCGCGCGTGTGTCATCCTGAGCGAAGCGCAGCGAAGTCGAAGGATCCTGCCCTCGTCCCGCCCGCAGGCGCACGCTTCAAAATTATGCTCAATCCAGATGCCAGATGTCGTCGTTGTACTGCCGGATGGTGCGATCGGAGGAGAAATAGCCGGATTTAGCAATGTTGACCAGCATTTTTCTTGCCCAGTCCTTCCGGTGGCCGTAGTCCCGGAACACCCGGTCCTTGGCGATGATATACTCCTGCACATCCAGCAGGGCCATGAACCAGTCCTTGGATTTCATGTCCTGCCACAGGGCGGTGAGCACCTGGGGATCGCCGATGGACAGCATGGCGGGGGACAGGATAAAGTCCACCAGACGCTCCACGTCGGGGCGGTGGTAGTGGTCCCGGGCGTTATAGGCCTTTCGCTGATACAGCCCCAGCACCTCGTCGGAGGAGGCGCCGAAGGTATAGATATTCTTCTTACCCACCAGCTGTGCGATCTCCACGTTGGCTCCGTCCATGGTCCCCAGAGTAATGGCGCCGTTGGCCATCATCTTCATGTTGCCGGTGCCGCTGGCCTCCTGAGAGGCCAGGGGGATCTGCTCGGACACGTCGGCGGCGGGGATCAGCCGCTCGGCCCAGGTCACGTTGTAGTTTTCCACCACGGCCACCCGCAGCCAGGGCTTCACCTCCGGGTCGTTGTCGATGAGCTGACGCAGGCAGAGGATCAGGTGGAGGATATTTTTGGCCATCACATAGGCTGGGGCGGCCTTGCCGCCGAAGATCACGGTGATGGGGCGCTGAGGGCGGACGCCGGACTTGATCTCCAGATATTTGTGGATCACGTACAGGGCGTTCATCTGCTGACGCTTATACTCGTGCAGCCGCTTGATCTGCACGTCGAACACAGAGCCGGGATCCAGCCGGACGCCCTGCTCCGACCACAGGTGCCAGCACAGCCGGTCCTTGGCCTGCTGTTTGACCTCCAGCAGCCGCTCCAGCACCCGGTCGTCCTCGGTGAAGTCCAGCAGCCGGGCCAGACGGGAGGTCTCCTGCCGCCAGTCGGGGCCGATGCAGTCGTCGATCAGGGCGGTGAGCCGGGGATTGCACACCTCAATCCACCGGCGGAAGGTGACGCCGTTGGTCTTGTTGTTGAATTTCCGGGGATAGATCTCGTGGAAGCGCTTCAGCTGGGTGGTTTTCAGAATATCCGTGTGGAGCCGGGCCACGCCGTTGACGGAGAAGCAGTAGTGGACGTCCAGGTGGGCCATATGCACCATCTGCTCCCGGTCAACGATGGCCAGGGCCTCGCCGGGGTGGGCGGCCCGGGCTCTCCGGTCCAGCTCCAGCAGGATGGGTACCAGCTGGGGGGCGGCCTTGCGGATATAGGCCAGGGGCCAGGTCTCCAGAGCCTCGGCCAGAATGGTGTGGTTGGTGTAGGCACAGGTGCGGGTGACCTGGTTGATGGCGGCGTTCACGCCCATGCCCCGCTGGGTCAGCAGGCGCACCAGCTCCGGAATGATGAGGGAGGGGTGGGTGTCGTTGATCTGGATGACCACGTGGTCGGCCAGCTCGTAAACGGAGTGGCCCCGGTCCTCCAGCTCCTTCAGGATCAGCTGAGCGCCGGCAGACACCATAAAATACTGCTGATACACCCGCAGCAGCCGGCCCTTCTGGTCGCTGTCGTCGGGGTAGAGGAAGGAGGTCAGGTTGTGGGCCACGTCGGACTTGTCAAAGTCGATGCCCAGCCAGGGGCGGGGCGCAGGCTCCTCCACATCGAAGAGGTGCAGGCGGTTGGCGTATTCATTGCCCGCACCGGGTACGGCCATGTCGTACAGCACAGCCTTCACCTCAAAGTCCCCGAAGGGTACGGTAAAGACGGTATCGGTGGGGATCAGCCAGTTTTCCTGTTCCAGCCAGGTATCGGGCTCCTCAGCCTGCTTGCAGTTTCGGAACTCCTGGCGGAACAGACCGTAGTGGTAGTTCAGGCCCACGCCGTCGCCGGGGAGGCCCAGCGCAGCGATGGAGTCCAGAAAGCAGGCGGCCAGCCGGCCCAGTCCGCCGTTGCCCAGAGAGGGCTCCGGCTCGATGGATTCCACCACGGACAGGTCGTGGCCCTCCCGGGCCAGCAGCTCCCGGGTCTGATCGTAGAGGCCCAGGGCCAGCAGGTTGTTGCTCAGCAGCTTGCCCACCAGAAATTCCGCCGAGAAGTAGTACAGCTTCCGTCCGGTCTGGGGAGCGGGACGGCGTTCAGCCAGCTCACGGGTCATGACCAGCAGGGCCTCGTACAGCTGACGGTCGTTGCAGTGGCGCAGGTCACAGCCGAACTGCTCCCGGGCGTAAGCGCCCAGCCACTCCTTCATTTCCACAGGTTCCATTCTTATTCTTCTCCTTTTGTGTCAGAAGGCGGCAGAACCGTCTTGCAATGCCAATTATTTTGCGCGCTTCCGGGTGCGCCGGGGCAGACGCTGATAGGTCTGCATGTCGGCCTTCAGCTTTCGGGCCAGCCTGGGGGTGCAGACGCCGGGCAGAGCCCGCCACTGCCAGTTCCCGCCCAGGGTGGAGGGGGTGTTCATCCGGGCCTCGCTGCCCAGCCCCAGCACGTCCTGTAACTGCATAATGGCCAGATCGGCGGGGGAGGCCCAGGCGCCCCGCATCATGCCCCAGTTCCAGCCCTCCTCCGGGGTCAGGCGCAGATAATCCCGGGCGTAGGCCACGGTTTTGGGGTCGGTGTTCACCATCCAGCCCTGGATGGTGTCGTTGTCGTGGGTACCGGCGTAGACCACGCAGTTGGCGGGGTAGCAGTGGGGCAGGTAGTCGCTGCCCTTTTTCCGGTCGTCAAAGGCGAACTCCAGGATCTTCATGCCGGGGTAGCCGGTGGCTCTCCGCATGGCGTGGACGCCCTCGGTGAGGAAGCCCAGATCCTCGGCGATAATGTCCCGCTTGCCCAGGGTCTCGTTGACGGTGTTGAAAAAGTCCAGTCCGGGGCCCTTGCGCCAGCGGCCGTTCCGGGCGGTGCTGTCCCCGTAGGGGATGGCGTAATAGGCCTCGAAGCCGCGGAAGTGGTCGATGCGGAGGGTGTCGTAAATGCGGAACTGAAAGGTGATCCGCCGCAGCCACCAGCGGTAGCCCTCCCGTTTCATCTTTTCCCAGTCAAAAAGGGGATTGCCCCACAGCTGACCATCGGCGGTGAAGGCGTCGGGGGGACAGCCGGCCACCTCGGTGGGCAGGCCGTTTTCATCCAGCTGGAACTGGTCGGGGTTGGCCCACACATCGGCGCTGTCTCCGGCCACGTAGATGGGCAGGTCGCCGATGATGGAGATCCCCTTTTCGTTGGCGTAGGTCTTCATGGCCTCCCACTGGCGGAAGAACAGGAACTGCACCGCCGTCCAGAAGTCCACGTCCTCCTTTAATTTCTTCCGGGCCTGAGCCAGAGCCTGGGGCTTCCGGAGCCGCTGGCCCTCGGGCCACTCAAACCAGGAGCGGTTGTCATTTTTCTCCTTCAGAGACATGTAGAGGGCGTAATCCTCCACCCAGTCCCGGTTTTCCTCCCGGAAGGTCAGAAAGTCCGGATCCTTCCGGGCCAGCAGAGCCTTGCAGGCCTTTCGCAGCACCGGGTACCGGTTCCGGTACAGCAGGCCGTAGTCCACACGCTCCGGGTCGCTGCCCCAGTCCAGGCCCTGATAGTCCTCAGGGGCCAGCAGACCGTCGGCCGTCAGCAGCTCTAGGTCGATGAAATAGGGGTTGCCTGCATAGGAGGAGAAGGACTGGTAGGGGGAATCGCCGTAGCCGGTCTGTCCCACGGGCAGAAGCTGCCAGCAGCTCTGTCCGCTTTTTTTCAGAAAGTCGATAAAGTCACGGGCCGCCTGACCCAGAGAGCCCACGCCGTAGGGGGAGGGCAGAGCGGTAATGGGCATCAGAATGCCAGCTCTTCTCATATAACAGTCATTCCTTCCGGAGCCGCCGGACTGTGCCGGAGGCAGTCATCATATGCTTTTAAGCATAGTGCATTTTGCACCATTCGTCAACAGAAGGTGGGGTTCAGATTCTGTGGAAAAAGACAAAGGGGAGGAGGAACCAAAGCAGCCTGCAATGCACCTCCCCCGGAGGGAGAGGCTAAGACGGGGGATCGCGTCTGCGGACGCGAAGATTCCTCGCTGCGCTCGGAATGACAGGAAACCGGATAGATTTCGTTCTATTGTCATCCTGAGCGAAACGAAGTGAAGTCGAAGGATCTTTTCGGAGGCACTCCCGGAAACTGCGGCCGCCATATATGGCGGCCCTACGGCTTCTACTGCGGGCCTGCCTGAAACAATGTAGGGCTGCCATATATGGCAGCCGTTCCCCGTCCCGCCGCAGCGATCCCGTTTACGGGGCTGCGAAGGATATGGAATCCGTTTCGAGGACATTCCGCCCCCTTTTTTGGCCGTTCCGGTAGTGACAAATCCTCTTTAATTTGATAAAATATAGGTATTCAGCAGGTCCCTTCCTCCGGCCGCCCGGCCAGGAGGTAAAAATATCAAAATCACACTGTTACAGAGGAGGATCTTTCCAATGGATCGTTATGGTATTTCTGTCAACATTGACCACGTT
>SAMEA104404103__coassemble_1972_pt1 | contig 11363 bp, 7 predicted proteins | sample SAMEA104404103__metabat2_high_PE_047 | metagenome-assembled genome bin SAMEA104404103 (sample SAMEA104404103) | Balaenoptera acutorostrata | reverse complement strand
ACTCCGCAGAAGTTACCTCGTTTCCGAGCAATCTCCTGCATCATCGCAGACTGCGTCTTATCTCAGACGCTCCGTTATCATATACCAACACCCCCGTGCGTGTCAACCCTTTTTCCGAATTATTTTGCAAGTTTTTTGCCGAATTAACCGCCCTTTTTTAGCTATTATCCCCCGTTTGTTGGATTTGAGGCAAACTGCACCACAGAGGGCCTCCGGCCTTGGTCTTTTTGACCAAAATCGCAATTTGCCTCTGTATTTGGCAAAAGAGCAGAAGTGGATGGGGCGGTGTTTCGCTGCGGCGGGATGGGGCGGTTTCGCCTGCGGGCGGGTATCGCTGCGGCGGGACGGGGATTGCGGCTGCAACCAAAACACAACCCAATGAAATGGTTGTGTTTTGGAGAGGAGAAATGACGGAATGGATGAGAAATCCCGCTTGCGGGATTGCGAAGGATATGAAGTCCATTTCGACGATGTAGGGCCGCCATATATGGCGGCCGCAGTTTCCCGATAGACTACCGGGGGAGGTTTCGCCTGCGGGCGAGGTACTTTGCCCACGGCGGCAAAGTACCCAAAACGCCGCCGGGAGTTCCCGGACCCCGGAGAACGGGGCCGGTTGTTGAATCGGCTTGGTGAAGGCGGCGGTGGTTTTCAAGGGAGCCTGCAAAATTTGCCGGCAGGTAAGCCAGCGCACCAAGCCTGGCAGAAATGTATGGCCATACGGGGGTTGCTGATCCGCCCGCTACGCGGCTTGCAAAGACAAGATGGCAGACGCACACCCGGATACTGCGCCCTCTGGCGCCGCACGGGGTGCGGTGGAATTTCGCCTGCGGACGGGACGGGAGGTAAGATTCTTCGTCGCTTCGCTCCTCTGAATGACAAATTTGGAGGCGTTCCGTTTTCCTGTCATTCCGAGCAAAGCGAGGAATCTTCACGTCCGCAGACGCGATCCCCCGTCTTAGCCTCCCCCCACGGGGGAGGTGGATTGCGAAGCAAGACGGAGAGGGGATGAAAAAGCCATCAAATTACTACTTAGGTATCGAAAGCCAATGTATCCCCTCTCAGTCAGCTCCGCTGACAGCTGAAGGTGAATTGCCCGCAGGGCAAGAGAGGCCGGCCTGGGCCGCCCCCGGAGGGGGAGCCTTGGTACGGCGCTGCGGCGGGACGGGACAAAAACACCCGGGGCGCGAAGCGCCCCGGACGATTTTTTATTTCCACCTTATATTATAGGTACTGCGGCCCTCCGGAAGAATACCCTCCTGCACCAGGGCCACCTGCCCCACCGGGCTGTCCGGCTCTTTGGCCTCTGCCAGAGTCAGCCGGTAGGCCGTCCCCGGCGTCCAGGGACAGGTCAGGTCATCCCAACACAGGTACGAATCCTCCGGAATCCCTCTGGGTTCCAGGTTCTCGTCCTCCAGCCAGAACAGGATGGACTTCCGTCCGTCGGTGGGCAGCATCCACTCCAGCTCCTGCTCCCCTACGGTCAGGGTTCCCCCCAGAATATTCTCCGGGAAGCCTGTGACCAGGACAGCCCAGCCCAGCTTTCCCTCTGTGTTGGGGACGGGAGCGCTGATAGGAATGACCTGCACCCCCTCCGTCCGGGGGTAGACCTCCAGCCACCTCTCCGGGATATTGACGCTGCGGTAGCCGCCGGAGGTCATCTCCCCGCTTTGCTGGTCGGCCTTCGGTTCGTCCCTCAGCCAGGTATTGTAAGCTCCCCGGTCGTCCAGATAACCCAGCACCACCCGGTCCTCCCCCAGGTCAGCGAAGAGGTCCTTGGTCACACGGGCGGGCTCGGTCTTTCCCGGCAGCTTTTCATAGGAGAGGACGATTTCCCTCTCCCCCAGCAGATTTTTCTGTTCCAGCTGGCGGAACTGTTCTTCCATATCAAGGGGCAGAGGGTAGCCGTACCACTGCCAGGCCAGAAGGGCCAGCACCGCCGTCAGCAGCAGGTCGATGAAAATACGCCGGGGCCGGGTCAGATGCAGGTCGGCGAATCGCCGCCAGCTGTTTCTCATTCGCTGAACCATGGCACTTCTCCTTCCACTTCAAGGCGTCCGCTGTCCAGGGTCACCTGTTCCAGAAGCTCCACCCGGACGGTGAAGGCCTCTTCCTCCAGATCAAAGTGCAGGTCCACCCAGCGGGAGCCGGGGGTAATATTACGGGCCAACAGCTCATACTCCTGCCAGTTCCAGCCCTGTTTTCCCGGGGCGAAGGGCTGCTCGTCGTCACGGACAATGGCCTCCCAGCTGTCCAGAGGCATGATCCGCTCAAAGCGGATCTCCCTGCCGAACTCATCCACGGCGGAAAGCCCCTGCTCCAGGCCCAGATTCTCCGGGCCGGGGCGGTTCCAAGCCTTCCCTGCGGTGAGGCGCAGGCGGATGGCCGCCGTCTGACAGGTCAGGGGCTCCCGTCCGTCCTCAAACCGCCACTTCTCCTCGATCCGGGCGGCGGCGGGGACCTCCAGGGTGTAGTGCTCCAGCTCCACAGGCTCCGGGGCTGTCCAGCCGCCCATCTCCTGAGCCCCCAGATACCGCCAGTTCATCCGCTCGATCTCCCAGTCCCCGTCCCGCAGTCCGTAGACGAACCGGGGCTGGAGAAAGACGAACAGCACCACAAAGAGGATCGTCAGCACCAGAATGGCCCGGGTGCCGTACCACAGCCAGCCCAGCAGCGGGTGATGGAGGGCGGCCAGGTCTTTTCCGATCTCCTCGGCGTCGCCCATCTGGTCGATGGCCATGCGCTCCGCCTCTCCCCGGTTCAGGTCGGGATAGAGCCGCTGGAGATCGTCGGCCTTGTCCTGGATATGCTCCTTCAGCTCCTGCCACACCGCCTTTCGGTCCGGCGGGAACTTGATTTTTCCGGTCGCCCTGTCCAGCCAGGACAGAGCGCCGCTTTTTTCTCGTTTCATCGGGATTCCCTCCCCCCTCAGGCCTGGGCAGTCAGCACATTGGCCACGCCCTGGCTGAATCGGCTCCACTCCTCTTTCTTTTCACCCAGCAGCTCGGTCCCCTTCCGGGTGATGCGGTAGTATTTCCGCGCCCGGCCGGTGGGGGCCTGCTGCTGGTAGGAGGTCAGGTATCCCTCCTTCTCCAGGCCGTGGAGGATGGGGTACAGGGTGCCCTCCTTTAACTCAAAGGTGCGGTTGGACCGGCGGGCCAGCTCCTCGATCAGCTGGTAGCCGTACATGTCCTCTTTGGCCAGCAGGGACAGCACCAGCAGGGTGCTGCTGCCTGCAATCAGGCCCTTGTCGAATTTCATGGGGATTTCTCCTTTCTTTTATACCTTGTTCTTCTAGGTATATTATACCTAGAGACTCTAGGGTTGTCAAGATAGTGTGATAAAGAGTTTTGGGCTCCGTGGTTTGGTTTCGCCTGCGGGCGAGGAAAGATTCTTCGTCGCTTTGCTCCTCTGAATGACAAATCCGGCAGCCTTCCCCTCTTTCGTCATTCCCAGCGTAGAGAGGAATCTTTTCTAGAGAGGTTTCGCCTGCGGGCGAGGTACTTTGCCCACGGCGGCAAAGTACCCAAAACGCCGCCGGGTGTGCCCGGACCCCGGGAACGGGGCTTGTTGTTGAATTGGCTTGTGGTGGCGGCGGGTGTGTTTAAGGGGGCTTGCAAAATCCGACAGCAGGTAGGCCAACGCCCCAAACCCGGCAGAAATGTATGGCATTACGGGGGATTCTGACACGCCCGCTACGCGGCTTGCAATGACAAGATGGCGTCAGCATTTCAAGATACTGCGCCCTCCGGCGCCGCAGGAGGTGCGGGTGGAATTTCGCCTGCGGGCGGGTATCGCTGCGGCGGGACGGGGGTAAGATTCTTCGTCGCTGCGCTCCTCTGAATGACAGATCTGTAAGTGCATCTTTCTTTTGTCATCCTGAGCGGAGCGAAGCGAAGTCGAAGCGGAGTCGAAGGATCTTTCTGATGGCACTTCCGAAAGTCGCGGCCGCCATATATGGCGGCCCTACGGCTTCTGCTGAAAGTCGGTCTGAGAAATGAAGGATGCATCATCGCGCGGCACCGGAGGGCGCAGTCCGTCACAACTTCATGCTATCAGGTTTTGCAGGCCCGCACAGCGGGCTGTAAGTATCCCCCCGTAAAAGCCGAATTTTTCAGAGTGAATGGGGCGGTAATCGCCTGCGGGCAGATTTTGCAGAGCTCTTAACACGCAATGCCGCCCCGAATCATCTTCCAATAACCGACTGCCCGTTCTCCGGGGGCCGGGGTGAGCGATTTGCAGCGGAACGCTGCGCAGCGAACCCCGGTGATCTTTTGGGTACTTTTCAATCATTTGAAAAGTACCTCGCCCGCAGGCGAAACCCAAATAAAAAAGCAGAGCTGCAAAGCAGCTCTGCTTTTCAAAAATACGATTTTTATGCCTTGGCGGCGGACACGCACTCCCGGACCACCTGCTCCATCTCATCCATATGGCGCTCCATATCCTGGGCCAGAGCGATCTGGCAGCGGACACGGTCCAGGTTATGATTGGGACGGCGGGTCTTGAAGTAGGTATCGCCGTTGATATAGTCGTCCAGGAACCGGACGGCCAGCTCGCAGGTCAGATCGAAACAGCTGATGGCCAGGGTGTCGATCTCGTTCTGGGTCAGGTAGGGGCCGGTCTGGGACAGGAAGCCCTCGGTAAAGGCCCGGAAGATCTCCATATTGATCCCGGCCTTGTCAGCCTCGTGGCAGTCCTCCTCCACCTTGTTGGCGGCGAAGCGGATGGCGTCGCCGAAGTCATGGCCCACCAGACCGGGCATAACGGTGTCCAGGTCGATGACCACGATGGCGCGGGTGCCTTCCTTCTCGAACAGCACGTTGTTGATCTTGGTATCGTTGTGGGTCACCCGGAGGGGCAGCTTGTTGTCCTGGTACATCTCGGTGAGGACACAGGCCTTCTCCCGGACGGAGCGCAGGTACTCCAGCTCCTCCTTCACCTGATCCACACGGCCGCACAGGTCGGCGGCCACGTCCTCCTCCAGCTGGTCATAGCGGCGGCTGGTGTGGTGGAAGTCGGGGATGGTCTCGTTCAGGTCGGCGGCATTGAAGTCGCTGAGCTGGACCTGGAACTCGCCGAAGGCGGCGCCGGCGTTGCGGACCACCTCAAGGTCGGTACACACGTCGTAGGTGGTGGATTCAATATAGTTGAACAGTCTCCAGAAGCCGTTCTCGTCGAACACATAGGTCTTGCGGTCCTCGGTGTGGTGGAAATGCAGAACCTTGCGGCGGGGGTACTTCCGGTGAATGTACTCGGTGACGTGGTCGATGTTGTCCATCACCTTCACGGGCTCCTTGAACACAGCGGTGTTCACGGCCTGGACCATATAGGACTTGGCAGAGCCGTCGGGATTGATGAAGTTGACCTTGTAGGTGCTGTTGATGTTGCCCCGCTTGATCTCCTCGTAGCTGTCCAGCTCACCGGGGATGCGGAAGGCGTCACAGACCTTGGCCAGCTTTTCAAAGGTTGCGTCAGTCATGGATGGAAACCTCCAAAATATGTTGAGGCGGGAACTGAAAACCGTTCCCGCACATCATAGCCTACTCATTTCTCATCAGAGCGCTACACTTATTTTACCATGTACGCCCCCCGCTTACAATAGCATTTTGGTTTTGTTGCTTTTTCTTTTCTCATTTTGGCACTTCATGGTAAAAAAGCCCCGTATTCCAACCCAAACCGGGAGGAATACGGGGCGTCTGCTCAGTTAAACTTATAGATTTTCCGGGCCAGACGGTACAGCCGCACGGACAGGCGGCGGCCCTGGTAGCCGGGGAAGGCGGTGAAGGCGGACACAGCCAGATACTTCATCCGGTGGTACACGCCGGAGTCCACGGTGCGCAGGAACTCCCACAGCTGGGTGCGCTTGCCCAGCGCCTCGGGGGAGTTGTCAATGACCAGGAAGATGGAGGAAATGGCCATCATCATGGCCAGGTAGTTGAACATATACCGACCCAGCTTCTTGTGCTGGGCGGAGACCTCCCGCAGATCGTGGGACTCGATCATCTGATAGGTGACCCGCAGCTGCTGGTCCACACGGGTGACCATGACGGACTCGTTGACGCTCTGGTCGGCGCGGCCGATGAAGTAGCGGTACAGGTCCACATCCAGATAATAGATGTTCTTCACATAGGGCAGGGGCTGGTAGACAAAGATGTTGTCCACGTAGAAGGTGTGCTTGGGCAGCTCCAGCTTGCAGTCCCGCAGCAGCTGGGTGCGGTAGATGACGGAGTGCATCAGCAGATACTGGGAGGGACGGAACCGGCCGATCTGATCCCAGCCGAAGACCCTGTTCACAGGGAACACGTTGCGGTAGCGGACCACCTTCCGGGTGCCGTCCTCCACATGCTCGTAGACATAGTTGCAGACCATCATGTCCACCAGCTTCTGGTCCCGGACGAACTGGCGCAGCTTGTCCAGTGCCTTGTGCAGGGCGTCCACGTCCACCCAGTCGTCGGAGTCCACAACCTTATAATAAATGCCCCGGGCGTTGCGGATGCCCTGGTTCACACCCTCGCCATGGCCGCCGTTGGGCTGGTGAATGGCGCGGACGATGTCGGGATACTGCTCCTGATAGCGGTCGCAGATCTCGGGGGTGTTGTCCTTGGTGGAGCCGTCGTCCACCAGAATGATCTCGATGTCGTCTCCGCCCTGGAGCAGGGTGTCCACACAGTGCTCCATATAGGCTGCGGAGTTATAACAGGGCACGGCAAAGGTAATGAGCTTATCCATGGAATCTCTCCTATGTATGTATTCAGACTCTTACTGTCCGTTCAGGTCCCGGGCCAGCTCCAGAGCGCGGCCCGCAATGGCGTCCATGTTGTAGTACTTGTACTCTGCCAGACGGCCCAGCAGACGCAGGCTGGGGTACTGGTCAGCCAGAGCCTTGTACTGACCGTACAGGGCGTTGTTGGCCGGATTGATGATGGCGTAGTAGGGGGTCTCGCCGGGCAGGCCTCCGTAGGCCTTGGAGAACTCCTTGACGATGGTGGTCTTTCCGGGAAGGGTCTGGCCGGTCAGGTGCTTGAACTCGGTAATACGGGTGAAGGGCTTGTCCACCGTGTAGTTCACCGTGCCGTAGCCCTGGAAGTCGTCCTGGTCCAGAGTCTCAAAGCGGAAATCCAGAGTCCGGTAAGGCAGAGGGCCGTACTGGAAGCGGAACAGCTCGTCCACCTGGCCGGTGTAGATCACAGAGCCGGAGAACTCCTCCCCGTCCAGACTGATCTTCCCCCCTGCCAGAGTCAGGTGCTCCAGCGCGTTGACGCTGAGGGCCAGGGTGATGTTCTCATGATCCAGCATCTTCTCGAACATGGGGGTGTAGCCCTCCAGAGGCATGCCCTGGAACTTATCCTGGAAGTACCGGTCGTCCCGGGACAGGAAGATGGGGACACGGGCAGTGGTGTTGGGGTCGATCTCCTCGGGCTTCTGGCCCCACTGCTTCACGGTGTAGTGGACGAACACATGCTCATACACATAGTCGGCCAGGGCGGCGATCTCCGGGTCCGGGTTCTGGCGCAGCTCCAGAATGGTGACCTTCCGCTCGGCGCCGTAGGCTTCGATCAGCTTGTCTCCCAGCCGCCGGCCCTCCTCGGGACCGAAGGCGGTCTCCAGGCTGGTCAGGTTGAAGGGCACGGGGTAGGTCATCCGGTCCTCCCCGTTTTCGGCGGGGATATTGGCGATGACCCGGTGCTGATAATCCCGCCACTGGGTAAACCGGGACAGCCAGGTATAGACTGCTTCATCATTGGTATGGAAAATATGGGGGCCGTACTGGTGGATCAGCACGCCGGCCTGATCGGGCCGGTCATAGGCGTTTCCGGCCACATGATCTCTCCGCTCCAGAACAAGCACACGCTTGCCCTCCTCAGCCAGAGAACGGGCGCAGACGGCACCGGCGTAGCCGGCGCCCACCACCACGGCGTCAAATTTACTGCTCAAAGCATTCACCTCTTCAGGCTTGCACGATCCTCCGTAATCGTCGGAATCGTACGGTTTGGTTTCAATCATCATACCACACATGAGGGGAAAAGGCTATTGATTTTCCTTTAAGTTTGAATAAAAGTGTCAAAAACCGGGGAAAGTATCTTGACAACCGGGAAAAAAGCGGATAGTATAGCAGAGAAGTGCCCGCCTCAGGGCCTTCGGATATGGTTGAATGCGCAGATGAGGACAAGTAGCCTCCCAGCTTCTCCTTCAGAGAGCCGCCGTTTGGTGAAAGGCGGTGGAGAACGGCAGGTGAATATCACCTCGGAGCAGAGGACTCAAACCCGCAAGGGAAGTAAGTTTCTCCGGACGCCCCCGTTACCGGGCAAACCTTGAGTGGTCGGTGCTCTGCACCGGCAATAAGAGTGGTACCGCAGAGGATTTTTACGCCTTTGTCTCTTAAACCGGAGACAAAGGCGTTTTTTGTTCGCCTTTTCTCTGAATCAAATTACATTCATTATAAGGAGTGCGAATCATGGATTACAACAAGACCATCAATCTTCCCAAGACTGAATTCCCCATGCGCGCAGGCCTGCCCAAGCGTGAGCCCGACATGCTCAAGCGCTGGCAGGATATGGACCTGTATCACGAGCTGCTGAAGAAGAACGACGGCAAGCCCCGTTTTGCTCTGCACGACGGCCCTCCCTTCTCCAACGGTATGCTGCACATGGGTCACGCCCTGAACAAGTCCATCAAGGACATCATCGTGCGTTCCTACGCCATGCAGGGCTACTACACCCCCTACATCCCCGGCTGGGATAACCACGGCATGCCCATCGAGTCCGCCATCATCAAGCAGAACAAGCTCAACCGCAAGGCCATGAGCATCCCCGAGTTCCGTTCCGCCTGCCACGACTTCGCCCAGCACTACATGGACGTGCAGAGCGAGGGCTTCCAGCGCATCGGCGTTCTGGGCGACTGGGAGAACCCCTACTGCACCATGCAGCCCGGCTTTGAGGCCGAGGAGGTCAAGGTCTTCGGTGAGATGTACAAGAAGGGCTACATCTACAAGGGTCTGAAGCCCGTGTACTGGTGCGCCCACGACGAGACCGCTCTGGCTGAGGCCGAGATCGAGTATCAGGACGACCCCTGTACCACCGTCTACGTCAAGTTCCCCATGCACGACGACCTGGGCCAGCTGTCCCAGTACGATCACAGCAAGCTGTTCTTCATCATCTGGACCACCACCATCTGGACCCTGCCCGGCAACCTGGCTATCGCTCTGCACCCCCGCGATTCCTACGTGCTGGTGAAGAACAACGCCAACGGCGAGATCTACATCGTGGCCGAGGCCCTGATGGAGAAGGTCATGAAGGTGGGCGGCGTTGAGGACTATGAGGTCCTGGAGCGCCATCCCGGCTCCTTCTTCGAGAACATGCTGGCCGATCACCCCTTCCTGCCCAAGACCTCCCGCCTGCTGCTGGCTGAGTACGTCACCATGGATTCCGGTACCGGCTGCGTCCATACCGCTCCCGGCTTCGGCGCCGACGACTATCAGACCTGCCGCCGCTACGGCATGGAGATGGTGGTCCCCGTGGACGACCAGGGCCGTCACACCGCTTACGCCGGCAAGTACGAGGGCATGAAGACCGAGGAAAGTAACCCCGTCATCCTGGCCGACATGAAGGAAGCCGGTTCCCTGTTCGCCAGCGAGGAGATCGTCCATAGCTATCCCCACTGCTGGCGCTGCAAGCACCCCATCATCTTCCGCGCCACTCCTCAGTGGTTCTGCTCTGTTGACTCCTTCAAGGAGGAGGCCTGCAAGGCCTGTGAGGACGTGCGCTGGGTCCCCGCCTGGGGTCTGGACCGCATCAAGTCCATGGTCCGCGAGCGTGCCGACTGGTGCATCAGCCGTCAGCGCCGCTGGGGTCTGCCCATCCCTGTGTTCTACTGCAAGCACTGCGGCAAGCCCATCGTGACCGACGAGACCATCACCGCCATCTCCGACCTGTTCGCTGCCGAGGGCTCCAACGCCTGGTTCGAGAAGGAGCCCGAGCAGATCCTGCCCGCAGGCTTCACCTGCCCCGAGTGCGGCTGCAACGAGGGCTTCACCAAGGAAGAGGACACTCTGGACGGCTGGTTCGACTCCGGCTCCACCCACGTGGCCGCTATGAAGCGCGACCAGGGCTTCTGGCCTGCCGATATGTATATGGAGGGTCTTGACCAGTACCGCGGCTGGTTCCAGGCCTCCCTGCTGACCGCCGTCGGCGCTATGGGTCAGGGCGCTCCCTTCAAGCAGTGCGTCACCCACGGCTGGACCGTTGACGGCGAGGGCAAGGCCATGCACAAGTCCCTGGGCAACGGCATGGATCCCTACGAGATCATGAACAAGTACGGCGCCGACCTGCTGCGTCTGTGGGCCGCCTCCGCCGATTACCACTCTGACGTCCGCTGCTCCGACAAGATCTTCAAGCAGCTGAGCCAGAACTATCTGAAGTTCCGCAACACCGCCCGCTACTGCCTGGGCAACCTGGCCGGCTTCGACGCCACCAACCTGGTGCCCGCCGATCAGATGCTGGAGCTGGACCGCTGGGCCATCACCCGCCTGAACTCCCTGATCGAGCGCTGCAAGAAGGCCTACGGCGAGTACGAGTTCCCCTCCGTCACCCACGCTGTCAACGACTTCTGCGTGGTTGATATGTCCAACTTCTATCTGGACATCATCAAGGACCGTCTGTACTGCGACGAGACCGACGGCCTGAGCCGCCGCTCCGCACAGACCGCCCTGTTCCTGATCCTGGACACCATGACCAAGATCATGGCCCCCATCCTGGCCTTTACCTGCGACGAGATCTGGCAGGCCATGCCTCACCGCGCCGAGGACGACGCCCGCAACGTGGTGCTGAACGACATGAACGCCCCCTTCGCCGACTACGCCCTGAACGAGGACGCCATGGCCAAGTGGGACAAGATCGTCTCCGTCCGTGATGCCGTCAACGCCGTTCTGGAGGCCGCCCGTGCCGAGAAGAAGATCGGTAAGTCCCTGACCGCCAAGGTCGCTCTGACCGTTCCCGCCGAGGACGCCTTCCTGGCTGAGATGGACGCTGCCGCCCTGGCCGATCTGCTGATCGTGTCTCAGGTGGAGCTGACCGTGGGCGACAAGCTGGAGGCCTCCGTGGCCGAGGCTGAGGGCGTCAAGTGCCCCCGCTGCTGGAAGTTCTCCCACACCGACCACGCCGACGGCCTGTGCCCCCGCTGCGCCAAGGTGGTCGCCGGTCTGCCTCCCGTCGAGGAAGCCTGATCGGAGTTTTCCCCCTATGATAATGAATCCCGGAGCGTGCTTTGCACGCTCCGGGGTTTTTTCGTCCAGGCCTCCCCCTCCGGAGAAACGTCGCTGCGGCGGGACGGGGCGCGGCTGCCATGTATGGCAGCCCTACAAGAGTTTA
>SAMEA104404103__coassemble_1948_pt1 | contig 11446 bp, 9 predicted proteins | sample SAMEA104404103__metabat2_high_PE_047 | metagenome-assembled genome bin SAMEA104404103 (sample SAMEA104404103) | Balaenoptera acutorostrata | reverse complement strand
GATCAACTTCGTGGTGGGCAAGAAGCAGCTGGGCAAGATCATCGAGCGCTGCATCCGCAAGCACGGCTTTACCGAGTCCGCCACCGTCCTGGACGGCATCAAGGACCTGGGTTACCACTACTCCACCCGCGCATCTCTGACCATCGCCATTGCGGACATGACCGTGCCTTCCGAGAAGTACGACATGATCCACGAGACCGAGAAGGAGATCGTCAAGATCGATCACCTGTACCGCCGTGGTAAGCTGACCAACGACGAGCGTTATCGTCTGTCTGTGGAGACCTGGGAAAAGACCACCGGCGAGGTCACTGAGGCTCTGCAGAAGTGCATGGATAAGTACAACCCCATCTTCATGATGGCAGATTCCGGCGCCCGTGGTTCTATGGCTCAGATCCGTCAGCTGGCTGGTATGCGTGGTCTGATGGCCGACGCTGCCGGTCGTACCATCGAGATCCCCATCAAGTCCAACTTCCGTGAAGGTCTGTCCGTTCTGGAGTACTTCATCTCCAGCCGAGGCGCACGTAAGGGCATGGCCGATACCGCACTGCGTACCGCCGACTCTGGTTACCTGACCCGTCGTCTGGTCGATGTCTCTCAGGAGGTCATCATCCGTGAGGACGACTGCGGTACCCACGACGGCATCGAGGTCGCTGAGATCGAGGAGTACGGCCAGGTCATCGAGAGCTTTGCCGAGCGTATCCACGGCCGTTATCCTGCCGAGGATATCGTGGACGAGACCACCGGCGAGCTGCTGATCCCCCGCACTCAGATGATGCACAAGGAAGACGCCGACCTGCTGGAGGCCCACGGCATCCACAAGGTCAAGGTCCGTTCCGTCCTGACCTGCTGCGCCCGCAGCGGTGTGTGCGCTCACTGCTATGGTATCAACCTGGCCATCGGCGAGCCTGTGGGCCCCGGCGAGGCTGTCGGTATCATCGCAGCCCAGTCCATCGGCGAGCCCGGTACTCAGCTGACCATGCGTACCTTCCATACCGGCGGCGTCGCCGGCGGCGATATCACTCAGGGTCTGCCCCGAGTTGAGGAGCTGTTCGAGGCACGCAAGCCCAAGAAGATGGCTCAGCTGGCTGAGATCTCCGGCCGCGTGAGTATCGAGGAGACCAAGCGCAACGTCATGTGCAACCTGTCCATCACCGCTGAGGATGGCGAGGTCGTCACCTATGCTCTGCCCTACTCTGCCGGCATCCACGTCAAGGATGGCGAGTATGTCCAGAAGGGTCTGGCTCTAACCGACGGCGCTCTGAGCCCCCACGAGGTTCTGCGTATCCGCGGCGTGGAGGAGTGCCACGACTATCTGATCCGCGAGGTTCAGAAGGTTTACCGTCAGCAGGGCGTTGACACCAACGATAAGCATATCGAGGTCATTGTCCGCCAGATGATGCGCAAGGTCCGCGTGGAAGAGGCCGGCGACTCCGATCTGCTGTCCGGTTCCACCATCGACATCATCGAGTTCTGGGATGCCACCAAGGCTGTTCAGGACCGCATTGACGCCGGTGAGAAGAACGAGGCCGGCGAGGAGCTGCGCCTGCCCACCTGCACCAGACTGCTGATGGGCATCACCAAGGCCTCTCTGGCCACCGAGTCCTTCCTGTCCGCCGCTTCCTTCCAGGAGACCACCAAGGTCCTGACCGAGGCTGCCATCAAGGGCAAGGTCGACCACCTGCAGGGTCTGAAGGAGAACGTCATCATCGGTAAGCTGATCCCCGCCGGTTCCGGTCTGGCTCAGTACCGCAAGGCTGACGTGATCGACGACGAGGGCGACGTGATCTCCAAGGACGGCGGCGCACTGGTTGCCGACGCTCTGGAGGAGGCTGTCGAGGCTTCCGGCGCTGACAGCCTGGGCGAGGCCCTGGGCTTTGAGCTGGGCGCCATGGAGCTGGAGTCCCCTGCTCCCCAGGCCCCTGTCGAGGAGTAATCCTACCTTATAAATAAGAGAGCGGCGATCCCCTCTCTTTCAAAAAAGAAGGACGGCCATTGGCCGTCCTTCTTTTATTCCTCCACTGCAATGGCTCCCACCGGACAGCAATCCGCCGCCTCTGCCGCCATGGCCTCCAGCCCGGCGGGGATCTCGTCTGCCGCCCGGGCTCTGCCCTCCTCCGTCATGGAGAACACCCCCGGGCACTCACAGGTGCAAAGTCCGCAGCCGATGCAGGCCTCTGTTACTTTAATTGTCACTTTTACACGCCTCCCTTCCTTCCCAGTGTTCCCGGACAGGCGAAAAGTATCAGCAGAGAAGTTTCCATAATACTGTGTCCGGAAGCGGTAATTTTGTCTTTTATCATCATTTCTGTTGGAAATATGGAAAAATATCGGTGAAGTACACCGTCCTTTTCTGAAAAAGTGCAGAGAATAAATTAAAATAATTTTCAGAAAACACCTTAAATCATTTGACACTACCCTTTATATATGTTACAATTCGGTTACAAGTTTGATATATCTTAGGAGGACTTCCATGTCTGTTGAACATACTCCCCTGACCTACAAGGGTCATCCCCTGCGCCGCAAGGGCAATCTGATCTACTTCGGCACCATGGCCGAGAAATACATCATCATGCTGCAGATCGTCTCCACCAAGAAGGTCAATGGTCTGGAAATGGCTGACAAGGTCAGCGTCCAGCTGCAGCTCACCGATCCCGATCTGAAGAGCCGTGATCGCGTGGAAAAGAAGACCGAGAAGGACAGCCTGTTTGCCGCCATGGATGTGGCTACTGTCTGGCTGGACCGCGCTCTGTCCAATAAGTAACTTACCGCTTTCTGCACAGATAAAAAGAGGAGGATAAATCCGATGCAGCCACATCTGAGTGCCCGGTTCGCTGCCGGGCTGCTGCTTGTCAGCACGCTGGTTACCCCCACCTTTGCACTCCGGGATACGACCGGTGTGGATGGAGATAGCCTGCAATTCCATGCACAGGGTTCCGCCCAGAGTTCTATTCTGGGTCGTCTGGCCGATGGCACTCAGGCCGAGCTTGTCGATGCTGTGGCCAACGGCAGCTGGCTTCAGACCGTTTACGGCGACGAAAATCAGTTTGTGTCTGCTGATCCGCTTATTCCTGCCCCTGCTGCTGAGGTCTATGCCAAGATCGATAGCCCCTATCTGAACGTCCGCTCCGGCCCCGATGACACCTTCGAGAAGGTCGGTTCCATCCTCTATGGCCATGTGGTGGAGGTTCTGGGCGAAGAAGATGGCTGGTTCAAGGTGAAGGACGGCTATATCAGCGCCAAGTACACCGTGCCCGCCACTGTGGTTGACTTTAACGCTCCCCCTCCCGAGCCTCCCAAGCCCAAGGAGGTCGAGAAGAAGGAAGAGCCCAAGAAGAAGCCCGCCAAGAAGCCTGCCAAGGCTCCTGCAAAGGCCCCCGCAAAGGCTCCTGCCGCCAAGCCCTCCGGCTCCCTGTCCTCCGCTGTCAGCGGCCAGGAAATCGTGGCTTATGCAAAGTCCCTGGTGGGCAGCCCCTATGTCTATGGTGGCAGCACTCCTGACGGCTTTGACTGCTCCGGCTTTACCTCTTATGTGTACGGCCACTTCGGCATCTCCCTGAACCGCTCCTCCGCCGGCCAGACTGCCAACGGTGTTGCAGTTTCCAGAGATGAGCTCCAGCCCGGCGATCTGCTGTTCTTCCAGAAGGGCGGCCGCATCTCCCACGTGGGTATCTACGTGGGTGGCAATCGGATGGTCCACGCCTCTACCTCCCGCACCGGCGTCATCATCAGCAGCCTGAGCGAGCCTTTCTATGCCAACGGCTATTCCTGTGCACGCCGTATCGTCAAGTAATGAAAAAGAGGGAAGGAACAAAGTTCCTTCCCTCTTTTTTTATGCTCTTTTACGCCTTTGTCCAGTCGGAAATGACCTCATCGGCAATGCCGCACAGCTCATCCCACTGGTCCGCAGCCGTCTCATCCCGGACAGCTACCAGATAGTAGCCCGCATCCTTGGCGGTATGGCCCGCAAAGACCGCGTCCTCATAAACGGCAGCCTCCTCCGGCTTGCAGCCCATCAGAGCCGCAGCCGCGTGGTAGACGTCGGGCTGGGACTTGCCCACGCCGATGTCCATACAGGAGAACACGCCCTCAAAATACTTCGCCAGATCCAGCCGCTCCAGGCAGATTGTCAGCAGGGGCTTTGCAGTTGCCGAGGCAACGCACATCCGTACGCCCTCCGCCTTCAGCCTTTCCAGATAGGGAATGACGCCTTCCTTCAGTTCCACGTCGGTGCAGTAGTGCTGGGCCATCATGCCGTTGATCTCGTCGCACACAGACCGTGCCGTTCCCTCCAGATGGAAGGTGTCGATAAACAGCTGTGCCGTCTCCAGCATGGTGCGGTGACGGGTGTTGCCCTGCACCCCTGCGGGGATCTCGGTCACGCCTCTGCTATGGAGAAATTCCCAGCCCAGACCCCGCCACTTGGGCATGGAGTCCACCAGAGTGCCGTCCATATCGAAAATTGCGTACTTTTTATTCATAAAATTCCTTTCTAACCTTAGCGATCGGCGAAAAATGCTTCGATCTGAGCCCGGTCTGCCTGGACAGAGCCCTGGACAAAGTTCGGCTTTCCGCCGCCTCTGCCCTTTAGCGCCCCGTTCAGCTCCTTGGTCATAGCCCGCAGGTCGCCGTCAGGCTGACCCATGGCGTACTTATAACCCTTGCCGTCCTCACCGGAGAAGCAGACGCAGCGGCCGCCGCAGCGCTGGAGAATGGCGTCGCACAGGCGGCGCAGGGCGTCGGCGTCCAGTCCGGGCTCGAACAGCAGCACATTGCCCTTGTCTGCGTACTCCTCCGCCAGGGCGGCAGCCCGCTGGCCCCGGAGGGCCATCATATCGGACTTGAGGCTGTTGTTCTCGTCCAGCAGGCGGTGGACGGCAGTTCCAGTCTCAAACACCTTGGCGGACAGCAAGTTGGATACCTGATGATTCTGCTCCAGAACCTTGTTCACATAGTTCAGCGCTCTTCCGCCGCAGACCAGCTCCATACGGACGCCCTCACGGAACTTCTGAACGGACAGCAGCTTTACCATACCCACCTGGCCGGAGGAGGCCACATGGGTGCCGCAGCAGGCGCAGCAGTCGGCGCCGGGGAACTCAGTGATCCGCACCTGACCGGTGAGGGCCTTCTTGCTGCGGTAGTCGATGTGCTCCAGCTCCTCGGTGGTGGGGTAGGTGATGACGATGCTGTGATCCTCCCAGATATAGCGGTTGGCGTCGGCCTCCAGCTGACGCATCTCCTCCTCGCTGATCTCCGCGTTGAAGTCGATGGTCACCAGGTCGGTGCCCATGTGGAAGCCCACATTGTCACAGTGGAAGCGGCTGCAGGTCATGCCGGAGACGATGTGCTCGCCGGAGTGCTGCTGCATATGGTCGAAGCGGCGGGCCCAGTCGATCTCGCCCTCCACCTGTGCGCCCGCCTCAAGGGGCTTGTCGCAGGTGTGGACCACCCGACCCTCCCGCTCGTGTACTTCCAGTACCTTCACGCCGCCCAGGACGCCCTGGTCGTAGGGCTGGCCGCCGCCTTCGGGATAGAAGGCGGTCTGATCCAGGATAATGTCGTAGCCCTTCTTGCCCTGCACACAGGACTCCACAGTACCTGTGAACCGGGTCAGATAGGGGTTTTCTTGAAACAGCTTTTCCATCAGGAAACACCTCTGTATGATTTTTTCGTTGGGTAAAAGTATACCATATAACGGACCGAAAGAAAAGAGGATCGCCGAAGCGATCCTCTTTCATCATTGAATTTAACCGATGCCGCCCAGCACAGCGCCCAGGATCAGCACCAGCAGGGTGACGCCGCAGAACACGTACTTGGCAGTGGGATAGAACCAGGCGCCCAACGCCTTGTCTCTGGCCAGGTTCACGTGCTCCAGCACGTAGTCCTTACCGCAGACCCAGAAGAACATAACGGCAGCCAGCAGCGCGCCCAGGGGGCAGATATAGATGGAGCACACATCCATCCACTGACCCACGATGGGGGCAATGACCAGGCCCACCACAATGCCGATGCCGCCGATGACAGCCACAGCGGGGCCGCGCTTCATGTGGAACAGCTCCTGCATGGTGGCAGTGGGTGCCTCGAACAGGTTGATAAGGGAGGTCAGGGCTGCGAAGGTCACGGCCAGGAAGAAGATCACCAGGATTAGTCCGCCGCCGGGAATATCCTTCAGCACGTTGGGCAGGAAAATGAACATCAGGCCGGGGCCGCTCTGATCCAGCTGCTGACCGGCAACGGCCATAGCGGGGATGATGACCAGGGCTGCCAGCATGGCGGCCACGGTGTCAAACAGAGCCACCATACGGGCGTCGGCGGGGACGTTGGAGTCCTTGCTCAGGTAAGAGCCGTAGATCAGGGTGCCGTTACCCGCAATGGACAGGGAGAAGAAGGCCTGACCCAGAGCGTAGACCCAAACCATGGGATCCAACAGACCCTTGGGGTCCAGCACGAAGATGTAGCGATAACCGTCGGCAGAGCCGGTCAGGGTGACCAGATAGACGGCCAGACCCACAAACAGCACGAAGAACAGGGGCATCATGATCTTATTGGCCTTTTCGATACCCTTGCCGATCCCGAAGGCCATGATGATGATGGTGATCACCATGCCGGCCAGCTGCCAGCCCATGTTGCCGGTGGAGGCGGCGCCGAAGTGGGCGTCGAACTCGGCCACGCCGTTCATGGCGGACAGGGTGCCGGTGATGGCGTCGGAGGTATAGCGGAAGATCCAGCCGGTGACCACGGAATAGCCGATGGCCAGTGCCAGGGAGCCCAGCACGGGGATCAGGCCCAGCAGCTTGCCGGGCTTATCGCTGCCCCAGCGCATGCGGGTAGCCTCGCCGAAGGCGTGGATGGGGCCGGAGCGGGTGGCGCGGCCGAAGCTCATCTCCCCGATCAGTCCGGTGGAGCCGATCAGAGCCACGAAGATCAGATAGGGAATGAGGAAGGTAGCTCCTCCGTATTTGGAAACCCGGGCGGGGAACAGCCAGATGTTGCCCATGCCGACGGCAGAGCCGATACAGGCCAGGATAAAGCCCCACTTGGAGCCCCAGGAGTCACGTTTGGTACTGTGTGTCATGGTACTGCACCTCTTTTATTGAGTGTCTTAAAAAGCATACCACAAAACGGAGGAAAAGCAAAGTAGCAGAGCCCACTTTTTTGGAGAAAAGTGTTACTTTGTCCCGGTTTCTCCTTTGCGTTTTGCAGTCTTTTGCCCCAATATATTCTGAAACCCTCACTCTTGCTTGCATTTCCTGCCATCCTATTGTAAAATATTAAAATAACCCATAGTATGGGTATCCCAAGGAAACAAGGCGGTGACATGCATGAGCATGACGGCCATCTGCTCGGTGGACGCACACAGTCCGGCAGACCGGGCAGGGGTTCGGGTAGGAGAAACTCTGACCCATATCAACGGCCACCAGATCGTGGACGTTTTGGATTATAAATTTTATAGCTACGACACCCGGCTGGAGCTGAAGCTCCGGGAGGGGGACGGCTCCACCCGTACGCTCCGCGTCATCAAGCACGAGGGCGAGGACCTGGGGCTGGAATTCGAGACCTATCTGATGGATCGGGCCCGCTCCTGTGCAAACAACTGTATCTTCTGCTTTGTGGATCAGATGCCCTGCGGGATGCGGGAGAGCCTGTATTTCAAGGATGATGACGCACGGCTCTCCTTTCTCATGGGCAACTATCTGACCCTGACCAACATGTCCCCCCGCGAGGTGCAGCGCATCATCGACCTGCACATCTCCCCCATCAACGTGTCCGTCCACACCACGGATCCGGAGCTGCGGTGCGAGATGCTGAAAAACAAGCGGGCCGGCGCCGCCATTGATATCATGCGCCGCTTTGCAGAGAACAACATCACCATGAACTGCCAGATCGTGTCCTGTCCCGGTATCAACGACGGTCCCGCCCTGGACAAGACTCTGAACGATCTGAGCCAGATGCATCCCAGTGTAAACAGTGTGGCCATCGTGCCTGTGGGCGTGACCAAATACCGTGAGGGGCTCTATCCCCTGCGGCCCTACACCCAGCAGGAGGCCGAGGCTGTTATCGACCAGGTGGAGGCCTTCGGAAAGAAGTCCCTGGCGGAGCGGGGCACCGCACTGGCCTGGTGCTCGGACGAGTTCTATCTGCTGGCCAGGCGCCCCCTGCCTGACAAGAGCTACTACGAGGACATGACCCAGTTGGAAAACGGCGTGGGTATGCTGCAGCTGCTGGTCAGCCAGGCCGCTATGGGGCTGGAGGACGCCGATCCCGATCTGGATGTGATCCCCTTCTCCATCGCCACCGGCGTGTCTGCCGGTCCCTTTCTTCAGCAGATCGTGGACATGGCGAAAAAACAGTGTCCCAAGCTGGAGGGCTGGGTCTACCCCATCAAGAATAAGTTCTTCGGGGAGACCATCACCGTGTCCGGCCTGATCACCGGTCAGGATCTGATCGCTCAGCTGAAGGGTCAGAAGCTGGGTCAGCGTCTGCTGATCCCCTCCAACATGCTCCGTACCGGTGAAAATGTGTTTTTGGACGATCTCACCCTGGAAGAAGTACAGACGGCCCTGGGGGTGCCCATTACCCCTGTGGAGTCCGACAGCGGCTTCGATCTGGCGGATGCGATCCTGGGCCTGGATGTGGAACTGCCCGGATACGCCCTGCCCCCTCAGGATGAGTACTACCGATATAATCCCAGTTAAAGAAAGGTTATGATAATATGAAGCCTCTGGTCGCCATCGTGGGCCGCCCCAACGTGGGCAAGTCCATGCTCTTCAATAAGCTCTGCGGACAGCGCCTGTCCATCGTAGAGGACACCCCCGGCGTCACCCGTGACCGCCTGTACGCCCAGTGCGAGTGGCGTAACCGCGTGTTCGACATTGTGGACACCGGCGGTATCGAGCCCGACACCGACAATCAGATCCTGTCCTTCATGCGCGAGCAGGCAGAGATCGCCATCCAGACCGCCACTGTCATCGTCTTCGTCTGCGACGTGAAGACCGGCATGACCGCCTCCGACCAGGAGGTGGCAAATATGCTGCTGCGCTCCGGCAAGCCTGTGGTCCTGGCCATCAACAAGGCCGACCAGACCGGACGTGAGAACCCCGACATCTACGAGTTCTACAACCTGGGTCTGGGCGATCCCATCGCCGTCTCCGCCCTCCACGGCCACGGCACCGGCGATCTGCTGGACGCCTGCTTTGAGTACTTCCCCGAGGAAGAGGAGGAGGAAGAGGAGGACGACGTGATCAAGGTCGCCGTCATCGGCAAGCCCAACGTGGGCAAGTCCTCTCTGATCAACCGCATCCTGGGTGAGGAGCGCGTCATCGTCTCCAACGTGGCCGGCACCACCCGTGACGCTGTGGACTCCAGCTTTGAAAACGACAAGGGCAAGTTCCTGTTCATCGACACCGCCGGTATGCGGAAGAAGTCCCGCGTGGACGACCGCATCGAGAAGTTCTCCGTCCTCCGGGCCACCATGGCCATCGACCGGGCCGACGTGTGCATCATCATGATCAACGCCGAGGAGGGCGTCACCGAGCAGGACACCAAGATCGCCGGTCTGGCCCACGAGGCGGGTAAGGCCTGCATCATCGTGGTCAACAAGTGGGACGCCATCGAGAAGGACGGCAAGACCATGGACCGCATGCGCCAGGACGTTATGCGCGACCTGAGCTACATGACCTACGCCCCCATCGTGTTCATCTCCGCCCTGACCGGTCAGCGCGTGGACCGTCTGTTTGACCTGATCAACTACGTCAACAACCAGGCCGCCACCCGCATCTCCACCGGCATGCTGAACAGCCTGCTGGCCGACGCCACCGCCCGCGTTCAGCCCCCCACGGACAAGGGCCGCCGCCTGAAGATCTACTACATGACCCAGGTAGGCGTCCGTCCTCCCCACTTCGTCTGCTTCTGCAACGACGCCCGTCTGTTCCACTTCTCTTACCGCCGCTATCTGGAAAACCAGATCCGTGCAACTTTCGGTCTGGAGGGTACTCCCGTCCGCCTCACCGTCCGTGAAAAGGGAGAAAAGGAGGATTAATCATGCCTGATCTGACCCCTGCTGTCATCGGTATGCTGGCCGCCATTGCTGTGGCCTCCTATTTCTGCGGCTGCTTCAACGGCGCCGTCATCGTCTCCAAGTACATCCTGCGGGATGACGTACGCACCCACGGCAGCGGCAACGCCGGTCTGACCAATTTCTACCGCACCTTCGGCGGCCCCCTGACCCTGGTGGTCATTCTGTGCGATGTGTTCAAGGCCATCATCGCCATTTGGCTGGCCCGCTTCGTCCTGCCCGCCGAGCCTCTGACCACCTACTGGGCCGCACTGTTCTGCCTGCTGGGCCACATGTTCCCCTGCATGTTCCATTTCAAGGGCGGCAAGGGCATCCTGTCCGGCGGTACCATCGCCATCATGATCGACTGGAGACTGGCTCTGGTGGTCTGGGGCGGCTTCATCGTGCTGGCTGTGCTGACCCGCTATGTGTCTCTGGGCTCCTGCTGGGCCGGCGCTACCTTCCCCATCTCCACCTGGCTGTTTGTCAGCTATGACCCCGTGATCCTGGTTCTGTCCGTCCTTATCGGCGGCCTGATCCTCTATATGCACCGGGGCAACATCAAGCGCCTGCTGAACGGCACCGAGAGCAAGTTCAGCGCCCACAAGAAAAAGTAACCTGACGTTTCGTTGTCTGACTGTCAAGGAGGTTATGAAATGAAAATCACTGTTCTGGGCAGCGGCGCCTGGGGTACCGCTCTGGCTCTGCTGCTGCTGGAAAACGGAAACGACGTGACCCTGTGGTCCCACCGTGAGGAGGGCGCACGGGCCATGGCTGAGACCCGCCAGTGTCCCACCCTGTCCGGCATCGTTCTGCCTGAGTCCATGCACTTCACCAGTGACATTGCCGCCGTGAAGGGCTGCGGCCTGGTGGTCATGGCAACTCCCTCTTTCGCCGTCCGTGAGACTGCTGCAAAGATCGCTCCCCTGCTGGACGAAGGCACCATCATCGTCACCGTCTCCAAGGGCATCGAAAAGTCCACCTCTCTGCGCCTGAGCCAGGTCATCGAGTCCGAGGTGGGCAGCAAGTGCCCCGTTGTCGTTCTGTCCGGCCCCTCCCACGCCGAGGAGGTAGGCCGTCACATCCCCACCGGCGTGGTGGCTGCTGCCGAAGATCTGGAGATCGCCCAGCAGGTGCAGAATCTGTTCATGAACGAGCGGTTCCGCGTGTACACCTCCGACGACCGTGTGGGTACCGAGCTGTGCGCCGCTTTGAAGAACGTCATCGCCCTGTGCGCCGGCTGCACCGACGGCATGGGTCTGGGGGATAACACCAAGGCTCTGCTGATGACCCGCGGTCTGGCCGAGATGGCCCGTCTGGGCGAGGCTTTGGGCGGCCGCAAGGACACCTTCGCCGGTCTGGCCGGTGTGGGCGACCTGATCGTCACCTGTACCT
>SAMEA104404103__coassemble_1893_pt1 | contig 11700 bp, 10 predicted proteins | sample SAMEA104404103__metabat2_high_PE_047 | metagenome-assembled genome bin SAMEA104404103 (sample SAMEA104404103) | Balaenoptera acutorostrata | reverse complement strand
AGTGCTTGCGGATCATGTCGGCGTAGGGGCCGTGCATGGCGCTTTCCAGGTCGGTATAGACAACGCCCATGGCGGCCACTTCCTCACGGATGTTGTGGTACACCAGCTCGGAGTCGTACTGTGCGCCCACACCGGCCAGAGACTTCCGCTCGGCCTCAGGGATGCCCAGACGCTCAAAGGTGTCCTTGATCTCCTGAGGGACCTCGGACCACTTTGCGCTCATGTGGTTGTTCTTGGGGCGGACGTAGGTGACGATGTTGTCCATGTCCAGGCCCTCGATAGAGGGACCCCAGTCAGGCATCTGCAGGGAGTTGTAGATCTGCAGGGACTGCAGACGGAACAGCTGCATCCAGGGGGGATCCTTCTTCTCTCTGGAAAGCTGCTCCACGATCTCGGGGGTCAGGCCGGACTGGAACTTGTATGCGTCCTTATCCTCATTCCGGAAGTCGTAGAGGCTGCGCTCCACGTCTTCAACATAGGTTTTTTCTTTCATGCTGCACCTCTGTTTCCGTTACACAAAGGATTCGTAGCCCTCACGGTTGATGCGGTCAACCAGGGAGCCGTCGCCGGTGGTGGCAATGTGGCCGTCCACCAGAACGTGGGTATAATCAATGTCCAGGGACTCCAGAATCCGGGTGCTGTGAGTGATGATTAGCAGGGAGCCGTTCTGCTCCTTCTGATAGCTGCGGACACCGTCGGACACCAGACGCACTGCGTCAACGTCCAGACCGGAGTCGGTCTCGTCCAGGATGACCAGGTCAGGCTGGAACAGCATCATCTGCAGGATCTCGGCCTTCTTCTTCTCACCGCCGGAGAAGCCCACGTTCAGGTCGCGGTTGGCATAGGAGGGATCCATCTGCAGGACCTCCATGGCCTTGGCCAGCTGCTTCTTGAAGTCCCACAGGCGGATACGCTTGCCGGTGCGCTGCTCCAGGGCGCTGCGCAGGAAGTTCTCCAGAGTCAGGCCGGGAACCTCCAGGGGCTCCTGGAAGGACAGGAACATGCCGTCCTTGGCACGCTGGTCGGCGGCCTCGTCAGTAATGTCCTTACCCTTGAACAGGATCTTGCCCTCGGTGACCTGATAGCGGGGGTTGCCCATCAGGGTATAGCCCAGGGTGGACTTGCCGGCGCCGTTGGGGCCCATCAGAACGTGGGTCTCGCCTCTTCCGATCTCCAGGTTCACCTGACGGAGAATATTCTTTTCCTCAACAGAAACATTTATGTTTTCCACTTTCAGCAGTGTATCAGACATGATTGATTCCCTCCATTTTCTTTCGTAGCAGGCCCGAAGCACATGGGTCTGTGCCACTCGGAAAGGCCCTTTATGAACAGTATGTCTTAAACATACTTCCCTACTATGTTTATATGCATTTGTATCATACGACGCTGGTTTTTATTTGTCAAGAATTACTTGCAGGAAATTTGGGAAAATATGTTCCCGCGCTGTCCGGGCAAAAAAGAGCCCGCCCCTCAGGGGGCAGGCTCTTTTCCTGATATTATTATGATTTTGGTCGGCTCGGATCAGTAGATCCTGAACTCGTACTCACGGTAGCGCTCCTGGAGCAGCTTCCACTTCAGACGGAAGGCCTCGGTGGTCTGGGGCTTTCCGGTGGCCTTGTCCACACCCTTTACGTCCTCTACCACAGTTTTTCCCTGGGACACATAAACAAAGTCGGCCTTATAAGTCACAGCCCTGTGTGTCTTACCGGAGCCATCCTGAAAGCCCTCCTTTACGATCAGAGGGACCTGCTTGCGCAGATCAGAGATCCGCCCGGAGCGTTCCAGCAGCTTCAGCTCACAGCCTCTCCGATACTCCTTCACGGAATCCGCCCGCTCCAGGATCTTTCCGTGGTTGGGCAGATCCTTTTCGTTGCAGACATAGCCGTCTTCGTAGACGTAGACATATTTATTGTGGTATTTGGTGCTTCTGCCCTTGTTCTGCTGGAGCATCAACTGGTATTCTGCGGCCGTCATATGGATCACGGTGCGACTCTCCTCTGCTGTAAAATACTAAGGCCGTTGATCAAAAAGGCCTTGAGCGGAAATCCGTTCAAGGCCTTTCTTACTTCGATCAGATCAAAGGATCAATACATCTTTGCGCCGGCGGGAATGTGATCATCCAGCATCAGCAGATGCAGCTTCTCCTCGCCTTCCTCAGTGTGGATGGCGGAAATCAGCATACCGCAGGAATCGATGCCCATCATGGGACGGGGAGGCAGGTTGGTGATGGCCAGCAGAGTCTTGCCCACCAGCTCCTCGGGCTCATAGTAAGCGTGAATGCCGCTCAGAATGGTGCGGTCGGCGCCGGTGCCGTCATCCAGGGTGAAGTTCAGCAGCTTCTTGCTCTTCTTCACAGCCTCGCAGGCCTTGACCTTCACAGCGCGGAAGTCAGACTTGGAGAAGGTCTCGAAGTCCACCAGATCGGCGAACAGAGGCTCAATTTCCACCTTGGAGAAGTCGATCTTCTCAGCGGGGGCCTCCACAGCAGCGGGAGCCTCCTTCTTGGTCTCTGCCTTCTTAACGCCCTCAGGACGCATGGTTGGGAACAGGATGACCTCACGGATGGAGTCGGAGTTGGTCAGCATCATGACGCAGCGGTCGATGCCGATACCCAGGCCGCCCGTGGGAGGCATACCGTACTCCAGAGCATTGATGAAGTCCTCGTCCATCATGCCGGCCTCGTCGTCGCCGTTCTCGCGCAGCTCGACCTGCTTCTGGAAGCGCTGGCGCTGGTCGATGGGGTCGTTCAGCTCGGAGAAGGCGTTACCCATCTCGCTGTGGCAGATGAACAGCTCGAAGCGCTCAGTCAGGCGGGGATCAGCGGGAGAGCGCTTGGCCAGGGGGGACACATCCACAGGATGCATGGTGATGAAGGTAGGCTGGATCAGCTTCTCCTCAACCTTCTGGTCGAAGCACTCGTACAGAGCGTTGCCCCAGGTCTTGGGGGCAGTCTCAGGCAGCTCGACGCCGATGTCCTTGGCAGCAGCCACGGCCTCCTCGTCGCTGTTGATGGCCATGAAGTCCACGCCGCAGTACTTCTTGACTGCCTCGTGCATGGGCAGGCGCTCCCAGCCGGGGGTCAGGTCGATCTTCTCACCCTGCCACTCCACCTCGTAGGTGCCCAGGATCTTCTGGGCGGCGGTGGCCAGCAGTTCCTCGAAGAGGTCCATCATATCGTTGAAATCAGCGTAAGCCTCGTACAGCTCAACGCTGGTAAACTCGGGGTTATGCTTGGGGTCCATGCCCTCGTTGCGGAAGATACGGCCGATCTCGTACACACGGTCCATGCCGCCCACGATCAGACGCTTCAGGGGCAGCTCGGTGGCAATACGCATGAACATATCGATGTCCAGGGTATTGTGATGGGTAACGAAGGGACGGGCAGTAGCGCCGCCGGAAATGGTGTTCAGAACGGGGGTCTCTACCTCCATGTAGCCGCGGTTGTCCAGGAAGTCACGGACGTGCTTGATGAACTGAGAGCGGACCACAAAGTTGCGCTTGACCTCGGGGTTGACGATCAGGTCAACGTAACGCTGGCGGTAGCGCAGCTCCTGATTGGTCAGGCCGTGGAACTTCTCAGGCAGAGGCAGCAGGGACTTGGACAGCAGGGTGGCGCTGATGACACGGACGGACATCTCACCGCGCTGGGTGCGGAACACCTCACCCTTCACGCCCACGATATCGCCGATATCGTACTTCTTGAAGCGTGCATACTCGGCCTCGTCCATCTCGTCCTTGCGGGCGTACAGCTGGATGCGGCCGGACTTATCCTGCATATCACAGAAGGAGACCTTACCCATACCGCGCTTGGACATCAGTCGGCCGGCCACGGAGACAGTCTGGCCCTCCAGGGCGTCGAAATTCTCCTTAATGTTGGCGGAATCATTATCCACCACATACTTGGTGATCTGGAAGGGATCGTTTCCGCCCTCCTGCAGCTCCTTCAGCTTATCCCGGCGGATCTGGAGCAGCTGGGACAGGTTCTGCTGCTCAGGAGCAGCGTTCTGGTTATTCTTATCAGCCATTAAATGGGTCTCTCCTATCTATATATCGGCTCCCGGAGCCGTCTCGTATTTTATATCAGTGCTCGACCTTCAGGATCTTGTAGTAGACATGGCCGGCAGGTGCGTCGACGACGACCTCGTCGCCCTCGTTCTTGCCCAGCAGCACACGGCCGAAAGGAGATTCCTCGGAGATGGCGCCGTTCATGGGATCGGCTTCCTGAGAACCCACGATCTTGTAGGTCTCCTCCTCCCCAAACTCCTTATCGAGTACGGTAACAGTGTTGCCTAGGCGGATGTAATCGCCGGAGGCCTCTTCCTCCTCAATGACCACGTAGTTGGAGAGAATCTCCTCCAGCTCGGCCAGACGGGAGTAGAGCTTGCCCTGCTCGTTCTTTGCTTCATCGTATTCGCTGTTCTCGGACAGGTCGCCGAAGGAACGCGCTTCCTTGATCAGCTCTGCAACTTCCTTCTCACGGACGGATTTCAGGTAGTTCTGCTCTTCCTGCAGGGCTTTGAGTCGCTCAGGGCTCAGTTTGTACTCTTTCGCCATGATAATGCACACCTTTCAAATTACAGCCATACGGCTATACAATATATAAAAGAAATAGTTATACTGACACAGTCTATCTAATTATAGGTTCCACAATGTGGTCTGTCAAGTAATATTTACGGGGTACGGATGCAGTCTCTGTTTCCTGCAGGGGCTCCCGCCTCTGTCTGCCGCGTTCAATAAGTACTGCCTGCCGCTATCTCCCGGCGGCAGGCGGAATCACGATGCAAACAGCCGCTGAACGCAGCCCAGCAGCTCCAGCGTTTTGAACCGGAACACATACTCCCCGCCGGATTCTGTTATCAGTTCGGCCTGATCCGGTGTAAAGTGTCCAGCCTGCACAGCATTGTCCAGGGTTTCGGATGCAGCCCCCAGACACAGCGGCGGAAAGGCCACGCACCACCAGTTCTGTCCTTTTCCTTCGCCGATCACCACCCGCAGTGCCTTATAGTTTCCTGCCGGCAGAGCAAAGTCCTCATACTCCTTGGTGGGGAACCAGCACTCCTCAAGGCTGGCCGTGACAGTTTCCTCTCTCCCCCACTCCTGCACCACCGCTTCACCGGCCTGGGCCAGCTCAGCCAGGTGCTCCGCCAGAGCCTGCTCAGCACGGGAGAGGTCCGCTCCCTCCGGGTAGATCTGTTCCGCCCGGGCCAGCACCCCGTCCCGCACTGCCAGTTTCAGCTTCTGGTCTTCTTCGGAATCCGAATTGGCGATCACGTGCATCCGGATCACGCTGTCTGCCAGCTCCTTCTGCTCCTGTCTGACCCAGCTCCCGAACAGGATCGCGAAAAGCACGCCTGCCATCAGAGCAATTTCCCATCGTTTCAACTTGTTGTTCATAGCGCCTCCAAACGGCAAAAAGCCGTCTATCTGTGATTTGAAAGAAACTCTCTTTCCTTTGAACACAGTATAGACGGCTTATTTCGGTTTTAAACGCTGCGAACCAGGAACGTCTCCTGACCCTTGCGGTCCAGCTGGCGGAAGGCCTCCTCGGCCAGACCCTTGTCGTCGAAGATGCCGAAGGCGGTGGGGCCGCTGCCGCTCATGTTAGCGCCCAGTGCACCGCACTGGATCAGCACCTTTTTGATGTCGGCCACACGGGCGCGCTGGCGCTCCGGAAGCGCATCCTCAAAGACGTTATACATCCGGCGGGCTACCCCGGCCAGATCTCCGGCCTTCAGCGCGGCAATGGCGCCCTCCGTATCCGGACGGATCTTCAGTTTGACGCTGTCAATACGGTGGAACAGCTCCGGCGTAGACACAGGGAAATCAGGCTTGCACACCACGATCCAGCAGGAAGGCAGCGCGGGCAGTTCGGTAAGGATCTCGCCTCTTCCTTCCGCCAGCGCCGTACAACCCAGCACGCAGTAAGGCACATCAGAGCCCACTTCCTCTCCGATCTTTGCCAGTTCAATCGGTGTAAAGGGTTTTCCATTCATATCGTTCAGTGCTCTCAGGGTAGCGGCCGCATCGGTGCTGCCGCCGGCCATACCGGCACAGACTGGGATGTGCTTCTCGATCTTGATATCCAGGCCGGCTCCTTCCCTGCCCAGAGCCTTCCAGAAGCTGCGGGCAGCTATGGCGGCCAGGTTCTTATCACCGTTGGGCAGAAACGCCAGGTCGGTCCCTACTCTCAGTTCCCCCAGGTCGTTCTCCTCCAGGGTCAGAGTGTCCTGCAGCTCGATGGACTGCATGATCATTTTCAGATCATGATAACCGTCAGGCCGCTTTCCCAGCACGTCCAGGGTCAGGTTCAGCTTTGCATTTGCGCGGATTTCCAAACTTCTTCGCCTCCCGAAGTCTCAGTTCATGGCGCCCCGAATGGCGGCCAGCAGGTCGTCAAATTCTTCATAAGCAGGGATCTGGGGGTAATCCTTCTTGATCTGCTCGGTGCTCCGGAACAGGAAACCGGCCTTGCTGGCCTGGATCATACCAAGATCGTTGAAGCTGTCGCCGGAGGCGATGGTATCAAAGCCCATGGACTGGAGCGCCTTCACCGTGGTCAGCTTGGACTGGGGGCAGCGCATCTGAAATCCGGTGATCTCACCGTCAGCAGCCACTTCAAGGGTGTTGCAGAAAATGGTGGGCCAACCCAGCTTCTCCATCAGGGGCTTTGCAAACTGGTCGAAGGTATCGCTGAGGATAATGACCTGGCCGTCCTTTCGCAGCTCGTCCAGGAATTCCTTGGCGCCGGGCAGAGGGTCAATAGTGGCAATGGTCTCCTGGATCTCCTTCAGGCCCAGGCCATGCTCCTTCAGAATGCTCAGGCGCCAGTTCATCAGCTTATCGTAATCGGGCTCGTCCCGGGTGGTGCGTTTCAGCTCAGGGATCCCGCTGGCCTCAGCAAAAGCGATCCAGATCTCAGGGACCAGGACGCCCTCCATATCCAAACAGGTGACATACATAACAATGATCTCCTCTTACATGATTTCTTACTTTCCCTGCTCCTCCCGCAGGTTCTTCAGGAAATGATCCAGACGAGTGATAGACTCAGCAATATCCTTCATGGATGCGGCGTAGCAGGCGCGGACAAAGCCCTCGCCGCCGGGGCCGAAGGCGCTGCCGGGAATGACAGCCACCCGCTGCTCCATCAGGAAGCGCTCGCAGAACTGATCACTGGTCAGTCCGGTGGACTGGATGCAGGGGAACACATAGAAAGCTCCCTTGGGCTCAAAACAGGTCAGTCCGATCCGGTTCAGATTTTCAACCAGATAGCGTCGGCGGCGGTCATACTCCTCGCGCATGTGCTGAATGTCACGGTCGCCCTCCCGCATAGCCTCCACTGCAGCGTACTGGCTGGTGGTCGGTGCAGACATGATACCAAACTGGTGCAGCTTCACCATGGCCCCGATGATGGGCTTGGGCGCACAGACATAGCCCATGCGCCAGCCGGTCATGGCATGGCTCTTGGAGAAGCCGTTGACCACGATGGTGCGGTCGTACATGTCGGTCAGATTGGCCAGAGACACATGGCGCTGTCCGTAGGTCAGTTCAGCGTAGATCTCATCGGAAATGACCATAATATCGGTGCCTCTCAGTACCTCTGCAATGGCCTCCAGATCCCGCCGCTCCATGATACCGCCGGTGGGGTTACAGGGGAAGGGCAGCACCAGCACCTTGGTCTTGGGCGTAATGGCGCTACGCAGTTCCTCAGCGGTCAGACGGAACTCATTTTCTGCCTTCAGTTCCACATAAACCGGTACGCCGCCGGCCATGGTGGCCAGAGGGCCGTAGCAGACAAAGGAAGGAACGGGAATAATAACCTCGTCGCCGGGCTCCAGCAGAACACGCAGAGACAGGTCGATGGCCTCGCTGCCGCCCACTGTCACCAGGATCTGGCCGTTATAGTCGTAATGCAGATCAAATCTGCGGTTCATATAATTCGAAATTTCGCGGCGCAGCTGGAGCATACCCGCATTGGAGGTGTACTTGGTATGGCCGCGCTCCAGAGAGTAGATACCCGCATCCCGGATGTGCCAAGGCGTGACGAAATCGGGTTCGCCGATTCCGAGAGAGATGGCGTCGGTCATGTCCTCCATGATATCAAAGAACTTCCGGATGCCGGAGGGCTTGATCCCCTGGATTTTGTGATTCAGGATCTGCTCATAATTCATGTAAAGTAATACTCCCTTTCTTCGGGCTCCTGGGGACGAAGCACCAGGTGCTTTTCCTTATACTTCTTCAGGATAAAATGGGTGGCGGTGGCGGTAACGCCTTCGATGGCAGACAGGCGCTGGCTGACGAACATGGCCACCTCGCGCAGGTTGGAGGCAGAAACAATAACGGCCAGGTCAAATGCGCCGCTCATCAGGTACATGCTCTCCACCTCGTCGTACTGGTAGATCCGCTCAGCGATCCGGTCAAAGCCATTGATGGACTGGGGCGTGACCTTCACCTCGATCAGGGCAGTCACACAATCCTTATTGATCTGAGACCAGTCAACAACGGCCTGATAGCCCAGGATGACCCGCTCGTCCTCCATCTTCTTAATGGTGCTTTCCACTTCTTCCAGCGGCATACCAAAGGCAGCCGCGATTGCGTCATGCTTCAGGGTACAGTCCTGTTCCAGCAATTCCAACAGTTCTTCCATTAAACTTACGCCTCCTGATCTATAAAATGAAGTTTAAATTTGTTTTGTAACATTATACTCGCATTCTACCCATAATACAATCCCAATATCAGGATACTGCTCATTTTCTTTTTCACCTTAAAGTCCTGAATTCCTCTTTTATTTTCCCCTTCTCCCCTATTACCGGCATAAAAAAACGAAGGGAAACACAGAAGTGTTTCCCTTCGTTTATCGTTTGGATCAGCTTGTCAGACGATGATCTGTCTGTCAGGCCGCAATGGCATTTTCCTTCTTGGCAGAAATCTTCAGGAAGAAGTAGATACCGCCAACCAGAACCAGACCGACAACGTCGGAGATGGGCTCGGGGACCAGCATTGCCAGACCGCCGCCGATCAGCAGGATACGGAACAGCACGTTGATCTTCTTGAACAGGAAGCCGTTCAGAGCAGCAGCGATGCCGAAGATACCCAGCAGAGAGGTAACGCAGATCTGGACAGCTGCGAACACCTTGGAGCCGGTGCTCATGCCCAGTTCGAACTCGAACAGCATCTCGGGGCTGAATGCGAAGATGTAAGGCACCACGAAAGCAGCGATAGCCATACGGGTGGCGTTCAGAGCGGTCTTCATGGGAGGAGCCTTAGCAATAGCAGAGCCTGCGAATGCAGCCAGAGCAACGGGAGGAGTGATGTCGGCCACGATACCGAAGTAGAACACAAAGAAGTGGGCGCACACTCTGGGGATGCCGATAGCGGGGCTCATCAGGATGGGAGCGCAGGTAGCGGCCATGATGCAGTAGTTTGCAGTGGTAGGCACGCCCATGCCCAGAACGATGCAGCACAGCATGGTCAGGAACAGAGCGATGATGGGGATACCGCCGGAAACGTTGACAATGATGGTGATCAGCTTGGAGGCCAGACCGGTGGAGGTGATGCAGCCGGCAACCAGACCAGCCATTGCACAGGCAACAGCCACGGTGATGGTGCCCTTGCCGCCAGCTTCCAGGGCTTCCCAGAACTTCTGAACGGTCAGGCGGTTATCCTTGTTGATCAGGCCAACTACGATGGTCACGCCGATAGCAACGGTAGCGGAGAACTGCATGGTGAACTTGTTGGTGCCGACCAGCCAGATCAGGATGATCAGGGGCAGCAGCAGGTAGATCTTGGGCAGCAGCTCGCGCATCTTGGGCAGCTCTTCCTTGGGGATACCCTTCAGGCCCAGCTTCTTAGCCTCCAGATGGACGGCGATATAGATGCCGGTGAAGTACAGAACTGCGGGCAGGATAGCCTTCAGTGCAACCTGAGAATAAGGAATGCCCATGTACTCAGCCATCAGGAAGGCGGCAGCGCCCATGATGGGAGGCATGATCTGGCCGCCGGTAGAGGCAGCAGCCTCAACAGCACCGGCGAACTCGGGCTTATAGCCGGTCTTCTTCATCATGGGGATGGTAATAGAACCGGTGGTAACGGTGTTGCCCACGGAGGAGCCGGAAACCATGCCGCACAGAGCGGAGGAGATAACGGCAACCTTTGCGGGGCCGCCGGCGGAAGCGCCGGCCACGGAGTTTGCAAGGTTAATAAAGAAGGTGGAAATACCGGTACGCTCCAGGAACGCACCAAAGATGATAAACACGACGATGTACTTGGCGCACACATTGATGGGGGTGTTCATCAGGCCGGTGGTGGTGTAGAACAGGTCGTAGATCACCTTGCCGAAACGGACGTTGGCAAAGGTGTAGGCAAGCAGAACGCCGACCACACACAGGATGGGAATACCAACGCTGCGGCGGCACAGCTCCATCATAGCCAGGATGGAGACAATAGCCATCGCGACCATGAGAGGCTCCTCGGTGACCTTAGTAGCCATCTTGATGATGTCTTCTGCGTTGAATGCAAAATAGAAGAAGGGGGTTGCGCCGGCAATCATAATAATGACGTCATACCAGGGGAGGTAGTTGACGCGGGTCATGCCCTTCTTGATGGGGTAGGTGAGATAGCCGAGAATCAGAATCATTGCCAGGAACATATTCAGGCGATACTCGGGCATCTTGACGCTGAACAGGGTAACATAGATACAGTACAGAGAGAACAGGCCGCTCAGAATGCTCATAACGGCCTTGGGCTTTCCCTCCCAGATACGGACGTTGGACTCTCGGTCATACTTCTTCATGACCTCGTCAACTGCCGCTTCAATGTCCTCGGGACTCTGGTCGGAAAGCTCAGGTTCAATGATCGTTTCCTTTTCCTTGGTGTCCATGAAGTCTTCTCCTTTCTCCTGCCTTCCGATTGACGTTCGGGAGGCACATTCCCCCATCCCTCAATGGGGGTATTTACAGATACATGACACAACGTATCCGCAAGTCCATAACAGCAACAGCGGCTGCGGCAGGTGTACGCCCACCGCAGCCGCCAGGCTTATTGGATGTGAAGTCTTAAAGACTTGTGAGATCCTTACTTAGCAGGAACCTCGATGTCCTTCTCGGCGAAGAACTCAACAGCGCCGGGATGATAAGGAACAGCACCGTAAGAAGCGCCGAACTCCAGGCTCAGCTCAGCACCCTTGGCGTGAGCGGCAGTGATTTCGTCTAGGTTCTCGAACACGCCGTACAGGAAGTTGTACACGTCAACGTCAGAGACATCGTCACGAGCGATAACAACAGCGCCGACAGCGACAGTGGTCACGTCCTCAGGAGTGTTGTACACGTCCTTGGAGATAACGTTCTTGCTGTAGTAGGGAGAAGAAGCCAGCAGGCTCTCAACGTGCTCGTCGTCCAGGCCAACCAGGTAGACGGGCTTAGTGGTAGCCAGAGAGGTAACAGCGGTGGTAGGAGCACCAGCAGTCAGGAAGCAAGCGTCGATCTTGCCGTCCTGCAGAGACTCGGTGGAGTCGCCGAAGCTCTGGTAGGTGGGGGTGATGTCCTTCTCGATGTCCAGGCCGTAAGCGCCCAGAACGTCGGCTGCGTTGAAGTACACGCCGGAACCGGCAGCGCCAACGGAGACAACCTTGCCCTTCAGGTCAGCAACGGTCTTGATCTCGGGATCCAGAGTCACGATCTGAACCTGCTCCATGTACAGGTTAGC
>SAMEA104404103__coassemble_1884_pt1 | contig 11782 bp, 12 predicted proteins | sample SAMEA104404103__metabat2_high_PE_047 | metagenome-assembled genome bin SAMEA104404103 (sample SAMEA104404103) | Balaenoptera acutorostrata | reverse complement strand
CCATGAAGTGACCCACGTGCAGGGAGTCAGCGGTGGGGTCAAAGCCAATGTAGAACACGGCCTTGCCCTCATTGATCATCTTGGAGATTTCCTCCTCATTGGTGACCTGAGCGATCAGGCCGCGGGCTTTCAGTTCTTCGTAACAATTCATAGCGATTCTCCTTATATGATGTAGTTGGATTATAATCAGAATCAGGGATCCAGATTCAGTCGGATTTTCAGAACATTATAGGCGATTACTGTAATGATGACCACTCCGGCTCCGATCAGCGCCATCACACCCACTTCTTCCCCGTAGAACAGCGCCACAAGGGTGGGGTTCAGCACAGGCTCGATCCCGGTGATGAGGCTGGCGGCGATAGGAGGCGTATGCTTCAGTCCTTCGCACAGGCACACATAGGCTACGCCCACCTGGAACACGCCCAGGACGATCAGACTGATCATGGCCGTCCGATTCAGAGACGTCTCCCTCAGAAGGAAGGGCAGGCCCACCAGTGCGGACATGACGTCTCCCCAGAACACGGAAGAAATAGAGTCGCTGTCGGGCATTTCATTCATCAGAAAAATTCCCGCATAGCTTACGCCTGACAACAGGGCCAGCAGATTTCCCAGTCCTCCGCCCATCTCCAGGCTGTCCAGGAAAAAGAAAATTACACCGCCAAACACAATTGCAGCAGCTGTGACGTCAAGCTTACTCGCTTTACGCTTGAAAAACAGTCTGGAAAACAAGATCACAAAAATAGGTGCAGTAAACTGAAGGACGATGGCGTTGGCCGCTGTGGTCAGCTTATTAGCCATGGAGAACAGCGCATTGCAGCCAAAGACAGAAAGGCCTCCCAGAAAGATCCAGCGATTCAGCCGCAGGGGATGCTTTGTGACCAGCAGATATCCACCAATCACGGTCAGAGCAATGGCGGTCCGGGCGCTGTTGATGGAAAGGCCGCTCCAGGGAATGAACTTCATGCACAGCCCTCCCAGGCTGTACAATAGGGCGGCAATGGCTACAAACAAGGTTCCTCTGTTTTCTTTTGTCAAGCCATCCCCTCCGTTCCTTCTCCGGACATACAAAAAGCCCTCCGTCCGGCTTCGGACAGAGGGCTGAATCAGCGGTACCACCTCTGGTCGTTCTGTTCTCGCAAACAGAACCTCATGGAGTTCTGGACTCCTGCACGGTAACGGGCGCTCCCGGCCTGTCCCCTACTTCGCACAACGGTTCGGGCGGCTGCTCCAAGGTGTATTCACAAAGACGCGCTCTCCCCCGTTTCACCATCCCGGAGGCTCTCTGCGCAGCCCGTCTGAGCTACTGGTCCTTTTCTTCACAGTGTTTAAAATCTATCATAATTCCCCGTATTTGTCAACAGAGGGTGGTGCTTTTCCCTATTAAAAACTCCATTTCATTGTTATTTGACATTCACGCTTTAATGCGGTAAAATACAGAAAATAAGTTTTGGGAGGGCTCCTATGAAACATAAAGCCTTCAAAGCCGCTCTGCCCCACACCATTCCCATTGCAGTTGGATTTCTGGTGCTGGGTATGTCCTACGGATTCATGATGCGGAGCAAGGGCTTCTCGTTCCTCTACCCCATGCTCATGAGTCTGTTCATCTATGCAGGGTCCATGGAATTTGTCACTGTCAATCTGCTGCTGTCCGCCTTCAATCCGGGCTATGCCTTTCTGCTGACACTGATGGTCAATGCCCGTCATCTGTTCTACGGCATCTCCATGTTGGATCGATACAAAGATGTGGGCTGGAAAAAGCCTTATCTGATTTTCGGTATGTGTGACGAGTCTTTTTCCATCAACTGCTCCGTCACCCCGCCGGAAGACGTGGACCAAGGCTGGTTCATGTTCTTTGTGACGCTGCTCAATCAGATCTACTGGGTATCCGGTGCAACTCTGGGCGCGCTGCTGGGTTATGTGATCCAATTTGACACCACGGGGATTGAGTTCGTCATGACCGCTCTTTTTGTGGTCATCTTCCTGAACCAGTGGGATGAAGCTGAGGACCACCGCTCCGCCCTCATTGGCGTGGGCTGTTCCGTGTTGTGCCTGATCCTGTTCGGCAGCGGAAATTTCCTGATCCCTGCTATGGCTCTGATCGTGCTCTGCTTCACTCTGGACCGCCGCAAGCATAACAAGGAGGTGGGTGCATGACTACCACACAAAGTATTCTCACCATTGCCGCTGTTGTGGCCGGTACCCTGGTGACCCGTTTCCTTCCCTTTCTGATTTTCCCGGAAGGTAAAACCCCTCCCAGGTACATCACCTATCTGGGGACCGTCCTCCCCTATGCTGTCATCGGTCTTCTGGTTGTCTACTGTCTGAAGGATGCCTTTCCCGGCACCTTTTACGCCGTCCCGGAAGCCGTCTCCATTTTGTTTATCTATATTCTCCACCGCTGGAAGAAAAATACTCTGCTCAGTATCGGCGGTGGAACCATTCTCTATATGTTTCTGGTTCAAACGATCTTCTGACGAAAAAATCCCGAAGCGAATTCGCTTCGGGATTTTCTTATTTGTTTCGATTGCTGCGGTACTGTTCAGCCTGGGCCAGCAGTTCTCTGGCACTCTCACGGAGCACATCGGTCACATTGGCGCCGCCAATCAGTCGGGCCAGCTCGTCCTCCCGGCCTTCCTTGTCCAGCCGTTCCACCTTGGTATAGGTGCGCCCCTTCTTTTCTCCCTTTTCTACGGAGAAATGGGTGTCCGCCATAGCCGCGATCTGAGGCAGATGGGTCACACACAGCACCTGCTTGTGGCGGGCTACGTCAGCCATCTTCTCTGCAACCTTCTGGGCTGCCCGTCCGGATACGCCGGTGTCCACCTCGTCAAAGACCAGACTTCCGATTCCGTCGTCCTCAGCCAGTACATTTTTCAGCGCCAGCATGATTCGGGCCAACTCGCCGCCGGAGGCCACCTTCTGGATAGGCTTCAGCGCTTCGCCCAGGTTTGCAGACATCAGGAACTGTACCTGATCCATACCGGTGCTGTCCATACCCGGGTCACCGGGCAGAGGCGCAAATTCAGTCTGGAACTGCACCTTGGGCATATCCAGCTGGCGCAGTTCCTCCTGCACCCGCTTCTGCAGCACTTCCGCCGCTTTTTTACGGCTCTCTGTCAGCTTTTTACCCCGTTTTACCGCTTCAGCTTTGGCCCTGACCAGCTCAGACTCCAAAAGCTGGATGGTGTCATCTGCAAACTGGATCTGGTCCAGTTCCTGCTTGCAGCGCTCCAGATAGTCCAGCATCTCATCCACCGAACTGCCATACTTCTTTTTCAGCCGGTAGATCACGTCCAGACGGCTTTCCATCTGATCCAGCTCCTCAGGAGAAAAGTCGGCGTCGCGGCGCAGATCATAGAGTGTCTCTACCACATCATCGGCCACACAGCGGAGGTTACTCAGCTTTTCCGTCAGGGCCTCCAGCTGGGGGCAGGCCCGCACGGCACTGCGAACAGCACCTTCCGCCTCAGAAATAAGGCCGCAGGCTCCCTGCTGGTCTTCTCCTCCGGACAAGGCATATTCAGCAGCTTCGATGGCTTCCATCAGCTTGCCTGCATTGCGGAGCAGATTCTTTCTGGCGTCCAGAGCCTCGTCCTCTCCGGGCTTCAGCTCTGCCCGCTCGATCTCCCGGATCTGGAAGTTCAGGGTATCCACCCGGCGGGAGCGTTCCGCCTCGTCCATTTCCAGTGCAGTGATCTTCCGACGCAGCTCACTCATCGCCTGGTAGGATTCCAGATAGCGTGTCAGCAGCGGAGCGGTCTTGCCGAAGCTGTCCAGATACCCCAAATGGCTGGCCGGCATCAGCAGCTGCTGGCCGTCGTGCTGACCGTGGATATTCAGCAGCTGACGACCCAGTTCCCGAAGCTGGGAGGTGGTGATTGGTCTGCCGTTGACCTGACAGGCGTTCCGGCCGTCTCCCTGGATCTCTCGCTGCAGCAGCAGCTCATCCCCCTTGGAGGGGATCCCGTTCTCTTCCAGCCACTTCTGTTCCGAAACATCCGTGAACACAGCAGTGACCAAAGCAGACTTGGCTCCGGTACGGATCAGCTCCCGGCTGGTGCGCTCGCCCAGAACTGCACTGATCGAGTCGATCACAATGGATTTACCTGCACCGGTCTCACCGGTCAGCACATTGAAACCGCGGTCAAAACAGATATCGGCCGACTCAATGATGGCAATATTCTCAATATGCAGCAGTGAGAGCATAGCGCTCCTCCTTCATGGCAGTCATTACCTCAAAAGCTTGTGCATTTCGTTTCCGAACTGCTGGGCAGAGGCGTTATCCCGCATGATCAGGATACCGCAGTCATCGCCGGCCAGGCTGCCCACCATGCCGGGAATATTCATGCTGTCCAGTGCGGAACAGGCGGCAGAAGCCAGACCGGGCATGGTACGGACCACCACAATATTCTGAGCCACATCGCCGGAAACTACGCCCTCTTTAAAGATGTTGCGCAGACGCATGTCAGTGCCGCTGACGTCCTTTCGCTCGGAAATGGTGTAGCAGTAACGGCCGTGGTCGTTCAGCTCCTTCACCATCCGCAGCTCCTTGATGTCCCGGGAGACAGTAGCCTGGGTCGTGGCGTAGCCCCGTTCCTTCAGTTCCGCCAAAAGCTGTTCCTGAGTTTCGATGTCGTGATTCTGGATGATGTCGATAATTTCTGCCTGTCGTGCGTTTTTCACGGAGCATACCCCCCTAACTTGTGATTGATCAGCTGATAGAAGCTTCGATTGACGATCTTGACCAGCTTGGTCCGGCGCTCGGAGCGGCTGATTTCCACCCGGTCGCCTCCGCTCAGCCGAACCGCCTTGCCTCCATCAACTGACAAGTATAAATGCTTGCGGTTTCCTTTGGGCAGACGCACGGTCAGCGTCCGTCCTGCATCCAACACCATGGCTCTGGCCACCAGCTGGTGAGCGCAGACAGGCGTCAGGATCAGACAGTTTGAAGTGGGCTCCACAATGGGTCCGCCCGCCGACATGGAGTAAGCAGTGGAACCGGTGGGCGTGGAAATGATCACGCCGTCGCCATGGATCGCACTGACCGGCACCTGGTCGGCCAGCACCTCCATCTCAGCCACTCTGGCCATGGAGCCCTTGGAGATCACCGCGTCGTTCAATGCCAGATCGCTGCCCAGCAGCTTATCCCCCCGGTAGATCCGGACGTCCAGCATCATACGCTCCTCGGTGGTATATTTGCCGTCAGGCAAAGAAGAAAGAAGATTCAGTTCTCCCCGTTCCAGTTCTGCCATAAAGCCTACGCTGCCCATGTTGACGCCCATAATCGGAACGTCGTGGAGGGTAGCGTCCCGCGCTGCGTGAAGGATCGTTCCGTCTCCGCCGAAGCAGATCAACAGATCTGCCTTGGGAAGTTCCTTCTGCAGAACGGACAGCGGAATATTTTTCGGCACTTCGACCCGTTCTCCCTTTTTCGGAACAAAGGGAATACAGATCACGGTCTCTGCCCCAGCCTGGGTCAGGATCTTCTGTGCCTCCTGTGCGGCCCGCAGGCCGCGGTCACGGTAAGGGTTGGAACTGAGAATGATCTTCATTCCGTTTTCTCCTTCCATGCATTGTGGGACTGTTCCACAAGGGCTGCCAGATCACCGGTGTAGGTCTCGCCTGCTCCGGCCTGGAGGTAGCCCAGATATTCAATGTTTCCTTCAGGCCCCTTAATGGGCGAAAAGGTAATATCCTTTACAGAGAAATCAGCGTTGGCCGCATGCTCTAGGAAGTGCTCAAGCACCTCCAGGTGGACAGCGGGATCCCGGACCACGCCCTTCTTTCCCACCTTATCCTTGCCGGCCTCAAACTGGGGCTTCACCAGACAGACGGCCTGGGCTCCGTCCTTCATCAGGGGACGCAGGGCAGGCAGGATCAGATTCAGGGAAATGAAGGATACGTCGATAGAAAAGAAATCCAGTGCATCGGGGATCTGTTCTTTGGTCAGATACCGGGCGTTGGTGCGCTCCATACAGACTACCTGAGGATGGGTGCGCAGGCGGTAGTCCAGCTGATTATAGCCAACATCCACAGAGTAGACCTTGGTGGCACTGTTCTGGAGCATGCAGTCGGTAAAACCGCCGGTGGATGCTCCGATATCAGCACAAACAGTATTGTTCAGATCGATTGGCCAGCAGGCCATAGCCTTTTCCAGCTTCAATCCGCCGCGGCTCACATAGCGCAGGGTTTTACGACCGCGAACCTCGATCTTGTCCTCTTCCTTTACAGGTGCGCCGGCCTTGTCTACTTTCTGCTCGTTCACATAGACTTCACCGGCCATGATGACAGCCTGGGCCTTCTGGCGGCTCTCTGCCAGGCCCTGCTCCACCATTGCCACATCAAGACGTTTCTTAGCCACGTCCCAACACCTCCAGCGTCTTTTTCACAATGCCTGCGCTGTCCAGATTCAGGTCGCGCTTCAACAGCTTGACGGCTCCGTGGGTCACAAAGCCCTGACCGCAGTTGATCAGGCACACATTCGCGGTAATACGGTTCTCCTCCAGCAGCATGGACAGCCGCTGACCGACACAGCCGCTCTCGGCGCACTCCTCAGCCACCAGCAGGCTGCCGGTCTTTTTCACGGAATCCAGAATCACATCCGGGTAAATAGGCGTAATGGTATTTAGCTTTACAACCTCTGCGCTGACTCCTTTTTCTTTCAGTTCATCTGCCGCATCCAGCAGTTCATTGATCTGGGTGCCGTAACCGGCCAGCGTAATATCACTGCCCTCCCGGAGCATGGCGACCGCATCGCTGCCGGAGCTTCCGGTGTACCGCCCCTCTCCGCCTCTGGGGTATCGGACAGCCACAGGACCGTCGCATTCCTCCACAGCCCAGGTCAGCATAGTCTCCAGTTCTTCAAAGCTGGAAGGAGACAACACGGTCATACCGGGAATGCTGTCCAGATAGCCCACGTCGAACACACCGTGGTGGGTCTCACCGTCGTCGCCCACCAGTCCGGCACGGTCCACGCCGAACACCACATGCAGGTGTTCGATGGCCACATCATGGATCAGCATATCGTAGGAGCGCTGCAGGAAGGTGGAATAAACTGCAAACACGGGGATCGTGTTCTGAGCCGCCATACCGGCAGCCATGCTGACCGCACAGCCCTCTGCAATGCCCACATCAAAGAATCGATCAGGATATTTTTTTGCAAAGTCCATCAGACCGGTCCCGCTGACCATAGCGGCCGTCATCGCACAGACGCGCCGATCCTTCTCGGCCAGCCCGGTCAGGGTATCGCCGAACACGGCAGAAAAGTTTCTGCCGGAGGACTTCAGCGGCTTGCCGGTTGCAATATCAAAGGGAGAAACCCCATGGAATGCGTCAGGATTCTCCTCGGCGGGCTTGTAGCCCATACCCTTGGTGGTCTTGATATGCAGCAGAACAGGCTCGTCCTGTTTCTTTGCATAGGTCAGCAGCTCAGTCAGCCGATGCAGATCATGTCCGTCCACAGGGCCCATATAATTGAAGCCCATATTTTCAAACATGCTGCAGGGCAGCAGGCTGTGCTTAACCGCCTGCTTCATCTTATGGATCACTTTATAGCTCTTCCGGCCAAAAGAAGTCATATCCATAAACTTGCGATAGCGCTTTTTGAAGCTCAGGTACTGAGGCTTCATCCGCTGCTTGGCCAGATGGGCTGCCACAGCACCAACATTGGGGGTGATGGACATGCCGTTATCGTTGAGGATCACCAGGATCTGTTCCCCGCTCTGACCTGCGTTGGCCAGCCCTTCAAAAGCCAGGCCTCCGGTCAGGGCGCCGTCGCCGATGATGGCCATGACCTTATAGTCCTCCCCCATCACCGTACGTGCCCGGGCCATGCCCAGAGCCACAGCTACAGAGTTGGATGCATGACCGGCAATAAACGCGTCATGCTCACTCTCACTGGGCTTGGGGAAACCGGCAATACCGCCGTACTGACGCAGCGTCTTCATCTGATCCCGACGTCCGGTCAGCATCTTGTGACAGTAGCACTGATGTCCCACGTCAAAAACGACCCGATCCACGCTGGTATCGAACACACGGTGAAGAGCCACCGTCAGTTCCACGGCGCCCAGGTTGGAGCCCAGGTGTCCGCCGGTAACAGAGACGTTCTCCACCAGTTCTTTCCGCAGCTCTTCGCAGAGGATCTCCCCCGCTCCGTCAGAAATATCTTCCAGGATCGGTCTGTATTCTTTTTTATTCTGAGAATTGGACACGATAGAAACCTCTTTTATTTGTTTCGGGTAGCCAGCATTTCAGCAAGCCAGATATGGAACTCGGGATGCTCAAAGCCCTCCAGGCTCTTAATGGCCTTCTGGGTCAGCTCCTCCACCAGGGCGGCGCAGCCGTCCAGGCCCAGGACCGTGACGAAGGTATTCTTCTCATTGCTACGGTCAGAGCCCACAGGCTTACCCAGCTCCTGGTCAGTGCTGATCACATCCAGCATATCGTCCCGAATCTGGAAGGCCAGACCGATGGCCTGGGCGTAGCGGTGCAGCTTCTCCTGCTGCTCATGGGTACCGCCTGCGGCAATACAGCCCAGCTCACAGGCTGCGGAGATCAGACAGCCGGTTTTCAGCAGCTGCAGCTGCTCCAGCTCTCTGCGCACCAGGCCTCTGCCCTCGCCTGCCATATCCAGAGCCTGACCACCCACCATGCCGGCAGGACCTGCATTTTCGGACAGGCACTTCACAGCCCGGACCACCAGCTCGGCAGTCAGATCTGCCCGGCTCAGCTGGGTAAAGGCGGCGGTCAGCAGACCGTCGCCTGCCAGAATAGCAGTGGCCTCACCGTAAACCACATGGTTGGTGGGGCGTCCGCGGCGGGTATCATCGTCGTCCATAGCGGGCAGATCGTCATGGATCAGAGAATAAGTATGGATCATTTCCACACCAGAAGCGAAGTCCAGCGCGTCCTCCCGCTTGCCGCCGCACAGTGCACAGCTCTCCAGCGTCAGAATGGGGCGGATCCGCTTGCCGCCGGACAGCAGAGAATACTCCATGGCCTCACAGAGACCTGCATAGTTCTCCTGGCTGCCAAACACCTTTTTCAGATAGTCCTCGATCACCGTGCAGTCCTGCTGCATCAGCTCTGCAAACTTGTTTTCCATATCATTCCACTCCCTTGAACGGTTCTTCCTGAGGCTGGCCGTTTTCCCCTGCCGTCAGCAGGGTCACCTTCTGTTCCGCCTTGTCCAGCAGACCGGTGCAGTCCTTCAGCAGTCCTGCCCCCTCCTCGAACAGAGCCATCGCCTGCTCCAGAGGTGCATCGCCCCGCTCCAGCTGGGTGACGATCTGCTCCAGGCGAACCATAGAGCCTTCAAAGTCCAGTTTCTTTTTCGTTGCCATACAAGGTACATCCTTTCCCGTTCCGGCTTCCGGCGGGAGCCGGTTCAAGTCCGTCTAACTCACTGTTCGGCGGGCAGCTTTTCCTCCACCCGGCAGCGCAGAGCACCCTCCGCCAACCGCAGGGTCAACTGCTCGCCCACTTCGCTGTGCTCCGCGGAGGTCAGCACCGTACCGTCTTCTTTTCTTGCAATGGAGTAGCCTCTGGCCAGAACCTTCAGCGGGCTCATGGCGTCCAGGGCCGCTGCCAGTCCGGACAGCCGCTGCCGCTGGGCAGAGACGTTCCGCTCGTAGCCGTGGATCAGTCGGTCGGTCTGGTGGTCCAGCAGCATCCGCTTGTTCTGGAAGTAAGTCGCAGGATCGGTCATGGCCCTGCTGTCAGCCAGCCGGCTCAGATTTTTCCTGTCCCGCTCCAGACGGCTGCGCATGGTCAGCTCCATCCGCTGCTTCAGATTCATCAGAACGCCGTATATCTCGTTCTGGTCCGGGACAGCCAGTTCCGCTCCGTTGGACGGGGTGGCCGCCCGCAGATCTGCCACAAAATCGGCAATGGTAAAATCAGGCTCGTGGCCCACAGCAGAGATCACAGGGATCTCCGATGCGCTGATAGCCCGTGCCGTTACTTCTTCATTAAAAGCCCAGAGGTCCTCCATCGAACCTCCGCCCCGTCCGGTGATGATCAGGTCGGCAGCCTGCTGCCAGTTACACCAGCGAATGGCAGCCGCGATCTCTTCGGCCGCTCCCTCACCCTGCACCCGCACCGGGAGGATGCAGATCTGAGACATGGGCCAGCGCGCTCCCAGGATCCGGAGCATATCCCGCACCGCAGCGCCTGCGGGCGAGGTCACCAAGGCGATCTTCCGGGGGAACATGGGAAGCTGCCGCTTCCGTTCCTGGTCGAACAGGCCCTCCCGCATAAGCCTTTCCTTCAGCTGCTCAAAGGCCACATGCAGGTCGCCCGCTCCTTCAGGGGTCAGGCGGGTACAGTACAGCTGGTACTGACCGTCCCGGGGAAATACGGTCACACGTCCAGCTGCAATGACCTGCATACCGTTCTCCGGTCGGAATCTCAGCCGGGAAGCGTCTCCCCGGAACATCACGCACCGAATGGCTCCCTCTGCATCCTTCAGAGTGAAGTAATGGTGCCCGGAAGGATACATCTTATAGTTGGAGATCTCACCCCGGACCATCAGTCCGGACAGGATGCGATCCCGGTCCATAAACGCCTTGATATACTGTCCAACCTGGGAGGGGGACAGGACAGTCTCTTCCCCTCTCACCGCTGTTCCTCCCAGTGGAGTGCTCTCCAGGTCAGGATGGCGGTGCCCATAGCGTTATCGGTGGAGTACTGAGGCTCGGCAAAGTGCGCCTTGCAGGTACGCTCCATAGCGGCGCGCATATATTTGTTGGAGGCTACACCGCCGGAACACAGCACCGGCAGACCGGGCCACCGCTCCTGTGCCTCCAGGGTGGTACGGACCACCACGTTGGTCACTGTATCCAGGGCAAAGCGGGCCACGTTGGCGGGCTTTTCTCCCTTGTCGATCAGTGCCTTCACCTTGTTTTCCATGCCGGACAAAGAAAAGTGCAGGTCATTGATCTTGACCTTGAAGCCCTTTCCGCCGTCGGCCTGGGTATTCAGCTCGTCCAGTGCCTTACCGGCGGGGAACTGCAAACCCAGCAGCACACCGGTGCGGTCAATGAGCTGACCGGCAGAAATGTCACTGGTACCGCCCACGATCTCAGCCGTGACGGTATAATCCTGAGGCTCTACCTTCAGAAGCTCAGTGGTGCCGCCGGACAGATGCCAGGCCAGGAAGGGCTTGTCCAGCAGCTCCAGTTTACCTGCAGACCAGACTGCTGCGGCCAGATGTCCCTGCTGGTGGGAATGTGCAAAAAAAGGCACCCCCAAGGTGCTGGCGAGATTCCGGCCCTGGGAGGTGCCCGCCAGAAAACACGGCATGTAGGAGCCTTCCACCGCACGGGGGCGGGTGCTGGCTCCTACCGCTTCCAGATCATGCAGGAGGTTCTCCCCTGCCAGTCGTTCAAATAGCTCTGGCAGCTGTCTGACATGCTGAAAGAGCGCGTCGCTCTGCCGCAGGCCCAGTTCACCCGGGCGGACGGACAGCAGACGGCCCGCATTCATCCCGCCGTGGCCGTCGAACACGGCCACGGACGTGGTATAGTTACTGGTATCAATACCCAGAACAGGCATCGTTATTCCTCCGTTTTAGGAGCCACTTCAGGCTCAGCTGCGGCCTTCTCAGGCTTGGCAGGGGCGTCGGCAAACTCGGTACGCACAAAGGTACCCAGAATACCGTTGACAAAGGAGACGACCTCCTGATTCTCATAGCTCTTGGTCATCTCGACAGCGGCATTGATGGCGGCGGCGTTTGCGTTTTTGTCAAAGGCTCGTGCAGTGGCGGATTGTGATGTGGATGCGC
>SAMEA104404103__coassemble_1861_pt1 | contig 11888 bp, 9 predicted proteins | sample SAMEA104404103__metabat2_high_PE_047 | metagenome-assembled genome bin SAMEA104404103 (sample SAMEA104404103) | Balaenoptera acutorostrata | reverse complement strand
GCGTGCTGTTCATCGCCATGGATATGATGAGCGCCGCCATGTATCCCCTGCGTGATTCCGAGACCTTTATCCACCTGATGTCCACCTTCTCCAACCCCATTCTGGGCATCAGCGCAGGCGCACTGTTCACCGCTCTGATCCAGTCCTCCTCGGCCTCTGTGGGTGTTTTGCAGACCCTGGCAGAAAGCGGCGTCATCGGACTGGGCAGCGCCGTGTACGTCCTGTTCGGCCAGAACATCGGTACCTGTATCACCGCTCTGCTGGCCTCTGCGGGTGCAAACCGCAACGCAAAGCGGGCCACCCTGATCCACTTCCTGTTCAACGTGATCGGTACCGCCCTGTTCACCGTCATCTGCATGGTGACGCCTCTGGCCGCTTCCGTGGAGACTGCACTGGCGGGCGAACCCCAGGCTCAGATCGCCACCATCCATATGCTGTTCAACGTGACCACCACCCTGGTGCTGCTGCCTCTGGGCGGCTGGCTGGCCAGACTGGCGCTGAAGATCATGCCCGAGCGCGAGGTGGTCGTGGACAAGGAAGCAATGCACCTGGAGTACCTGACCCCCATCCAGTCCTCCGGTAAGGAAGGCGGCCTGGGCGGCTCCGCCATCGTCATCGACCAGCTCCGTCACGAGCTGAACCGCATGATGTCCATGGCCCGGAACAACGTGGCCGACAGCTTCGGCTCCGTGCTGGGCCGGGATGTGGAGCGTCTGTCCAAGGTGGAGGAGCGGGAGGATTACATCGACTACCTGAATAAGGAGATCTCCCGCTACGTGTCCAAGCTGGTCTCTGTGGAGACCAACGAGCAGACCTCCGCCAAGATCAGCAGCTTCTTCACCATCGCCGGCAACGTGGAGCGTATCGGCGACCACGCCGACAACCTGGCCGGTTATACCCGGAAGCTGGTGGCCAAGGACATCAGCTTCTCCGAGAACGCCCAGCAGGAGATCAGCGACATGAGAGAGATCTCCCTGAAGGCCGTGTCCAGTCTGCTGGACCGGGAAGCCGGCAACCCCGAGTGGCTGGCCGACGTGGCACAGATCGAGCAGCATATCGACGATATGACCGACTCCTTCCGCCGCCACCAGCTGCAGCGCATGCGCAACGGCACCTGCAGCGAGGAGGCCTGCATCCTGTACTCCGAGCTGCTCACCGACTTTGAGCGTATGGGCGACCATGTGCTGAACATCGCCCAGGAGCTGACCAAGGCTCAGACCTCTCTGAGCGACATGTGACCTGCATACAGACGGCCTCCCATCCGGGAGGCCGTTTTTTCTGCCTTTCTTTACATCCGGCACAAACCGCAGTATGATGAACAGACAAGAAAGTGGGAGGTTATCATATGACTTACCAGGAAGTGCTGACCGCGGCCCGTACCTGCATCGGGCCCTACTGCAAGGCCTGTCCCGTGTGTGACGGCCGGGCCTGCCGCAGCGCCATCCCCGGCCCCGGAGCCAAAGGCACCGGCACGGGGGCCGTCCGGAACTACGAGGGCTGGCAGAGTGTCTATCTGAATATGGACACCATCTGCGAAAACGGCCCCGCCGATACCGGCTGCACTCTGTTCGGGGAGAAGCTGGCCCTGCCTGTGCTGGCTGGACCGGTGGGAGCGGTGAAGCTCCACTACGGAGACAAATACACCGATCAGGAATATAACAACATTCTGGTGCCTGCCTGCGCCCGGGCGGGGATCATGGCCATGACCGGGGACGGGATCGACCCGGATCAGTTTGCGGCTGCGGTCCGGGCCATCGGAGCCGCCGGAGGCGCCGGGATCCCCACCATCAAGCCCTGGGACCGGGACACCGTGTTTCAGAAGCTGGACGGGGCCAAGGCCAGCGGAGCCCGGATCTTTGCCATGGACATCGACGCGGCAGGCCTGCCCGTGCTGAAGGGCCGCACCCCGCCTGCGGGCTCCAAGACCGTGGCTGAGCTGCGGGAGATCGTGGACTACGCCGGGGTGCCCTTCATCCTCAAGGGGATCATGACCGTCCGGGGCGCCCGAAAGGCGCTGGAGGCGGGCTGTGCGGGCATTGTGGTGTCCAACCACGGAGGCAGGGTCCAGGACGGACTGCCCTCCACCGCCGCCGTCCTGCCGGAGATCGCGAAAGCCGTCAAAGGTCAGATGACCGTGCTGGTGGACGGAGGGATCCGCAGCGGCACGGATCTCTGCAAGGCGCTGGCCCTGGGGGCCGACGGCTGCATCCTGGCCCGGCCTTATGTCACCGCAGTCTACGGAGGGGGAGCCGAGGGCGTGAAGCTGCTCACCGAGAAGCTGCAAGCCGAGCTGGCCGACGCCATGACCATGTGCGGCGTACACTCCGTCGGGGAGATCACCGGGGAGCTCATTTACCGCTGAATCCGTCAAAAAAAGGAAGGCCGGGGCTTTTGCACCGGCCTTCCTTCTGCTGATTTCGTTAAGTTTTTATGAAGTTACGCCTCTGGGCCCCGTTTCCTATTGCCCTGTCCGGGTGAACTTGCTATACTGTACAGGAATGATTTTTGGGGAGGGAAAAGCCCTGGAACAGAGATATACAGGATCGGCGGGAGGCCGCCGACTGAACGACGGAGGACCCGGCGGCCGCGACCGCAGGGAGGGCCGTCACAGAGCCGGGGCATACGACTGGCAGACAGATACTGCCTGCCGCCGACCTCAGGATTATGACAACTGCGACCGTTATGAAAACGACGCTGCCGTGCCCCGCCGGAGCGACCGCAGATCCCGGAAAAGAAGCAGGGGAAAGGGGCTCTGGAAGGGCCTGTACCGGACGGTGACCGTTCTGTCGGCCCTCATCGTCATCGGGTATCTGGGGGTCAGCCTGGCCATCCGGCCTCCGGAGCAGACCGAGCCTGCACCGCCCGTCAGCCAGCAGTCCGCAGCCCCCAATGCCCTGGTGCGCCGGGACCAGACCTACACCGTGCTGCTGGCCGCCACGGATGAGAAGGGCGTCCGGACCGATACCATGATGGTGGCCACCTACGACGTGCCCAACCAGAAGGTGGGGATCGTGTCCGTTCCCCGGGATACCCTGATCTGCCGGGAGCAGGGCAAAAGCCCCAAGCTGGTCTATGGCAAGGGGGGCGTGGAACAGCGGGTGAAGGACATTTCGGCCATGCTGGGCGTCCCCATTGATTTCTATGTGAAGGTGGATATTCGGGGCTTCATCGCCCTGGTGGACTATCTGGACGGCATCGACTTTTATGTGCCCTGTGATATGAAGTACGACGACCCCTACCAGGGAGGCCCCAACGGTCTGCACATCCACTTCCGGGAGGGCATGCAGCATCTGAACGGCCAGGAGGCCATGGAGGTGGCCCGGTTCCGGAAGAACAATGACCTGAGCGGCTACTCCGATGTGGGCCGTACCCAGACCCAGCAGCAGCTGCTGCTGGCCCTGGCGGAAAAGCTGATTTCCTGGGGCAGCGTGACCAGGATCAACGGCTTTGTGGAGCTGTTCCACCAGTACGTGGAGACCAACATGAAGCTGAGCGACATGATGTACTTTGCCTCCAAGGGGCTCAGGCTGGATCCCGCCTCTGTGGAGACCGCCACTCTGGAGGGCCGGGGCGACGGCATCTACCGGGGAACCAAGTTCTGCTATGAGCTGGACCGAGACAAGACCCTGGACACGGTGAACCGTCTGCTGAACCCCTACACCAGACCTCTGACCCAGGAGGACATGAACCTCTGTCAGGCGGACCGGTATATGTATCCGTAAAAAGAGAAGCTCCCCGGCGTTTTGCGCCGGGGAGCTTTTTTATTATGTCAATCAAAGGTGACGGTGTAGGAGAGGCTCTCCTGCTGTCCTGCGGCCAGGCTGCGGACGTGGGCCTTTTCGGTCAGGTCCCGCCCCACAAAGGTGGCGTCGGGCAGGGAGGACCAGGGCTCCAGACACACATAATTGGTGTCGGCCTCCTGATCCATGGTCCAGATACCCAGGTAGGTGTAGTCCTCAAAATCCAGGGTCACACGGGCCTTTCCGGACTTGTCCACAAGGCGGACAGATTTGGTGGAAAACTCACCTAGCACGATGGTGTCCAGGCCGTAGGTCATGGGCTTTAAGTTGATGCGGCCCCGATCCAGGGGGATCTCCCGGCTTTTGGGGGTCATCATGGCGGACTCGTCCATGCCGTAGGGGTGGAGACTGTCCACACCGGGGAGACAGACCGCGTAGTCGGCCATGACCTCGCCGGGGGCCAGAGCGGCGTTGAAGCCGTCATGGTGGCCCAGCTCGTAGTACATGGTCTCCCCGTTGGGATTTTCCACGGTGCAGGTCTTGACCAGCCGGTTTCCCACCAGCTCGAAGGTGACCGTCAGACGGAACTCATAGGGCCACATGGCCAGGGTCTCGGGGCTGCTCTCCAGCACAAAGGAGGCCCTGTGCTCATCCTGTGCTGCCACGGTGAACACAGAGTCCCGGGCGAAGCCGTGGGAGCCGATCTGATACTCCCTGCCGTTGAGGGTGTAGCGGCTGTCCTTCAGACGGCCGATGAAGGGGAACAGCAGGGGGGCGTGACGGCCCCAGACCCTGGGGTCGGCCTGCCAGATGTATTCCACGCCGCCGGTGTTTTTCACGGAGCAGAGCTGGGCGCCCTTCTCGTCGATCTGTGCGGTGAGTTTGTCGTTGTGAATGGTGATCATTTCTCAGGCTCTCCTTTCAGATGGCGGCCGTCCAGCACGGCCTCGGCCAGCTCCTCTCCCACATAGCGCAGCTTCAGGGAGAAGAAGGGGGTGTCCTCCCGGGAGATCAGATCCAGGAAGATGGCGTCCCCCTCCCAGGTGGGCAGCTTCCGCATGGTCTCGTAGGGTACCCATTCCAGCACGCCCTCGTCGCACTCCTTCAGCTCACCGGTGAAGCCGTCGGCGGTGAACAGGTGCATATACTCGGTGGCGTACCGGTCGGACACGAAGGTGACCAGTCCCCGGTAGCGGTAGTCGGTGAGGGTCAGTCCGGTCTCCTCCCAGACCTCCCGGAGGGCGCAGTCCTCGGGGCTCTCCTTGTCCTCGAACTTGCCGCCCACGCCGATCCACTTGTCGTGGTTCAGATCGTTTTCTTTTTTGACCCGGTGGAGCATCAGATAGTCGCTGCCCCGCCGGAGATAGCACAGGGTGGTGTTGATCATAAATAAATCCCCCTTATTTTGTATTCAGTATAGCACCTTCCGAAGGAAAAAGAAAAGGCCCGGTTCCCAGGAACCGGGCCTTTTTTTCTGATCAGGGGGCCTCCACCAGCTCAAACTCGATGTCCAGGGTCTTGCCATCCCGGAGTACGGTGAGGGTGACGGTATCGCCCACGCCCTTCTCCTGCTTGATCCGGGTCAGATCCTGGGTGGCGTTGACGGGGCGGCCGTCGGCGGCGAGAATGACGTCGTCCTTCTGCACGCCCTGTCTGGCGGCGTCGCTCCAGCCGGACACCTCCATGACGTACAGGCCGCCGCCGGGGGCGGCGTAGGTGGATACGGTGACGCCCAGCACACCGGCCCGGACCACCTCTCCTGCAATGAGGGAGTCGGCCACGTACTTCACCCGCCGGGAGGGGATGGCGAAGCCCAGGGCCTCGGCAGAGCCGTCGTTGGACACGATCTTGATGGTGGTGATGCCCACCACCTGGCCGTACTGGTTGACCAGAGCGCCGCCGGAATTGCCGAAGTTGATGGCGGCGTTGGTCTGGATCAGGGCCATGATGGACTGGCCCATGTCGATCTCACGGTCCAGGGCGGAGACAATGCCGTCGGTGATGGTGCCGCGGTAGCCCAGGGGGTCGCCCAGGGCGGCCACGGGATCGCCGCAGCGCAGCTGGTAGGAGTCGCCGAACTGAGCGGGGGTCAGGCCCTGGGCGTCGATTTTCAGAACGGCCAGGTCCTCGTTGGCGTCAAAGCCCACAAGCTCTGCGTCCAGCGCCTGGTTATTGTGGAGGAACACCCGGACGGCGTCGGCCTCGGCCACCACATGGGCGTTGGTGACGATATAGCCGTCAGAGGTGAAGATCACACCGGTGCCGGTGGACATGGTCTTTTCCTGATAACACTCGATGGACACCATGGAGGGGGAGACCAGGTCGTAGAGCTCGGTGTAGGTCAGGGGCTCCAGATCGCCCTGGGGGTGCAGCTTCAGGGTCACCCCGGTGCCTGTGGGGGCGTGGGGGATGTGGGGCGGCACATGGCTGCGCTCCTCCTCGTTCATGTGGAACTGGGGGCCCTCCTCATCACTGTGGGGAGGAGGGGGCAGCATGGGGGGCCGGGAGTAGTCCACGGCCCACTGGATGGCGGTGCCCACCACGCCCACGATAAACAGGGCGATGAACAGCCAGGCGTACCAGGGCCAGCGGCGGCGTCTGCGGCGGGGCCGGAGTCCGGTGGGTTCTTCCGTGACGGTCACGGTGTTGAGCTTCTGATAGTCCAGGGCTCTGGCCAGGGCGTCGGGATCGGAGCGCTCCCAATCGCCTCCCTTCCAGAGTCCGTCCTTATGTTCTTCCAAAAAAATCCCTCCAATGCTCCGGCCTCAGGCTAGAGTAAGCGTAAAGGTAAACTGGGTCACCCCGTCCTCGCTGGTGACGGTGATGTTCTCCTTGAGGTTGCCCAGAATGGTTTTGACGATGTACAGGCCCAGGCCCACGCCCTCCCGATCCATGCTGCGGGAGTAGTCCGCCTTGTGGAAGCGCTCGAAGAGGAGCGGGATCTCGTCGGCGGGAATGGTGGCGCCCAGATTTTTGATGGTGGTGACGGCCTTGCCGTCCTTTTTCACGATCTGGACGGACAGACTGGTACCGGGGGCGGCAAACTTGGCGGCGTTGTCCACCAGGTTATAGCACACCTGAGTGATGGAGTCCGGGTCGCCCCAGACCATCAGCTTGTCCTCGGGCATGTTCACGTCCACGTCCAGATCCCGGCCGGTGATCTTGCTCTCCAGGCTGATGAGCACACGGCTCATGACCTCGGTCAGGTCGAACTGCTCCTGGGCGGTGACCTTGTCCTCGGCCAGTGCGTTCAGCCGGGACAGATCCAGCATCCGGCGCACCAGACGGCTCAGCCGCCGGGTCTCGGACACCACGATCTCCAGGGAGTCCCGCTGGCGGTCCTGGGGGATGGTGCCGTCCAGGATGCCCTCGGCAAAGCCGGCAATGGTGGTCATGGGAGTTTTCAGCTCGTGGGACACGTTGGCGATGAACTCCGCACGCTGGGTCTCCACCTTTTGCAGGGAGTCCGCCATGGAGTTGAAGGCTACGGCCAGGGTGCTGATCTCGTCGCAGTGTCCCTCGTACTGGGTGACGCGCACGTCGAACTCACCCCGTCCGAATTTCCGGGCGGCCTCGGCCATTTCGTTCAGGGGCCGGGCCTGCCGGGCGGAGGTCAGGGTGCTGACGATCACGGAGATCAGCAGCACCACCACGGCGGAGAAGAAGAATATGGTGGCGGTGGCCGCCCACATTTCGCTCAGGCCGTTGGCGTCGTCCGACACCAGCACCAGACCCTGTACCACCTCCAGCGGCCCGATGCCGGTGGAGACAGGCAGAGCGGCCAGATACCGTTTTTCGGGGTACAGGCCTCCCAGGTTGGTCATGCCGGAGTAGGAGCCCTGTCCCACCAGTTCCTTGACCACGGGAGCAGGCACGTACTGGTCGTCGTGGGGGAAGAAGTGGGAGCCGTCGGTGGCGCACAGCACCTCGCCGTCGGGGTTGGCCACGATGACGTGGGAGTCGGAGATCAGGGCGATGGACGCCACATAGTAGCGGTAGAATTCACTGTCGATGGTGCCGTACTGCTTGTAGTAGGAGGAGGTGAAGCTGGCGATATAGCCGGCGTTGCGCCCCATGGTCTCCCGCTTCTCGGTGATGATATACCGGTAGCTGAGCAGCATGAAGGAGGCGGACAGCAGTACGAAGGACAGCAGGGTGATGCCCACCATCATGGCCAGCTGTCGTTTGTAAATAGATTTCAAAGGATCATCTCCCCGGAATTAAGGATTGACGCCGACCTCGAACTTATAGCCCACGCCCCAGACGGTTTTCAGTCTCCACTGGTCGCTGACGTCCTCCAGCTTTTCGCGCAGGCGCTTGATGTGCACGTCCACGGTGCGGCTGTCGCCGAAGTAGTCGAAGCCCCACACCTCGTCCAGCAGCTGGTTCCGGGTGAACACACGGTTGGGGGAGGAGGCCAGGTGGAACAGCAGCTCCAGCTCCTTGGGGGGCGTGTCGATTCGCTGGCCGTCCACCAGCAGCTCGTAGGAGTCCAGGTTGATGACCAGCTTGTCGAAGGACAGCTTCTTCTCGCCGGGCTCCTCCTCTCCGCCGGTGCGGCGGAGGACGGCGTGGATCCGGGCCAGGACCTCCTTCATCTCAAAGGGCTTGACGATATAGTCGTCGGCGCCCTGCTCCAGACCGGTGACCTTGTCCTCGGTCTCGCCCTTGGCGGTGAGCATGATCACGGGGGTCTTGTCCCCCGCGCGGATCTTTGTCAGCACGCCCCAGCCGTCCAGCACGGGCAGCATCAGATCCAGCAGCACCAGGTCGGGGCTGAAGGAGCGGAAGTATTCCACGCCCTTGCCGCCGTCGTTGGCCACCTTGGTCTCAAAGCCCTCCTTCTCCAGATAGAGATGGAGCAGCTCGGCGATATTGCCGTCATCTTCAACGATCAGAACTTTTTTCGGCACAACGGCCACCTCATTTCAAAAAATTCACGGAACCCGACAGAAAAGGCCGGGGATTCAAAAGAGCCGGGCCCACCGGCCCAGCCTGTATTTCCATAGAAATATTATACCGCAAAATGAGCCTCTTGGGTGAATAATTTGTAAAAACGGAGGGGCAAATATTCGGGGGCGCCTGCCATCAGGGGGCCTCCTCCACAAAGGGGTGCTCCGCCTGGATGACGGGGTGCCAGGAGGGGCTCACCGCCCGGAGCTTCTCCTCCAGAGCGGCCCCGGCCTGTTCGGGGGTCAGCCGGAAGCCGTAGGGCACCGTCAGGTCGAAGAAGACGTTCACATGATCCGGGCCGGGGGTCAGCCGGAAATCATGGATGGTCAGGGCGGGATCGATCCCCCGGGCCAGCAGCTCCACCGTGTTCCGGAAGGCCAGGGTGCGCTCGTCCCGGAGCACTGGATCCATATGAATGACCGTGTCGATGCCGTACCGGGACTTCAGCTCCCGCTCGATGTGGTCCACCTGCTCGTGGAGGGCCAGAAAATCCCCCTCGGCGGGGACCTCTGCGTGGAAGGACATCATGGCCCGGACGGGGCCGTAATCGTGGTAGATCAGGTCGTGGATCCCCAGAATGCTGTCGTGGCTCCGGACCAGGGCGTCAATATCCCGGGCCAGCCGGGGATCCATGGGCCGGCCCAGCAGAGGATCCAGGGTGTCCCGGGCAGCCTCCCACCCGGCCTTCAGAATAAGGGCCGCCACCACCAGTCCGGCCAGACCGTCCAGCCGCAGTCCCCAGAAGTGAAAGACCAGGGTGGACAGCAGCACCAGTCCGGTGGACAGGGCGTCGGACAGGGAATCGGCAGCGGTGGCCTCCATGGCGGCAGAGCCGATCCTGCGGCCCAGCAGGCGGTTGAACCGGAACAGCCACAGCTTCACCAGAATGGCGGCGCAGAGGATCCCGACGGCTGCCGGGGAGAAGCTCAGTGTCTCCGGGCGGAACAGGGCGGTGAGGGAGGCCCTGCCCACCTCCAGACCCATGAGCAGGATGGCCAGGGACACCACCAGACCGGACACATACTCGATCCGGCCGTGGCCGAAGGGGTGGTCGGCGTCTGCCTCCAGCCCGGCCAGCCGGAAGCCCACCAGAGTGACCACGGAGGAGGCCGCGTCCGACAGGTTGTTCACCGCGTCGGCCACAATGGCCACCGAGGCGGTGGCAAGGCCCGCCCCCAGCTTGCCCAGAAAGAGCAGCAGATTCAGTACGATCCCCACCCAGCCGGACAGGGCTCCGCAGCGCCGGCGGTAGCCGGGATCCCTGGGGGAGCCCTCCTTCAAAAACAGACGCAGAAAATATTCAGTCACAGACGCCGCTCCTTTCGATCCGGAAACCGTGAAAAAGTACCGGGAAACCTGTTGTTTTCACCATTATCCCACCAAAATACGCGGTCAGTCAAGGCAAACCGTCCGGAATAGAGTATAAGATTTTACATCTAGCTTTTACAAAAAGTTCATAATTTGGTCATGAAATCCTCTCAGTTTTCCCGTATCATAACAGCGTAGCCAAAATAAATCAGCAAAAACTCCCATTCTCCCTCTCCTTTACAACAACACACACGAAAAGAACGCCGGGTCTGACCGGCGTTCTTTTTTGTCCGGGGAGGGGATCGTTTACAAAGTGTTCACGGCCGGGACATGATTCTGCCGTAAATACCTGTTATTCTATGCTCGTAAGCAAGAAACATATCTCAACTCTCCCATAACACTCTCTCTTTTACAAACACACACACAGCAAAAAGCCCCGGCCCACGGCCGGGACTTTTTGTGTCCAATGGCCTTCATCGTTTACAAAGTGTTCACGAAGCTGACACGATTTGGACGTAATCCTCTGGTATTCTAATATCCGTAAGAAAGAATACCAACTCTCCTAAAATTCTCTCTCCTTTGAATTACACAACACACACAGAAAAAGCGCCGGCGGGAACCGGCGCTTTTTCTGTGTCCGGGGACTTTAGGCGCCTACCGAACCAGTTGGGTGACATAAAAGACGGGAAAAGTTGTTATTTCCCTGAAAAACCCGTATGTTTACAAATCATTCATAACTTATACATGATTTTGACGCAAAGCTTTGGTATTCTCTCATTGTAAGAAAGATATGAATTTAACTCTCCCATTCTCCCTCTCCTTTACAAACACACACACAGCAGAAAGCCCCGGCCGCAGGCCGGGGCTTTTTGTCGTCTCAGAGATATTGGTGCAGGATCCGGGCCAGCTCGCCGCTGTGGACGATATAGCTTCCGTGATCCTCGCCGGGCAGGATCTTCAGGGTGCTGTTGGGGATGGAGCGGGCGATGAGGGCTGTGTGGGCGGGACGGATCACGTCGTGTTCTCCGGCCAGCACCACGGTGGGCACGGTGATCTGCCCCAGCTCCTCCGGGGTGATGTGGGGCTGGCGGAGCATCATCCGGTACAGTCTGTCTCCTGCGGCGGCCCGGGGGATCATGGACAGCCGGGAGGCCGTTTTCAGCCCGCCGGGGTTCAGGTTTGCCCCGCTGACGATCAGCCGCCCCAGAAGCTCCGGCGCCCGGATGGCGATGAGCAGACCGATGATCCCGCCGTCGCTGAACCCGTAGAAGACGGGCTTTTCCAGCTCCATGGCCCGGATGAAGCCCATGTAGTCGTCGGCCATCCGGTCGTAGCTGAGCTCCTTTGTGCGGGTGCTCTGGCCGTGGCAGCGGCTGTCCACCGCGTAGACCCGGTGGGACTGTGCAAGCTCCGGCAGAGACCGGTCGAAAATATCGTGGCTTTCGCCGTTGCCATGGACCAGCAGCATGGGCCGTCCCACGCCGCATACCTCGTAATAAAGCCGGATCCCGTTGACTGTGCAGAACATGGCTGTACCCCCTTTTATCCACAGTATAGCACTGAATGGTGGAAAATATATCGGGAAAAGATCCTTCGGCTGCGCTTCGCTTCGCTCAGGATGACAAAAGAGGAAAGCACCCGGTCCTGTCATTCAGAGGAGCGGAGCGACGAAGCATCTTATCCCCGTCCTGTCCGCAGACAAAAGCAGGCTGTATCATCCGATACAGCCTGCTTTTTGATCTTCTTACAGCTCCTCCAGCTCGGCCTGCCACAGGGCGGCCAGGGCGTCGGAGGGCATGGTCAGGCCGCCTCTGGGAGAGACAGCCAGAGAGCCCACCTGGGGACCGTCGGGGAGGCAGGAGCGCTTGAACTGCTGGGTGAAGAAGC
>SAMEA104404103__coassemble_1860_pt1 | contig 11888 bp, 12 predicted proteins | sample SAMEA104404103__metabat2_high_PE_047 | metagenome-assembled genome bin SAMEA104404103 (sample SAMEA104404103) | Balaenoptera acutorostrata | reverse complement strand
TTGATTGAGTTAGAAGCTCAGTTTTATAAGTTGGTTACTATAAACCAGTGCCTGGCGGCATACACTTGTGAAATGGTCAATAAGAGTAGTAAAAGTAATCTTTGCTATATAGACTCTGATCCCATTGTGATTGAAACACACTTTCATTTTGGTAAATTCTGGAATTTTCCTGACGGGCAGTCATTGGGGTGCTGCCGGGCGAAAGGTTCCGGTTTGAAGCGGTGTGTGTATATCTGTTTTACAAGTGGTGTGCTGCGGAAGGCGGCACACCACTTTTTTTGTTGCGTTGGGAAAATCGAAAATACGGAGTGATGGCAAATGAAACAAGGTAAAAGTAATCTGGATCAAAGCAGAGCACCCATTTACGAGGCTTTGCAGAAGTTCCGCCAGATGCGCGTGGTGCCCTTTGATGTGCCGGGCCACAAGCACGGCCGGGGCAACCCCGAGCTGACGGAATTTTTGGGCCAGCAGTGCGTTGGCGTGGACGTAAACAGCATGAAGCCGCTGGATAATTTGTGCCACCCGGTGTCGGTCATTCGGGAAGCAGAGCTGCTGACCGCCGATGCCTTTGGTGCTGCCGATGCCTTTTTGATGGTGGGCGGCACCACCAGCTCGGTGCAGACCATGGTGCTTTCCACCTGCAAGCGGGGCGACAAGATCATCCTGCCCCGCAACGTGCATCGCAGCGTCATCAATGCGCTGGTGCTGTGCGGTGCCATTCCGGTGTATGTAAACCCGGAGGTGGACCACCGGCTGGGCATTTCCCTTGGCATGAAACGGGATCAGGTGGCACGGGCCATCCAGCAGCACCCGGACGCTGTGGCGGTTCTGGTAAATAACCCCACCTACTACGGCATTTGCAGCGATTTGCGGGCCATTGTAAAGATGGCCCACGATGCCGGGATGTACTGCCTTGCGGACGAGGCCCACGGCACCCACTTTTACTTTGGCGAGCACATGCCGGTTTCGGCCATGGCCGCCGGTGCGGATATGGCCGCTGTTTCCATGCATAAGAGCGGCGGCAGCCTGACCCAGTCCAGCCTTTTGCTGGTGGGCCCCCGGATGAACCCCGGCTATGTGCGCCAGATCATCAACCTGACCCAGACCACCTCCGGCAGCTATCTGCTCATGTCCTCCCTGGACATCAGCCGGAGAAACCTGGCCCTCCGTGGCAAGGCCGCCTTCGGCAGAGCGGTGGAAATGGCCGAGTATGCCCGGGAGGAGATCAACGCCATCGGCGGCTATTACGCCTTCGGCTGGGAGCTGATCAACGGCGATTCCATTTACGACTTCGACCCCACCAAGCTCAGCGTCCACACCAGAGATATCGGTCTGGCCGGTATCGAGGTCTATGATATTCTCCGGGATGAGTATGATATTCAGATCGAATTCGGCGATATCGGCAACATTCTGGCCTATCTGTCCATCGGTGACCGGCCCCAGGAGCTGGAGCGTCTGGTCTCCGCCCTGGCCGAGATCCGCCGCCGCTTCCACAAGGATCCCTCCGGCCTGCTGAACCAGGAGTACATCGACCCCGAGGTGGTGGCCAGCCCCCAGGAGGCCTTCTACGCCGACAAAAAGAGCGTGGCCATTGAGGACAGCGAGGGCATGGTATGCAGTGAGTTCGTCATGTGCTACCCTCCCGGCATTCCCATCCTGGCTCCCGGCGAGCGCATCACCCGGGATATTCTGGACTACATCGAGTACGCAAAGGAAAAGGGCTGTTCCATGACCGGCCCGGAGGATCCCGACATTCTGCGGCTGAATGTTCTGGCAGGGAGGGACTGAGATGGAGCTTTGGTTCAGTGAATTTCATACCCCCGACGTACAGCACAGCATCCGGGTGGACCGGCACCTGTACTCCAAGAAAAGCGACTATCAGCAGATCGACGTGTTCGAGACCCCCGAATTCGGCCGGGTCCTGGCCCTGGACGGCAGCGTGATGATGACCGAACGGGACGAGTTCATCTACGACGAGATGATCACCCATGTACCCATGTCCGTCCACCCCAACGCCCGGGACATTCTGGTCATCGGCGCAGGCGACGGCGGCGTGGTCAAGGAGCTGGCCCGGTACGACCAGGTGGAACGCATCGACCTGGTGGAGATGGACCCTGAGGTGCTGGAGGCCTGCCGCACCTACCTGCCGGAAAACGCCAGCCGTCTGAACGACAGCCGGGTGCATATCTACTTCGACAACGCCCTCCGGTTCATCCGCCGGCGCAAGGACGAGTACGACCTCATCATCGTGGACTCCATCGACCCCTTCGGCCCCTCCGAAGGCTTCTTCACCCGGGAATTTTACGGCATCTGCTACAACGCCCTCCGGGAGGACGGGATCCTGGTCAACCAGCAGGGCAGCCCCTTCTTCAAGCACGACGCCGAGGAGATGCAGCGCAGCCATCAGCGCATCGTCTCCACCTTCCCCGTCAGCCGGGTCTACCAGGCCCACATCCCCACCTACGCGGCGGGCTATTGGCTGTTCGGCTTTGCCAGCAAGAAGTACCACCCCATCGACGACTTCAACCCCGACCGCTGGCGCAGCTTCAACTTCCGCACCAACTACTACACCCCCCGGCTCCATGTGGGCGCCTTTTACCTGCCCGCCTTTCTGGAGCGTATGCTTGAGGAGGTCGAAACATGCAAAAGAACGTAGAAACCTTTATCGGCTGTGAGGCAGAGTACGAGGACGCGAAGATCGTGCTCTTCGGCGCCCCCTTCGACTCCACCACCAGCTTCCGCCCCGGCGCCCGGTTCGGCTCCGCCGCCATGCGCCACGAGAGCTTCGGTCTGGAAACCTACAGCCCCTATCAGGACAAAGACCTGACCGACTGCGCCATCTTCGACTCCGGCGATATTGAGCTGTGCTTCGGCTCCGCTGAACGCGCCCTGGCCGATATTCAGGCCCGGGCTGAGGAGATCCTGGCCGATCGTAAAATGCCCCTCCTTCTGGGCGGCGAGCACCTGGTCACGCTGGGCTCCGTCCGGGCCGTGGCACAGAAGTACCCCGGTCTGCACATCATCCATTTCGACGCCCACGCCGACCTGCGGGACGACTACCTGGGCGCAAAGCTGAGCCACGCCTGTGTCATCCGCCGCTGCCACGAGCTGGTGGGCGACGGTCACATCCACCAGTTCTGCATCCGCAGTGGCGACCGGGAGGAGTTCCGCTTCGCCCGGGAACACACCGAGATGCATAAGTTCAGCTTTGAGGGGCTGAAGGAGGTTGTGGAACGTCTCATTGAGATGCAGGCTCCCGTCTACTTCACCATTGATCTGGATTGTCTGGACCCCTCCGTCTTCCCCGGCACCGGCACCCCCGAGGCCGGCGGCGTCAACTTCCCCCAGCTGCTGGAGGCCATCCGCACCGTCAGCCGTGCCAATGTGGTGGCTGCCGACGTGAACGAGCTGGCCCCCATGCTGGACGCCAGCGGAGCCTCTACCGCCATGGCCTGTAAGGTCCTGCGGGAGCTGCTTCTGGCACTTTATCACTGATTTTACAATTATTTTTGAGATAAAAGGAGATTTTTGTTATGAGCAGAGTTTTGGTTATCGGCTGCGGCGGCGTGGCCAACGTGGCGATCCGTAAGTGCTGTCAGGTGGACGAGGTCTTCACCGAGCTGTGTATTGCCAGCCGCACCAAGTCCAAGTGCGACGCCCTGGCCAAGGAGCTGGAAGGCAAGACCCGCACCGTCATCACCACCGCCCAGGTGGACGCCGACGATGTGAACCAGCTGATCGAGCTGATCAATTCCTACAAGCCCGAGCTGGTCATGAACATCGCCCTGCCCTATCAGGATCTGACCATCATGGACGCCTGCCTGGCCTGCGGCGCCAACTACATGGACACCGCCAACTACGAGCCTGAGGACACCGAAGATCCTGAGTGGCGCCCCATCTACGAGAAGCGCTGCAAGGAGGCCGGTTTCTCCGCTTACTTCGACTACACCTGGCAGTGGGCCTATCAGGAGAAGTTTGAAAAGGCCGGTCTGACCGCCCTGCTGGGCTCCGGCTTCGACCCCGGCGTTACCCAGGCCTACTGCGCCTACGCCAAGAAGCACGAGTTCGACACCATCGACACCATCGATATTCTGGACTGCAACGGCGGCGACCACGGCTACCCCTTCGCCACCAACTTCAACCCCGAGATCAACCTGCGTGAGGTCTCCGCCCCCGGCAGCTACTGGGAGAACGGCCACTGGGTGGAGATCCCCCCCATGTCCGTCAAGCGCGAGTACACCTTCGACCAGGTGGGCGGCAAGGATATGTACCTGCTGCACCACGAGGAGATCGAGTCCCTGGCTCTGAACATCCCCGAGGTCAAGCGCATCCGCTTCTTCATGACCTTCGGCCAGAGCTATCTGACCCACATGAACTGCCTGGAGAACGTGGGCATGCTGTCCACCACTCCCGTCATGTTCGAAGGCCGGGAGATCGTCCCCATCCAGTTCCTGAAGGCCCTGCTGCCCGATCCTGCCTCCCTGGGCCCCCGCACCGTGGGTAAGACCAACATCGGCTGCATCTTCACCGGCAAGAAGGACGGCAAGGACAAGACCTATTACATCTACAACATCTGCGACCACCAGGAGTGCTACAAGGAGGTGGCAAGCCAGGCCATCAGCTACACCACCGGCGTGCCCGCCATGTGCGGCGCTTTGATGCTGCTGACCGGCAAGTGGACCACTAAGGGCGTGCACACCGTGGAGGAGTTTGATCCCGATCCCTTCCTGGACGCTCTGGACAAGTACGGTCTGCCCCGCAGCGAGAGCCACGACCCCGTTCTGGTGGACTGATGGCAGCCCCCATGGACATCCGGCCTCCCTTCCTCCCACTGGAGGGACGGGAGCCGGAGGAGACCTTCGCCGGTCTGCCCACCCCCGCCTATGTGATCGACGAGGGACAGCTGGCGAAAAACGGAGCGCTTCTCTGCTCTGTGGCCCAGCGCACCGGCTGTAAGATCCTGCTGGCCCAGAAGGCCTTCTCCAACTACGACTTCTACCCCCTGCTGGAGCCCTATCTGGCCGGAACCGAGGCCAGCGGCCTCTATGAGGCCCGGCTGGGCCGGGAGGAGATGGGCCGCAAGGAGGTCCACGTGTTCTGTGCCGCCTATCGGGAGGATGAATTTTCTCCCCTGCTGGAGGTGGCCGACCACATTGTGTTCAACTCCGTCAACCAGCTGAAGCAGTTCGGTCCCGCGGCAAAGGCCGCCGGGAAAAGCCTGGGGCTGCGCATCAATCCCCAGTGCTCCACCCAGGAGGGACACGCCATCTACGACCCCTGCGCCCCCGGCAGCCGCCTGGGCGTGACCCGTCAGGTCTGGGATCGGGAGATGGACGAAAACACCCTGGCCCTGCTGGACGGCTTCCACTTCCACACCCTCTGTGAGCAGAACTCCGACGATCTGAAGACCACCCTGGAGGCGGTCCGGGAGAAATTCGGAGACGTTCTGCCCCGGATGAAGTGGGTGAACATGGGCGGCGGACACCACATCACCCGGCCCGACTACGATCTGGAGACCCTGTGCAGCTGTATTTCCTTTGCTCAGGACAGCTGGGATGTGCAGGTCTATCTGGAGCCCGGCGAGGCTGTGGCCCTGAATGCAGGCTTTCTGGTCACCAGAGTGCTGGATCTGGTGGAAAACGGTGGGTACCGCATCGCCATCCTGGATTCCAGCGCCGCCTGCCACATGCCCGACGTCATTGAAATGCCCTACACCCCGCCCCTCTATACCGCCTCTGAGGAGGAAAAAGAGGGCTATGCCCACGCATACCGGCTGGCCGGGCCCACCTGCCTGTCCGGTGATGTGATCGGAAGCTACTATTTCCCCCGTGAGCTCCGGGTCGGCGACCTGCTCACCTTCGGAGATATGGCGATCTACACAACCTGTAAAAATAATACGTTCAACGGTATGCCCCTGCCCGACATCTGGGCCCGGAAGAAGGACGGCTCCCTCTCCCGGCTGACCCGGTTCGGCTATGAGGACTTCAAGTCCCGGCTGGGCAGCCCCCGCTGAACCGTAAGAAGGAGTACGAGTCCGTGAAGAAAGTTGTCAAATTTGGTGGAAGCTCTCTGGCCAGCGCAGGCCAGTTTCAGAAGGTAAAAGCGATCATCCTTGCCGATTCTTCACGACGATTTGTAGTTCCTTCCGCCCCCGGCAAACGCTGCAGCGACGACGTCAAGGTCACCGATCTGCTGTACCGCTACTACGACCTGCTGTCCGGCGGTCAGGACGGCGAGGCCGTCCGGGTGGAGATCCGCAGCCGCTATGAGGACATCCTTTCCGGTCTGGATTTGGATTACAGCCTGGAACCGGAGTTTGAGATCATCGCCGAAAACTTCAGAAAAGGCTTCGGCCGGGACTATGCCGCCTCCCGGGGCGAGTACCTGAACGGCCTTATCATGGCCGAATATCTGGGCGTCCCCTTCGTGGATGCGGCCGAGGTGGTCTGCTTTGACCGGGAGGGACGCTTCCTCCCCGAGGAGACCAACCGGGTCATGTCCGCCCGTCTGGCCGGTCTGGACCGGGCAGTGATCCCCGGCTTTTACGGAGCCCTGCCCGACGGGACCATCAAGACCTTTTCCCGGGGCGGCTCCGATATTTCCGGCTCTCTGGTGGCCCGCGCCGTCCGGGCGGATCTCTACGAAAACTGGACCGATGTGTCCGGTTTTCTCCTGGCCGACCCCCACATTGTGGACGATCCCGTTCCCATCGGGACCATCACCTATCAGGAGCTCCACGAGCTGAGCTGCATGGGGGCCTCCGTCCTCCACGAGGACACTGTCTTCCCGGTAAAAAAAGCCGGCATCCCCATCAACATCAAAAACACCAACCGCCCCCAGGACCCCGGCACCATGATCGTCAGCAGCACCTCCCAGCGGCTGAATTACCGCATTACCGGTATCGCCGGAAAGAAGGGCTACTGCGCCGTGAACATCCGAAAGCCCGATGCTGACCGGGGACAAGGCTTCGACCGGAAGGTGCTGCGTGTGCTGGAGCAGACCCACATTCCCTTTGAGTCCCTGGCCCACCGGGAGGACACCCTCTCCGTGCTGGTGGATCAGAAGGAATTCCTGGCCCGGCAGAACGCAGTGCTGAACAGCCTGCAGCGCTCGGTCCGGCCCGATTCCATCTCCCTGGAGGCCGACCTGGCCCTGGTGGCTGTGGGCCGGAGGGACGCCAAATCCAGAGGAGGCGTGTCCGGCCGGGTCTTCTCCGCCCTGGAGCAGGCCCACATCCGCGCCCGGGCCCTGGACCGGAGCCCGGAGGAACAGACCACCGTGGTGGGTGTTAAAAACGAGGATTTTGAGCAGGCGATCCGGGCTATTTACGACAATTTCATTACTTTTTCTTCCGGAAAAGGCTCCGTCTCTTTCTCCATGTAAGAGGCAGCTTCGGAACTGCGCATCCCCCTGCCGGGGCTCCGGCGGGGGGATTTTTTATATTCTCCACAGCCTTTGTAAATTTTGTTCAAAATATCTCGATTTCTGTCTGGAAATTTATGCTTATCTCCGATATAATAGAGGCATCAACCAGGGAGGTCGTTGCAATGAATCTGTCTCAGAATGAAACACAACTGAATAACGCGGCACTGCAGCAGAAGCTTCATGTCCTGCAGCTGTCGCTTCCTGAATTACAGGAATATTTAAATGACGCCGTTATGGAAAATCCCCTGCTGGAGCTGAATCTTTCCGCTCCCCGGGCAGAGGCAGCGCCCGCCCCTCAGGCCTGCGCTCCCCAGCCTCAGCCGGAGGAGGACGACGAGCCCGCCCCCGTGGGCGAGGGCCCTGCACAGCAGGAGACCTTTGTGGCCCACCTGAAGCAGCAGCTGCCCCAGATTTCCAGATACCTGCCGGAGCGGTTCCTGCCCATGTGCAGCTTCATCATTGAAAGCCTGGACCGACGGGGCTATCTGGACGAGTCCATCGACCTGCTGGCCGCCGACCTGGGCGTCAGCATCGACGACGCCACCCAGGCCCTCTACGCGGTGCAGTCCCTCTCCCCCATCGGTGTGGGCGCCCGGACGCTGGAGGAATGCCTGATTTTGCAGCTGGCCGAGGGGCCTCACTTCAACGAGTACACCCTGGCCATCGTCCAGGAGCACCTGGAGGAGCTGGCCCGGCGGGATTTCGACCGGATCGCAGAAGCCCTGTCCATTTCCGTGGAGCAGGTGCAGGAGTATTTCACTCTGATCCGCTCTCTGAACCCCATCCCCAGCAACGGCTTTGTGACCGTCCAGGAGGATGACCGCTATCTGATCCCGGAGGCCTATGTGGAGCCCCAGTGGGATCAGCTGGCCGTGCGCTACAACGAGACGTGGCTCACCGTGCCCGTGGTCAGCGAGGAATATTTGTCCATGATGGAGTCCACCGAAGACGCCAAGGCCAGGGACTATCTGGCCGAAAAGTACCGTCAGGTGGTGGAACTCAAAGCCGATATGGAGCACCGGCAGCAGGTTCTGACCCGGGTGATCGGCTATATCGTGGCCGCACAGACGGACTATCTGCTGGGCCGCAGCCTGACCCCCGCTCCCCTGTCCCTCCAGGTCATGGCCGACAAGCTGGGGCTGACTGCCCGCACTGTCACCCTCGCCATTGTGGACAAGTACATCGACCTGTCCGGACAGCTGATCCCTCTGAAGTCCCTGCTGTGGGCTCAGATCGGCAACGGCATTCCCATGAGCAGCGCCATGGTGAAGATCTATCTGGACAAGCTGATCGCCGCCGAGGACCGGCACAATCCCCTGTCCGACGAGGGTCTCAGCGCAGCTCTGGACGCCATGGGCATCCGGATCTCCGGCGAGGCCGTGGCCGAGTACCGCAGCCGCTTTGGGATCCCCAAGGCAGAACAGCGGAAACAGTGATCCATTCACTACGGAGTACAGGTTTTTCCTGTACTCCGTTTTTATACCTTATATATAAGGTAGGGCGGGCTTCCCTTTTCCTCCCCCGCGGGGTATAATACGGAGCGAAGAAAGTATGACCGATTCGGGAGGTTCGCCCATGGGCAAGAAAATTGACGTCAATACCAAACGGGAGCGGGAGAAGATCATGGTCACGGAAATGATCGGGCTCTACTGCCGGAAGCACCACGGAACACACGGGGAGCTCTGCCCCGACTGCGCCGAGCTGGCCCAGTACGCCAGGAACCGCAGCGACCACTGCCCCTTTATGGAAAACAAAACCTTTTGCTCCAACTGTAAGGTACACTGCTACCGGGGGGACAAGCGGGACATGATCCGGGAGGTCATGCGCTTTTCCGGCCCCCGGATGCTGTTTCACCACCCCGTCATGGCAGTGCGGCACGTGACCGCCACCGTGCAGGAGAAAAAACGACTGGCAAAGGAGAACGGATAATGGAATGGGAGATCGCAGAAGCCCTGGACTACTACCGCCGTCAGGGTGCCCCCAGCGACCAGAACGCCCTGGTGAATCTGCTGAAGGAGATCCAGGAGGAGAGCGGCGGCGTGCTCACCATGGAGGCCGTGGGGCAGGTGGCCCAGGCCTACAGCATAAAGGAGAGCTTCCTGCTGGCCATTATCAAGCGGATCCGCTCGCTGCGGCTGGACAACAGCCACTGTCTGGAGATCTGCGGCGGCGCTGCCTGCGCCAAGCGGGCCCGGCTGGAGCAGTTCGTCCGCAAAACCTACGGCGAGCAGCCCAAGGGCTTCACTGTGAACTATGTGGGCTGTATGCGGATATGCGGAAAAGGCCCCAACATCCGCTGGGACGGAAGGCTCTATTCCGGCGCCGACGAGGCCCTGATCCGCTCGCTGGCCGACGCCTGCAAGTAAGTTCCAGTTTCACCCATTATTTTACAGATATGGTTGTTTATTGTATTTTTTAGTCGTAAATTTAATCCGTTTTGAAAGATTATCACTGTCTTTTCACCCATTCACCTTGACACAATTCATTTAGAATGCTATGATGATACAAAACTATTACGTAATAAATGGCTTTCTATTGTTGGGAGGTACAACAAATGAAGAAGAAATATATCGAGCCCCAGATGATCGTTGAGGACTTTACCGTCAGTGAGATGGTGGCAGCTGACTGCGCTATTCCCGAGGCTGAGCTGAAAGTTGTCAGCCAGATGTCCCATAAGGGCTGCGACAACGGACGCGAGCCCAAGTACTGGGTCGACGGTAAGGTGGATGGTAAGCACAACGGCAAGGGCACTGCCTATGCGTTCTTCTCTGACCGCTTCCTTGAGGGTACCGATCTGAACGGAAACGGCTACGGCGACGTGGGTGAGGAGACCTTCACCGCAGCCTACAGAAGCCCCGGCGTCTGCACCTACGACCCCATGGAGCATGGCGTCACCTTTGGCTACGGCTATGAGTGCAACGACGACGTGTCCGCCCTGCAGAAGTCCTAAAAAACCGTTCTGGTGTTATAACGGAATGAAGAAAGGGAAAACAGCATGTTTTCCCTTTCTTTTCGTCTTATTCTGATGCAAAGGAGAAGCTTTACCATGAAATTCAAACAGGAATTTGTCCTGCGGGAGGTTGCAGGCGAGAATATCGTGATCCCCCTGAGCGGTCTGGGTGAGCGATTCAACGGCCTGATCACCCTGAACGAGACCGGTGCTTTCATCTGGAAGCAGATCGAAGCCGAGAAGGATAAGGACGCGATCGTGGACGCTCTGCTGGAGGAGTATGAGGTGGAGCGGGAGCAGGCCCAGAAGAACGTGGACGAGCTCTGCGCTCAGCTGGAGCAGTTGGGTATTATCTGATGGCCCTGCACCGTGAAACCATCTCCATCGCCGGGATCCGTATGGCGGTGGAAAGCGAGCTGGAGTTCCGGCTGGCAGACCGCTGTTACTATTTTAAGGACTCCTTTGACCGGCCCGACGTCACCTTCCGGCTTGTGCCCGCAGAGGCCTTTGACGACCGGGGCATGGACTGTCTGCGGAGGGACGAAAAGCGGGGCATCTTCCGCCGGGGAGAGGATCTGTTTCTGGTCCGGTATGACCGGGAGACCGGCGGAGTCCGCTGGTATGTGCGGGAAACTGCTCAGCAGCCCGAGCTTTACCAGGTCCATATCATCCACCGGAATACGCTGGACGGAGTAAATCCCATGATCTTTGTGGAGCTGTCGGAGTTTATGATCCGGTACAACGCCATGATCCTGCACTCTTCCCTGATTTCCTGCCAGGGCAAGGGGCTGGTATTCACCGCTCCCTCCGGCACGGGCAAATCCACCCAGGCCGACCTGTGGAAGAAGTATCGTGGGGCTGAGATCCTCAACGGGGATCGGTCCGTTATCCGCCGGGAGGACGGCTACCGCTGCTACGGCTCCCCCTACGCCGGTTCGTCCAGTATCTATGAAAATAAATGTACCGACCTGACCGCCATTGTGGTCCTGCGTCAGGCCAAGGAAAATAAACTGCGCCGGATCAGAGGCAAGGAGGCCTATCTGTGCCTGCTGTCCGAAATGTCCCTGTCCCCCGTCAGTCGGGAGACCGTGGAAAAGCAGAGCCAGTGGCTGCTGGAGCTGATCGGTGCAGTCCCCATCTACCTGTTGGAGTGTCTGCCCGATGAGGGGGCTGTGGACCTCCTGTATGCCGAGTGGAGGAAAAACTGCTATGGAGAATAAAAAACGCGTGCACTACGCGCCGTTGATGGATAGTCTGGATTTTAAGATGCGCAGCCTGCATCTTCCCTTTTCCGGCACCTTTGAGCTGACCCCCCGATGCAACATGAACTGCAAGATGTGCTATATCCGCATGACCGAGCAGGAAATGGCCAAGGTTGGACGGGAACTGGACGCCGACGAGTGGATCCGGATCGCCCAGGAGGCCGCCAAGGCCGGCATGACCATGGTGCTGTTCACCGGCGGCGAGGCCATTTTGTACAAGGACTTCAAGAAGGTCTATCTGGCCGTTCGGA
>SAMEA104404103__coassemble_1817_pt1 | contig 12053 bp, 11 predicted proteins | sample SAMEA104404103__metabat2_high_PE_047 | metagenome-assembled genome bin SAMEA104404103 (sample SAMEA104404103) | Balaenoptera acutorostrata | reverse complement strand
AGGGCCTGGCTGAGGCTAAGGCTACTGTCGAGGGCGCTCCCAAGACCCTGAAGGAGGCCGTGTCCAAGGACGAGGCTGAGGAGCTGAAGAAGAAGCTGGAGGATGCCGGCGCTAAGGTCGAGCTGAAGTAAGTTTCTTACTCAAGACACCCAAAACACCCACGGGAAACCGTGGGTGTTTTTTTATGCACATCCGGAAGGAAAGATGTGGAAAGATCTTTGCTGCGCCGGGAATAACAGAAAAACGGAACCGCTTCCTTCTATTGTCATCCTGAGTGGAACCGAAGGATCTTTTCGGAGGCACTCCGTGAAACGAGGTGGGGGAGGTTTCGCCCTTCGGGCGAGGTACTTTTCAAGTGATTGAAAAGTACCAAAAAGATCACCGGGATTTGCTGCGCGGCGTTCCGCCGCAAATCGCTCACCCCGGACGCCGGAGAACGGGCCGGTGGTTATCGAAACATGGCGCATGGCGGCATTGCGTGTTAAGAGCCCTGCAAAATCAGCCAGCAGGAGATCACCGCCCCACATGCTCTGAAAAATCCGGCTTTTACGGGGGATTCCTTACAGCCCGCTGTGCGGGCCTGCAAAATTTGAGGGCATGAGGTTGTGACGGACTGTGCCCTCCGGTGCCGCGCGGCAGCGCAACCCCGTCCCGCCCGCAGGCAAACCCACCGCCCCCGTGCGGCGCCGGAGGGCGCAGTATCCTGGTGTGCGTCTGCTATCTTGTCTTTGCCAACCGCGCAGCGGGCGAATCAGAATCCCCCGTTTGGCTATATATTTATGCCATGTTTGGGGCGTTGGCTTACCTGCTGCCAGATTTTGCAGGCTCGCCTGGAAACCACCGCCGCCCGCAAAAATCCAATTCAACCACTTGCCCCGTTCCCGGGGTCCGGGAACTCCCGGCGGCGTTTTGGGTACTTTGCCGCCGTGGGCAAAGTACCTCGCCCGCAGGCGAAATTTTCCCCGTCCCGCCGCAGTGATCCGCCCTCAGGGGAAACCAATCTTTCATCACAACAAAACCCCCGGCTCAGAACATTCATCCTCTGTACCGGGGGTTCTTATATATAAGGTATGTCTTCGATCAGAAGGTGGGCACCACGGCGCCGTTGTACTCCTCCTCAATGAAGGTCTTGACAGCGTCGGACTGCAGAGCATTCAGCAGGGCCTGGACGTTTGCGTTGTCCTCGTTGCCCTCCTTGACGGCCAGGACATTGGCGTAAGCGGTACCGGCGGCGCCGTCGGCGGCCTCGATGGCCAGGGCCTCTTCCACCTTCAGGCCGGCCTGAATGGCATAGTTACCATTGATGACGGCCAGATCCAGGCTGTCCAGAGAGCGGGGCAGGGAAGCGGCCTCCATCTCAACGATCTCCAGACCGTTGTTTTCCACGATGTCCAGGACGGTGGGCTCCAGGCCGCAGTCAGCGGGAAGGGTAATCAGGCCCTGCTCCTGCAGCAGCAGCAGAGCGCGGCCGCCGTTGGTGGGATCGTTGGGAATGCCGATCTTGGCGCCCTCAGGCAGGTCGGTCAGGGAAGCGGAGGTGCCGGCATAGATGCCGAAGGGCTCGTAGTGGATGGCGCCCAGGCTGACCAGATGGGTGTCGTGGTCGGCGTTGAAGGTGTTCAGATAGGTGATGTGCTGGAAGTAGTTGGCGTCGATCTCGCCGGACTCAACGGCCTCGTTGGGCACGACGTAGTCAGTGAACTCCACGATCTCCAGGTCGATGTCCTGCTTGGCCAGTTCTTCCTTGACCACTTCCAGGATCTGAGCGTGGGGCACGGGAGAAGCGCCCACCTTGACCACGGCGGAATCGGCGGTGTTGTCCTTGGAGCCGCAGCCGGTCAGCAGACCGATGCAGGCGATGGCGGTGAGTACGAGAGCAGTGAGTTTCTTCATGATAAGTTCCTCCTAAAATTTTGTGACCCGGATTTTGGGTACAAAAAAACGCCCTTGAACAAATTCAAGGACGACAGCTTCTGCTTCGTGGTACCACCTTGCTTCACTCTTTCCTCGCGGAGAAGAGCCTTTGAGAGTACAAACATACTCCTGCGCGATGACGGGCGCTTCCGTCATGGCCTATGCACATGCAGTCGGTCATGCAGCTCCGGAACCATGTTCAGTGCGGCCTTCGTTACCCGTTTCCACCATACCGGGCTCTCTGTGAACTATCTCCGAACTTACTCTTTCCTTCATTGCCTTTGTGGGCGTTATTCAGTTCCCTTGGGGTTGGCCTTACTATACTCCGATGAAGCGGGTTTTGTCAACCCCAAATTTTTAAAAATTTTGAATTTTTTTAAATAGTGTCAAAAAGTCGCCGGAATCAGAGATTCCGGCGACTTTTTGACTTACTTTTTGTGTTTGGCTTTGCGGGGGAGATTACGGTTTCTCCGATCCAGGCGGGTGGCCAGGTGGGTACCCAGGCTCTGGGCGATCTGGACCAGGATCACGATCAGCACGGTTGCGACCAGCATGACGGCGAAGTTATAGTCGTTATAGCCACGGTTGATGGCAATCTTACCCAGGCCGCCGCCGCCGATGGCGCCTGCCATGGCGCCGTAGCCCAGAATGGTGATGAAGGCGGTGGTGAAGCTGGCGATGAGGGAGGGGAGGCACTCAGGGATGATGACCTTCCGGACGATCTGGAAGGGGGTGCAGCCCATGGAGGTGGCCGCCTCGATGATGCCGTGATCCAGCTCCCGCAGATTGGTCTCCACCAGACGGGCCACAAAGGGGGCCGCGGCGATGATCAGGGGAGGGATGGAGGCGGGGGTGCCGATGCGGGTGCCCACCAGCACCTTGCTCAGGGGCAGAACGAACAGCATCAGGATCAGGAAGGGCACGGAGCGCAGCACGTTGATCAGCACGTTCAGCAGCTTCATGATGGGCTTGGGCAGGGGCCGGACGCCGCCCTCCTCGCCGGTGACCAGCAGCACAGCCAGGATCAGGCCCAGCAGGAAGGCTGCGGCGGTGGAGATGACGGTGGAGTAGATGGTCTCCCAGGTGCCCTCCAGAAATAGGTCGATATATTTGGGATTCTGGAGAATATCGGCGAAATCGGCAATAAATTTATCCATGATAGTCCTTGACCTCCTCCACGGTGATGTCCTTCCGGGCCTTCAGGTACTTCATGGCCTTGGCCGCCTCGGCAGGATCGTCGGGCAGACCCAGCAGCATGGTTCCGAAGGCCTGGCCGTCAATGTTGCGGGTATCGGCGCCCAGAATGTTGGCCTTCACGCCGCAGTCGATGGCCAGAGAGGCGATAAGAGGCTCGTAGGAGGTGCCGCCGTTGAAGGCCAGACGGATGACGTTGGCGGCGGGCAGCTGGTCGATGACCACGCCCTCGGGGTAGACCAGCTTTCTGGCGGCGTCGGTCTTGGGATGGGAGAAGACCTCCTCCACGGTGCCGGTCTCCATGACCTGGCCGTGCTCCAGCACAGCCACATGGGAGCAGATCTCCTCCACCACGGCCATCTCGTGGGTGATGACGATGACGGTGATGCCCAGACGCTTGTTGATGTCCTGGATCAGACGGAGGATGGCGCGGGTGGTGGTGGGGTCCAGAGCGGAGGTGGCCTCGTCGCACAACAGCACCTTGGGGTCGGAGGCCAGGGCGCGGGCAATGGCGATGCGCTGCTTCTGGCCGCCGGACAGCTGGGCGGGGTAGGCGTCGGCCCGGTCGGGCAGCCCCACGATCTCCAGCAGCTCACGGGCTCTCTGTTCGGCCTTGTCTTTGGGAACGCCGGCGATCTCCATGGGGAAGCAGATATTTTTCAGACAGGTGCGCTGCATCAGCAGGTTGAAGGACTGGAAGATCATGCTGATGGACTTCCGGGCGTCGCGCAGCCGGTCGGCGGACATGGCGCACAGGTCCACGGGCTCCTTCTGGCCCTCCAGCAGATTGTCCACCAGCACCTGTCCGGAGGTGGGACGCTCCAGCAGGTTGATACAGCGGACCAGCGTGGACTTACCGGCGCCGCTCATGCCCACGATGCCGTACACGTCGCCGTCGTGGATGGTGAGATTCACGTCCTTCAAAGCCTGGAATTCACCCTCGGCTGTGGGGAAGATCTTGCTCACATGTTTCAGTTCGATCACAGTATGTTACCACCCTTCTGGGTAAAATTTGAACCGTTTCAAGACAGTGACCAAATTGTATGCCAGAAAAAAGGGGATGTCAAGACATGATCCCGGCTGTCCGTGAAAAAGACGAAAATTCCCCTTTCCTGTCCATGTACGGACAACAAAGGGGAATCAATAAAAGAAATATTGCGAATTGTAATGAAAATCCAGCTGAAAAACCAATACCGGGGGTGTCTTTCAGGAGAACGGGAAAACGACGTAAAATTTACTTTTTGTCGCCGATGCTGAACATGCTGAAGCCGTTTCCGTGGACCTCGTTGGACTCCAGAACGATGGTGAAGGCGTCGGGGTCCAGCTCTCTGACCCGCTGCTGGACGAAGTACATCTGCTTGTTGTCGCAGGCGCACATGACCACCTGCTTGTTGTCCTGGCGATAGCCGCCCTCGCCCCGGAGGATGGTGCTGCCGCGGCCGCAGCACTCGTCGATGGCGTCGGCCAGAAGCTTTCCGTGGTCGGTGACGATGAGGGCCAGCTTGCCGGAGTTGACGCCGTAAATGACCTTATCCACCACGACGGCGTAGAGGAAGTTGATGATCATACCGTAGACCATGCCGTCCATATCCTTGAAGATCAGACCGCCGATGAGGATGATGCCGATGTCGGACAGGAAGGCGATCTTTCCCAGGGAAATATAGGGCTTCAGGGCCTTGACGGCCATGATGGCGAAGTCGGTTCCTCCGGTGGAGGAATTCTGCATATAGATGATGGCGTAGCCCAGACCGCCGATGACGCCGGCACAGATACAGGCGATCATCCGGTTGCCCTGATACAGGGGGAACAGGGGAGCCAGATAGTCCATCATAGCCGAAGAAATCAGCAGACAGCGGATGGAGCGCAGGAAAAATCCCCGGCCCAGCAGCTTATAGCACAGCAGTGCCAGAGGGACGTTCAGCACAACGATGGTGAAGCCGATGGGGACTTCAAACAGACGGTTGAAAATCAGAGCCAGGCCGGAAAAACCGGTCATGGGAAACTCTGCTGCTGCGGCGAAGTTGATGACGCTGACGGCCACCAGCACGCTGCCGATACACTCCCACAGGATCTCTTTCAGGGTTTGCTTGATGCGGTACATGGGCATGACCTCCTTCAGGTGATAGTCGAAAAAGAGCCCGGACGGATCACAAATTATAATCCGCACAAGCTCTTTTCCGACACATATTATATCGGATTCCCGGTGCGCTGACAACCCCCATCCAGAAAATAATTTTTAAATTATGTTCAAAAATTATGCAAGATTTCCCCGGAAAAAGGGGAGTATAATACAAGAATCTGAAGGACCAGGGAGGTCGTCAATATGTGTACAGCAATCAGCGCCCGAGCGGGGGACTGCTATTTCGGCAGGACTCTGGACGTGGACTTTTCCTATGGGGAGCAGGTGGTCATCACCCCCCGGAACCATCTGTTCCACCTGAGAAACGGCGGGGAGTACCGCAACCGGTACGCCCTGATGGGCATGGCCGCCGTTCCGGACAGAGCCCCTCTTTATTACGAGGCGGTCAACGAGAAGGGTCTGGCCATGGCCGGGCTGAACTTTCCCAAAAGCGCCGTCTACCGTCCGCCCATGGAGGGCATGGACAACGTGGCCCTGAGCGATCTGCTGCCCTGGATCCTGGGACAGGCGGAGGCTCTGGCCCAGGCCAGAGCCCTGCTGGAGCGGCTGAACCTGTCCAATCCGCCGGGACTGGTCAACGCCCCCCAGCACTTCATGCTCAGTGACCGGACCGGCTCTCTGGTGGCGGAGCCCCGGGAGAAGGGCTTTGAGCTGTATGAAAACCCCTATGACGTGATGACCAACGAGCCGCCCTTCCCCTATCATCTGTGGAATCTGCGGAATTACCGCCACCTGTCCCCGGTGACCGGGGACAACCGGTTCACGGACCGGTACCCCCTGGACAGCTACGCCGTGGGCATGGGGGCCATGGGCCTGCCCGGGGATACCTCCAGTACCTCCCGTTTTGTGCGGGCCGCCTTCAACCTGAGCAACTCCCACTGGGGGGACAGCGAGGGGGAGAGAGTGGGCCAGTTCTTCCACGTGCTGGACTCGGTGGCCATGGTGCGGGGTAGCACCGTCACCGCCTCCGGCAAGGATGATATTACCCTTTATACCTGCTGTATCAACGCCACAAAGGGCGTGTACTACTACACCACCTATACCAACCGACAGATCACTGCCATCGACCTGCACAAGGCCGATCTGAACGCCGACCACCTGTTCTGTTACCCTCTGAGGCAGGAGGAGGCCATCCGCTTCGACAACTGAATTTACCAAAAAGCACAGACCGCACCCCGGTGCGGTCTGTGCTTTTTTCTGTAAAAATGGGAGTAATACAGGAAAAAATCCACGGGAACAGACTGTTCAGAGCTGTTTTAGAAAAAGTACAGGAAAGTGTCCGTAATTTTTTGCTTGACAAACGGAACTCCGGTGGATATAATCTGGTTAAATTATTTTAGTTAAATAATTTTAATTAAATAGTTTTAACACGACTTTGAATTTGGAATTTTGATAAGGAGAATTGATTATGGAATTTGAAAAGCTGCGCGACATTCTGGTTGAGACCCTGGGCTGCGAGCCCGAGCAGGTCACCCCTGAGGCATCCCTGACCGACGATCTGGGCGCCGACTCTCTGGCCTCCGTGGAGCTGGTCATGGCTCTGGAGGACGCCACCGGCATCCACATCGAGGACGAGGAAGTGGCACAGTTCAAGACCGTGGGCGACGTGATCGCCTACCTGGCCGCACATAAGTAATCTGACCGTCCCGCCGTTGGAGTCTCCTTCGGCGGGACCGCTTTCTTTGTGAGAAAGGAAACCCTATGACCAACGAAGAACTTTACGGACTGCTGGAGCGCTTCGAGCGCAGCAGCCTGTCCGGGCTGAAGGTGAAAAACGGGGACTTTGAAGTGGAGTTGACCCGGACCCTCACCGCCGCCCCTGCCGTTTCCGCCCCTGTGGCAGCCGCCCCCGCCGCACCTGCCCCGGAGGCCCCCAAGGCCCAGGAGGGCCCTGTGGTGACTGCGCCTCTGGTGGGTACCTTCTATGCCGCCCCCGCCCCCGGCGAAGCCCCCTATGTTCAGGTGGGCGACCGGGTGAAGAAGGGCCAGACTCTGTGCCTGATGGAGGCCATGAAGATGATGAGTGAGATCCCCGCCCCCTGTGACTGCGTCATTGAGGCAGTGCTGAAGGCAGACGGAGAGCTGGCTTCCTTCAAGGAGCCTCTGTTCCGTTACCGGGCGGTGTGACCATGCTGAAGCGAATTCTGATCGCCAACCGGGGCGAGATCGCCCTGCGGGTGCTGCGGGCCTGCCGGGAGCTGGGCATCGAGACGGTGGCTGTTTACTCTGAGGCCGATTCCGAGGCGCTCCATGTGCAGCTGGCCGGCCAGGCCGTGTGTATCGGCCCGGCCAGGGCTGCGGACAGCTATCTGAACGTGAACGCCCTGCTCACCGTGGCCAGGGCCACCGGCTGTGACGGCGTCCATCCCGGCTATGGCTTTCTGTCGGAGAACGCCGACTTCGCCGACCGGTGCAAGGCCGAGGGCCTGACCTTTATCGGCCCCTCCGGGGACTCCATCCGACTGGCGGGCTCCAAGGCCGCAGCCAGGGAGTGCATGCGGGCCGCGGGGGTTCCCGTGACCCCCGGCTCTGACGGGCCGGTGCACAGCGTGGAGGAGGCGCTTCGCTGGGCAGAGACCGTGGGCTACCCCGTTCTGCTGAAGGCCAGCGCCGGAGGCGGCGGCAGAGGCATCCGCCGCTGCGACGGTCCCGACGACCTGCCCGGCCACTACGAGGCCGCCCGGGCGGAGGCCAAGGCCTGCTTCGGCAACGACGAGATGTATCTGGAAAAGCTGGTGCTGCGTCCCCGCCACATTGAGTTCCAGGTGCTGGCCGACCGCTTCGGCCACACCGTCCACCTGGGGGATCGGGACTGCTCCATCCAGCGCCGGAACCAGAAGCTCATTGAGGAGGCTCCCGCCCGCTGTCTGACGCCCGCTCTGCGGGAGGAGATGGGCGCTGCGGCCGTCCGGGCCGCCCGGGCCGTGGGCTATGAGAACGCGGGTACCGTGGAGTTTTTGCTGGACCCGGACGGGGAGCATTTCTATTTCATGGAGATGAACACCCGTATTCAGGTGGAGCACGGCGTCACCGAAATGATCACCGGGGTGGATCTGGTGCGGCAGCAGCTGCGGATCGCCTCCGGCCTGTCCCTGGACTTCACCCAGGAGGACGTGAAGCTGACCGGCCACTCCATCGAGTGCCGCATCAACGCCGAGGATCCGGCCAGGGAGTTCTGTCCCTGTCCCGGAACGGTGGAATTTCTCCACTTTCCCGGCGGCGCAGGGGTCCGGGTGGACTCCTGCCTCTACAACGGCTGCACCATGCCCCCCTATTACGACTCGCTCTGTGCCAAGGTGCTGGTCCACGCCCCCACCCGTCTGGAGGCCATCAAAAAGCTGCGCCGCTGTCTGGAGGAGTTCGTCCTGGAGGGCGTTCCCACCAACGCGGATCTGGCCCACGAGATCCTGTTCCACCCCACCTTTATCCGGGGCGGCTGCACCACGGCCTTTCTGGACGAATGTCTGCCTGCCCTGTTGGAATTTGACCGAAAGCTGAAGGAGGCTGAGGGATGAGCACCATATTTGCCCAGCGCCGCGCCCGGCTGCTGACCATGAAGGCGTTCCGGGAGAACCGTACCCTGGATCCCGCCGCCCTGGTGGAGTGTCCCAAATGCGGCAAGTCCCATCCACGCCGGGATGTGGTGGACGCCCTGTCGGTCTGTCCCGGCTGCGGCTATCACTTTCCCATGGGGGCCTACTACCGGCTCAGCAGTGTGCTGGACGGGGGCTCCTTCCGGGAGCTGAACGAAAAGATCACCGCTGCCGACCCCATGCACTTCCCCGGCTACCGGGATAAGCTGGAGGCGGCCAGACGAAAAACCGGCATCTCCGAGGCCGTGGTCACCGCCCAGGGCCGGATCGGCGGCATGGACTGTGTGGTAGGCGTGCTGGACAGCCGCTTCCTCATGGGCTCCATGAGCGCCGCCGTGGGGGAGAAGCTCACCCTGGCTATCGAGTTTGCCACCAGAAAAAGGCTGCCTCTGATCCTCTTTGCAGCCAGCGGCGGAGCCCGGATGCAGGAGGGCATCCTGTCCCTCATGCAGATGGCCAAGACCTCTGCCGCGCTGGAGCGCCACGCAGAGAAGAAGCTGCTGTACATCTCCGTCCTCACCGATCCCACCACCGGCGGCGTCACCGCCAGCTTTGCCTCCCTGGGGGACGTCATTCTGGCCGAGCCCGGAGCCCTCATCGGCTTTGCCGGCCCCAGAGTGATCCAGCAGACCATCGGCGAGACCCTGCCCGAGGGCTTCCAGCGGGCGGAGTATCTGGAGGAGCACGGCTTTGTGGACGCAGTGGTCCCCCGCAGCAGACTGCGGGATACCCTCATTCAGCTGCTGCGCCTCCACGGGAAAGGAGACCGCCCATGAGCGAATATACTGCCGCCCAGCGGGTGGCCATTGCCCGGAATCCGGGCCGTCCCAACGTATCGGACTATATTGCCGCCCTGTTCACCGACTTTTTCGAGCAGAAGGGGGACCGGCTGTGCGGGGAGGACCCCGCCATCCTGGGGGGCGTGGCCCTGTACCACGGCCGCCCCGTCACCGTGATCGGCACCCGAAAGGGCAAGGATCTGGAAGAAAATCTGACCTGCCGCTTCGGCATGCCCTCTCCGGAGGGCTACCGCAAGGCACAGCGGCTCATGGCCCAGGCGGAGAAGTTCGGCCGTCCCGTCATCACCTTCATCGACACCTCCGGAGCCTACCCCGGCCTGGAGGCTGAGGCCAGAGGACAGGGCGAGGCCATTGCCCGGTGTCTCTACCAGCTCAGCGCCCTGACCGTTCCGGTCATCGCCCTCATCATCGGCGAGGGCAACTCCGGCGGAGCCCTGGCGCTGGCTGTGGCGGACAAGGTGCTGATGATGGAAAACGCCGTCTATGCCATCCTGTCCCCGGAGGGCTTCGCCTCCATTCTGTGGAAGGATTCCTCCCGCAGCGGCGAGGCCGCCCAGGTCATGGGCATGACCGCCCCGGAGCTTCTGAAGCTGGGGATCATCGACGGGATCGTGCCTGAGCCGGAGGGCGGAGCCCATCTGGCCCCCGCCATTGCCCAGGACGCCGCCGACCGGGCCATTTCCGCCGCCCTGGCCCAGCTGAGCCGGGAGAAGGGCAGCACGCTGGCGGCCAACCGCTATAAGAAGTTCCGGCGCATGGGCGCCCCCGCCCCTGAGAAGGAGAAACAATGAACGGAATCAAGATCAAGGGGACGGGCTACGCCGTCCCGGAGCATATCGTCACCAACGGGGACATGGCCCGTCGGGTGGACACCAACGAGGAGTGGATCATCAGCCGCACCGGCATCCGCCACCGCCACCACCTGACCGAAGGGGAGCACATCAACGATTTCACCGTGGAGGCCGCCCGCAGGGCGCTGGAGAAGTCCGGGGTGCGTCCGGAGGAGATCGGAGCCTGCATCGTGGCCACCATCACCCCCGACACGGTGGTACCCTCCGGAGCCTGTGTGGTGCAAAGCGCCCTGGGCCTGCCCATGGACATCCCCTGCTTCGACCTGAACGCTGCCTGCACCGGCTTCCTGTTCGCCATGCACACCATGGAGTGTCTGCTGAACGCCTCTCCCCGGAGGTACGGTCTGGTCATCGGCAGCGAGAACCTGAGCCGGATCACCAACTGGTCCGACCGCAGCACCTGCATCCTCTTCGGCGACGGAGCGGGAGCGGCTGTGGTGGAGCGGGTGGAGGGCTGTCCCTCCATCCAGGCCGAGGTGGGCTGCTGCGGCAACGAAGAGCTGCTTCGGGTCCCCGGTCTGGAGGCCGGTGAGCCCAGCTTCATCTCCATGGAGGGTACCAAGGTCTTCAAGTTCGCCGTCCAGGCCGTGCCCTACTGCATGGACCGGGTGCTGGAACGCAGCGGAAAACAGATCGAAGACGTGGACTTCTTTGTGTTCCACCAGGCCAACGCACGGATCATCGACCTGGTGGTGCGGAAGTACCACATTCCGGAAGAAAAGTATTTCAAGAACATCGACGAGTTCGCCAACACCTCCGCCGCCTCCATCCCCCTGGTCCTGGGCCAGCTGGAGGAGCAGGGCCGGGTGAAAAGCGGCAGCCGTGTGCTGATCGTCGGCTTTGGCGGCGGCCTGACCTGGGGCGGCGCCCTTGTGGAATTTGCGTAAGGAGTACGACATGATCAAACTGAACGAGCTTCTGGGGACCGAGTTCCCCATTATCCAGGGCGGCATGGCCAACATCGCCACCGGCGAATTTGCCGCCGCCTGTTCCAACGCAGGCGCTCTGGGCATGATCGCCACCGGCGGCTGGGACGCCGACCGTCTCCGTCAGGAGATCCGGTCTGCCCGTGCGCACACGAGCAAGCCCTTCGGCGTGAACCTGATGCTCATGAGCCCCTATGCCGATGACATCGCAAAGGTCATCATCGAGGAGGGCGTGCAGGTGGTCACCACCGGCGCCGGCAACCCCGGCAAGTACGTCCCCGCCTGGAAGGAGGCCGGGATCAAGGTCATGCCCGTGGTGGCCGCCTCCATTCTGGCCAAACGTCTGATCCGTCTGGGCGTGGACGCCATCATTGCCGAGGGCACCGAGTCCGGCGGCCATGTGGGTGAGATGACCACCATGGCCCTGGTGCCTCAGGTCATCGACGCCGTGGATGTGCCCGTGGTGGCCGCAGGCGGCATTGCCGACGGCAGACAGGCCGCAGCAGCCTTTGCCCTGGGCGCCTCCGGTATCCAGGTGGGCACCTGCCTGCTGGCCAGTGTGGAGTGTCCCATCCATGAAAACTACAAGCAGGCCATTCTCAAGGCCAAGGACAGCGACACCACCGTGACCGGCC
>SAMEA104404103__coassemble_1767_pt1 | contig 12376 bp, 9 predicted proteins | sample SAMEA104404103__metabat2_high_PE_047 | metagenome-assembled genome bin SAMEA104404103 (sample SAMEA104404103) | Balaenoptera acutorostrata | reverse complement strand
TGGGCCACGTCGACCACGGCAAGACCTCCCTGCTGGACTATATCCGCAGCAGCCAGGTGGCTTCCGGCGAGGCCGGCGGCATCACCCAGCACATCGGCGCTTACCAGGTCGATGTGAAGGGCAGCCCCATCACCTTCCTGGACACCCCCGGCCACGAGGCCTTCACCGCCATGCGTGCCCGCGGCGCTATGATCACCGACGTGGCTATCCTGGTCGTGGCCGCCGACGACGGCATCATGCCCCAGACCGTCGAGTCCATCAACCACGCCAAGGCCGCCGAGATTCCCATCATTGTCGCCATCAACAAGATGGATAAGCCCACCGCCAACCCCGACCGCATCATGCAGCAGCTCACCGAGTACGAGATCGTACCCGAGGAGTGGGGCGGCGACACCATTGTGTGCCCCATTTCCGCCAAGACCGGCGAGGGTATCGACAACCTGCTGGACATGGTCATCCTGACCGCCGAGATGCGCGAGCTGAAGGCCAACCCCAACCGCTCCGCCCACGGCGCCGTCATCGAGGCCCGTCTGGACAAGGGCCGCGGCCCCGTTGCCACTCTGCTGGTTCAGAACGGCACCCTGCATCAGGGCGACGTCATCATTGCCGGTACTGCTGTGGGCCACGTCCGCGCCATGACCGACGCACAGGGCCGCAAGCTGCAGGAAGCCGGCCCCTCCGTGCCTGTTGAGATCATCGGCATGAGCGAGGTTCCCGGCGCAGGCGACGACTTCCACGCCGTCGAGGACGAGCGCATGGCCCGTGAGCTGGTTGAGCAGCGCAAGCACGAGAACAAGATGGCCATGGGCAACAACGTGGGCAAGGTCACTCTGGAGGATCTGTTCAGCCAGATTCAGGCCGGTGAGATGAAGAACCTGAACGTCATCGTCAAGGCCGACGTCCAGGGCTCCGCCGAGGCCGTCAAGGCTTCTCTGGAGAAGATCTCCAACGAGGAGGTCCGCGTCCGCGTCATCCACTGTGCCGTCGGCGCCATCAGCGAGAGCGACGTTATGCTGGCCGCTACCTCCAGCGCCATCATCGTGGGCTTCAACGTCCGCCCTGACTCCAACGCCAAGGACTCTGCCGCCCGCATGAAGGTCGATATGCGTATGTACCGCGTCATCTACGACGCCATCAACGATCTGGAAGCTGCCATGAAGGGCATGCTGGCTCCCAAGTTCAAGGAAGTGGAGCTGGGCCGTGCCGAGGTCCGCGACGTGTTCCGTATCACCAACGTGGGTATGGTCGCAGGCTGCTACGTGCTGGACGGCAAGATGCAGCGCAACGCCCAGATGCGTCTGCTGCGTGATAACATCGTCATCTATGACGGCGCTATCGCTTCCCTGCAGCGCTTCAAGGACAGCGTGAAGGAAGTCGCCGCCGGCTACGAGTGCGGCATCACGTTTGAGAAGTTCCAGGACATCAAGGCCGGCGATATCATCGAGGCCTTCCTGATGCAGCAGATTGAGGTGTAATATTCAAGGGGGACCCTTGAATATTACAAAACCGAATAACTGGTACCTTTGATGGGGCGGGCGTTATCGCCCGCCCCATTTTGCAGTTTCTGCACATTTAGCCGCGGAGTTGTGGATAACTGATCCCAAATCCGCCCCCGGCAATTACAGTTCGTAATTGTCACTCTTTATATTACACTTTTCCCGTTCCAAAGGAGGATAACCCTATGGCAAGCAATCGTATCGGCAGAATCAATGAGGAGGTCCAGCGCGAGCTGGCCAACCTGATCCCCAACGTAAAGGACCCCCGCGTGTCCGGCATGATCTCCGTCACCGCCGTGGACACCACCCCCGACCTGCGTTACGCCAAGGTCTATATCAGCATGCTGGACAAGAAGGACTGCACCCAGGTGCTGAAGGGCCTGAAGTCCGCAGCAGGCTATCTGCGCCGCGAGCTGGGCCGCTCCCTGCAGCTGCGCTACACCCCCGAGCTGACCTTCGTTCAGGACGACTCCATCGACAAGGGCGCTCACATTCTGGAGATGCTCCGGGACCCCGACGTGGTCAAGCCCGCCAATCCCGCCAACGAGCACATCCATCTGGACGAGGAGTGATGGCTATGACTCCCAATCAGGCTGCTGAATTTCTGGCCGCTCACGACCGGTATCTGATCCTGACCCACGTGCGCCCCGACGGCGACACCATTGGCTGCGCCGCCGCTCTGTGCCTGGGTCTGCGGAACCTGGGCAAGACCGCCCACGTTCTCTTCAACCCCGAGGCCACCAGCCTCTACACCAACTATCTGGAGGGCCTGATCGCACCCGAGGACTACGTCCCCGGCACTGTGGTGTCTGTGGACATGGCCGCCCGGGGCCTCTTCCCCGTCAACGCCCAGAAGTATCTGGACTGCGTGGATCTGGCCATTGACCACCACGGCTCCCAGGAGTACTTCGCCCGGGAGACCTGTGTGGATCCCGACCGGGCCGCCTGCGCCGAGCTGCTGTACGACATTCTCAGACAGCTGGGCCCCGTGACCCCCGAGATGGCCGTCCCCCTGTACGTGGGCATCTCCACCGACTGCGGCTGCTTCGTCTACGGCAACACCACCGCCGGCACCCACCGGATCGCCGCCGATCTGCTGGATCTGGGCATTGACGCCGCCGCCCTGAACAAGCGCCACTTCCGCACCAAGAGCGCCGTCCGCATGAAGCTGGAGGGTATGCTCACCGCCCAGGCCGAGCTGTTCGACCAGGGTACCGTGGTCATGGGCGCCGTCACCATTGAAATGATGGAGTCCCTCAAGGCTACCGAGCGGGACGCCGACGACATCTCTGCCCTGCTGGGCCAGATGGAGGGCGTCAAAACCGCCGTCACCATCCGGGAGCAGGCTCCCGACCGCTGCAAGATCTCCCTGCGCACCGATCCCGCCGATCTGAACGCCAGCACCGTCTGCGCCATGTTCGGCGGCGGCGGACACGCTGCCGCTTCCGGCGCCACCCTGCACTGCGACGTGGCTGAGACCAAGCGCCGGGTCCTGGCCGCCATCCGGCAGGTCAAGGCCGGACAGGAGGGCTGAGCGTGGCAGACGGTATCGTAGTCATTGACAAGCCCGACGGCTGGACCAGTATGGACGTGTGCGCCAAGCTGCGGGGCATCCTGCGGGTGAAGCGCATCGGCCACGCCGGTACCCTGGATCCCATGGCCACCGGTGTTCTGCCCGTCTTTGTGGGCCGGGCCACCCGTGCTGTGGAATTTGCATCCGAATCCGAAAAAGAATATGTGGCCGGGTTAAAGCTGGGCGTGATCACCAATACCCAGGATACCACCGGCGAGGTGCTGGAAGAGCAGCCCGTCACCGTCACCCGGGAGCAGCTGGAGGCCGTTCTGGAGCAGTTCCGGGGCCCCATCCAGCAGATCCCGCCCATGTACTCCGCCATCAAGATCAACGGCAAGAAGCTCTACGAGCTGGCCCGCAAGGGCCGGGAGGTGGAACGGAAGCCCCGCTCCATCACCATCCACGGGCTCACCCTGGAGGAACAGCACAGCGCAGACGAGTACGTGATCCGAGTGCGCTGCTCCAAGGGCACCTATATCCGCACCCTCTGCCACGACATCGGCGCAGCTTTGGGCTGCGGCGGCTGCATGAGCAGTCTGCGGCGCACCATGGCCGCCGGGTTCACCCTGGACCAGGCAATTACCCTGGAGCAGCTCCAGCAGGCTGAGGATCCCTCCACCCTGCTGCTGCCCGTAGACGCCTACTTCGGCCATCTGCCTCCCCTGACCGTCCCCGCTGAGGAGGAGCGCAAGCTCCGCAACGGCATGACCCTGGTGCTGCCTGAACTGACCCCCGGCGAATACCGGGTCTACAGCGAGAGTGAGGAGTTCCTGGCCCTCTGCAAGGCGGAGGACGGCAAGCTGCTGACCATCAAGAACTTCTTCCAGCCCCCCGAACAATCTCCCAAAAAGTGAGGCCTTCCCTTATGAGCAACGAAAAACGAGTCATCGCCCTGGGCTTTTTTGACGGCGTCCACCTGGGCCACGGCGCCCTTCTCAGCACCGTAGCCGAAAAGGCCCGCCAGCTGGGCGCTGTTCCCGCCGCCTTTACCTTCGACCGCCACCCGGATTCCGTCATCACCGGCCAGTCCGTCCCCCTTCTCAGCTCTGTGGAGGACCGGGGCCACCTGATGCGCCAGTGCTACGGCATCCAGGAGGTCATTGTGGCCTCCTTCCGCTCCATGCAGAAGATGGACTGGCAGGACTTCATCACCGATTACCTGATCGGCGAGCTGGGCGCTGTCCATGTGGTGGCCGGTCACGACTTCCACTTCGGCTATATGGGCGAGGGCAATCCCCAGCGGCTGAAGGAGAAGTGCGCTTCTCTGGGGGTGGGCTGTGACATCATCCCCAAGGTGGAGCAGGACGGCATTACCATCTCTTCCACCTATATCCGCACCCTCATCGCCCAGGGCGAGATGGAGCGCGCCACCCAGTTCCTGGGCCATCCTCATCTGCTCACCGACCGGGTGGCCCACGGAAAGAAGATCGGCAGCTCCGCGCTGGGCTTCCCCACCGTGAACCTGCGGATCCCGGAGGGGGTCATCGTCCCCTCCTACGGCGTTTACGCCACCCGCGTTCTCTTTGACGGCACCGCCCGCTATGCGGTGACCAACGTGGGCGTACGCCCCACCATCGAGGACAACGACGGCCGGGTCACCGTGGAGGGCTTCCTGCTGGACTTTGCAGGGGACCTGTACGGCCACGAGATCCGCATGGAATTTTACAAGAAGCTCCGGGATGAGCGGAAGTTCAACTCCTTCCAGGAGCTGTCCGAGGAGATCGGACGCAACGCAGACCAGACCCGGGACTATTTCAAACAGCTGGATCTTTGATCCCGCTTCAGGAGGTGGCCACATGAAACTGAACGCTCCGCCCAGCCCTGCCCACCAGGAGCATCTGCGCTATGAGCAGATGTTCCCATTTCTGTGGTTCTTTGTGGGCCTGCTGGTCCTAGCCAGCCTTGTGATGGATTCCCCCCGGAACATCCTGGAGGGACTGGAGACCATCATGCTGTCCGAGTCCTCCCTCATCACCGACTATGTACTCATCGCCGGGCCGGGCGCCGCTCTGATGAACGCCGCCGCCGTCACCGCCATCAGTATTCTGGTGCTGCACTGCTCCCAGGACACGCTGAACGGCCTGACCCTGGTGGTGCTGGGCCTGATGTCCGGCTTCTCCCTGTTTGGCAAAAACCTTGTGAACATCTGGCCCATCCTCATCGGCACCTGGCTCTACTCCAGGCTGGCCCGGGAGCCCTTCGGCCACTATGTGAACATCGGTCTGATGGCCACCGCCCTGTCCCCCCTGATCAGCTATGTGGCTCTGGACAACGGCTGGGGCACCCCCATCACCGCCGCCCTTATGGGCCTTGTCATCGGCTTTATCATGCCCCCTCTGACCTCCTACACCTTCCGCATCCAGAACGGCATGAACCTCTATAACGTGGGCTTTGCCTGCGGACTGGTGGCCTTTATTCTGGTGCCTCTCATGAGCTCCATGGGCGCCACCCCCACCACCTACTACCACTGGGCCTCCGGCTATAATACGGCCTTCGGCCTTCTGTTCACGGTGCTGTGCACCGGACTGATCCTGGGCGGCCTGTTCTTCTGTCACAAGCCACCCTGGGCCGCCTGGGCAGGCTACCGAAATCTGCTGGAGACCAGCGGCCGGGCCCCCAGCGACTATCTGCGTATGTTCGGCCCCGCTCCCGTGCTGATCAACATGGGCGTAAACGGACTGATGGGCATGGCCTTTATCCTGCTGGCAGGCGGCGACCTGAACGGCCCCACCGTGGGCGGCATCCTCACCATTATGGGCTTTTCCGCCTTCGGCAAGCACGCCAGAAACATTCTGCCCGTCATGCTGGGCGTGGCTCTGGGCGGCACCATCATGGACTTTAACCTCTATGATCCGGCGGTACAGCTGGCCTGTCTGTTCTGCACCACTCTGGCCCCCGTCTCCGGCTACTTCGGCTGGCCCTACGGCGTGCTGGCCGGGTTTCTCCACTCCTCCGTGGTGCTGTACACCGGCTCTCCGGTGGCCGGCATGAACCTGTACAACAACGGCTTTTCCGGCGGCCTGATCGCCATTGTGCTCTACCCCGTCATCATCGCTGTGGCTCACCACCGCAAGCCGGTGCTCCAGGACGAGGACTACTTCGAGCAGATGGAGAACGACGAGCCTCTGGTCCCCGAGCACATCCACGCCGGGGACGAGGACGACGAGGAGCGGCAGCGGCAGCGGCGCTTCCGGCACCATCCCTACGAATAACAAAAAGCGGATCGTTTCTTCAGAAACGATCCGCTTTTTTATGGGTTCAGATCAATAATATCGGTGGTCAGTCCCCGTTTCAGGGCGTAGGCCAGGGTGTTGGCAGTGCCCCCTCTGGGCACACCGTCGTAAATGCTGATCACATGGGTGGCGTGCTCCACCATGTACCGATTCCGCCGCATCATACAGCCCCGGTCATAGACGTGCTGCACCACAGTCTCGTAATTGCACTGATCCAGCAGGGCCTGATACCGCCTCCGGTCCACCTCCGGCCACCGGCTGGCCTGGGTCTCGCAGGGGCAGGCACATTCCAGCGTCACCTCCGGGCAGCGCGCCCGCAGTTTCAGCACGGCCTCCCCAAAGTACATATCTCCGCCCCGGGCCATGCCGCAGATAAAATGCCGGTAGCCGCGGTCATAGGCCTGCTCCAGCGCCTCGTCCAGCTTCCGCTTGATCTCCACGCAGCGCGGGTCCCTCTCATCCGTTCCCCAGGGCATTTTTTCGGGCCGGTGCCCGGTAAAACAGCAGCTGGTCGTCCAATCCATATCCGGGCCTCCTTCCATTCATTGGATTTTCATTTTATACCATTTCGGGGCCTGCGTCAATGAAATAATAGAAAATTTGTTCTATAACATTTCGACTGTTTTGCGCTTTATCCTACTATTATCAAAAATAATAATTGTTAAGGTAGTATATCGTCTCTCTGTCAGTCTATAAAGATTCCGTTAATTTCATTGAAATCTTACAGAAACAACGGTAAAATTAAAACAATCAATGGGTTCTTTCTACAAAATATGTGTATTTGAAGGCAGCACTTCCGCTTTGGTCGTGTTGCCTTGTCCATTGTCCCAGTTTGTGTGAGGAGTTTTCCAATTATGAGTCTTCGCGTCGGTATCGACATCGGTTCCACCACCGTCAAGGTTGTGGTGCTGGACGAGCAGGATCAGCTGTTGTTCCGCTCCTATCAGCGTCATTTTTCCAAAACCCGTGAAACGGCCCTGACCACCCTCCGTTCCATTTCCAACCTGCTGGCCGGAGAGAAGATCAGAGTCACCATCACCGGTTCCGCCGGTCTGGGCGTGGCAACAGCCGCCAATGTGGACTTTGTCCAGGAGGTCTACGCCACCGCCGCCGCGGTCAATACCTATATTCCCGAAACTGACGCCGTCATTGAGCTGGGCGGCGAGGACGCCAAGGTCATCTTCTTCGGCGGCGCCCTGGAGGAGCGCATGAACGGCTCCTGTGCCGGCGGTACCGGCGCCTTCATCGACCAGATGGCCACCCTGATGAACGTCACTGTCACCGAACTGGACGCTCTGTCCTTGAAGCATGAGAAGATCTATCCCATCGCCTCCCGCTGCGGCGTGTTCGCCAAAACCGACATCCAGCCCATCCTGAACCAGGGCGGCCGGAAGGAGGACGTGGCTGCCTCCATCTTCCAGGCTGTGGTGGACCAGACCATCGCCGGTCTGACCCAGGGCCGGGAGCTGAAGGGCACCATCGTGTTCCTGGGCGGCCCCCTGCACTTCCTCATGGGCCTGCGGGAGCGCTTTGTGGAGACACTGAAGCTGGATGAGGACCACGCGGTCTTCCCGGAGGACGGCGACTGCTTCGCCGCCATCGGCTCCGCCCTGTGCGCCACCGACTATGAGGAGACCACCTACGAGGACCTGGTGCAGCGGCTGGAGAACGCCGCCTCTGCCGTCACTGTGGTGGACTCCATGCCCCCTCTGTTCAACGATCAGAAGGAGTATGACGACTTCTGCGCCCGCCACAACGCCATGACCCCGCCCCAGGTGGACATTCACACCTACGAGGGCCCCGCCTGGCTGGGTATGGACGCAGGCTCCACCACCACCAAGCTGGTGCTGATCACCGCTGACGGCGGCATCCTTTATACCTATTACCACTCCAATCTGGGCAACCCCGTGGCCATTGTGCTAGAGCAGCTGCAGACCATCTATAACCTCTGCGGCGATCGCATCCGGATCCAGGGCGCAGCCGTCACCGGCTACGGTGAGGACCTGATCAAAAACGCCTTCCGCTGCGACCTGGGACTGGTGGAGACCATGGCCCATTACAAGGCCGCCGCCCACTTCCAGCCCGACGTGGACTTTATCATCGACATCGGCGGCCAGGACATGAAGTGCTTCAAGATCCGCAACGGTGCGGTGGACTCCATCATGCTCAACGAGGCCTGCTCCTCCGGCTGCGGCTCCTTTATCGAGACCTTCGCCAAGGCTCTGGGCTATAACGTGGCCGACTTTGCAAAGCTGGGCCTGTTCACCCAGCGGCCCGTGAACCTGGGCTCCCGCTGTACCGTGTTTATGAACTCCAGCGTCAAGCAGGCCCAGAAGGACGGCGCCAGCGTGGAGGATATCTCCGCCGGTCTGTCCATCTCCATCGTGAAGAACGCCATTTACAAGGTCATCCGGGCCGCCAGCGCCGACGATCTGGGCAAGCACATCGTGGTCCAGGGCGGCACCTTCCACAACGACGCTGTCCTCCGGGCCTTCGAGCAGGAGCTGGGCCGCAACGTGACCCGGCCCGTCATTGCGGGCATCATGGGCGCTTTCGGCGCGGCTCTGGCCGCCCGGGACCTCCACCTGGAGCAGAGCGCCCTTCTCTCCGCCGAGGCCCTGACCCGTTTCACCCACACCGCCAAGCCCGCCACCTGCGGCCTGTGCACCAACCACTGCTCCCTCACCGTCAACACCTTTGACGGCGGCCGCCGTTTCCTGTCCGGCAACCGCTGCTCCCGTCCCCTGGGCGAGGAGCCCCGCCGTCACCCCGACCTGATGCGCTATAAGTACGAAAAGCTCCGCGCACTCCACGGCAAGGGCAAGGGCGACGGCTCCCGGGGCCGGATCGGTATCCCCTTCGGTCTGAACATGTACGAGAACCTGCCCTTCTGGTTTGAGCTGCTCACCGACCTGAACTTTGAGGTGGTGCTGTCCCCCCAGTCCTCCCGCAAGCTGTACATCAAGGGCCAGCTGACCATCCCCTCCGACACGGTCTGCTACCCCGCAAAGCTCATGCACGGCCATGTGGAGTCCCTGGTGGAGCAGGGCGTGGACGCGATTTTCTACCCCTGTATGCCCTACAACTTCGACGAGGGCATCAGCGACAATAACTACAACTGCCCTGTGGTGGCCTATTACCCCGAGCTGCTGGCCGCAAACCTGCCTGATCTGAAAAAGGTTCGGTTCCTGAACCCCTATTTCGGCCTGCACCGCCCCCACGACTTCGAAAAGCACGCCGTCAGGTGGTTCGCCGACGAGTTCCACATCTCCAAAAAGGAGACCGTGGCCGCCGTCCGCGCCGCCTACGACGCCTACGAAGCCTATAAGAACGACGTGCGGGACACGGCTCAGGCATACATCGCCAAGGCCCGTGAAGAGGATCACCCCATCCTGGTGGTGGCCGGACGGCCCTATCACATGGATCCGGAGATCAACCACGGCATCAACAATCTGATCACCTCCTACGGCTTTGTCCTCATCACGGAGGACTCTGTGGCCTATCTGGAGGATAAGGAATCCCGCCGCGTCCTCAATCAGTGGACGTACCACGCAAGAATGTACAACGCTGCCCGTTATGTCTGCACCCAGCCCGATATGGAGCTGATCCAGCTGGTGTCCTTCGGCTGCGGCATCGACGCCATCACCGGCGATGAGATGCGCGGCATCCTGGAGGAGGGCGGCAAGCTGTACACCCAGCTGAAAATCGACGACATCAGCAATCTGGGTGCCGTCAAGATCCGCATCCGCAGCCTGATGGCTGCCATCGACGCCAGAAAGGAGCACTGACATGGCTGAACTGGTTTATGACGACTCCGGCCGTCTTCTGTTTACCAAGGAAATGAAAGAGGAGTACACCATCCTCATGCCCCAGATGCTGCCCATCCACTTCGGGATGTTCCGCAAGCTGCTGGAGCTGGAGGGCTACCATGTGGACCAGCTGAACAACAGCGGCCGTTCTGTGGTGGACGAGGGTCTGAAATATGTCCACAACGACACCTGCTACCCCGCCCTGCTGGTCATCGGCCAGTTCATGGACGCCATCAAGCACGGCGGCTACGATCCCCATAAGGTGGCCCTGTTCATCACCCAGACCGGCGGCGGCTGCCGGGCCTCCAACTACATCCACCTGCTGCGGAAGGCTCTGGTCAAGGCAGGCATGGAGTATGTTCCCGTCATCTCCGTGTCCTTCGGACTGGAAAAGAACCCCGGCTTCTCCATCACTGTGGAGCTGATCCGCAAGCTGATCTACGGCATGATGTACGGCGACCTGATCATGTGGGTGGCCAATCAGGTCCGCCCCTACGAGGTCACTGCCGGCGCCGCTGACGAGATGATCGAGCAGTGGGTGCAGAAGCTGGTAGACGGCTTCTCCCAGGGCAAGGGCATGAGCCGCAAGCAGATGAAGGAGATCTTCCGCTCCATCATTGCCGACTTTGCCTCCATCCCCGTGTCCGGCGAGGAGAAGATCCGCGTGGGCATCGTGGGCGAGATCTATGTGAAGTTTTCCGCACTGGGCAACAACGGTCTGGAAAAGTTCCTGCTCAGCGAGGGCGTGGAGCCCGTTGTCCCCGGCCTCACCGACTTTATGCTCTACTCCATCCACAGCAAGATCGTGGATGTGGACCTGTTCGGCGGCAAGCAGACCGTCAAGCAGTTCTGCCGTATGTTCCGGGGCTACATCGAAAGCTGCCAGGATGACATGATCGAGGCTCTGAAGGAGTCCCGGTTCCGCGCCCCCAGCCCCTTCCGCGAGCTCCACAGCCTGGTCAACGGCTACCTGGGCGACGGAAACAAGATGGGCGAGGGCTGGCTCCTGACCGCCGAAATGCTGGAGCTGATCCACTCCGGCACCAACAACATTGTCTGCACCCAGCCCTTCGGCTGCCTGCCCAACCACATTGTGGGCAAGGGTATGATCCGCCGCCTGAAGGACGATTATCCCTACAGCAATATCGTGGCCATCGACTACGACCCCGGCGCCACCCGCATCAACCAGGAAAACCGCATCAAGCTGATGCTGGCCAACGCCCGCGGCCTGACCCAGAAGGCCCAGCAGACTGCCAAGCCTGCCGCCCCCCGCAAGGCCTCCTCTCTCCACGGAAAACTGGCCCAGGGCATCTGCGCCAGCTTCTGACTGTAAAAGAACACGGCGGACAGAGAAATTCTCTGTCCGCCGTGTTTCAATTGTCTTCATCCTTCACCAGGCCCCGTCCTAAGCACGACACGCTATTCGTCCGTCAGCCGCCCGGATTTGACAACTTTCCCCTCTTTTGCTATGATGATTCCGATATTCTGAACCTGTAAAGGAGGTTTTCCCTTGCACGTCCCATCCTGTGAAACCAACGATCTGGAGCTGGTGGACTTCGAGGCCGCCTTGGAAGCTGCCAACCGCCCCAGCCCTGACTATGATATTGAAACGTGGCTCTATGTGCCCAACTTTTACTCCGAGTACCGTTTTATCCTGGGCACCAGAGGCAAAAAGCCCCTGATCTGTGTGGGCATCAATCCTTCCACCGCCGCCCCGGACGATCTGGACAACACCCTCAAATCCGTGGAGCGCATCGCCCTCCACAACGGCTATGACAGCTTCATCATGTTCAACGTCTATGCCCAGCGGGCCACTAATCCCGACGATATGGAAAAGACCTATAACGACCGGCTCCACGCCGAGAATATGAAGGCCTTCCGCTACGCCCTGTCCCTCAGCACCGAGACCGCACCTGCTATCTGGGCCGCCTGGGGCACCATTATCGAAAAACGGGACTACCTGCCTGTGTGCGTCCGGGACATGATCGACATCGGTAATTCCTTCGGCGCAGGCTGGTACTCCGCCGGGAAGAAGTCCAAGAAGGGCCACCCTCACCACCCTCTCTATCTGAGAAAGGACAGCCTGCTGGAGCCCTTCGACGTGGATGCTTACGTAGACGACATCCTCAACGGTTAAAAAAGAGCGCGTATCATGCACGGTGGCCGTAAAACAGTAAAATTCAAAATGTCATGAGAACTGCGTGTTCTCAGGAAGCGGCGTGACTTCGGTCACGCCGTTTTTCCGTTCATGAGCACATCCAGAGG